>Ga0208938_1000005_pt1 | contig 361845 bp, 381 predicted proteins | sample AD_UKC125_MetaG_FD_184434 | JGI IMG/M metagenome (GOLD analysis project Ga0208938, IMG submission 184434) | Active sludge microbial communities of municipal wastewater-treating anaerobic digesters from USA - AD_UKC125_MetaG (SPAdes) (version 2) | ecosystem: Engineered > Bioreactor > Anaerobic...
AAAAGAAGCGTGGCTTTACTTATCTGCTTGACCATGGTTCTTGTGATGTTCACAGGATGTAACAAAGACAAAGGTCAAGGAACTACAGGCGGTGAAACTGCTGTAGAAACTCCATCAACAGGAGGAGAAGAAAAACAAGAAGAAGGAAAGAAAGAACTCACAGGAGAACTCACATTCTGGCACTTCAACTCTGATGAAGGACCAGCACTTGCAAGAGCATTTGAAAAAGCAAATCCTGGAGTAAAAGTAAAAGATGAAATCACAGCAGACACAAACGGAAACTATCAAACAAAAGTACAAGCTGCATCAAGATCTGGAGACCTTCCTGATGTATATGCAGCAGAAAACGCATTCGTAAAACGTTTTGTTAACATGCCTGGTGGATATGCACCATTAGATAATTTTGAAGGTGTAGATGAAATCGTTAGCAAGATGGTACCATTCGTAGCAGGAATCGGTACAAACAACAATGGAGAATTAGTAGCATTATCACACCAAGCAGCAGCAGGAGCAATTGCATATAAGAGACCAATTGCTAAACAATACTTAGGAACAGACGATCCAGCTGTAATTGGTGACATGTTAACACCAGAAAAGATGCTTGAAACAGGAAGAAAATTAAAAGAAGCCAGCGGTGGAAAAGCAATCTTATGGGTTGGTGTAGAAGAATTAATGAAGATCTACATTGGATCCCGTGAAAAAGGCTGGATAGTAGATGGAAAATTCTACATTGATGACAGAATGTATGAATTCGTAGAATTAGCAACAGCATTAAGAAAAGAAGGTCTTGAAGGTGGATTGCCACAATGGCAGGAAGCATGGGCTAATTCAATTCAAGACGATATTCATATGTGTTACGCAGTACCAACATGGGGAGTAACATGGATTATCGACTGTCGTGAATCAGCAGACGTAATGGTAATGACAACAGACGATCATCCAGAACCAGGAACAGGTGGAAGATGGGCAATCTGCACACCAATTCCATACTATGAAGGTGGAACATGGTTTGGAATTTCACAAAACGCTAAGAATCCAGAACTTGCATGGGAATTCATTAAATTCATAGCAAGTCCTGAATATCAAGAAGAATTAGCGAAAGCAGGAGACTTTGTAAGTAACGTAGAAATCATTGAAAAATACAAAGCAGATGACAGCTTCATTAACAAAGTAGTAAATCAAAACATTTACCAAGTATATGGTGAAGTATACGATAAGATTGATGGAACAATCATTACAGAATACGATGACACAATCAGAATTGCATTAATCGACTGCTTGAATTCATATCTTGCAGGAGAAGTATCAGAAGAAGAAATGTGGAAACAATTCAAAGAAAGATTACAATCTGAATTACAAGGTGCAAACATCGTATTTGAATAATCAATTATTAGGAACAAAGCTAGTCTTTAAGAATATCTATGCCTTATTAGCCTGAGGGCTAATAAGGCATAGATTCTAAGGGGGATAATTGATGAATTCTAATGCAGCAGTAGAAACGAATCAGGGAGAAGTAAAAGAGAAAAGGAAAAGAAAAAGAAGTTCGACAATAAGCAGAAGGAAATATTACGGACTTTTATTTATTTTACCCTTTTTTATTCTTTTATGTACATTTATAGTTTATCCAATAGTATATTCTATATTTTTAAGCTTTCATAAATGGGATGGAAGTATTCTTCCACCACAATATGTAGGATTAGACAATTACGTGGCATTATTCCGCGATAAATTTTTCTATAAGAGTATCTTTAACACATGGTTTATGTGGTTGGTATGTTTCATACCACAATTAATCCTGGCACTGGGTTTAGCAGCAATATTATCAGATGCAGATATTAAAGGAAAAGGATTTTTCAGATGGATATATTTCTTACCCGTACTTGTAACCATGGCTTCGGTAGCGAACCTGGTGTTCTTTATCATGGATTGGAAGACAGGGATACTCAATCAGATTTTAATGAGCTTAGGAGTTATAGAAGAACAAATTCAATGGTTGCAGAAGATACCAGTAGCCCGTCTGACGGTGTCCTTAACACTTTGCTGGATATGGTTTGGATATACGATGGTAATCTTTATGGCAGGAATCAAAGCGATACCAACGGAATATTACGAAGCAGCAGTAGTAGACGGAGCGAACAAGTGGCAATTATTTAGATACATTACACTACCTTGTTTGAAACCATCCATAACCTACAACATAGTAACGTCCATTATCGGGGGATTGACGATGTATGACGTACCTGCGGTTATATCCGCATCTGGAGCGCCACAGTCATCCACTTTAACGATGGTTATGTATTTATATAATTTAGGATTCAGGAATTATAATATGGGTTATGCAGCGACGATAGCGATGGGACTGTTTGTAATGGTAATGTTCTTTGTTGCCATCGCATATAGCATGATAATGAAAAATACAGAACAAGAATAGAAAAAGGTGGTATATTGTGTCGGATAAAAAGATAGAGTTATCAGAAAACATAGTAATACCTGAGAAAATAAAGTCAGAAAGAAAGATAAGACCTGGCAGAATACTGTTATATGCGTTCTTAATCCTGCTGGCAATCATAGCATTCTTTCCCTTTTACATTATGATTATTAATGCATCCCATACAAGTTTAGACATTGGTACGAAACTTAATTTATTACCTGGGGATCAGTTTATTAATAACATAGTGAGAGCACAGCAGGGACAAAACGTAATAAGAGGATTTAAGAACAGTCTTATCATAGCAGTAACAACGACCATAATAGGGGGCTATATAGGAGCACTGACTGCCTATGGATTTTCAAAGTACAGATTTCCAGGGAACAAGATATTATTCTGGATAGTAGTAGGCTCAATGATGTTTCCGGCTCAATTAGGTCTTATAGGATATTATCAGGTATGTAACAAGTTAGGATTAATCAATACTTACTGGGCGTTGATATTGCCAAACGCAGCAATGGCAAATCTTGTATTTTTCGTAAAGATGTATATGGATGCATCGATACCGGATGCAATCATAGAATCTGCGAAGATAGATGGTTGTGGAGAGTTTCACATATTTAACAGGATTGTATTGCCAATGTCTATACCATCGATATCAGCGATGTGTATCTTGAACTTTATAGCCGTATGGAACAACCTGATTCAGGCATCTGTAGTACTTACTCAAAGTGAAATGTTTACAGTACCAATCATTATCCAAAACGTACGTGGTTTCTATAGAAATGACTTAGGAGCTGTGTACGGGGTTATTGCTCTTTCGATTATACCGATTATGATTGTATTTGCTGTTGGTTCTAAATACATTATTGGTGGTATGGTTGCAGGGGCTGTGAAAGAATAGTAGAAAAGTTGATGATATGATGAGACTTTATTTCATCCAATCATAGAAGTGGTGTCAGAAATTAATGAACGGACACCACTTTTTATTTAGATAAAGTTAAAAATTATTAAAAATATTTTTCATTCTTTTAAGAAAAGTTAATCTTTATTAATAATAACTTAAAAAATGCACAATAATTAATCTGTTACAAGGGCATTAAATTATAGGAAATATACATATTATATAAGCTAGTTGTAAATATTGCATATTTTTAATAAAAAAAAGCTTGCTTTTTTTATGCTAAAATAGTAAAATAATCATGAAAGTTTAATAGAGGAAAAATAAAATATATTTTTAATTGATAATTAATTTTTATTTGCTTAAATTGAGAACAAATAAGATTTTAATCTCGCTACCGGATATAAAAGGTCTTGTACCTTTTATATAAAAATTTATAGGGGAGGAGTGTTTATATGAATCTTCTAAAAAGAAGCGTGGCTTTACTTATCTGCTTGACTATGGTACTTGTAATGTTTACAGGATGTAACAAGGGAGGAGAACAAGGAAACCAAGGCGGTGAAACTGCTGTAGAAACTCCATCAACAGGAGGAGAAGAAAAACAAGAAGAAGGAAAGAAAGAACTCACAGGAGAACTCACATTCTGGCACTTCAACTCTGATGAAGGACCAGCACTTGCAAGAGCATTTGAAAAAGCAAATCCTGGAGTAAAAGTAAAAGATGAAATCACAGCAGACACAAACGGAAACTATCAAACAAAAGTACAAGCTGCATCAAGATCTGGAGACCTTCCTGATGTATATGCAGCAGAAAACGCATTCGTAAAACGTTTTGTTAACATGCCTGGTGGATATGCACCATTAGATAATTTTGAAGGTGTAGATGAAATCGTTAGCAAGATGGTACCATTCGTAGCAGGAATCGGTACAAACAACAATGGAGAATTAGTAGCATTATCACACCAAGCAGCAGCAGGAGCAATTGCATATAAGAGACCAATTGCTAAACAATACTTAGGAACAGACGATCCAGCTGTAATTGGTGACATGTTAACACCAGAAAAGATGCTTGAAACAGGAAGAAAATTAAAAGAAGCCAGCGGTGGAAAAGCAATCTTATGGGTTGGTGTAGAAGAATTAATGAAGATCTACATTGGATCCCGTGAAAAAGGCTGGATAGTAGATGGAAAATTCTACATTGATGACAGAATGTATGAATTCGTAGAATTAGCAACAGCATTAAGAAAAGAAGGTCTTGAAGGTGGATTGCCACAATGGCAGGAAGCATGGGCTAATTCAATTCAAGACGATATTCATATGTGTTACGCAGTACCAACATGGGGAGTAACATGGATTATCGACTGTCGTGAATCAGCAGACGTAATGGTAATGACAACAGACGATCATCCAGAACCAGGAACAGGTGGAAGATGGGCAATCTGCACACCAATTCCATACTATGAAGGTGGAACATGGTTTGGAATTTCACAAAACGCTAAGAATCCAGAACTTGCATGGGAATTCATTAAATTCATAGCAAGTCCTGAATATCAAGAAGAATTAGCGAAAGCAGGAGACTTTGTAAGTAACGTAGAAATCATTGAAAAATACAAAGCAGATGACAGCTTCATTAACAAAGTAGTAAATCAAAACATTTACCAAGTATATGGTGAAGTATACGATAAGATTGATGGAACAATCATTACAGAATACGATGACACAATCAGAATTGCATTAATCGACTGCTTGAATTCATATCTTGCAGGAGAAGTATCAGAAGAAGAAATGTGGAAACAATTCAAAGAAAGATTACAATCTGAATTACAAGGTGCAAACATCGTATTTGAATAATCAATTATTAGGAACAAAGCTAGTCTTTAAGAATATCTATGCCTTATTAGCCTGAGGGCTAATAAGGCATAGTTTTTTTGTGCAGGAATAATTTTAAATCATTATTATATACGATTAGCAAAATATGAATTTTATATTTTTGCATATTTGTTACCAACAAGTTTGTTATATAAAATAATCATTTAAGAAATTTCAATTTATTAATATGATATTTGTCTGACTGGTGCTTGCAAAATTTAAAAAAATTCTAAGGGATTTATAAAAGATTGTACATTGTATAGTGAACAATTTTTCAAAGAAATAAATAGGTTAAATATATATAATAAGAAGTAACTTATATGGTCGCAATTTATACAAATCAAACATAATTTGTTAAGCATTTGTTAAAATTTCCTATATTATTGTTAAAAATTTATATAATTTTTATAAAATACCTTGAATTGGATTAATGAGAAAAGTAAAATAATCACAAAAGTAAAACAGAATTGAAAAAATTAAATTTAAATTATTATTAATTTTTAATATGGTTGTAGGATACATAGAAATGAATTTAATTTCAAATTTTGAGCAAGTAACTTTATCGACTGATATAAAAGGCATTATGCCTTTTATATAAATTATTAAAGGGGAGGAGTATTTATATGAGTCTTTTAAAAAAGACTATGACTTTACTGCTTTGCTTGAGTATGGTACTGGCAACGGTGACTGGTTGTAGCAAGGAGAGAATTTCTACGGGTAATGAATCAGCGACAGAACAGACTACAACCACTGAAAAAGAAAATGATGAGAATAAGGACAGTGAAAAAAAGAGTCTTACAGGAGAAATCACCTACTGGCACTTCAACCCAGATGAAGGCCCAGCAATAGCGAGAGCCTTTGAAAAAGCTAACCCTGGAGTAAAAATAAAAGATGAAATCACAGCAGACACAAATGGGAACTATCAGACTAAGGTACAAGCAGCTTCCAGGTCTGGCAGTCTGCCTGATGTATATGCAGCAGAAAGTGCCTTTGTAAAACGTTTTGTTAATATGCCTGGTGGATATATGCCATTAAACGACTTTGAAGAAATTGATGAAGTTACCAGCCAGCTTGTCCCCTTTGTTTTAGGAATCGGTACAAATGAGCAAGGTCAATTGGTAGCTTTATCTCACCAGGCCACAGCTGGTGGTGTTGGTTATAAAAGACCAATCGCAAAACAATACTTAGGAACAGACGATCCTACACAAATTGAAGAAATGCTAAAACCAGAAAAAATGATTGAAACAGGACGAAAATTAAAAGAAGTCAGTGGTGGAAAAGCAATTTTGTGGGCAGGAATAGAGGAATTAGTTCCTATTTACCTTGGTGCTCGTGAACATGCATGGGTTGAAGACGGTAAATTTGTGATTGACGAAAAAGTGTATGAACTAGTTGATATAGCAGCACAATTAAGGAAAGAAGGGCTCGAAGGCGGACTGACACGATGGGAAGAAGCATGGGCAAATTCCATTCAAGATGATACACACATGTGTTATGCAGTACCCACATGGGGAATCAACTGGATTATCGACTGTCGTGAATCAGCAGACGTAATGGTAATGACAACAGACGATCATCCAGAACCAGGAACAGGTGGAAGATGGGCAATCTGCACACCAATGCCATATAATGAAGGTGGTACATGGTTTGGAATCTCTCAAAACACAAAGAACCCAGAACTTGCATGGGAATTCATTAAATTCATAGCAAGTCCGGAATATCAAGAAAGTTTAGCCCAAGCTGGGGATTTTGTAAGTAATAAAAACATTATTGAAAAATACAAAGCAGATGACAGTTTTATTAACAAAGTAATAAATCAGAACATTTATCAAGTATATAGCAAAGTATCTGATCAAATTAATGGTAACGTTATTACGCAATATGATGATACTATCAGAATGGCATTACTTGACTGCCTGAATTCATATCTTGCTGGAGAAATCAGTGAAGAAGAAATGTGGAAACAATTCAAAGAAAGATTGCAATCTGAATTACAAGGAGAAAATATTGTATTTGAATGATTATCATCAGTAAAACCATGCTATCTTTTTAACAATAAATATTATGCCTTATTAGCAAATGCTAATAAGGCATAATTTTTTATAAAATATTGAACTTTATTATAAAAATTTGTTAATATTATGATGATATTTGTGTATTTGGATTGAATCAGATGGTGTATAATATAAATATATGTGTATTGGAGGGGGAAATAAAATGAGTCTGGTAAAAGAATACAGGTGTCCTAATTGCGGTGCCGGAGTTCAATTTGAGCCTATTTTACAGAATTGGCGTTGTAGCTTCTGTAATAGTGAATTTGATAAAAGCCAGCTTACAATGCCGCTTGAAGAGAGCCAGGAAGAGTCAGAGAAAGTAGCAGAAAATTTAAATGTTTATTCCTGTCCCAGCTGCGGTGCTCAGTTGATTGCAGATGAAACGACTTCTGCAACTTTTTGTTTATATTGCAGGAGCCATAACATTATTAAAGACAGATTTTCAGGCAAATTTAAACCAGATCAGCTTGTACCTTTTAGAATTACTAAGGAGCAGGCTAAAGATATTTATACAAAGTGGATTAAGAAAAAAATATTTGCGCCCAGCATTTTTAAAAATAAGGAAGAAATTGATAAAATTACAGGCGTTTATGTCCCCTATTGGTTATTTGACTGCAATGCCCAGGGATATATTGAAGGAACAGCTACAAGAGTGAGAACATGGACGTCAGGAGATTATCGCTATACGAATACAAAATATTACAGGATTGTGAGATCCGGAAGCTCAAGATATTCCAGAGTGCCTGTTGATGGTTCAAAGAAATTAGATGATAATTTAATGTATATGATAGAGCCTTATGATTATGCGCATATGAAAGATTTTTCAATGGAATACTTATCGGGCTTTTTGGCTGAAAAATATGATGTCGATGCTGGTGAAGCAGAGAAAGGCATGAGACAGAAAGTAGAAAAATATCTTGAAAACCGATTAAAGGAAACAGTTATTGGTTATTCTTCTTTTAATGTCACTCAAAAATCCATTGATGTACATGATACGTCTTGTAAGTACGCTATGATGCCAGTTTATTTAATTAATAATACATATAAGGATAAAGACCATCTTTTTATTATTAACGGTCAAACAGGAAAGATTTCTGGAGAAACGCCATTAAGTTTAGTAAATCAAATTGCCTTTGGCTTGGGATTAATGCTTATTATTTGGCTGTTAATTGGATTTGGGGGTGCTTTATTTGTTTAAAAAATTAGGGATAATTATCTTTAGTTTTATTTTGATTTTTCTTTCTTCCAGTCAAGTCCTTTATGCTTATGAAAGCAACAACGTAATAGATCATCTGAATTTCCTTACTGAAGAGGAAGTTGAAGAATTACAGGATTTAATTGATGAGGTAAAAGAAGATTATCGTTTAGAATTGGTTATTGTTATAACAGATGATACCCAAGGGAAGTCATCCAGAGATTTTGCAGATGATTACTATGATTATAATGGTTATGGGGTAGGCAGTGATAAATCAGGACTTTTGATGCTTATTAATATGGATAAACGAGAGGTGTGGATATCCACAACAGGTAAGGCAATCGATATCTTTACGGATGCTAAAATTGACAAAATGCTTGATATGATAAAGCCTTTTCTTTCTGACGGAGATTATTATACAGCCTCGAAAACTTTCATTGACTATACAAGAATGTACAGTAGAAATGATTCTTCCTCTGGATATAGCAGTTCTGGCTCTACGGTTATTAAAGATAATTCATATATGCATAGGGTGCGATCATATTTATCTTCACCTATGACTCTTCTTATTGCCTTTGTTATAGCTTTAGTAGTAACCCTTGTTATAAGGTTTTCAAGTAAAGGTTCTGTTACAGTAGACAGTCGAACTTATGAAGAGACTGGAGCTTTTAGGTTAAATATAAATCAGGATATCTTTTTAAGAGAAATAACGACAAAAGAACGCATTCGTTCAGATACGCATTCAGGCGGAGGAAGCAGCACCCATATTGGAAGTAGCGGAAGAAGCCATGGTGGCGGTGGAAGAAGTTTTTAATTTAGTTAAGACGGTGAAGGCAATGACTTTAAAAGAGAATTTGTATAGAAGATATTCCAGCTATTTAAAAGAAAAATATGGTGAAAAAGTATACAAGCTGCCCGTTAATTTGCCCGTTAGTTGTCCCAACAGGGATGGTGTCTTAGGCTATGGGGGCTGTACTTTTTGCGGAGCAGAAGGTACGGGTTTTGAAAGTTTATCCAATACCATTTCTGTCGCTGAACAAATTAAGGAAAATATGGATTATATCAGTAAAAAATATAAAGCAAAAAAATTCATTGCTTACTTTCAAAATTTCAGTAATACTTATATGCCTGTAAAAGACTTTGAAAGGCTTGTAAAAGAAGCCATCACAGATGGTGTTGTTCAAATTGCTATATCGACAAGACCTGATTGCATTAGAAAGGAATATTTAGAGATTTTAAAAAGCATACAGGAGCATGATAAAATTGATATATCTATTGAGTTAGGTCTTCAATCTGTGAATTATCATACACTTTTAAAGATTAACCGAGGACATACTTTAGGGGAATTCATAGATGCTGTTCTTAAAATTAAAAATTATCCTTTTGAAATATGTACACATTTAATTTTGAATTTGCCATGGGATAATGAAACAGATGTGATTGAAAATGCAAAAATCTTGTCTGCTCTTTCTATACAGCAGGTAAAACTTCATTCTTTATATATCGTTGATCATACGCTTATGGGAATGCAATATAAGAATAAAGAATTTGATATGATAAGCCTGGAAGAATACAAAAAAAGAGTGATCCTGTTTCTTGAATATCTTTCTCCTGAGATTGTCATACAGAGATTAATTGGAAGAGCACCAAAGGAAAATACTTTGTTTGTGAACTGGAATACAAGTTGGTGGAAGATCAGGGATGAGATAGAAGAAGAAATGAGAAAAGAGGGAAAATACCAGGGGAGATTATTTAATTATTTAGATGGTAAGGGGTTAAAAAATTTTTTTGAATAAGCATAACTAAAAAGGAGAGACATTACTATGTCCATCTTTGCCATAGGTGATTTGCATTTGAGTGGGGCAGTGGATAAACCCATGGATAAGTTTGGAGAAAATTGGATAAACCATGCAGAAAAAATAAAGAACAATTGGTTTAAGCTGGTTAGAAATCAGGATACAGTTCTTATACCCGGGGATATTTCCTGGGCAATGAATATGGAAGAAGCTATGATTGATTTAGATTTTATACATCAACTGCCCGGCCGAAAAATATTTGTTAAAGGAAATCATGATTATTGGTGGAAATCAATTCGAAAATTAAACAGCTTATACGAAGATATGTTTTTTATCCAAAATAATTTTATAGAGATAGAAGATTTTGCCATTTGTGGTAGCAGGGGATGGCTTTGCCCTAATGACAGTGAATATACGGAACATGACAAAAAAATATACAATAGAGAAGTAAAACGTCTGGAGCTTTCATTAAAAGAAGCACAAAAGGCTAAAAGCAGCAGAAAAATAGTCATGATGCATTATCCTCCTACTAATGATAAGTTGGAGGATTCTGCTTTTACGGCATTGTTTGAAAAATATCAGGTAGAAAAGGTGATTTATGGTCACTTGCATGGAGATAAAAACAAAGCAGGTTTAATGGGCAATTTTAACGGAGTAGAATATTGTCTGGTTTCTTGTGATTATATTGATTTTAAACCTGTTCTTATTGTATAAAGTCCCTTATTAGGGGACTTTATTTATTATTCGTATTCTTCAACAGCTTTTAGAATTTTTTCTATTAAATCATCTTTATCATAACTTTTAGGTTCATTTTCAATAATGAGTTCTTCAAATTCTTCTGTTTCAGTATTATATGTGCCTTCAAAAGAACTGCTGAATTCTTCTTCAAATATAATTTCGCCTTCAATTAACCAGGATTCTTCTGATTTGTCTACAGTAATAATATTGATTTCGGTAATGGACATGGTAGTTGCCATAAGATACCTCCTTTTTGAAAAAGTAAATGATATTAATTTAGTTTTTTAACTTTATTTATTTTTAAAATTGGTGTATAATTATAGTATTCAAAGAATTATTTATCTATTTAATTTTTATGCGCATAAGGATTATTGATATTAATACTATATGAATATATCAATGTTTTATGTAATTTTAATAAAAACATACATGGAAAGTTTAATTAATAAATTATAATGAATAATTTTAATTAATGAATTTAATTATGTTGAATATATCAGACAATTATTATAAAATGAACATATGGGCGGAATCTTGACATTAAGTGTTTATTAATATATCTTATGTTAAGGAGCGTGAAAGCGTGGAAACTACTGAAAAACGAAGGTTTTTACGTTTTATAAATGAATCAGATATAAAAATAAAAATAGGGGATAATACTTTTGTATATGCTATGCAGGATCTTTCTGCAGGCGGGTTTAGAATTGATTATGTTGAAGGTTTTACTGTAGGGCAAATTGTAGATGTTGTTATTGATTTTGAATGCGGTCAGTTTGTTACTCAGACAAAAGTGATATGGCAAGATAAAGAAAACGGTATAGGATTTGAATTTGTAGATACTGAACTGTTTTCTTAGGAGTTTTTCTAAAGCGTGTCTTTGCACACGCTTTTTACAATTTATAAAAAGAATTGGGTATAATATTTTAAAAGAACAAAGGAGCAAGGCATAATGGATCTACCTAAAGCGTTTGAAGATAAAATGAAAATCCTTCTTAAGGATGAATTTATTGAGTTTATTAAAACTTTTGAAGAAGAAAGATTTTATGGTCTCAGGGTTAATTCATTAAAAATTAGTCCTGAAGAATTTAAAAATAAAATGCCTTTAAATCTATCTCCAATTCCCTGGTGCAAAGAGGGTTTTTATTTTGGTAAAGATGATAAGCCTGCAAAACATCCGTATTATCATGCTGGCTTATATTATATACAAGAACCTAGTGCTATGGCTGCAGCAGAAATGTTAAATGTAAAACCAGGAGATAAGGTTTTAGACTTATGTGCAGCCCCTGGAGGAAAAAGCACTCAATTGGGGGCAAAATTAGAAGGCAAAGGAGTATTGTTTTCTAATGATATCAGTGCTTCAAGATGTAAAGCGCTTTTAAAAAATATTGAAATGGCAGGGATTAAAAATGTAGTCATTACCAATGAAAGCCCAGAGAAATTGTCAAAGTATTTAGAAGGATATTTTGATAAAATTTTAGTCGATGCACCTTGTTCTGGAGAAGGGATGTTCAGAAAAGAACCTGAAACCATAAAAAGCTGGAAAGCAGAAAGGACTGAGTTTTTTGCTGATTTACAAAAAAATATCCTTAATTATGCCGCTAAAATGTTGAAACCTGGTGGTTATATTCTATATTCTACCTGTACTTTTGCGCCTGAAGAAAATGAGGGTACGATAGAAGCATTTCTGGTAAATAATCCCGATTTTGAAATTATACCAATAGACCATAACTATAATTTTGCTAAAGGAATGCCTCACTGGATTGGGGCCAGGAGGGAAATAGAAGGTACGGCAAGGTTATGGCCTCATAAATTAATGGGAGAAGGCCATTTTTTAGCATTACTTTATAAAAAAGACGGTAAAAGTTTTAAAATGGACAAAGAGGATAAAAAAATTAAAACAAATAAGGGAGATTTAACAGACTTTTATAAATTTATTGACGTAAATATAAAAGGCGGGATAGTAGAAAATTTTGAAATCCATGGAGATGCTATTTATTTATTACCAGACCAAATTCCGGATTTAAAAGGTTTAAGGGTAGTCAGGTCTGGTTGGCTTCTCGGATTTTTAAAGAAAAATCGTTTTGAACCTTCACAGGCCATGGCCATGGGTCTTCAAAAAAATCAAGTGGTTAATTTCATTGATTTATCTTTAGAAGATCCTAATGTTATCCGCTATTTAAAAGGGGAAACCCTTCCTATTGATGGAAAAGAAGGCTGGAATCTGGTGTGTGTGGATGGTTATCCTTTAGGATGGGGCAAGATACAAAATAATAAAATGAAAAATAAGTATTTTGCTGGTTGGAGATGGATGTAATAGTTGAATTCTAATAAGTAATATTATAGAATATATTTAATATTTAACTGTTTTTAGGAGGTTAAAGATGGCGATTTTTAAAAGAATTTCAAAAGTAGTCCAGGCAAATATGAATGCTTCTGGTTTAAAAAATAACGATAAAGAATTAGAAAAGTTTTTTAAAGAAATTGAGGATGAAATAGGAAAAATAAAAGCTGAAAAGGCAAAAGCAGAGACTGAAAAGGCACGTGCCAAAAGAGAACTGGATGAATGTAACAGTGAAATTAAAAAATTGGATAAATATATAGAAAAAGCAAAGGAAGCTCAGGAGGATGAGACCCCTTTTCTGCAGAAGAAAGAAACTTTAGAAAGTAAAGCCATTGAATTGGAAAGAAAATATGAAGAAATTTTGACTAAAGAATTGAAGATGAGACAGACCCATGACGCTTTACTGGCTCAAATTGAGGATTTAAAGGCCAGAAAAGAAGCCATCGATATTAAATTAGAAAAAGTCAAACTCCAAAATAAAATAAATGATATAAATTCTGGCTCCTTTGCAAGTCTTGAAGAAAAAGTTAACCGTGCATTGGATGAAGCAGAGGCAGTGGCGGAATTAAATGAGTTTGAGAGAGAAAATATTTTTTAAGGGGGAAAGGGAAATGGGTCTTTTTCGAAGAGAATTACTTAATGTGATTGAATGGAATGAAACAAGGGATGATGTTTTATTTTGGAAATGGAATAATAGCGAAATTAAAAAAGGCAGCCGCTTAATTATTCGACCTGGACAAGATGCTATCTTTCTTTATAATGGAAAAATTGAAGGTGTATTCAAAGAAGAAGGTAATTATGAAATAGAAACGCAAATAATTCCTTTCTTAAGCACTTTAAAAGGTTTTAAATTTGGTTTTAACAGTGGTCTCAGGGCAGAAGTCTTATTTGTAAATACAAAAGAATTTTTAGTAAGATGGGGTACAAAAAATCCAATTAACATTCCGGCACAAAATATGCCGGGAGGAATTCCAATCAGGGCTTTTGGTACTTTTAGTGTAAAAATTGATGATTATATCAGCCTTATTGATAAAATTGCAGGCGTTAAAAAGACTTTTACTATCAGCGATATAGAAGAGCGTACTTTAAGCCTTTTAGACCAATTGCTAATGAAATGGATTGTTAAAGAAGGCAAAAACATGTTTAATCTTCAAGTCAATGCTTATGAAATTGCTAAAGGCATTAAGGAAGATTTAGATATGGAATTGCTTAAGATTGGTTTAACGGTGACGGACCTAAAGATTTCCAGCTTTAATTATCCTGAGCAAATTCAAAAGATGATAGAAAAGAATGCTTCTTATGAAATGGTCGGAGATATAGGTCGGTATCAACAAATTGGTATAATGAATTCTTTAGAAAAAAATCCCGGGGGCAATATGTCCAGTATGCTTCAGGCTGGAGTAGGTTTGGCAATGGGGGCTGAAATGCTTAATAATATTAAAAAATCAACAACTAGCAATAATCCTTCAGTCACACCAGCTTCTTCTGCTTCTGTAACTTTAATTTGTAAAAAATGTTCCCAGCCACTTACATCAGATATGAAATTCTGCAGTAACTGTGGAGAAAAAGTGGAAAACTTTTCTGCAGGAGGAAGTAAATTTTGTTCTCAATGTGGTTCAAAATTAGATGCCAATGCTAAGTTTTGTAGTGCATGTGGTGCAAAATTATAAATTTCAGATCAGAATAATTCGTCAGCTTACAATAGAATAACCCTGTTCATTCAGGGTTATTTTTATTTATGATGGTGCAATAGCAGTTCACTTTGATGGATATATTTTTGATAAGCTTAACATATTATTACAATGATAAGGGAAAGGCACGGTAATTCCTCATAGCCGACTTGAAGCTTTGTTGAGTTCTATAATATAATATAAATTATATTGACAAGTGTTATCAAATGATTAATAGATATGTATCTTTTAATTTTAACTATAAAGAAAGGAAGTGATGTCTATTGAACTTACTAAAAGAAAAATTCAGGGATGTAATTATGTCTGTATTACCGGTTTCACTCATTGTTATCCTGTTAAACTTTACGATTGCACCGATAGGCAGTTATTTATTATGGAAATTTATTATTGGAAGTGTATTCATTATTATGGGTTTAACAATCTTTTTATTTGGTGTTGAATTAGGCATTCAACCGATAGGTTCCCTGATGGGAGAAACGATTACAAAAAGTAAAAAAATCTGGATAGTTATTTTGTTTGGTTTTATTCTGGGCTTTTTTATTAATATTGCTGAACCAGATCTTCAAGTTTTAGCTCGGCAAGTAAGCAATATTACTTCAGGCGTCTTGTCTCAGATCAGTTTAGTTGTTGTTGTATCTGTTGGAATAGGTATAATGGTGGCTTTGGGTCTTTTGAGAATTGTTTTTAGTATTCCTATTAATAAATTGTTAACCGTATTGTATGGAATCATTTTACTCTTAGCTGTATTCTCATCAGAATCTTTCCATGGTATTGCGTTTGATTCAGGTGGCGCTACCACTGGTTCTATGACGGTTCCTTTTATTCTTGCCTTAGGTCTTGGAGTTGCTTCATTTAAAGGTGGAACTGAGGCTGAAGAAGATAGCTTTGGTCTGGTTGGTATTGCATCGACTGGTCCGATGATAGCTGTTTTTACAATGAGTATCCTTTCTTCTATTGAAAAACTGACTGGTGTTTCGTCAATTCAAGTTGGAGAAGAAAGAGGGATTCTCTCTTCTTATATTCATGAAATTCCTATCGTTACTTATGAAGTATTAATGGCGTTGCTTCCTTTTTTAATATTATTTATTCTGTTTAATCATCTCAGTTTTGAATTGAAAAGGAGACAATTGCGGAAAATCTTCCTGGGTTTACTCTATACTTTTGTAGGTTTTATTCTTTTTTTGGTAGGCGTCAATGCAGGTTTTATGGAAGCAGGCAGAGCTATTGGACAAACTATTGCTTTGATAGGAAAAGACTGGCTTGTCATCTTAACTGGTTTTATTTTAGGACTTACGGTTATTTTAGCTGAGCCGGCAGTATATGTGTTAAACGAACAAATTGAAGATGTTACAAGCGGGCATATCAGGAAAAGTCTGATTTTATTTTCCCTTGCTGTTGGTGTAGCTGTTGCAGTAGCTTTATCTATGATCAGGATATTAAATCCATCTGTCCATTTATGGCATTTCCTTTTGCCAGGGTATCTTTTAGCTATTCTACTTACATATTTTACACCCAAATTGTTTGTTGGGATAGCCTTTGATTCGGGGGGTGTCGCTTCAGGCCCAATGACAGCAACTTTCATCCTGGCTTTTTCTCAGGGAGTAGCAGGAGCAATTCCGGGAGCGGATGTTTTATTAGATGGTTTTGGTGTGATTTCAATGGTAGCATTAACCCCTTTGATAGCCATTCAAATTTTAGGAATACTATTTGAAAGAAAAGCAGCAAAAAGGAGTTGAGATAAGTGCAAACCGATGTGGTTAATTATAGATTTATTCTGACTATGGTCGTAGCCAATCATGGGGATGGCAGTAAAGTATTATCAGAGGCAAAAAAGATTGGCATACCAGGAGGGACGATTTTTTTCGGAAAAGGAACGGTTCATAATCATTTATTAGAAATGCTGGGCATTGATGAAGAAAAAAAGGAAATTGTCATTTTAGCTTCTGAGGCAGCCTATGAAGACGAACTGCATGAAAGATTAAATAATAAGTTTAATATGCATAAGCCTGGAAAAGGGATTATGGTTTCTTTGCCTATTAATAAATTATTGTATACCCATAACTGTGTTGAAGAGGATAGTAATAGGGACTTGGAAACAGGAGGTAAGAAAGAAATGGAATATCAAGCGATTTTTATCATAGTTGACAGGGGTCTTGGCCATGAGGTTGTTGATGTAGCTACGGAAGCGGGAGCTAAAGGAGCTACGATTATTAATGCCAGGGGGTCTGGTATTCATGAAAAAGAAATGTTTTTTTCCATTAATATCGAACCAGAAAAAGAAATTGTTATGATTATTATAAAAAAAGAACTGACCGACGCTATTATTAATGCTGTAAAAGAAAAAATGAAAATCGACGAACCTGGCAGAGGGATTATTTTTGTTATGGACGTTTCAAAAGCTTCAGGATTAAGGGATTAGAAAGATAAATTAAGATAATTTTATTATTTTAAAAGTTTTTAATGGTTAATAGATAGGGTGTTCGTATGAAAAAACTTGACCGATCTTTTTATGAAAGAGATACATTAGTTGTAGCCCAGGAATTGTTGGGTAAGTATATCGTTCATAAAATAAAGGGTAAGGAATTAATTGCCAGGATTGTGGAAACAGAAGCCTACAAAGGCCCTGTTGATAAGGCAGCCCATAGCTATCAAAATCGGAGAACGCCAAGAACAGAAGTGATGTTTGGTCCTCCGGGTCATGCTTATGTATATTTGATTTATGGGATGTATTTATGTATGAATATTGTAACAGAAGAAGAGGGTATGCCGTGTGCTGTATTATTAAGAGCTGCAGAACCTGTTGAAGGCCTGGACGAGATGGCACAGTTAAGATTTAATAAAACATACAAACAATTAACCAGATCACAAAAGATAAATCTGACTAATGGTCCGGGTAAGCTGGCTATGGCACTCAATATTACCCGTGAGGACAATGGATTAGACCTTTGTGCTGAAAAGATGTTTATATGTGAAAGTGATTCAGATTCCAATTTTTTTATTGGAAGAGGTAAAAGAATAAATATTGATTATGCAGAGGAAGCGGCAGATTACTTATGGAGATTTTATATTAAAGATAATCCTTATATATCCAAAGTAAAAGAATAGAGAAGATATTATCTTCTCTATTCTTTTTTAATCCTTTTTTATTGATTATTTTTTGATTTTTTTACTAAAATAATAGCAGCAATTGCAGAAAGTATTAACAAAACGGCTACAAAAATGTCCGTTGCAGACATCCTTTCACCCCCCTCTTATTTCTTATAAAAAATAAGAAAGGTGAAAAATCATTTATGGATACTCCCTTCAAAATAATTAGAAAACAGTTCAAATAATATTTTTCTTTTATCTAATAAAATTTGATTTTTTCGCTGGTACTTATACAGATATTGACAACCATATATAAAAATAACTATTATGTTTGCCGAATATAAAATTAAATGGAATACTTTTCTCTCATTGTTATTCTTAAAATCAGTAAAAGACAGTATAGAATCTGTAATAGATGTATAGCATAATAAAACGGAATGATTTGAAGAAGAATAATGATATTCTTCATTCAAAGCAGTTTGCACAGACCAATTTAGGATAGTTATTAATGATAAAAGTACCACGATTTTTTTTATAAAGATTTTTTCTTTCAAATCCTATCATACCTTTTTTATAATGGATTTATATTTAAATTATACAACGGAATTGTTTAGTTTTGTAGATTAATAAATTATTAAGTGTATAATTTAATATACTAAGGAAGTAATATTAATATTATAAGGAGGGTTTAATATGCAAAATTTAAGTCAATTGTTGCAAACTGGAGATTGGAAAGGAGAAAAACATGTACCTGTTATTCACATCCCTCAAAATGTTAAAGCTGGAGAACCAATAGAAATAAAAGTATCTATTGGGGATGAAATCAAGCATCCTAATGAATTAGAACATCATATTAAGTGGATTAAACTATTTTATTTCAAAAAAGACGGAAAGTTTCCTGTTGAAATTGCTTCCTTTGACTTTGTATCTCATGGGGAAGGCGGAGTCATTACAGAGCCTGTAGCTTCTGTTAACGTAAAACTAAATGATTCAGGTTTTATTTATGCCCTGGCTTATTGTAATATTCATGGTCTTTGGGAAAATAAAGAAGAGATTGTTTTCGAATAATTGGTACGGCATTGCCGTACTTTTTTATTTGATTTAAAGGCACGAATTAGGTAGTATATAATTATAGCATATAGAAATATCAGCAAATAATAAGGAGTGACCTATGTTTACGAATTTTATACAGAATCTTTATCCCATTTTTATAGAAGAAGATTTTGAATTGTTATCTGAAGGTGAAGAATTTGATATTTTTTCAGATGAAAACGAAATGATCCGCTTTGCAAAAAGAGAAAATACAATGCTTTATATTGTTAATATATGGAATATGGAAAAGGTTGATTTAGATACTTTTATCTTTAGAAAAAATGCTTTTAAGAAAAAGTTAGAGCAGGTGTTTGAAGAACTTCACTGCAGTTATCTTATTGTCTTGAATTTATTGGTGACGGATGAGGAGATTCCCTTTATCAAGCCGGAAGAGTTTCAACCCAATAAGGAAATTTATACAATATCCTGGATTATTGATTTGCAGTATAAAAAACTGATTATACCTAAAAAGGAAATTGACGATGTTCTTAATATCAGAGAGTTAATTCACAAAGTTTTTCGGATAATTGACCCGTCTTTGGAAAAAGAAGCAGATGATTTGATAACAAGAAAGAATGAGAGGAAAAAAAGATATTTTTTAAGGCAAAGAACGAATAATACTTTTTTGACCTATGTTTTTATTATCCTTAATGTAATCATATGGCTTTTAATGGAGCTTAATGGTGGTTCAGAAGATATTAATACTTTATTATTATTTGGAGCAAATGAGCCTTTTTTAGTCATAGAAAGACAGCAGTACTGGAGATTAATTACATCCACCTTTTTACACATTGGAATTAGTCATTTATTGTACAATACTTTTGCCCTTTATATTTTTGGAAGCAGGATAGAAAAATATTATGGGAAAGTAGCTTTTTTAATTATTTATTTTATTTCAGGTATGATTGGCAGTATGGCTAGTTTAATATTTAGTGATACCGTTTCAGCAGGGGCTTCAGGTGCTATTTATGGTTTAATGGGTGCTTTACTGATGATTGCTTATAAAACGAAAAAAGAAGTAGATGGCTTAAATGCATTTACGATTTTAATTATGATTATGTTGGGCGTAGCATTTGGTTTTCTTATGCCCTTTATCGATAATCCAGCCCATATAGGTGGTTTAATTGCAGGAATGATTTCAGGCAGACTCATTCTACAAAAAATAAATAAGAAAAATTATTGATTTGAAATTTTTTCAAAAAAAACTTGACATGAATATTATAGAGTTGTAGTATATATAATATAGACATCAACTCTATATATAGATATATTTTAGTATATCTCGGGGGTTGATCATATGCTTAAGCTTTTTTATGTATGTTTTTATATTGGGATTATTTATACCGCTGCAACTTTTATCCTTGGCTATATTTTTGATTTCATGGGTTTAGATGGGGACATCGGTTTTGACGGAGATTTTTTTGGCTATGGGATATCTCCCATAAAGCCAGTGGTTATTGCAGCATTTCTGACTATATTTGGGGGAGTAGGTATTATTGCGCACAAAAATAATTTAACAAGCCGACTAAGCCTTATTCTTGCGCTTGTTATAGCAATCAGCATTTCATTTTTAATTTTCCGCTTTATTTTAGTTCCTCTGCACAGGATGCAAAGCAAGGAGGTGGTCGGACAAAATGAACTAATCGGTCATATTGCAAAAGCTGTATTAACGATTAAAGAAGATGAATGTGGTAAAATCGTTTATACAATAAATGGTAATACATATTCAGCCCCAGCAAGGTCAGAAAATAAAGAAACCATTGATAAGGGAGAGGAAGTCGTCATAGTGAACATTGAACATAATATATTTTATGTAAAAAAACTTAAAGAGGAGGGGTTTTAAATGGATTCTGCTTTAATGATAGCGGCCGTTGTTGTGGGGGTTATTATTCTTTTAATCCTTTCTATTACCATGATGTGGAAAAAAGTTCCACAAGATAAGGCCTTGGTCATTACTGGTCTAAAGAAAAGAGTTATATCCGGTGGTGGGGGCTTTGTTATCCCTCTTTTAGAAAGAACCGACATTATTTCCTTAGAAAATATGAAAATTGTTGTAAGAACTGAAGGCGCTTTAACTGAACAGGGTGTTGATATTATTGCTGACGGCGTTGCAGTGATCAAGGTTAAATCGGATAGAGAATCGATTTTAGCTGCTGTTGAGCAATTTAATACAGGTTCTGAAAAAACAACCATTAATTTCATAAAAGACACGGCTAATGACGTTTTAGAAGGTAAATTAAGAGAAATTATTTCTAAAATGACTGTGGAAGAAATTTATAAAGACAGAGAAAAATTTGCTTCCCAGGTTCAGGAAGTTGCTGCTGTGGACTTGGCTGAAATGGGTTTAGAAATAAAAGCCTTTACCATTAGAGATATTTCAGATAAAAACGGCTATCTGGAAGCTTTAGGTAAAAAACGTATTGCAGAAGTAAAAAGAGATGCCAATATTGCTGAAGCAGAAGCCAATAAAGAAACAAAAATAAAAACAGCTGAAGCGGCGCGTTTTGGTGAAGAAGCAAGGATAAAAGCGGAAACACAAATTGCAGAAGCGGCAAAAGAAAAAGAATTAAGAATCCAGGCCTTTAGAAAAGAACAGGAAACAGAAAAAGCGAAAGCCGACCTGGCTTATGAGATTGAAACCAGCAAGATTCAACAAGAAGTTGAAAAAGAAAAAATGCAAATTCAAATTGTAAAGAAAGAAAAAGAAATTGAACTTGCTGAGCAAGAAGCCATCAGAAAAGAAAAAGAATTAGAAGCAACGATTATTAAACAGGCAGATGCTGAAAAGTACCGTGAAGAAAAACGGGCAGAAGCCTTAAGATATCAGGAAATCCAGGAAGCCATGGCAAAAGCTGAAGCCATTAAGGCAATGGGAGCTGCAAAAGCTGAAGCCAGCCGCTTAGAAGGGATGGCAGAAGTTGAAATTATCCGTGAAAAGGGTAAAGCTGAAGCAGAAGCAATGCTTAAAAAGGCAGAAGCTTATAAATTATATAATGAGGCTGCCGTAACAGAAATGATTATCGATAAGATACCAGAAATTGCAAGAGCGATTGCAGAACCTCTTTCAAAAGTTGAAAAGATTGTGATTGTAGATTCAGGCAATGGTGAAGGCAAGGGCGCCTCAAAAATAACAGGTTATGTAACAGACATTATATCCAGCCTGCCGGAAACTGTGGAAGCTTTAACAGGCGTTGATTTAAAAAAGATTGTAAGTAACAGAGACTTATTTAAAGAGTTAGAAAATAAAAAAGACATTATTGAAAAAGAAGATCAAGTAAATAATGAGTAATAAAAAAGATAAAAGATAAAAGAAAAATCTTATGCTAATTTTTCTTTTATCTTTTATTTTTTTGGGTTAAAATAGGATTGAATTTAAAGGTTTAGGAGGAAGTTTATGAACGCAGAGATCTTGGCAGTTGGTACAGAATTATTGCTAGGGAATATTGTCAATACAAATGCCCAGTATATTGCAAAACGCCTGGCAGACATCGGGATAGATGTTTACTTTCAGTCAGTTGTTGGTGATAATCCTGGTCGCTTATATAAAGCTTTTGAATTAGCGCTGCAAAGGGCAGATATTGTCATTACGACCGGAGGACTGGGACCTACACAAGATGATTTGACCAAGGAAATTGCTGCTGAAATTTCAGGGAAAAAGCTTCTTTTAGATGATAAGGCCTTAAGGATGATAGAAGAATATTTTAGCCGGATGGGAAGAACAATGACTGAAAATAATAAAAAACAAGCCTATATTCCTGAAGCTTCCAAAGTATTTTATAATTACAGGGGAACAGCTCCTGGTTGTGCCATTGAAATGGGGGGGAAGATTATTATTCTTCTTCCTGGTCCTCCAAGAGAAATGGAAGAGATGTTTGAAAGAAGTGTCATTCCTTATTTATCTCAATTTCAAGAAGGTGTCCTTGCTTCAAAAATTCTGAGGGTTTGCGGTGTTGGAGAGAGTAAAGTAGAAGAACTGCTTGCTGATTTGCTGGACAGTCAGACGAATCCGACGATTGCTCTATATGCAAAATTTGGAGAAGTTAGCATCCGTATTACAGCTAAAGCTGAGACAGAGGAGAAAGCAAAGGATTTAATCTGTCCTGTTGAAAATGAAATCAGAAAGATTCTGGGTAATCATATATATGGAGAAGGAGACCAGAATTTAGAGGACGTTTTTGGAGAATTATTAATTAAACATAAAAAGAGCATAGCAGTAGCTGAATCCTGTACGGGAGGTCTGCTTGCGGGGCGATTAATTAATTATCCAGGAATTTCTGCAGTTTTTAAAGAAGGAGTCGTGGCTTATAGTAATGAAGCTAAAATAAGAAGACTGGGAGTAAGTGAAGCTACTTTAAGTCAATATGGTGCGGTCAGTAAAGAAACAGCTCTTGAAATGGCAAAGGGAATATGCATAAAAGCAGGAACCAGTATTGGCATTTCGACGACAGGAATTGCCGGACCAGGAGGTGGGAGTATTGAAAAACCTGTAGGTCTGGTATATGCTGGCCTTTGCATTGATGGAGAACTTTATTCAGTAAAATTTAATTTTACCGGAAAGCGGCAGGAAATAAGAGAACGGACTGTTATTTCTGTTTTAGACTGGGCTAGAAAGATACTGATAGAAAAATTAAATTCCGGGAAATTTTAATCTTTAATATTGACGGATAAAAAGAAATAAGCTAAAATAAGAACATAAGTTCGATTGTTTATCTGGCTTGATTTTGGATATAACTCTAAAGAGATTAAAATATAATGAAAGGTGGTGTTCCCGGAAGATGCAAGGCATCGGGCGGGATCAATATGACAAGTGAAAGACAAAAAGCTTTGGATGCTGCAATAAGTCAAATACAAAAGCAATTTGGTAAAGGCTCAATCATGAAACTTGGAGACACCATCGATAATGATCTTTCAACCATTTCTACGGGTTCGTTAAGTCTGGATATTGCCTTAGGAGTCGGTGGTATTCCAAGAGGAAGGATTGTTGAAATATTTGGACCTGAATCTTCAGGGAAAACGACTGTTGCTCTTCATATGATTGCGCAAACACAAAAAGCTGGAGGAATAGCTGCATTTATTGATGCAGAGCATGCTTTGGATCCTTCGTATGCTGAAAAATTAGGTGTCAATATCAATGAATTATATATTTCCCAGCCTGATTATGGGGAACAAGCTTTAGAAATTGCTGAAACGATGGTACGTTCCGGGGCTATTGATATTGTTATTGTGGACTCGGTTGCTGCTTTAGTCCCTAAAGCTGAAATCGAAGGAGAAATGGGAGACAGTCATATGGGTTTACAAGCCCGCTTAATGTCCCAGGCTCTTAGAAAGTTAACGGGTATTGTAAATAAATCAAAATGTATTGTGGTTTTTATTAATCAGCTTCGTGATAAAGTCGGTGTAATCTTTGGAAGTCCGGAAACGACGACTGGTGGTCGTGCCCTTAAATTCTATGCATCCATCCGTTTAGATGTAAGAAAAGTTGATACCTTAAAGCAAAATAACGATTTTGTTGGTAATCGTACAAGGGTAAAAGTAGTTAAAAATAAAGTTGCCCCTCCTTTTAAACAGGCAGAATTTGATATTATGTATGGTGAAGGCATTTCAAGAGAAGGGGATATATTGGATTTGGCAGTTGAAGAAGATATTATTCAAAAAAGCGGTGCATGGTATTCCTATGAAGGAAACCGTTTAGGTCAGGGAAGAGAAAACGCAAAAGAATTTTTAAAGCAAAATCCTGCTTTGTGTGATGAGATTGAAAACCTGATTAGACAACGACATGGATTGCCTTTAATTCCTGTTGTTGCAAGCGAGAAGGAAATTTTAGAGAATGTTTCAGATAATCAGGAAAACAATGATTAAGTCTCTTTTTTAAAAGAGACTCTCTTTTTATATTAAAATCTTGAATTTAGAACGAGATAAACAGCTTAACGAATTAAAAACGGACCAGTTGTTTTTTGGGGTGATGGGATGGATGAAGTTCAGGACAGAGATTTTTTAAAGGCAAAGAATGATGCCTATAAATTTTTATCTTACAAGATGAGAACAAAAAAAGAAGTTATGGAAAAATTAATTTCTAAAGGATATGGGGAAGACACAATTAATGCAGTTATTGAGTTATTAGAACGATATAAATATATTGATGATGAAGCCTTTGCCTATGCTTATGCCCGGGATAGTATCCAGTTGAAACGAAGGGGAAGGCATAAGTTAATTTATGATTTAAAAAATAAAGGGGTTAGTCAGGAAATTATTGATAAAATCCTTACTTATACAGACTTAAATGAGATGGAAAATGTCAATATTTTAATTTATAAAAAAATCGGAAATAAAAAAATTGGGGATTTAGATTATAAAGAAAAGAATAAATTGTACCAATTTTTGATAAGAAGAGGTTTTTCTTATGATATCATTCAAAAAGCCTTAGGAAATCAGAAAGATATTTTCGAATAAACCATTATTAAATGGATATAATGTTCATTTCTAGTACTTGACATAATTTTTAAAAAGTAATACAATCATTATGTTATACTTTACAATTCGAACTATGAAAACTGAATAAAGGAGGTGTTACCAATTGATGCATTATTAGTTGTAGTACTATTAATAGTTACTGCGATAATTGTTGGAGTTATTGCCTTTATAATGGGTGTTTCTTATAGAAAACGTATTGCGGAAGCAAAAATTGGTTCTGCTGAAGAAAAAGCTAGTAAAATTATTGATGATGCAATTACTGCTGCAGAAGCAAAAAAACGCGAAATTATGCTGGAAGCCAAAGAAGAAACATTAAAGGCAAAGAATGAACTCGATCAGGAAATAAGAGAGCGCCGTGCAGAACTGCAGCGCTTAGAAAGACGAATCATTCAAAAAGAAGAAGCCGTTGATAGAAAAGCTGAATCGCTGGAGAAAAAAGAAGAATCTCTGGCTGAAAAAATGGAAGAATTAGATAAATTAAAAGAAGAAGTTGCCGTTCTCCAACAGAAAGAAATACAGGAATTAGAAAGGATTTCTGGACTCACCTCCGAAGAAGCAAAAGAATACTTATTTAGAACGGTTGAAAATCAAGTAAAGATGGAATCAGCAATTTTAATTAAAGATATTGAGTCAAAGGCAAAAATGGAAGCTGAAAAGAAGGCTCGTGAAATTATTACGAATGCTATTCAAAAATGTGCTGCCGATCATGTTGCAGATACAACAGTATCAGTTGTACCATTACCTAATGATGAGATGAAAGGGAGAATTATCGGGCGTGAAGGAAGGAATATACGTACATTGGAAACTCTGACAGGTATTGATTTGATTATTGATGATACGCCTGAAGCAGTTATTTTGTCAGCTTTTGATCCTATTCGAAGAGAAGTTGCAAGAATAGCTTTGGAAAAACTGATATTAGATGGCAGAATTCATCCTGCAAGAATTGAAGAAATGGTTGAAAAAGCTAAAAAAGAAGTTGAAAACATGATTAGGGAAGAAGGAGAAGCCGCTACTTTTGAAACAGGCGTACACGGCCTTCATCCAGAACTTGTGCGTTTGTTAGGTAAATTAAAGTTCAGAACCAGCTATGGTCAAAATGTCTTAAAGCATTCTATTGAAGTTGCGCATTTATGCGGAATAATGGCAGGGGAATTAGGCCTTGATGTCCGACTGGCAAAAAGAGCCGGCTTATTACATGATATAGGTAAAGCAGCGGATAAAGAAATGGAAGGTTCACATATTAGCATTGGTGTTGAATTGTGTAGGAAATATCGAGAATCTTCTGTTGTCATAAATGCAATTGAAGCTCATCATGGGGATGTAGAACCAGAAAGTTTGATTGCAGTTCTTGTGCAGGCTGCAGATACAATTTCAGCAGCAAGACCGGGAGCAAGAAGAGAAACCTTAGAAACATATATTAAGCGTTTGCAAAAATTAGAAGAAATTGCTGATGGCTTTGATGGAGTAGAAAAATCTTTTGCTATTCAAGCAGGTAGAGAATTAAGAATTATGGTTATCCCAGAGCAAACAGATGATGCGCAAATGGTATTGTTATCCAGGGAAATTGCCAGAAAGATTGAAAGTGAACTGGAATATCCCGGACAGATAAAAGTGCATCTGATCAGGGAAACAAGAGCAATAGAATATGCGAAATAAAAAGCGTAATTTAATTACGCTTTTTTTATTTTAATTTTATTTGAAATTAATAATGTCTCTATGTTAAATTTATGATATATAACCAATTTTTTTAAAAAAATATATTTTTAAGAAGGAATTTACAAAAATAAGTAGAATATATTAAAGAAGTTAATTTTATCTAAAAAAGGGGGTCACAAAAATGGAAATATTAAAAGTTGCTTCAAAATCGAATCCTAATGCTGTTGCTGGTGCTCTAGCCAATACCATTCGTGAAAAAAATGGGGCTGAGTTGCAAGCAATAGGAGCGGGTGCTCTCAATCAAGCACTAAAAGCAGTGATTATTGCACGAGGATATGTAGCACCCTCAGGAATTGATTTAATCTGTATTCCGGCTTTTACGGATATAGAGATTAATGGTGAAGAAAGAACGGCAATTAAATTAATTATACAAGCCCGTTAAAGTCTATCTTATTATTAAAAGCGTGCAGATATTGCACGCTTTTCTTTGATTATTCCATTTCTGGTTCAAAGCTCATACAATCTGTTTCATGTTTTGTTTTAGCATTGGTCACATGTTCTCCAACTAAAATCTTATCTAAAGTACAATATTTTGTTTTGTCATTATACTTACAAGATTTAACACTGCATTGAATAACTTGTTGACTTGGACGTTGCATAGCTTTCAACTCCTTTTAAAAATAGTATATAATTAATAAAGCAATATCATTATTTGCAAGCAGTCAGTATTTTATTCTAAGAAATTTTCGGAGGTCATTATGTTTATATTTGATGCCCATTGTGATACTTTAACAAAAGCAATGGATAAAAAAGAATATTTAAAGCAAAATAACTGTCAGGTGGATTTAAAAAGGTTATCTCAATTTTCATCACCTGTTCAGTTTTTTGCCATTTGTTTGCACCCGAAAGAATATACAAATCCTCTTATTGAGGTATTAAAAATTATCGACTATTTTTATCAAGAGACAGAGAAAAATAAGGAATTAATTCAGCCTGCTCTTTCATATATAGATATTGAGAATAATATAAAAAATAATAAAATTTCCGGTATTTTAACTTTAGAAGGAGGAGAGGTCTTAGAAGAAGGTCTGGATGTTTTATGGCTTTTATACCAGTCAGGAATAAGAAGTATTGCCTTGACCTGGAATTATAAAAACAGGCTTGGGTATGGAGCCATGGAAAAAGAAGAAAAAGGCCTGACTGATTATGGGAAGGCAGTCATTAAAGAAATGAACCAATTAGGTATCATTGTGGATGTGTCTCATTTATCTTATAAAGGTTTCTGGGACGTAGAAAAAATCGCAACAAAACCTTTTATAGCCAGTCATTCCAATGTACAAAGCATCTGCTGCCACCCCAGAAATTTAACAGACACTCAAATCCAAGCCATAGCCAATGCCGGCGGAGTGATAGGTATTAATAGTTATCCTTTATTTCTTAATTCATCAGGGAAAGCAACTTTAAAAGATTTTTTGCTACATATAGATTATATAGTTAATTTGGTTGGAATTGATTTTGTAGGTTTAGGATGTGATTTTGACGGGATTGAGTCTTACACAGAAGGCTTGGAAGATCTGTCTGCGATTAAAAAATTATCTTCTTTATTAATTAAAGAATATGGGAATAAAGGTGCTGAAAAAATTTTAGGTTTAAATTTTTTAAGAGTCGTCAAAGAAGTCTTGAATAAATAAAAAAGAATAATTCAAATTATTTTCTTGCAAATGTCTGAAAAATATATTACAATATGAAGAAAAAATAAATGGATGGTGAATCAAATGGAGCTTTCTAAAAAAGCGAAAAATATAAAACCTTCGTCAACTTTAGCTGTTACTGCAAAAGCTAAAAAAATGAAAGCTGAAGGGATAGATGTTGTAGGTTTTGGTGCGGGAGAACCAGATTTTGATACGCCTGAACACATTAAAGAAGCGGCGATTCAAGCCATTTCAGATGGTTTTACAAAATATACGCCAGCTTCTGGTACGGATGAGCTAAAAAAAGCTATTTGTGAGAAATTTAAAAAAGAAAATGGCTTAGATTATGCGCCTAATCAAATTGTTATTTCTAACGGAGCAAAACATTCATTAACAAATGTTTTTATGGCCATTTTAAATGCAGGGGATGAAGTGATTATTCCCGGACCTTATTGGTTAAGTTATCCTGAAATGGTCAGACTGGCTGACGGGGTGCCTGTCATTGTTCATGGAAGAAAAGAAAAGGATTATAAAGTAACTGCTGAGGATTTAGAAAAGTATTTAAGTAATAAAACCAAGGCGATTGTTATTAATAGCCCAAATAATCCTACAGGCGTTGTATATTCTAAGGATGAATTAAAAGAAATAGCTGATTTTGCAGTAAAACATGACTTATATGTTATTTCTGATGAAATATACGAAAAGTTAATTTACGATGGTCTTGAACATGTAAGTATTGCTTCATTTAATGAAGAAATTTATAAAAGAACCATCGTGATTAACGGGGTATCCAAGAGTTATGCCATGACAGGCTGGAGAATTGGTTATCTGGCTGCAGTACCTGAAGTTGCAAAAGCCATTTCAAATTTGCAAAGCCATGCAACATCCAATCCAAATTCTATTGCTCAGAAAGCAACTGTTGCTGCTTTGACAGGGCCTCAGGATTGCGTAGAAAAGATGCGTATTGAATTTGAAAAAAGAAGAAATTATATGTTAGAAAGATTAAGTAAAATTTCTTCATTTTCAGTGGTTAAACCACAGGGCGCTTTTTATGTATTTATTGATATTTCTCAACTTGTTGGTAAGCAGTTTGCAGGAAAAAGTATTGAAAATGCGGATGTATTTTCTGATATTTTACTGGAAAGTGAAAAAGTTGCCGTGGTTTCCTGTACAGATTTTGGTTATCCTAGCTGTATAAGATTGTCTTATGCGATTTCTTTAGAAAATATCCAAAAAGGTCTCGACAGAATTGAAAATTTTGTTAATCAATTAGGCTAAAATAAAATACCTCTTGCAATGGATTGGACTTTTAACAGTCAATCAAATAAGAGACTGTAAATAAAAGTTCATATCCATAAGCAAGAGGTATTTTTTTATTCTTTTACTTCTTCATTGGCATCGGTAAGAACTTCTTTTATGCTTTTTACTGAAGCCAGTAAATTTACAGCTTCAGAAGGCAGAATTAACTTACTGGACTTGCCTTGAGCGATTTTTTCAAGAGCTTCCATAGAACGGATAGCAAGCACAGATTCATCGGGTTGACTTTCTTTCATAGCAATAAGCATTCTTTTTAAGCCTTCAGCTTTAGCTGTTTGAATGTTTAGTATTGCTTTTGCCTGACCTTCAGATTTTAAAATTTGAGATTGTTTTTCACCTTCTGCACGGCGGATATTGGCTTCTTTTTCAGCCTCAGCTTTTAAAATTGCAGCTTCTTTATGACCTTCAGCCCTAAGGATAGCAGAGCTTTTTTCTCCTTCAGCTCGCAGGATGGCTTCTCTTCTTTCCCGTTCAGCCCGCATTTGCTTTTCCATGGCATCCTGGATATCTCTTGGAGGATTAATGTTTTTAAGTTCTACTCGGTTAACTTTTATACCCCATTTGTCAGTGGCCTCATCTAATATGACACGTAATTTTGAATTAATGATATCTCTTGAAGTAAGAGTTTCGTCCAAATCCAGTTCACCGATAATATTACGCAAAGTTGTGGCTGTTAAATATTCGATTGCAGCAATTGGATTAGCAATTTCATAAACATAAAAGACAGGATCTGTAACTTTAAAGTAGACTACCGTATCAATTTGAATGGTTACATTATCTTTAGTAATCACAGGTTGAGGAGGAAAGTCTATAACTCTTTCTCTTAAATCCACAATGGCTTTCATGCGGTCAATAAAGGGGATTAAAAAATTGATCCCAGTTTCAGCTTTTTTATGAAAGCTACCAAGACGCTCAACAATTCCTACCGTCGATTGACGGATAATTCTTATTGATGATAAAGATAAAATAATTAAAAAGATAAAGAAGAGGCTAAAAGCAAAAATTGCTTCACCCATTTACATTCCTCCTTTTAAAATATTATAAATCATTCAAGGGTAACATCTTTTTCTACGATTAATTTTACCCCTTGAATGTTGATGACAATGACTTTAGAATCAACTGGAATGATTGTATTACTTTCAGAAAGTGCTGACCATATTTCGTCGTTTACCCGTACCAGACCAGTTCCTTTTGAATTATCGATTTCTTCAATCACAATACCCTGGGCACTAATGAGCTTATCCACATTGGTTTTGTGTTTTGACTTGTTTTGAACAAATTTTTTAGTAATATTTTTGGTCAGGAAAAGTAATATGCAGGATATGATTAAGAAAACAATAAACTGGATAACGATGTTTGGGATTATAAAGGCTGTTATCATGGCAGCTAAGGCTCCTACAGAAAACCAAATCATAAAGAAGCTCGTATTACTGATTTCTATGATGGCAAAAACAATTGCTGCAATAAGCCATATAGCCCACATTTGCTCCATAATTTCACCCCCTTAATGTGTAGTGCAGAGCAACACTCTACAATTAATTATAGTTTATATTAACTTTCATGTCAATGATTTCTTAAATTTTTTATGATATAATATTTTAAGTATTAGATATTTTATTACTTTTGAGGAGGTTTTTCAATGAACAAAATTGGATTTATTGGTGCTGGTAATATGGGTTATGCCATGTTAAAAGGTTTGCTTTCTTATAAAAATAAAGAAGACTTATTGTTTACCGATAAGTCTGCAGAAAGAGTGAATTGGGTAAAAAATAATTTGAATGTACATGCATTTTATAGTAATAAAGAATTGGTAAATAGTGCAAAATATATAGTGATGGCAATAAAGCCACAAGATTATTCTTTTGTGTTGGAAGACATTAAAGCGGTTTTTACAAAAGAGCATATATTAATTAGCATAGCACCAGGTATTAGTATTGCCAGCATTAAGCAAGTCCTTGGGGAAGATGCAAAAATTGTCCGTGCTATGCCTAATACACCAGCCCTGGTAGGCGCAGGAATGAGTGTTATAAGCTTTTCGGAGGATTCGTTTACTGTAAGCGAAAGAAATGAGATCTTTAAGATTTTTTCTTCTTTTGGTGAGGTAGAAGAAATTGAAGAAAAGCTTATGAATGCTGTGGTACCTATTTCTGGCAGTTCACCAGCTTATGTATTTATGATGATAGAGGCCATGGCAGATGGCGGGGTTTTAGCTGGTCTTCCACGTAAACTGTCTTATAAATTAGCTGCTCAGGCAGTTATGGGTTCTGCTAAAATGTTTTTAGAAAGCCAAACACATCCTGGCGAGTTAAAAGATGCTGTTTGTTCTCCTGCCGGTACGACAATTGAAGCGGTAGCTGTTTTAGAAAAAAGAGCTTTCAGAAGCAGTATTATTGAAGCTATGAAAGCTTGTTTAGATAAAGCCAATCAAATGAAAAAATAAGGAGAATGATTAAGGAGAATGATTATGGAATGTTATGAAATTTATACCGATGGTGCCTGCAGTAATAATCAGGCACAAGGTCTGCAGGCAGGAGGCTGGGCAGCTGTTTTTGTCAACGGTGAGGAACTTTCGGGAGGGGATAGGGCAACGACCAACAACCGGATGGAAATGAAAGCTGTCATAGAGGCTCTAAAGAATACCCCACCAGGTGCTCATGTTAAAATATATTCGGATTCTGCCTATATTATCAATTGTTTTAATCAGAAATGGATTGATAAGTGGGAGAAAAATGGCTGGATGACTTCTAGCAATAAAGCAGTTGAAAATAAAGATTTGTGGTTAGAAATCCGTCAATTAGAAAAAGAAAGAAAAGTGGAATGGATAAAAGTGAAAGGTCATTCCGGAAATCCCTGGAATGAGAGGGCTGATCAGTTAGCGGTTGCTGCTATTCCTAAAGAAGGTGAAAGTCATAAAAATAATAGTAAGAAAAGCATCATATCTTTGTCTGAAGATGAAAAAGTAAATTTAATAGAGTTATTAGAAAAAAATGAAAGTTTTATTCCCCAATCCCTGAGGGGTTTATTAGCTAAATTAAAAAATCTGGAATGATGATATATTTTAATGGGGCGTTTATATGATTCATATAAGAGAAGGTTTAGTTGTTAAGATTTTGAATGATGATAAGGATATTATAGAAATGCTTGTTAACGTTAATCAAAAAAGCTATAAAGCCATTGCCTATCCAGCGATTACAGGAAGACTTTCAGCAGGTGACAGGGTTGTTCTAAATACTACGGCAGTGGATTTAAATTTAGGAACAGGCGGATATCATTTTGTTATAATGAATAAATCCTGTAAGCAGTTGACTTTTGAAAACAGAGGTCATTTGATGAAATTAAAATATACACCGATACAAATAAAAACAAAGACAGTAGAAGAAGAGTATCCGCAAATCATTAATGATTTTACATCTTTAAAAGGTATGCCAATCATCACTGGCAGTATTCACAGCATGCTTCCAGCTGTTGTTGCTGTCATTAAAGCCAAAAAAAAAGATGCCAAAATTGCCTATATTATGACGGATGGTGGAGCCTTACCCATAGCGTTTAGTCATATTGTAAGAGATCTGAAAAAAAGAGCATTGATTGATTGTACCATAAGTTGTGGGAATGCCTTTGGAGGAGACTACGAAGCCTTAAATTTATATACGGCTTTAATTGCAGCAAAAGAAATTGCAAAAGCCGATGTTATTATTGTCATTATGGGACCCGGGCATGCAGGGACTGGCACCAAATTTGGTTTTACAGGAATGGAAATGGCTAATAATGCCCATATAATAGCATCCTTAGGGGGAATTCCTATATGTATTCCAAGGGTTAGTTTTGCAGACAAAAGAAAGCGTCATTATGGGATCAGTCATCATTTTTTAACGGCTATCGGATTACATTGCCTGGTACCATGTGAAATTGCTTTTCCTATATTCCCTGAAAATAAAAAAAGATATATTGTTCATCAGTATAAAAAAGTAAATCTTGATAAAAAACACAAAATTTATTTTTTAGAAGAAGATACGATAGCGATTATGAAAAAAAATCAATTATGTATTCAAACCATGGGCAGGAGCTTGGACGAAGACCCTTATTTTTTCAAAACTGCAGGAGCTTGTGCAGTTCTTTTATCAAAATTACTTTTTTAAAATTTTTAATTTATCATCTATATATTCTTTTACAGTATCGTACTGGGCTTGAATTTCTGTCAGAAAGTAAATAATATCCGTTATTTTTCCTATACAGGTTAATTGGTTATTTTTAATAATAGCTTTCAATGACATCCCACCTTTAAATGAAGATTTTAAACTTATATATAGCTTATTCAAAAGATATAAAATTCATTCATTTAAATGATTTAAAATAATACTTATAAATTATTCAATAGATTTGGAGGATTAAGATGACTGCAGAATTTCGCAGGATTTCCAGAGAAGAAATATATAAAGGAAAGATACTTACTTTAGTAAAAGACAGGGTTTTGTTACCTAACAATAAAGAAGCTGACCGGGAAATTATTCTTCATAAAGGCGCGTCAGCTGTTGTTCCTGTAGATGAAGCAGGAAAGATTATCTTTGTACGACAATACCGCCAGCCAATAGAAGAAGAATTGTTGGAAATACCAGCTGGTTTATTAGAAGAAGGAGAAGATCCTTTAGAAGCTGCCAAAAGGGAATTGGAAGAGGAAACAGGCTATAGGGCCTCACAAATGCGTCTGATTTGCAGCATGGTGAGTTCAGCGGGTTTTTGCAATGAAATAGTACATATTTATTTAGCGACAGAATTATATAAAGGAAAGCAAAATTTAGATGAAGACGAATTTGTTAAGATAGAAAGTTATAGCCTGGATGATGCGATAAGAATGATATTTGATGGCAGAATAAAAGACAGCAAGACTATAGCAGGTATACTTGGTACTAAACAGCTATTAGAAGATAATAAAAAATAGTACAAGCAGTTCTATTCTTTTATTAGTTTTCATATATTTACTAGAGACGACTACGAAAGGAAGAGAAAGATGAAAACTAATAAAAGAACGATTTCCAGGAAAGAAAGCTTATATGGCATATGTATTTTTTCATTTTTGCTTGGAATCATTACAGGTGCCATATTTGCTAATTATATTGACAACTTTCAAAATGACGAACTCATACAATATATGAATCATTATTTTATTCATTTTAATGCCAAAGCCATTTCTCATTCCATTTTACTAAAACAAGCTCTTTTTAATCATGGTAAGACTTTTATCCTCATATGGATATTTGGATTAGGTGTAGCAGGAATTCCTTTTATTGTAATCAATATATTTTTAAAAGGTTTTTCTTATGGCTTTACTTCAGCATTTTTATTTATCCATTATGGTGTCAATGGCTTATTGTTTAGTCTTTTGTCTTTTTTACCTCAAAGTTTTTTGCTGGTACCAGGAATGATTTTGATTTCAGCAGCCAGTATGAATTTTGCTTTGTCAGGTTCCAATCATAAAAATTATCATAAAGACAAAAAAGAAAAATGGTCAGAATATTTGTTGGTTTTATTGGTTGGATTAGTTATTGCTGTTATAATCAGTATGATGGAGACTTTTATTTCTCCTTTACTGATTAATATTATTATTAAAAGAATGTCTGGATAAAAAATTTTTATGGTTAAAATGTTTAATAATTAATGGATAGATTTGTATAGGTTTTTTTGAAAAAATATCGACTTTTTATGCGAAATATTTTATAATTGAATTGTGCCTTGGAGACTTAAAGCATCGTAAGGATTCCATTATTTTTTATTTAAAGTTATTTATTGCTAATAATTGAAGTTTAAATAGAAATACAAAGGAGAACAAGAAATGGAAGATTTCGTAGAAAAATATGCGAAGTATTTAAGAGATATTAAAGGCGCATCTGAAAATACGATTCTTTCCTATCAAAGGGATTTAAAACAATTTATTTCATTTCTCAAAAAGGTAGGAATCAAAGAAATTCAGAAAGTGAACAGAACAAATATTGTCGCATATTTATTGGAGCTTCAAAAAAAAGGAAGGGCACCATCGACAGTTTCTCGAAATATTGTTTCCATTCGTTCTTTTTTTCAATTTTTGTTAAAAATGCATATTGTTGATGAAGATCCTACGGAAAATATTGAATCACCAAAACAAGAAAAAAAGCTTCCGGAGGTATTGACCATCGAAGAAGTGGATCTCTTACTCAGACAGCCGAATGAAAATGATTTAAAAGGAATCCGGGATAAGGCAATGCTTGAGCTTTTATATGCTACCGGTATAAGGGTTTCTGAATTAATTTCATTACAAAAGAGCGATGTGAATTTGACTTTAGAATACATAAAATGTACCGACCATGAAGATTCAAAAGAAAGAATTATTCCTTTAGGAGCATCAGCTCTCAGATCCTTACGTAATTATATGGATAAAGCAAGATTTGCAATGATAAAGGATTCCAATGAAAAGTATTTATTTGTTAATTGTAGTGGGACTCCTATGACGAGGCAGGGTTTTTGGAAACTTATAAAAGTATATGCTAAGAAAGCAAAAATAAATAAGACGATTACGCCTCATATGTTAAGACATTCTTTTGCAGCACATATGGTAGCCAATGGGGCTGATTTACAATCGGTTCAGGAAATGCTTGGTCATTCAGATATTTCTACAACACAAGTCTATGCACAATTAAATAAAAATAAACTTAAAGAGGTTTATACTAAAGCGCATCCAAGGGCATAAAAATGCCCTTTTTTCTATTCATGGCTACATAATTTATAAAAAAGCTGATAAAATAATGATGAAATAACTTTAAATCAATTTAAGGGTATAATAATTAGAAGAATGATTTTAAAGGTGGTATTGATTATGATAAAAAGAGTGATTTGGATTATCTTAGACAGTGTGGGAATGGGAGCAATGCCTGATGCAGATAAATATGGGGACGCAGGCAGTAATACAATTGCCAATGTTTATAAAAAATCAGGAGGTCTTCAGATTCCTCATTTGATTCAGCTAGGTTTGGGAAATATTGAGGGGATGAAGGAATTACCCAAAATTAACGAGCCAGTAGGTTGTTATGCCAGATTGGCTGAAAAATCTAACGGAAAGGATACCATAACTGGTCACTGGGAAATGGCAGGGATTATTACGGAAAGACCTTTTCCAACTTATCCTGATGGCTTTCCTAAAGAAGTTATAGAGGCTTTTGAAGAAAAAGCAGGAGTAAAAACTTTAGGCAATAAAGTGGCTTCCGGAACTGAAATTATTGATGAGCTTGGAGAAGAACACATGAGAACAGGCTATCCTATTGTTTATACTTCTGCAGACAGTGTTTTTCAAATTGCAGCCCATGAAGAAGTCATTCCTATTGAAAGATTGTATGAAATCTGTTCTATTGCAAGAGAGCTTTTAACTGGAGAGCATCAGGTGGCAAGAGTGATAGCCAGACCTTTTATTGGAGAAAAAAAGGGTTCTTTTATAAGAACAGCCAACAGAAGGGATTATGCAATATTGCCTCCTCATGAAACCATACTGGATAAAATTAAAGCAAAGAATATGGATGTTATTGCTATTGGAAAAATTAACGATATTTTCTGTGGACAAGGAACGACAGAACATCTTCATACTCAGGACAATATGGATGGTGTTGATAAGACGATAGAATTTATAAAAAAAGATAATAGGGGTTTAATCTTTACTAATTTAGTTGATTTTGATTCCAAATGGGGACACCGCAATAATTATGAAGCTTATGGAAAAGGATTGGAAGACTTTGACAGCAGGCTTCCTGAAATCATTGCTGCTATGAAAGATGGGGATGTATTAATGATAAATTCAGATCATGGCTGCGATCCGACCTTTCCTGGTACTGACCATACAAGAGAATATATCCCATTTGTAGCTTATGGTAAAGGACTGAAACAAAATGTGGATTTAAAAACAAGGGATTCTTTTGCAGATATTGGGCAAACCATAGGGGAATTGCTGGGAACAGAAAAAATTAAAAACGGAATAAGTTTTGCAAAAGAGATTATTTTATAGCTTAATATATCTTTTAATAGCAATGACTTCTTCAGGATAATCGGGTTATATAATATTTTTTAATAGAGATAGAAGAAGGTGAAATCATGAGAATGTATGATTTAATTATGAAAAAAAGAAATGGCGGGGTATTAAGTAAAGAAGAAATTAATTTTATCGTCAAAGGATATGTGGAGGGTAGTATCCCGGATTATCAAGTCTCAGCTTTTTTAATGGCTGTTTATTTTAAAGGAATGAATAAAGAAGAAACTTCAAATCTTACATGGGCTTTTATCCACTCTGGGGATATTATCGATTTATCGCCTATTCAAGGCATAAAAGTTGATAAACATTCCACAGGAGGCGTAGGGGATAAAATAAGTTTAATCGTTATTCCTTTAGTAGCTTCTTTAGGAATTCCAATTGCCAAAATGAGTGGCAGAGGTTTAGGACATACAGGGGGGACCATTGATAAATTAGAATCTATAAAGGGCTTTAGAACACAAATGGATATCGATGAATTTATTCATAATGTTAATACTTATAAAATGGCTATCGTAGGACAGACGGCTAATTTGACTCCTGCAGATAAGAAAATTTATGCCTTAAGAGATGTAACGGCTACGGTAGATAGTATTCCTCTTATTGCCAGTTCCATTATGAGTAAAAAAATTGCAGCGGGATCTGATGCTATTGTTTTAGATGTAAAAGTAGGTTCCGGTGCCTTTATGAAAAATTTAGAAGATGCCAGGGAGTTGGCACAGACCATGGTTGATATTGGTAAGTCATTAAATCGCAGGGTGGTAGCGGTTATTACCAATATGGATCAGCCTTTAGGTCATGAAGTTGGAAATGCTAATGAAGTGAAAGAAGCCATAGAAGTATTAAAAAATAATGGTGCGGAAGATGAAAAAACGGTTGCTTTAACCATTGCTTCTTATATGGCAGTTTTAGGTGGTGCTTATAATAATTTTGAAGAGGCTTATATGAATTTGGAAAGAAAAATTGAAACGGGTGAAGCCTTAGAAAAATTTAAAGAATTTATCAGGATTCAAGGAGGAGATGAAGAAGTTGCAGAGAATCCTGAAAAATTGCCTGAGGCTAAATATCATATTGAAATAAAGGCCCAATCAGAGGGTTATGTGAATGAAATCAATGCGGAAATGATAGGAAATGCTGCGATGCTTTTGGGAGCCGGCCGTAAAACGAAAGAGGATCAGATTGATTATAGCGCAGGAATTAGTTTAGTTAAGAAAATTGGTAATAAGGTTATGACCGGAGAAACCATTGCTATTTTACATACCAATAAGAAAGAAATTAAGGAAGCCATGGATTTAGTAAGGGATGCTTACAAAATTTCAGAAAATCAGCCTGCAAAAGTTAAATATATTTATGATGTCATTATGTAGAACGGAAAGAATTTCATATATTGCTTTCTGGTGCATATTTTATCAAAAATGGTCTAACATATTATTAGACAAAAAATTGCACTAGGAGGCATAAATATGAAAAAAAGACTATCAATGATGCTCGTTTTTATTTTGTTTTTAAATATATTTTCTTTTGATTTTGTGAAAGGTGAAGAAACCAATAAAGATATTACTTTGGAAATAGAATCTCCTTCGGCAGTATTGATGGAAGCAAAATCTGGTAAAGTATTATATGAAAAAAACATGAATGAGAAACGTTTTCCTGCCAGTACTACAAAGATTATGACCTTACTTTTGATTTATGAGGCAGTTGAAAAAGGACAAATATCTTGGGATGATAAGGTTGTGGTCAGTGAGCATGCAGCAAGCATGGGCGGTTCTCAGGTGTTTTTGGAGCCCAATGAGGAACAGACGGTAGCGACCATGACTAAATGTATTGCTGTTGCTTCTGCAAATGATGCATCTGTAGCTATGGCTGAGCATATTGCAGGAAGTGAAGAAGAATTTGTTAAACTGATGAATGAAAAGGCAAAAGAATTAGGGATGAAAGATACCCATTTTGTTAATGCAAGTGGTCTGCATGATGCTGACCATGTGACTTCAGCATATGATATTGCCCTGGTCTCCAGAGCTCTTATTACAAAGTATCCTGAGATTCATAAATTAACAACCATATGGCAGGACCATATTATTCATAAGACAAGACGTGGGGAAGAAGAATTTGGTTTAACCAATACAAATAATTTAATTAAATGGTATCCGGGGGCCAATGGACTTAAGACAGGATTTACCCCTGAATCCATGTATTGTTTGTCAGGAACGGCAGAAAGAGATGGATTAAGTTTGATTGCTGTTGTTATGGGTGCAAAAAGTAAACAGGCAAGAAATTCAGAAGTAGCCAAGATGCTCAATTATGGCTTTGCGAATTTTACAATTATTAAAGGACAGCCAGCAGGAACCGTTGTAGGCACTGTGGAAGTTGCTAAAGGCAATCCTGATACTGTAGAGGGTGTTATTAAAAAAGAAGTGCAGCTTTTAGTGAATAAAAAACTGGCAAATGAAAAAATAGAATTTAAATTAGAACTGCCGGAATCTATTCAGGCACCTGTTACAAAAGGCATGAAAATTGGAGAAATTGTATATATTTTTAAAGGAAAAGAAATTGCCCGTTCTGATATTGTTGCAGCAACTGATGTAAAAAAAGCTGGTTTCAAGGAAATGGTAAATTCATTATTAAAGAATTGGTTTTAGTGCATTTAAGCACCTGGGATTTTTCTCAGGTGCTTAAATTCTATTGAACTTTTTATTTATTATGTTTACAATGTAGATAGTCTTCATTTGATGGATTTTAAATAATACTTAAATGAAAAACAGATGATTAAATTTGTTTTTTAAGGAGGACAAAGTGTGGAGAATCCGCTAATATTACTGCTTGTAAAAGTACCTGGAATTGTTTTCGGGTTTACATTTCATGAATTTGCCCATGGTTTAGTTGCATATTTATTTGGAGATAATACCCCAAAAAAAGAAGGCAGACTAACCCTTAATCCCCTTGCCCATATGGATATTATAGGACTTATAATGATTTTTTATATGAATTTTGGCTGGGCTAAACCGGTGCATACCAATCCTTCTAATTTTAAAAAGAGAAAGCTGGCAACCCTATTGGTTTCTTTAGCAGGGTGCGTGGCTAATATACTTTTGGCAGTTCTTTTTGCTGGCTTATTAAAGCTTTTATTTGTTTTTAATGTTGATACAGAAAAATTTTCTTTGCTTTATATAAGTGTTTATTATGCAATCACGATTAATCTTGTATTAGGTATTTTTAACCTGATACCATTACCGCCCCTGGATGGTTCAAAGATTTTATTTAATTTAATTTCACCAAGAAGCTATTTTAAAATTATAAGATATGAATACATATTACAAATTTTACTGATTGTATTGGTAGTAACAGGTATAATACCTGCCTTAGTTAATCCTGTCATTGATTATTGCCTTGTATTATTAGAAATGCTATATAAAATAAAACTGATTTAATCAATTATAAATATGAAGAGGGGTAGTTCTTTGAGTATTACTGTAAAATTAGAAGTGTTTGAAGGACCCTTTGATTTACTTTTTCATTTGATTGAAAAAAATAAAATTAATATCTACGATATACCGATTGCTTTGATTACCGATCAGTATTTTGAATATATCAATTCCCTGGAGTATAGGGATATGGAAAATATGAGTGAATTTTTAGTGATGGCAGCAACTTTATTGGAGATAAAATCTAAGATGCTTCTTCCTTCACTTAAGTCGGAAGAGGAAGAAGAAAAGGATCCGAGAGAGGAATTAGTTAATAAACTATTGGAATATAAAAAAATGAAATATATTTCCCAGGAATTAAAAGAAAGGCAGGAAGAAGCTCAAAAAGTTTTTTTTAAAGAGTCAGTTTTACCTCCGCAAATAAAAGCTCTTTTGCTGGAAAATGATGAATCAGATATCAGTGAAGTTTTGGAAGGGGTTAGTTTAAAACAAATCTTTTTGGTTTTTCAGGATTTATTAAAGAGAAATGAAAGAAAAACAGATCCCATAAGAAGTAACTTTAAATCAGTGAAAAGAGATATTTATAAAGTAGAAGATAAGATTACATATATCCTGGATTTATTATATTTATCACCAGTCCTTTCTTTTAAAGAATTATTCAGCGATAACTGCAACAAAATGGAAATCATTGTTACTTTTTTAGCTTTACTTGAATTAATACGACATAAAAAAATTAAAATTAAACAAGAACGCCCATTTGGAGATATCTTAATTACTACGAAAGATAGGGTGGATGCCGATGAAACTGGAGCAAACTGAAGCAGTGATTGAAGCAATTTTATTTGTTTCAGGGGAAGCGGTTAGCTTAAATAAGCTTTCCGATATTATTAATGAAGATTTAGAAAAGACAAAAGTAATTGTTGAGCATTTAAAGAAAAAGTACGAAGAGGAAGCCAGGGGAATGAGGATTATTGAGATTAATGAAGCTTATCAAATGTGTACAAGCCCTGAACTCTTTGAGTATATTAAAGAATTTTATAAGAATCCTAAAAAATTCACTATGACACAGGCAGCTTTAGAAACTTTGGCTATCATCGCATACCGTCAGCCGGTGACAAGAGCTCAGGTAGAAGAAATAAGAGGTGTCAATTCGGATCACATTATCAATAAATTAATTGAATATAATTTGGTTTGTGAACTTGGCAGGATGGATGCTCCCGGAAAGCCCATATTATTTGGAACAACTGAGGACTTCTTAAGATATTTTGGCTTTAAAAGCATTGAGGAGCTTCCACAACTCGAAGAAGAATTATTAAAGCAAATTGAAAATGAAGTCAATGATGAAGTAAAGCAAATAGGCCTTTTTGATGACCAAGAGAATTAACATTCTTTTGGTCATTTTTTGTATTTTTTATTACTTTTGCGGGAAAAATATAATAATTAGAATTATATGCTTAAATAAAGCTTATGAGTAGGTGAAGTCTTGAAGTTTGTCATTCATTATGATAAAACAGCGGATGCACATCGCTTTTATTTATCAGGATACCTATTCAATTATGTTAAGATTTTAAATATTGATTTGAAAGATTATTTTATTAATTTATTAAGTCATTTTCTAAAGGAAGATGATAACAATTCAAATATTACAAAATCATACATAAACTATGCTCAAGCAGCAAAAATTATATGGTGTATATGGAAAAAATCAAAAAAGCATATCCAGATTCCTTTTATAGGCATAGAGATAGAAATTGCTAATGAAAATCCAGCTTTGACAGCTTTATTATTTGGAATCATGAATGCCTGCATACCAGCAGCTATTTATTTACTGGATGAAAAAATAAGTATAAGTGACTATCGGATTCTTATTGTGCCCAATTTTGATTTAGAGAAAATGAATATAAAAATATTAGCTGAAATAAAAATGGATCTGATTTTATTAATCCTGATCTATATTCAAATAAAGAGGAGGATTAAAAAAAATGACAAATTCCAGTCAGCAACATCCGATTGAATCTTTGTTAAAAGCAGCAATGGAAAATATAAAAGAAATGATAGATGTTAATACTGTAGTGGGTAATCCAGTAGAAAATTCAGAAGGAATCATGATTTTACCAATTACTAAGGCTACTTTTGGATTTGCGGCAGGAGGAGCCGAGTATGGAAAATTGAAAGAAAATACATCAGAAGATGAAAGTAAGGCATCTTCTAAAAGATATCCCTTTGGAGGAGGAAGCGGGGCTGGAATCAGTATTCAACCCGTAGCCTTTATGGTTGTTGAAAAAAATCATGTACAAATTATGCATATCCATCATAATTTCGGTACGATTTCTAAAATCTTAGAGGAAGGTCCAAATTTCCTGACCAAACTTGAAAATTGCTTAAATTTAAGAAATAAGAAAAAGATTAAAGCAGAAGAAGGTACAAAAGAAAAGGGCGGAAGAGTGATTTCTAAAATTGTGGAAATTGAAGAGACTTAACTTAAAACGAAGGTTTGCGTCGATAAGAAAGAATTTTTCGAAAAGGTGATAATGATGAAGAAAAGATTATTAGCAATGATAGTCATTATAACTTTAATCTTCAATATATATCCGTTAAGCTTATATGGAAGTGAAATAAAAGAGCCGGTGATTGAAGCCAAAGCAGCAATTTTAATGGATGCAAAAACGGGCAGGATATTATGGGAAAAAAATGCTCATGAGCCTTTGGCTATGGCCAGTACAACCAAAATTATGACTTGTATTTTAGCCTTAGAAAAAGGCAAACTGACGGATGAAGTAGTGGTCAGCAAAAAAGCAGCCAGTGCACCAAGGGTCAAGATGTATTTACAAGCAGGAGAAAAACAGTTATTAGGAGACTTACTGTATGCCCTTATGCTTCAGTCTTACAATGATGCAGCTGTTGCCATTGCAGAGCATATCAGTGGTTCTGTTGAGGAATTTTGTGAAGAGATGACAAAAAAAGCAAGGGCTATAGGAGCAAAAAACACTGTTTTTAAAACACCTAACGGTTTAGATGCCCAGGGTCACCAATCCACGGCTTATGATTTAGCTTTGATTACAAAATATGCAATGCAAAATCCTAAATTTGTAGAAATCATTAATACTAAAGAATATATCATTCCACAAAAGGGAAATTATAAATCTTATCATCTTAGAAATGCAAACCGCTTTTTAAATGAATTTCCTGGAGCTAATGGCGTAAAGACGGGCTATACGGGGAAAGCTGGTTATTGCTTTGTAGGAGCAGCCAGACAAGGAGAGATGCAGTTGATTTCGGTTGTTTTAGCCAGTGGCTGGGGGCCCAGAGGAAAGGAGCAAAAATGGATTGATACTAAAAGGCTTATGAAATATGGTTTTGATTATTATAAGATAGAGACCTTATTGGAAAAGGATAAAGTTTTAAAAACAATTTCGGTAGAAAAATCAAAAGATGAACAGGTTTCTTTATATACGGACCGTTGTATAGAATATGCCATAAGGGATGAAGAAAAATCAAAAATAAGAGTTGAATTAGAGCTTCCAGGTATGGTTGAAGCACCTGTAGAAAAAGGAGAAAAACTTGGCGAAGCCAGGGTTTATATAGGCGATGAATTTTGTGGAAGTGTTAATTTGTTGGCAGACAGAAGCATTGAACGGCATGATTTTCCCAACTGTTTAAAAAAAGTACTCAACAACTGGTTAAAAATCATTCATTAATGAATAAGCTTTTATAATAAAGATGAAAGGATTTCCTTTCATCTTTATTATAATATTGAAAAATTTTATATTTTTTAAGAACAAATTTTAAAAAATATAATTTTGCTTTATAATTATAATAATAAAAATTTTACAGAGCAGATTTTTTAAAGAGGGAGATTTTATGGAAATGCGTCTGCAGAAATTTTTGGCTAATGCTGGGATAGCTTCCAGAAGGAAGGCTGAAGAGTACATACTGGAAGGGAAAATTAAAGTCAATGGCCAAGTGGTTACTGAATTGGGTACAAAGATTAATCCGGACAAAGATCTGGTTTATTATAATAACCAAATCGTAAGCCTGCCAAAAGAAAAAATATATCTTTTGCTACACAAACCAGAAAAATATGTGACAACGGTTAGGGATCAGTTTAACAGACCGACCGTTTTAGATTTGCTGCCCCCGGCTTTAAAGGCTGTCCATCCAGTAGGACGCCTGGATTATAACAGTTCCGGCCTTCTTCTCCTTACCAATGACGGGGATTTTACCTATAAGATTACTCATCCAAAACATCATATCAGAAAAATATATATTACAAAAGTCAAGGGGATTCCTGCCGAAGCTTCTTTAGATAAATTAAGAAAAGGATTGGTGATTGACCATTATAAAACATCTCCTGCCAAAGTAAAGCTTTTGGGCAAATCAAAAACAGAGGCGGTACTTGAAATTACAATTTATGAGGGTAGAAACAGGCAGGTTAGAAAAATGTGTGAAGCGATAGGACATCCTGTTATTTCTCTTAAAAGAATTGCTATCGGAAAGGTTTTTTTAGGGAATTTGCCAGTAGGGGAGTACAGATTTTTAACAAAGCAAGAAATTGATTATTTTATGAGCTTATAATTTTAAAGTCGTTATATTATTTTAAGTAGGTGATAACTTGTTTATAGATTTGAAATTAACGGATATGGTTCATGAAATACTCAAAGGGAAAATAAGAGAAGGAGATACGGTTGTTGATGCGACAGTGGGAAATGGGAATGATACACTTTTTTTGGCCAGAGCAGTTGGAAAAACAGGAAAAGTGATTGGTTTTGATATTCAAAAAAAGGCTCTTCATCAAACTCAAAATAAATTGATTCAGGAAGCTTTGGCAGACAGAGTTTTATTAATACATGATTCGCATAGTAATATGGATCAATATATTAAAGAACCAATTCATGGAGCAATGTTTAATTTAGGCTATCTCCCGCAAGGGGATAAAAATATCATTACAAAAGCTGATACAACTATTGAAGCTTTGAAAAAAGTCTGTTCCTTATTATTAACGGGAGCTTTTATTACAATTATTAGCTATTGGGGACATCAGGGAGGTCTTGAAGAAAAAGAAGCAGTTGAAGATTTTTTGACAAAACTGGAAGCAAAAAAGTATATTTGTGCCAAGTTTAATTATCTTAATAGGGAAGGATGTCCACCAATTATATATTTTCTGCAAAGGTTGTAGATTCTATATTTTTTTAATATTTTATCTTCATAAATTGCTTGCACCGATTATGAGAATCATGTAGAATGAAATTTGGTGATTGTTGCGTTTTTGACAGAGTTTATAATTTATAAATGGAGGGTTATAAATGAGCACATTATCTAAAGTTAATGAACTCAATTCACTTCGCTCAAAAATTATGGAGGGCGGAGGGGAAGCTAAAATAAAAAAGCTTCACGATGAAGGCAGGTTAACTGCAAGAGAACGCATTGAAAAATTTTTGGACGAAAACAGTTTTGTAGAAATGGGTTTATTTGTCAGGCACCGCAGTACAGACTTTAACATGAGCCAAAAAGAAACCCCCGCAGATGGTGTAGTGACTGGATATGGTACGGTTGAAGGACGCCTGGTTTATGTCTATAGCCAGGATGCTACAGTCCTTGGAGGTTCTGTAGGGGAAATGCATGCAAAAAAAATTATCAATTTATATGACCAGGCGCTTAAAATGGGTGCACCTATTGTTGCTTTTTTAGATTCTTCTGGTGTGAGATTACAAGAAAGTGTTGATGCTTTAGATGGTTATGGCAGCTTATTTGTAAAACAGACTATGGCTTCTGGAGTGATTCCACAAATTACAGTTGTAATGGGAGATTGTATTGGAGGTGCAGCTTTTAATACGGGGCTTTCTGATTTTACTTTTATGGTTTCCAAAAAGGGAAGATTATTTGTTAACAGCCCTAATACCATAGAAGGTCCTGAAAGTAAAAAAGCAAATTTTGAAAGTATTGGAAGTGCAACGATGCATAGTGAAAAGAGTGGACTTGTGCATTTCCAGTATGATGATGAACTTGAATGTATCAATAATGTGAGAAAACTGGTTTCTTATCTTCCTTCTAATAATTTAGAAGAAGCGCCTTATTATAATGTAACCGATGACTTAAATCGTGTCGATTCTGTTTTAAATTCTATTGTTCCTGATGATTTAAATGCAGCCTTTGATATAAAAACAGTTATTTGTGCTTTAGCTGATGACAGAGAGTTTATGGAGGTAAAGGCAAAATACGCTAAAAACCTTGTAACTGGTTTTCTACGCTTAAATGGGACAACTGTTGGAATTCTGGCCAATCAATCTTTAGAAAATGAAGGTTTATTGGATATCGATGCATCTAAAAAGGGTGCAGAATTTATTAATTTCTGTGATGCTTTTAATATTCCTATCGTTTCAATTACTGATGCTGGTGGTTTTAAAGCTTCTTTAGAAGAAGAGCAAAGAGGCATTGTTAAATACGTAAGTAAATTAATTTATGCTTTTACCAATGCAACGGTTCCTAAAGTAAATATCATTGTAAGGAAAGCTTTTGGAACAGCTTATATTGCCATGAACAGTAAACATATTGGTGCGGATATGGTTTTTGCATGGCCTAGTGCACAAATTTCCGTAATGAATCCTGAAGGAGCAGTCAACATTATGTATGCGGATGAATTAAAAGCTGCTTCTGATCCGGCAGCCCTCAGGGCAGAAAAGGTTAAAGAGTTTTCAGAGATGCAGTCCAGTCCATACACAGTGGCATCCAGGGGATATATTGACGATATTATTGAGCCAGCAGCTACAAGAAAACGTGTTATTGCTGCTCTGGAAATGCTTTATTCAAAAAGAGAAGAAAGACCTGCTAAAAAGCATGGTAGCCTATAAAGTATAATCATATAACGAGCAAATGAATGGAGGTTAATATGGGCGATCTAACTCATGGATTGATGGTAACAGTCATTGGAATGGGTATAACATTTATTGTTTTGCTTGTTCTATCTTATGTTTTAGATTTATTCAGAATTCTTTCAAAAGGGCCTTCCTCAAAAAAAGCAGATGCTGAGGAGAAGGCAGAAAAGATAAAACCAGAACCTGTTGAAAACATTTCTATTGCAGAAGAAACAAATTCAAAAAATGATTTGGAATTGGTGGCAGTTATCACTGCGGCTATAGCAGCGAGTTTAAATACGACAAGCGACCAATTGGTCGTTCGTTCTTTTAGAAGAATTGGAAACAGATCATCTCAATGGAACAATTTATTTTATTAATCAATGATGGAGGAGGAAATAAAATGAGAAGATTTCAAGTAACTGTAAATGGAAATATATATGAGGTTGAAGTGGAAGAATTGCAAGGAGGGCAAGTTGCAGCACCAGCAGCACCAACACCAGTAGCTGCTCCAAGTCCGGCGGTTAAAGTGGAAGCGCCTAAAGCTGCTCCACAGCCAGCTCCAGGAGGAACAGAAGGTGCACATAAGGTAACTAGTCCAATGCCAGGAACGATTTTAGATATTAAAGTAAACATTGGAGATAGTGTAAAAGTAGGCGATACAGTTGCAATTCTTGAAGCAATGAAAATGGAAAATGAAATTGTAGCAACAGCTGATGGGAAAATTGCTTCCATTAATGTTTCAAAAGGTACACAAGTTAATACAGGTGATTTAATCGTAACTATAGGCTAAAAATCCTGGCCATTATTTAAAAAGGAGTGAATAAAGCAAATGAGTTTTATTGAAATGCTGCTTGAAACCATGAGGGATCTTTTGGCAGAAAGTGGTTTTGCGGGCTTAACTTTCAAACATGTTATTATGATCGTTATATCACTGGGACTAATGTATCTGGCAATTAAAAAAGAATATGAACCTTTATTACTTTTACCCATTTCGTTTGGAATGCTCCTTACTAATCTTCCTGCAGCAGGCTTGATGGCGGAGCCGGCAAATGGTGAAGTTGGAGGTATTCTTTATTACTTATATCAAGGTGTAAAATTAGGTATTTTCCCACCCCTTATTTTCTTAGGCGTAGGAGCCATGACAGATTTTGGTCCTTTGATTGCTAATCCACGGAGTATTTTGTTAGGGGCTGCAGCGCAGCTCGGTATATTTTTTGCTTTCTTAGGAGCGTTAGGTTTAAAATATATTGTACCTTTTATTAATTTTACAGGGGCAGAAGCAGCTAGTATTGGAATAATCGGTGGTGCTGATGGACCTACAGCGATTTATTTAACATCCAGGCTCGCACCGCACTTATTAGGACCTATTGCAGTAGCAGCTTATTCTTACATGGCATTGGTTCCCATTATCCAACCACCTATAATGAGGGCGCTTACGACCAAGGAAGAAAGAATGGTAAAAATGGAACAATTAAGACCAGTTTCTAAAACCGAAAAAATACTTTTCCCAATTATCGTAACAATCTTAGTTTCATTGATTTTACCTTCTGCTGCACCTCTTGTAGGAATGTTGATGCTGGGTAATCTTTTTAGAGAAAGTGGTGTTGTAGGTAAATTAGTTGATACGGCTTCCAATGCTTTAATGTATATTATTACAATTTTCCTGGGAACCACTGTTGGAGCAACAGCCAGCGCTGAAAACTTTTTAGATCCAAAGACTTTAGGAATTATCGTTTTGGGTCTTTTAGCTTTTTCCGTGGGAACAGCAGGTGGTGTTTTGTTTGGCAAAATTATGTATAGAACTTCTGGAGGAAAGGTAAATCCTCTTATAGGTTCTGCAGGGGTATCCGCTGTACCAATGGCTGCCCGGGTATCACAAAAAGTTGGTAAAGAAGAAAACCCAACAAATTTCTTACTTATGCATGCTATGGGACCTAATGTGGCAGGAGTTATTGGTTCTGCTGTTGCCGCAGGTGTATTATTGTCTATTTTTGGAGCATAATACTGTTAATATACGGACTTTTATGAATAGGAGGTAGAAGAATGTCAGATAAAAATAATGTTCGGCCAGTTAAGATTACAGATACAACTTTTCGGGATGCGCATCAGTCTTTAATAGCAACGAGAATGACTACAGAAGATATGCTTCCGATTGCTGAAAAAATGGATCAGGTGGGTTTTCATTCCATGGAAGTATGGGGTGGGGCAACATTTGATTCTTGCCTGCGCTTTTTAAAAGAAGATCCATGGGAACGATTAAGAAAATTAAGAGCAACCATCAAAAATACAAAATTACAAATGTTACTTAGAGGGCAAAATTTGTTAGGTTACCGCCATTATGCGGATGATGTGGTAGAATATTTTGTTCAAAAAAGTATTGCCAATGGAATAGATATTATCAGGATATTTGATGCTTTAAATGATACCAGAAATTTAGAGACTGCTATTAAGGCAGCCAATAAAGAAAAAGGTCATGTTCAGGTAGCAATTTCTTATACCTTAAGTGAAGTGCATACCTTAGATTATTATGTTAAATTAGCTAAAGAATTAGAAAGCATGGGTGCTCATTCCTTATGTATTAAGGATATGGCAGGTTTGCTACTGCCTTATCAGGCTTATGAACTGGTTTCTGCTTTAAAGAAAGCTGTTAAGATTCCTATTCAACTTCATGGTCATTATACCAGTGGGGTTGTTGCCATGTCTTATCTTAAAGGTATTGAAGCAGGAGCAGATGTTGTTGATACTGCAATGTCACCATTTTCAATGGGAACTTCCCAACCTGCAACAGAAGTTATGGTAGAAACCCTTAAAGGAACTCCTTATGATACTGGTTTAAATCAAGAATTATTGGCTGAAATTGCAGATTATTTCAGGCCACTTCGCGAAAAAGCTATGGAAGAAGGTCTGTTGAATCCAAAAGTTTTAGGTGTAGATATTAAAACTCTTTTATATCAGGTACCTGGTGGAATGCTTTCCAATTTAGTATCACAACTTAAAACACAAAATGCTGAAGACCGTTTCTACGAAGTTTTGGAAGAAATTCCAAGAGTAAGGGCGGATTTTGGATATCCTCCATTAGTAACCCCAACAAGCCAAATTGTAGGAACTCAGGCAGTATTAAATGTATTAATGAATGAACGATATAAAATGGTTACTAAAGAATCCAAAGCCCTGGTTAAAGGGGAATACGGCAGAACACCAGTTCCAATTTCGGAAGAAATTGTTAAGAAGGTAATAGGGAATGAAAAACCGATTACTTGCAGGCCAGCTGATTTAATAGAGCCTGAATTAGAAAAAATTGAATCAGAAATGAAACAATACAAAGAACAGGACGAAGATGTACTGACCTATGCTTTATTCCCTCAAGTCGCTGAAGAATTCTTTAAATATCGTCAGGCACAAAAAACAAAAGTTGATGTTAATTTAGCAGATTTAGAAAATAAGGTGTATCCAGTATAATAACTGTTAATCATTTCATCGATTTAGAAAGAATAGATTGAGTCATTTAAATCTAATAGAAGAAAGTTTTTATAAAGTGTGCAATTTTGCACACTTTTTTTTAATATTATTTGTAAAATAAATATTTTTATATATAATAATGATATGACTAAAGCATTCAGGGTAGATTTAATAGTATCAAAATTTAGAAATGTGAGGGACTAGTATATGTATAATGGGAATGATTTGATTCAGCGGATTCATAAAAATTTACCCAAGTTAAGTAAAGGGCAAAAGCTGATTGCCAATTATATTTTAAACCATTATGAAAAAGCGGTTTTTTTAACAGCGGCGAAATTAGGCGCGGTGGTAGGTGTTAGTGAATCAACCGTTGTTCGCTTTGCGAATGTGTTGGGTTATGATGGTTATCCAAAACTTCAGAGAGCTTTAGAAGAACTGGTTAAAAATAAATTGACTTCTGTCCAGAGGATGGAAGTGGCCTACGATCGACTGGATCAAAAAAGTGTTTTAAAATACGTTTTACAATCGGATGCAGATAAAATCAAACATACTCTGGAAGAAATTGATGAAACATCTTTTGACAATACAGTAAATGCAATTTTAAATGCTCGTAAGATCTATATTTTAGGTGTAAGAAGTTCAGCAGCCCTGGCAAGCTTTCTGGGATTTTATTTTAATCTTTTATTTGATAACGTAAAATTAATCCATACCAATAGCGTCAGTGAAATGTTTGAACAAATTCATAAGATGAATTCGGATGACGTGGTGATTGGAATCAGCTTTCCAAGGTATTCAAAAAGGACAATAAAAGCAATGGAATTTGCTAAATCTCAAAAGGCTACAGTTATTGCCATTACAGACAGTCCTTTATCTCCTTTGGTCCGTTATGCGGATTATAGTCTCCTTGCCAGAAGTGATATGGCTTCTTTTGTGGATTCTTTAGTTGCACCGATGAGTGTACTTAATGCCTTAATCGTCGCCATTAGTTTAAAGAAAAAAGATGAAATTTCTGAGACCTTAAGTACTTTAGAAAAAATTTGGACAGAATATCAAGTGTATGATAATGAAGATGAAGACTTGAATTTAACCTATTCTTTAAATAGAAGACAAGGTGGTTAAGATGCTTAGGCTTTATTTGGTAAGGCATGGAGAGACAAAATGGAATATAGAAAATAAATATCAGGGAGCTTCAGATATTCCTTTAAGCCCGGTGGGTATTGAGCAGGCACAAGCTCTTGCCAGGAAAATAAAAGCTTTCAAAATTGATAAGATTTATTCATCGGATTTGTCAAGGGCTTATGAGACGGCCAAAATGATAGCAAAAGAAAAAAATCTTGAAATAGAATGCATGCCTGGCTTAAGGGAAATCAGCTTTGGTGAATGGGAAGGCTATACCATTGCTCAATTGAAAGAACTTTATGGTGACAGTTATAAAAAATTTTTTTTAGAACCCCATAAATATCCTTTTCCTGGAGAGGGGAGTATGGTGGCGGTTCAAACAAGAATTACAAAAGCAGTTTCTGAAATTGTAAAAAAACATCCCAGGGGAGATATTCTTATTGTCTCGCATGGAGGTGTTTTAAAAGTATTAATTATGTCTTTATTAAAAATCGACTTATCCTTTTTTAAAAGTTTCTGGTTAGGCAATACTTCTTTATCAATCATTAAAAAAACAGATGATGACCGTTGGGTCTTAAGTCTTCTCAATGATCTTAGTCATCTTGAAGAACTAAACTATTGATAAGATTTTACCATTAAAAATATAATATGAGGAGTTATTGTTATGTCTGTATGTGCAATCAGAGGCGCAATTACAATTGAAGAGAATACAAAAGAAAATATCCTTGAAAACACTAGTCTTTTATTAAAAGAAATAATTCATAAAAATAATATTAATATTGATGATATTATTTCAATAACCTTTACAGCAACAGATGATATTGATGCGGCTTATCCGGCAGTAGCTGCGAGAAATTTAAATATTACAAAAGCTGCCTTATTATGCTTTCAGGAAATGAAGGTGATTGACAGTTTAAAAATGTGTATCAGGGTGATGCTTTTGGCGAGAAGCAGCAAAAGCCAGGACCAGGTTCATCATGTCTATTTAAAAAATGCCGTTGTATTAAGACCAGATTTGATCCATTAAAAATTCAGGAGGTTATTATGGAACGTTTTGCTATTGCTATTGATGGCCCGGCAGGAGCTGGGAAAAGTACAATTGCTAAGCTGCTTGCAAAGCGCTTAAATATTATTTATGTAGATACAGGAGCTATGTACAGAGCAGTTGCTTTATACTGTATTGAAAATGCCTTTGATTATAACAAAAAAGAAGATGTTGAAAGAGCATTAGAGAATATTGATATTAAAATTGTTTATCAGGATGACAATCAAAGGATATTGTTAAATAACCGGGATGTAACAGATTTGATTCGGACAGGGGAAGTGTCCAAAGGTTCTTCAGCCGTTGCTACAATTTATGCGGTACGGATAAAAATGGTTGAGTTGCAAAGAAATATTGCAAAAGAGAATTCTGTTGTAATGGATGGAAGGGATATTGGGACCTATGTATTGCCTGATGCCAATCTTAAAATATTCCTGACAGCCAGTGTTGAGGAGCGGGCAAGAAGAAGATATAATGAATTGATGGAAAAAGGAATAGAATGCAATTTAGAGCAAATCAAAAAAGAAATCGAACAAAGAGATAAAAATGATTCAAGCAGAGAGTTTGCTCCTTTAAGAAAAGCAGATGATGCGATTGAAATCGATACGACGAATCTAACGATTGAAGAAGTTGTAGAGAAGATTATTGCTTTATTATGAATGAAAATGACGGATAAGGGATGATTTAGAGTTGAATAATTTATTGTCTAATGATAAAATTGGTATAGTCACAGAAGCTAAAAGGTTTCTGTTTGCAAATTATTAAGGAGGTTTTTACAACAATGAATGATTTAGAAAACCATAATAACGAAAGTTTTGAAGCATTACTTAATGAATCTTTTGTTACATTAAGAAGCGGTGAAATCGTAAAAGGTACTGTGATTAATGTAACCGATACAGAAGTAATGGTTAATCTTGGATATAAGTCCGATGGTATTATTTCTAAAGCTGAATTTTCTAATGATCCTCATATTAACCTTAAGAATGCCGTTAAAGTGGGAGATGAGATAGAAGTATATATATTAAGAGTCAATGATGGTGAAGGCATTATAGAATTATCTAAGAAAAGAGTAGATATTCAAAAGGGATGGGATATCCTTCAAAAAGCTTATGAAGCAGAAAGTATTTTAACAGGTAGAGTAGTTGAAGCGGTTAAAGGCGGCATTATTGTTCTTAATCATGAAGTACGGATATTTATCCCAGCTTCTTTGTTAGGTGCCCGTTACATTCAGGATTTAAATCAATTTCTTGGACAAACCATTCATTTTAAAATAGTAGAATTTGATAAAAAAAGGAGAAAGATAATAGGAGACCGTAAACAAGTACTGGTAGAAGAACGTAAAATAAAACGGGAACAATTATTAAATAGTTTAGAAGTCGGAGATCTGGTGACCGGCAGGGTTAGTAATATAACAGGGTTTGGTGCTTTTGTAGATTTAGGCGGCATAGATGGTTTAATTCATAGTTCTGAATTATCATGGAAAAGGATTAGTAAGCCTTCAGATATTCTGAAGATTGGTCAGGAAGTTAAAGCCAGAGTGATTCAAATTGATAAAGAAAATGAAAAAATTTCTCTTTCTTTAAAAAAAGAAGAAGAAAATCCCTGGACTAATGTAGAACAAAAATATCCTGTTGGTTCAGTCGTAAAAGGAAAAGTCGTAAGGATGGTTCCTTTTGGGGCATTTGTGGAACTGGAAGATGGTTTAGATGGTTTGATTCATATTTCTCAGATTGCCAATAAGCATGTGGCAAATGCTGAAGAAGAACTTCAACTTGGTCAAATCATTGAAGCAAAAGTGATGGAAGTGGATGAAAAACAAAAGAAAATTAGTTTAAGTATTAAAGAAATTAAGAAAGAAACTGAACAAGATAATGAGAAAGAAAATGAACTTTCCCAAGAATAAATGCGGCTATTGCCGCATTTATTAGCTTATCATTTTTTGCGGAGGTATAAAATGATTGTAACTTATGAAGATTTTAAAAAAGAGATCTATCATATGTCTGGTATTGATTTGAACTGTTATAAGGAACGGCAAATGAAAAGGCGGATAGATGCTTTAATTAAGAAAAATAATTATAATGACTATCATTCTTATGTACTGGCATTAAAAGATAATAAAGAACTATACAATGAATTTATCAATTATCTTACCATAAACGTCTCTCAATTTTTCAGGAACCCTTCACAATGGGAAGTGTTAGAAAAAGAAATCATTCCTTACTTGCTAAAATCCTCATCTGATTTAAAAATATGGAGCGCTGCCTGTTCAACAGGCGATGAACCTTATTCTTTAGTAATGTTATTATCTAAATTTATTCCCCTTTCAAAAATTAAAATCTTAGCGACGGATATTGATAAAGAAGCCCTCGAAAAGGCCAAGATGGGTCTTTACAACGATAAAAGCATAGAAGGAATGCCGAAGGAGTTTTTTAATAAATTTTTTAAGCCTCTAGGAGAGTTTTTTCAGATTTCTGAAGAAGTAAAAAAGTGTGTTACCTTTGAGCATCACAATTTATTAAGTGATAGATATCCTCAAAATTGTGATTTAATTGTATGTCGAAATGTTTTGATTTATTTCACAGAAGAAGCAAAAAATAATATTTATAAAAATTTTAATAAGTCCTTAAAGATGGACGCTATTTTATTTGTCGGGAGTACTGAGCAAATTATTATGTCTCATCGTTATGGTTTTACGCCTGTTAAGTCCTTTTTTTATAAAAAAATAGCAGAATTATGATTTTTAGCTGAGTTGGTGAAACACAATGATTTATATCATTATTTCAATGATCATTTGGGGAAGTATTGGTTTATTTATCCGTTGGATTAATATGTCTTCTATTGAAATTGCTTTTTTAAGAGCGGGGATTGCCGCTTGTTTTCTCTTGTTTTATTCGTTTTTTTATAAAAAAATAGATATGAAAAAGATAAAAGAAAATATCATTTTATTAATTTTGGCTGGCGCTGCGGTAGCTTTTAACTGGATTATGCTTTTTCAGGCCTACCGCTTTACCAGTATTGCTACGGCCACCATTTGTTATTATTTTGCACCGGTCATCGTTGTTTTGCTTTCTCCTTTTGTTTTAAAAGAAAAAATGACCCTGGTGAAAATTTTTTCTATTTTTCTTTCTATGACGGGATTGTTTATAATGATGTATTATTCCCCTGAAAATGTGGGAAGAGGTTCTAATAATTTATTGGGAATTTTATTTGGCCTTTTAGCAGCTGTATTTTATGCTCTTGTTGTAGTTCTTACTAAAAAAATGAAGGATATAGAGTCTTTTGAGATTACCTGCATTGAAATTTTTGTTGCTGCTTTGGTTTTATTGCCTTTTGTTTTATATCATCCTCAACTACATATCAAAAATATTCAGACAGGAATTATTGTTTGCATTTTAGGTCTTATTCATACAGGTTTGGCTTATATACTTTATTTTAAGGGAATAAGGCAGGTTAAGGCACAAAACGCAGCTTTGCTGAGTTATATTGATCCTCTTTCGGCAATTTGTTTTAGTACGGTGATTTTAGGTGAAATTCCTAATAAAGCACAAGTCATTGGTGCTCTGTTCATTTTTATGGCTTCATTTATTCATGAAATAAAGATAAAAAATCCACAAATTAAGCAAAAAGCTTAATTTGTGGATTTTTTTAATGGTTTTTATGGTCGTGACTGTGATGGCAATGACAATTTTCATCATGGTCATGATTACAGTCACAGTGATGATTATCAAAAAAGCCATAATAAGCCATAATTCTTCCAATGTTATCGACAATTCTGGCTTTATTTTTATCAGAAGACATATTAACTGCATTGATTAAGTAGTCCATAAATTCATCTGAATTCATGGCAAGAGGTATAAGACCTAAGAAGTTTTGCATCCGTGCTTTTCTTAATGGATTTGTCATGTTTTTAAATTCAGAATCCAGGTATTGAATAAATTTCTGTATATATTTTTCAAGTTCCTTATTGACTGACAAATCTTTTTGATTTTTAGTATTGTAAACTAAAGTATCCATTAAACGCTGGTTAAGATGAGAAAATATAAGCAGATGGTTTTCAAAGATATTTGACAATTCTTCATGGCTATCAATTTTTAAACTCTCATTACTGAGGATATCTTTGATTTTACGATTTATTTTTAATAAATTGTTTTCAAGGATTCCTCTATGTTGATTCATTAAATCCGGTAATGTTTCAATCAAAATTTCTTTTTCATGGGGGTCAGTATCTTCGTTAAAGAGCGAAGAAGATGACAGGTAAAAATCCTTATAGGCCACATGCCTGTTGTATAGGCTTTCTAAATCAACATTCTGAAGCATCAAAAGCACTGACATACAGTTAAAGATGTCATACAGGGAGAGGAGTAAATCGCCAAGATTCAGCAAATTGTCTTCGATGGATTCAATTTCTTTTAATATACCTTCAATTTCATCTTTATTAGGTTTTTCTAAAGCTTTTTCTATACAATTTTCAATGGACATTGCAATATCCGGTAAAAAGTCATGATATCCTTTAACATGCTTGCCATTAAATTGTTCTTTTAAGAATTCAAAAATATCTTTTAATCGTTCTTCGGGTTCATTAATCAGTAAAAGGCTTTTTTCTACATATTCATAATACTTGTTTTTACTCACCCGGATAGGGATTGAACTTAGTAACTGACAAAGTACTGACTCTAAATCATCTGGACTGATAAATTCATTTATAAATACAAAACAATCTTCATAGAAAAGGTTGAAATCTAAAGATTCTATATTATTATCTTTTGAAGAAAGCAGATTGTTTTTGTCATTTAAAATCAGTGTGGCAATATTAAGTTCAGTATAGTAAGCATATAAAATTCTATACAATTTCTCTAATTTTTCCTTATAATTGATAATGGTTTCTATTTTTTTAAATTTTTCTTCGCCATTTTCTTTGAGGACATCTTCAAGATTTAAAAAAAGATTTATAGCATAGTTTGACATTTCATATAAATTTTCGTTAATATCATTAATATAAGTTAAGCTTTCATTTATATACAAATGGACAGAATGATTAAGAAGTTTTAAAAAGGCAAGGGGTACACTTTCTTTAAAAGAATTATTTAAAATAAGCTCTAAACTTTCTTTGCTATTATTGGTCAAAGTCATTCTCCTTTCATCTTTTGCACATCATTATAACATAAAATATTCTATAAGATTTACTGAATTTTTTATAGTTATATCCGATATATAATTATATAATTATACCTGAGTAAAAAATGGTACCCTTAATCAGGTACGGAGGTGTAACATGTATAAGGTATTATGTATTGATGAAGAAAAAAATCAAGTGAATAAAATTGTGAAAATGATAGTGGATTCAGGACTTGATTTTACAGTTTTAAAAACAGTAAGTACTAGAAAAGAAGCATTAGATTTTTTGGAGAAAAATCAATTAGATTTGATTGTTTCAGATATCAGGCTGCCAGACTATAATGGCTATCAGTTATTTAAGGATTTAAAGGAAAGCCATCCAGAAATTAAAATGATTCTTTATACATCTTACAATGAATACGAATATGTTCAGAAAGCTTTAGAAGAAGGTCTCATAGATTATATTTTCAAGCCTGTAAAAGAGCAGGAATTAAGGAGGAGCTTGATTAGAGCAAAACAACTTCTTGATGATATTTCAAGAAGATACGAAGAACAAAACAGGATATTGGCTAAGTTTGATGAATCTCTGCCTATTTTGCAAGACAGGTTTTTAACCAATTTAATTCATGGCTATCCGGAAAAAGAAAGTGACATACATAAGACTTTTGAATATTTTAATATCATGATTCCTCCTGGTTATACAGTGATGGTTTTAAAGATAGATTATTATGATAAGCTTTCATTAATTATGGAAGAAAAAGATAAGCATATGCTTATATTTTCTGCATTATATAAGATTGAATCTATTTTGGAAGAATATAAAAATGGAATAGCCTTTATTAACCGACATGATGAAATTGTCATTATTTTAGGAGGAAAGCTTTCAATTAACGAATCTATTACAATAGGGGAAAAAATAAGAAAATCAATTGAGACAGATTTAAAAATTACTTCAACCATTGGAATTGGTAAGATGTATAATGAAGCAAGAAAAATCAATATTTCTTATAAGCAGGCTAAGGCAGCCATAAGATATAATTATTATCTAGGCTTTAATTCAGTAATACATATTAATTATGTAGAACCCACTAACATTATTACCTATGAATATCCCTTAAAGAAGGAAGAGTATCTGGTTTATGAGACGGTTATAGGCAATGAAAAAAGGGTTTTGGAACTATTAGAAGATTTGTTTGCTGTTCTGAAGGCATGTCAGCCTCTTCCAGATAAATTATTACCGAAGATTATTTTAGATATTATTGTATCTATTAACCGTTATGCCAGTGAACAGGGTATAAATATTGACAGCTTTTTTAGTGAAAACTTTTCTATGAAAGATGTATTAAAGCATAAGGAGCACAATGATGCTTTTAATTATTTATCAAACTTACTTCCAGCCATTTGTAAATTTATTAAGGAAAAAAGGAAAAAGAATGAAGAAGCTATTTTAGTTAAAGCCAAGATGTATGTTGAAGAAAATTTCCTTAGCAATATTACACTTAATCAAACAGCCATGCATGTTCAAACCACTCCTGAAAATTTAAGTGTCATTTTGGCTGAAGCAGGATGTCGTTCCTTTTACGAATATTGTACAAAGATTAGAATTGAAAAAGCTAAAAGTCTGCTGGAGGAAACCAATTTAAGTGATGAAGGTATTGCTTTAAAAATTGGTTATGAAGACAGAAACTACTTTAGAAAAATTTTTGAACAAATGGAAGGTATGACAACCGATGAATATAGATTATTAAAAAAATAAACCGAGGATTCTCGGTTTATTGGTTTTTATATCAATATTTATCAATGAAAAGTCCGTCTTCATTTATTGTTTATTATTTTAAAGCATGATAAAATAAACAAGACATTATAGAAAATTTAAAATAATGTGAGAAAGCATAGAAAATATTAGATTTATAATGGAGGGCAATATGAAGACGACAGTTAATGTAACAGAGATGTATGAAATTATTCATTCAGAACATAGAGATCCTCACCATATTTTAGGAATGCATGAAATTAGAATACAGAGAAAAAAGGCCATTGCCATAAGGGCGTTTATTCCCCAGGCTTTGAGTATAAAGGTTATTGAAGAAAACACAAATAAAAAATATGATATGGGAAAAATCCATGAAAGTGGCTTTTTTGAAATTGTCTTTTTAAATAAAAAAGAAAAGTTCAGGTACCAATTGGAAATTATGGATTATCATAATCATCAATGGACGATATACGATCCTTATGCTTTTAATCCGATTATATCAGATTTGGACCGATATCTTTTTAATCAAGGGACTCATTATAAAATTTATGAAAAATTAGGTTCCCATCCAATGACGGTTGATGGGGTAAAAGGTATATTATTTGCAGTATGGGCGCCTAATGCAAAACGCGTCAGTGTCGTTGGTTCTTTTAATGATTGGGATGGAAGAAGACATCCCATGAGGTGTTTAGGGGATAGTGGCATTTGGGAATTATTTATTCCAGGAGTTTTAGAAGGGGATTTATATAAATATGAAATTAAGACAAAAGAAAATCAGCTTTTATTAAAAACAGATCCTTATGGATTTTATACAGAATTAAGACCCAGTACGGCTTCTATTGTATACGATATTGATAAATATCAATGGCATGATGAAAAATGGATGAAGGAAAGGGCGCAAAAGGATCCCTTAAACCAGCCTCTTTCTATTTATGAGGTGCATTTGGGTTCGTGGATGCGGGTAGTAGAAGAAAATAACCGCTTTTTGACCTATCGGGAAGCAGCACATAAATTGGTTGCCTATGTAAAAGATATGGGTTATACCCATATACAATTGATGCCCATTGAAGAACATCCTTATGATGGTTCATGGGGTTATCAGGTAACAGGCTATTATGCCCCGACAAGCCGTTATGGTAAGCCGGAAGATTTTATGTATTTTGTTGATTACTGTCATCAAAACGGTATTGGCGTCATTCTGGATTGGGTTCCAGGACATTTTCCTAAAGATGCACATGGTTTGGCCCGTTTTGATGGAACAGCTTTATATGAACATGAAGATCCAAGAAAAGGAGAGCATCCAGACTGGGGAACCTTAATTTTTAATTATGGCCGTTATGAAGTTAAACTATTTTTAATTGCCAATGCGCTTTATTGGTTTGAGAAATATCATGTAGATGGCTTAAGAGTAGATGCTGTGGCTTCTATGCTTTATTTGGATTATGGAAGAAGGGATGGGGACTGGATACCTAATTCCTATGGAGGCAATGAAAATTTAGAGGCGGTTGAATTTTTAAAGCATTTAAATTCCATTGTATATCAATATCATCCAGGCATCATGATGATTGCAGAAGAATCTACTGCATGGCCCAATGTATCAAGACCAACCGATATGGGAGGATTAGGCTTTGGTCTAAAATGGAATATGGGTTGGATGAATGATTTTCTAAGATATATTTCAAAAGATCCTATATATAGAAAATATCATCATAATGATTTAACCTTTGGACTGGTTTATGCCTATACAGAAAATTTCATACTTGTGCTTTCTCATGATGAAGTGGTTCACGGCAAGCACTCTATGATTGGTAAAATGCCTGGAGACTATTGGCAGAAGTTTGCCAATTTAAGAGTGGCATATGGCTTTATGTACGGGCATCCTGGTAAAAAATTATTATTTATGGGGGGAGAATTTGCCCAGTTTGATGAATGGAGTGAAGCAAGAAGTCTTGACTGGCACCTGTTACAATTTGATAAACATCGGGAAATGCAAGCCTATGTCAGAGATTTGAACAGACTTTATTTAAAAGAAACTGCCTTTTGGGAATCTGATTTTTCCTGGGAAGGCTTTGAATGGATTAATGGTCATGATGCGGAAAGTAGTATTATTTCTTTTATAAGAAAAGGGAAAGAACCACAAAATTATTTGATTTTTGTTTGCAACTTTACGCCCGTTCCCCGCTATCAGCATAGAATCGGTGTTCCTGAAAAAGGAAAATATAAAGAAATATTCAATAGTGATGCCAGTCAATATGGTGGCAGCAATGTTATTAATGAGCAGGGAATTGTATCTGAAAGTATAGAATGGGATGGCAGAGAAAACAGTATAGGATTAAAAGTGCCGCCTTTAGGTATGGTGGTTTTGAAAAGAGTGGATCTTTAATAGAAAAAGTATACCGATGTGATAAAATCGTCAATAAGACTTTCAGACCGTCGTTAAAGTCCGTCATGAGACGGACTTTTTTATATGGCTACAGACTCTGTGAAAAACTTCAATTTTTTGAACCAGTAAATTAAAAAAGTATTGCATAAAATTACACAAGCATGTATAATTATTAATAATTATTTCAAGAAAGATTAGTAAAAGTCTTACTATTGTTTTTTGTGGGAGAGATGTCTATGCAAATTATTGATGGTGGTGTGACCAGTCCAAAGGGCTTTATGGCCAATGGAAGCCATGTTGGAATTAAGAAAAAGAAAAAAGATTTATCCGTCATTTATACGGTATTTCCTGCAAAAGGCGCTGCGGCTTTTACAACCAATGTCGTAAAAGCGGCTCCTGTTTTATGGAATCAAAAAATTATCCATGAAAGAGGAAATATCCAGGCAATTGTGATTAATAGTGGTAATGCCAATGCCTGTACTGGGGAGAAAGGTATGCAGGATGCAATGTTAATGGCAAAAACAGCTGCAGACGCTTTAAATCTGAAAACAGAAGAAGTTTTAGTGGCTTCTACCGGGGTTATTGGGGTACCTATGCCAATGGATATTATTTGTCCTGGTATTAAACAAACGATTGAAGGTTTAGGTGATTCAAGAGAAGCTGCCCTTATGGCTGCAGAAGCCATTATGACAACCGATACTTATCCAAAAGAAATAGCGGTTTCTTTTACAGTACAAGAGAAGACCGTTACAATAGCTGGAATGGCTAAAGGTTCAGGAATGATTCATCCTAATATGGCCACCATGCTGTCGTTTATTACAACGGATTTAAATATTTCCTATGAATTATTGGATAAAGCACTAAAAGAAAGTATTGCAGATTCTTATAATATGATTTCTGTAGATGGAGATACCAGTACCAATGACATGGTTATTGTTCTTGCTAATGGGGCTGCAGGCAATGACCTTATTGAAGAAGAAAACGAAGATTATGAAGTCTTTAAAAAGGCCCTTCATTATGTGAATTCCCATTTGGCAAAAGAAATCGTAAGAGATGGCGAAGGGGCCGGAAAATTTATTGAGGTTCAAGTAAAAGGGACTAAAACAAAAGAAGATGCCAGAATACTTGCCAAGTCCATTATTACATCTAATTTAGTAAAGACAGCCTTTTTTGGTGAAGACGCCAATTGGGGCAGGATTTTATGTGCCATGGGCTATTCAGGTGTCCAGTTTGATGTGAATCATGTAACCATTGAGTTCAGGTCAAAAGCAGGAAAAATTACTTTAATGGAAAAAGGACTTCCTATCTTATTTGATGAAGAATTGGCCTTAAAGATTTTAAAAGAAAAGGATATCCAGGTTATTGCATGTCTTCAGGAAGGAGAGGAAGAAGCCACTGCCTGGGGCTGCGATTTAAGTTATGAATATGTTCGTATAAATGGGGATTACAGGACATAGAAAGGTGATAAAATGGAGAAACTAATCGAGAAAGCAAAAGTCTTAGTTGAAGCATTGCCATATATTAAAGAGTTTTATGGAAAAACGGTTGTGATTAAATACGGCGGCAGTGCGATGATTGATGAAAGAATAAAAGAAACGGTTATTCAAGATATTGTTTTAATGAAACTGGTTGGTATCAATCCAGTTATTGTTCACGGGGGAGGCCCGGAAATTAATAAAGTATTAGAGCAAATGAATAAAAAATCCCAATTTATTAATGGCTTAAGGGTGACTGATAAAGAAACCATGGAAGTTGTCGAGATGGTTTTATCCGGAAAGGTCAACAAAGAAATCGTCAGCGAAATTCAAAATCAAGGGATTAGTTCTGTCGGAATAAGTGGAAAAGATGGAGGGATGCTTTTAGCTGAGAAAAAACTGGTGGACGGCTATGACTTAGGTTATGTTGGACATGTGGTCGCCGTTAATCCAAGACTTCTTTTGACCCTTATTCAAACGGACTTTATACCGGTTATAGCACCTATTGGTATTGATAAAAAGGGAAATTCATATAATATCAATGCTGATTATGCTGCAGTTGCTGTAGCTGGAGCCTTAAAGGCTGAAAAATTAGTTTTTTTAACCGATGTTGAAGGGGTACTTATGGATGTAGACGATAGTTCTTCTGTGATTTCCCAGCTTTCTATAAAAGATGTGGATCGTTATATTGAAAAAGGTATCATTTCGGGAGGAATGATTCCCAAAGTACAGTGTTGTGTTGAAGGGGTAAAAATGGGGGTAAAAACTGTCCATATTTTAGACGGTCGGATTGAGCATTGTTTACTGCTTGAAATTTTCACCCATAAAGGTGTTGGAACAATGATTATGCAATAAAGGAGAATCAAATGGATAAAAGAGAAAAGAAAATAAGCAGGGCTTCCTGGGTTGGTATTATAGGCAATGGTATTCTGGCAGTTTTAAAAGTGTTTTTTGGTCTTATTTCTGGTAGCATGGCATTAGTAGGAGACGGTATCGATTCTTTTACTGATATCGTAACAGGTTTTATTATTTTATTTGCTGCAAAAATTATGTCCAAGCCGCCAGACAGGGAACATCCTTATGGTCATCAGAGGGCAGAGACCATTGCCACTGTTTTATTGGCATTTATCATTTTTTTTGCCGGAGCTCAACTGCTGATTAACACAGTACCGGCCATTTTTAGTAAAGAAGAAACGGATTTACCTTCTGCCATTGCTATTTATATTGCTCTTATATCCATACTGGGAAAACTCTTTTTAGCCTTTTATCAATACAAAATTGGTAAGCTTACTCAAAGTTCCATGTTGATTGCCAATAGTAAAAATATGAAAAATGATATTTTAATTTCCGTAGGTGTTTTGTTTGGTTTGCTTTTTACCTTTTTGCTTAAGCTGCCTGTTTTTGATTTTATAACAGCCATTATTATTGCCCTGTGGATTATTAAAGAAGCTTATGAAATTGTCATAGAAAGCAATATGGAACTGATGGATGGTGTTGAAGATACAAGCATCTATCAGGAAGTCTTTGATGCAATTGATCAGATAGAAGGGGTCTATAATCCCCACCGAACCAGAATCAGAAAAATGTCTAATCTCTATATCATTGATACAGATATTGAAGTGGATCAAAATTTAACAGTATTAGAAGCCCATAAAATAGCTATGAAAGTAGAAAAAATCATAAAAGAAAAAATTCAAGATGTCTATGACGTTATTGTGCATGTGGAGCCTTTAGGCAATATTGAGCATAATGAAAGTTATGGCTTATCTCAGAAAATGCTTCGTGAAAAAAAGGACTCCCAATAGGAGTCCAAGCCCTAAAAAGCTTCATTCCTGGAAAATACCTATGACTTAGTCTAGGTATTTTTTTATTGATTTATTCTTTATTGAAAGAATAAATTTCTGAAGTTTACAAACACGAATAAGGATGGGATGGAATATAATACCACTAGAATGATATGACCAGGAGTGATATTTATGTGGAGATTTCCCAGTACGATATATGTTGTAAAAGCTGGAGATTCTCTCTATCAGATAGCCCGCCAGTTTGGAGTCAGTGTGCAGGACATTGTCAATATCAATGGAATTGTTGACACAATTATTTATCCCGGACAAAGATTAATTATTTCCATAGCTTATTATCTGGTCCAGCCAGGAGACAGCCTTTACAGGCTGGCTCAAAAATTTAATACAACGGTTGAAAGTATTATGCGCCTAAATAATTTGACCAATATTAACTTAAGGATAGGACAAAGGCTTCAAGTTCCTCAATATTCTGAAGCAATTGTAAGGACGGCTTTGGCGAATATTCGCAGGAGGCCAGGAGTAAATTTTCCAATTGAAGCGGTTATGGTAAGAGGGGCAAAGTTGCCTGTAACGGCCAGCAGTAATGGCTGGTATGAAGTCGCTTTATATAATGGCAGGCGTGGTTTTATTGCTAAAAGTCTTGTTGATTTTAATGTGTATGGTTCCAGTTTACCTCTTACAAATATTTTAGGTTTTTATACTCTGGAAGAAGGGCCAGCCCTACCAAGTTCTTATGAATCTTTTATAAATAATACAGGAGAAATATCCCAACTGGCTTTATTCATGTTTAGAATTGATGCCGACAATCCTACAGAAATAGAAAAATTCGGCGGAGATTTTAGTAATGCTTACGTGGAGGATTTAATCAGAATTGCTCACGAAAATAATATTAAAATTTATCCTGTGGTACACAATTTGCTTTATGAAAGAGGCGATGTGACAGTTGGTAAAAATACAGTAAAAGCAATGGTTGCAACGCCGGAGTCCCGGGCGGCTTTTATTCAAAATATTATTGAACTTATTGAGGGTTATGGTTTTGATGGGGTTAATATTGATATAGAAGATGTTTATTTAGAAGACAGTGATCGTTTAACGGCCTTTTACAGGGAACTTGGCCGTGCATTGCACCAAAGAGGTTATTTCTTTTCTGTTTCTGTTCCTTCAAGAGTAAGTGATGAACCATTTAATCCTTTTTCCGATCCTTTCCAGTATGCGCCGATAGGGGCAGCAGTGGATGAATTTGTTGTCATGCTATATAATGAACACGGCTGGCCTGGCAGTGGTCCTGGTCCAGTGGTATCAATAGGCTGGATGGACAGAGTCTTAAAATATACAATGACAAAAATGCCCAGGGATAAGATTGTTGCTGCTGTATCGGTTTTTGGCTTTGATTTTAATCTGGATACAGGCAGGAATACTTATGTGACTTATCAGATGGCCATTAACAGGGCACAACAATACAATGCTCAAATCATTTTTGATGAAGTAACCCAGACGCCGATGTATTCATACACAGATGAACAAGGCCAACGGCATGAAGTTTGGTTTGAAGATGCAAAAAGTATTCGGGCAAAAGTTCAAAAAGCATGGGATTTAGGAATTAAAGGGATAGCGCTTTGGAGATTGGGTATGGAAGATCCAGCCATCTGGACCATGCTCAGAGATGAAACAGTTGTCAGAAAAGATATTGGTCTATAAATTTTAAGATATTATTAAAAAAGTGTGCTATTGCACACTTTTTTTAATGATTTAACCATTCCATTAAGGAACCATAAAGATTTTGAATATCTTGATAACCCTGCTCATACAGAGCAGCTAATTTTTTTGGATTTTTTTCGATTCTTTTGACTTTGACAGGAGTGGAAGGGCGGATAACAAAGGCTTTTCCTTCATTTTCCAACTGTTCAATATAATCTAATGTTTCATTGTACATGATATGACGCTTGTCCAGGGCTTCTACTAGATTGGGATAATCCGCATAAAATCTTTGAGCAAATTTATGACTTTTAGAAGGCCTTTTTCTGTAACCCTTATGCCTGGTTAATACAATAACATTTTTTGTATTCCCGTCTTCAATAGATTTTTTTATTGGTATGGCGTCTGTAATTCCTCCATCCAATAAATAATGATTTCTAAATTCAACAATATGACTGATAAAGGGAAGACTCATAGAAGCTTTAACGGCTTCAAAAAAGTCTTCTGAATTGTCTTTATAAAAATACATGGGCTTTCCTGAAACACAATCGGTTGTACAGACCACAAAAGTTTCTTTTGCCTGTTGAAAACTGTCGTAATCAAAGGGACAAAGTTTATTCGGTATGTCATCAAAAAGAAATTTTGTGCCAAATAATTCTTTTTCCCGAAGGAGGTTTGAAAGACTTATGTACCTTTTATCCTGAATATAATTCAGATTAATATCTCGGTTTCTCCCCCTTTGCCTGGAGATATATGAAATCGCATTACAAGCTCCTGCGGATACACCAATAATATAGGGAAAAAATAATTTTTTATCAATTAAGAAGTCCAAGACCCCAGCAGTATACATTCCTCTCAATCCGCCACCTTCCAGAACAAGTCCGGTTTTTTCCAAAGTCTTGCCTCCTTTCTTTGGTAATAATTGTAATGATACGCTTTTCAAATGAAAATGTCAAGTTTCTGACAAAAGATAATATTTGACAGTTTAAAGTAAACGCAGTAAATTAATAGGTAAATAAATAAGCTCATGCATTTGGATAAAAGGAGGTCTTTTTAAAATGACAAGGGATGAGGCATATGAATTATTAAAGAAGTATACGGAGTCAGAAAGCCTGATTAAGCATGCTTTAGCCGTAGAAGCTGCCATGAGAGGGTATGCAAAAAAATTTAATGAAGATGTAGAGTTTTGGGGAATAACGGGTTTAATTCATGATCTGGATTATGAATTATATCCAGACAAGCATCCTCTTGAAGGGGTCAAGATTTTAGAGGAAAATGGTTACCCGGTCGAATTAATTGAAGCAGTAAAAGGCCATGCAGACCATACCAATACGCCAAGACAGACCCTTTTGGCTAAAACCCTTTATGCGGTTGATGAGCTTTCCAGTTTTATTATTGCATATATATTAGTCAGACCGAATAAGAGTTTTGAAGACATTCAATTAAAATCCATTAAGAAAAAACTTAAGGATAAAGCCTTCGCCAGAGGTGTGGACAGAGATATCATTAAAAAAGGTGCCGAGGAATTAGGAGTAGACTTGGATGAACATATTATGACTGTTGCAGATGCTTTAGTAGAAAGAGAAAAAGAACTCAATCAAATGGGAGTAAGTCTGGTATAAATATTCATGCACTAATTGAAATTTAATGAATATTTAAAGGAATGATATTGCATAAAAAAACAAACAGGTGTATAATTATGAAATCATTATTTAATTTTTTAGGGGAGATATTATGAGTAATATGGAATGGATCAAGCGTGGTAATAAAGTTATTATGAATACTTATAAGCGTTTTCCCCTTGCCTTAACAGAAGGTGAAGGTGTTTACCTTAAGGATATTGAGGGGAAAAAGTATTTGGATTTTGCTTCAGGCATCGCTGTAAATTCTTTGGGACATGGCAATAAGACCCTGATCAAAGCTTTAGAAGAACAAATGAATAAAATCATGCATTGTTCAAATTTATATTGGAACCTGCCTGCTATAGAAGCTGCAGAAATGCTTATCCAAAACAGCATTTTTGATAAAGTGTTTTTTTGTAACAGTGGGGCTGAAGCCATCGAAGCAGCTTTAAAGCTGGCAAGAAAATTTGGTAAAAAGAGACATGGGGAACATTGCTATGAAATTATTACGATGAAAAATTCTTTTCATGGCAGGACTTTTGGTGCCATTACAGCAACGGGGCAGACAAAATATCAAAAAGATTTAAATCCCTTGATGGATGGAATCTTATATGCAGATTATAATGATTTTGAGTCGGTTAAAAAGTTAGTATCTGATAAGACATGTGCTATTTTGTTAGAGCCTATTCAGGGAGAAGGCGGTATAAGACCAGCTGATAAAGATTTCTTATTGAAATTAAGAGACTTGTGTAATGAAAAAGAAATTCTTCTGATGTATGACGAAGTTCAGTGCGGTATTGGTCGTACAGGTTATTTATTTGCTTACGAGGCTTATGGTGTCGCACCAGATGTGATTTCCCTTGCTAAAGGCTTAGGAGGCGGTTTCCCTATAGGGGCTATGATGGCTGTTGAAAAGTATTCTGATCTTTTTGGACCCGGGGATCATGCTTCAACTTTTGGAGGAAACCCAGCTGCATGTTCTGCTGCCAAAGTGGTTCTGACTGCATTAATCCAGGAAGGTATTTTGGAAAATGTAAAAGCACAGGGAGCTTATCTGAGAGAAAGACTGAATATCTTAAAAGAAAAATATACTATTATTACAGATGTCAGAGGCATGGGTTTAATGCAGGGTATAGAATTAAGTCTTCCTGTGGCTAATATTGTTGAACTGTGTATACAAAAAGGTCTGCTTCTCGTTGGTGCGGGAGAAAAAGTCATTCGATTTGTTCCACCTTTAATTGTTGGGAAAAATGAAATAGATGAAGCCATAAATATCCTTGAAACGGTTTTAAAAGAAGTTTAAATAAGATTTTCAACCGGTCTGAGAATGATAATAATTTTAGGGGGTTGCTTATGGGATTAAATTTAAGAGGAAGAAGTTTTTTGACTTTAAAAGATTTTACGCCTGCTGAAATAGATTATTTACTGGACTTAGCGGAAAACTTAAAAAGAAAGAAAAAAATGGGAATACAGGGAGACTTGTTAAGAGGTAAAAATATTGCACTGCTTTTTGAAAAACCTTCAACCAGAACCCGTTGTGCTTTTACTGTTGCATGTATTGATGAAGGTGCGCATCCTGAGTATTTAGGTAAAGAGGATATTCAGTTGGGCAGCAAAGAATCGGTTGAAGATACGGCAAGAGTATTAGGCCGGCTTTTTGACGGAATCCAGTTTCGGGGCTTTAAGCAGGAAACGGTAGAAACCTTGGCAAAGTATAGCGGTGTACCTGTTTGGAACGGATTAACAGATAAATATCATCCTACGCAAGTTCTTGCTGATTTTTTAACAATAAAAGAAAAGTTTGGCTGCTTAAAAGGAATCCGATTGGTATATATAGGTGATGGACGAAACAATATGGCAAACAGCTTAATGATTGGGGCCTCCAAAATGGGAATGGATTTTGTTATTTGTGCACCGAAAAGTCTCTGGCCTGAAGATATCTTAGTTGAAGAATGCAAAGCTTTTGCAAAAGAATCCGGGGCGAAGGTTACAATTACAGATGATATCGATAGTGCTGTGTTTGGAGCAGATGTCATTTATACCGATGTATGGTGCTCTATGGGCGAAGAAGCAAAAGCAGAAGAAAGAATTAAATTATTAAAAGCGTATCAGGTGAATGCAGATTTGATGAAAAAGACAGGAAAAGAAGAAACTATTTTTATGCATTGTCTTCCTGCAGTTAAAGGGAATGAAGTGACAGAAGAAGTGTTTGAAAGTAAAGCATCTGTGGTATTTGACGAAGCAGAAAACCGTATGCATACCATTAAAGCGGTGATGGTTGCGACTTTATCATAAAATTTTTCTGATTCATTGATTAATTCAATAAATATAATTAAATTCATTGACTAGAGAATTATTTTTAGCTATAATTTTTACAAACATTGTTATTTATATGTCAATTGATTTTATTATTTTTATTTTAGGGGGATTAAAATGGATAGAGTGTATAATTTTTCTGCTGGACCTTCAATGCTGCCTTTGGAAGTTTTACAAAAGGCTCAAAAAGAAATGTTAAATTATGAAAACAGTGGTATGAGTGTTATGGAAATGAGCCACCGTTCTAAAGTTTTTGATGAAATAATTCAAGGTGCAGAAGAAGTTTTAAGGGATATCATGAATATTCCTCAAAATTATAAGGTGCTTTTCTTACAAGGCGGGGCTTCTACACAATTTGCAATGATACCTTTAAATCTTTTTAGAAATAGTAAAAAAGCAGATTATGTCAATACCGGACAATGGTCAAAGAAAGCGATTTCTGAAGCTAAAAAATATGGTACAGTAAATGTCGTTGCTTCTTCAGAAGACACTACCTTTAACTATATTCCTGATTTAGATAAAAGCACTTTTTCACCGGATGCAGATTATTTCCATATTACATCCAACAATACTATTTACGGAACCCGTTATGTAGAATTGCCGGATACAGGAGATGTTCCATTGGTATCTGATATGTCTTCATGCATTTTATCTGAGCCTTGTGATGTAACAAAATTTGGCGTAATTTATGCTGGAGCACAAAAGAATATTGGTCCGGCGGGTCTTACAGTGGTTATTATCCGGGAAGACTTAATTGGTCATGCTATGGATATTACACCAACAATGCTGAATTATAAGACTCATGCAGACAATAATTCTTTATATAATACACCACCTACTTACGGAATTTATATTGCAAAATTAGTTTTTGAATGGATTAAAGAAAAAGGCGGCTTAGCCGAAATGGAAAAAATCAACAAAGAAAAAGCAAATATTCTATATGATTTCTTAGATAATTCCAGTTTCTATAAAGGAACTGTTGTTCCAAAATATCGTTCCCTAATGAACATACCTTTTGTGACTCCTTCTAAAGAGTTAGATGAAAAATTTGTAAAAGAAGCAACAGCCAATGGTTTAGTAAATTTAAAAGGTCACAGAACGGTTGGCGGCATGCGTGCAAGCATTTATAATGCTATGCCCATTGAAGGAGTAAAAGCTTTAGTTGAATTTATGAAGAAATTTGAGATGGAAAATCGTTAGGGGGATTAGAATGTACAAAATTAAGACATTAAATAAGATTTCTGAAGTAGGACTTCAACATTTTGATAGAAATAAATATGAAATATCAGAGGATTGTCCAAATCCAGACGGAATTATAGTTCGAAGTGCAAAAATGCATGATATGGAATTGCCTGCTTCATTAAAGGCCATTGCCAGAGCAGGGGCCGGGGTAAATAACATTCCTGTAGATTTATGCTCAGAAAAAGGAATTGTTGTATTCAATACCCCTGGAGCAAATGCCAATGCCGTAAAAGAATTGGTAATCGCTGGTTTGTTATTATCTTCAAGAAAAGTTGTCGATGCGATTAGCTGGGCTAAGAGTTTAAAAGGTAAAGGGGAAGAAGTTCCCAAACTTGTTGAAAAAGGAAAATCAGCTTTTGCGGGTCCTGAAATAAAAGGCAAAAAAATAGGTGTTATTGGTTTAGGGGCCATTGGTGTTTTAGTAGCTAATGCAGCAAAATCTCTTGGTATGGAGGTTTATGGATACGACCCTTATATTTCTGTTGATGCAGCCTGGGGCTTATCAAGAGCGGTTCATAAAGCGGATAGCCTTGAAGAAATTCTTGCTGATTCTGACTATATTACCATTCATGTTCCTTTACTTGAGGATACAAAAAATATGATGAATAAAGAAAGATTTGCCTTAATGAAAAAAGGTGCAAGACTGCTTAATTTCTCAAGAGCTGAATTAGTTAATACGGCTGATTTACTTGAGGCAATAAAAGAAGGTATTATAGCTTGTTATGTTACAGATTTCCCAACTGACGAATTATTAGATGTAGAAAATGTAATTGCTATTCCTCATTTAGGTGCATCCACACCAGAATCTGAAGACAACTGTGCTGTTATGGCTGTGCAACAAATGATGGATTATCTTGAAAACGGAAATATTAAAAACTCAGTAAATTTCCCTGATTGTGAAATGACCAGAACAACCGATTACCGTACAGTTGTGGCTCATAAAAATATACCTGGTATGGTTGGTAAAATTACGACGACAATAGCGAATGACGGAGTCAATATCATGGATATGATGAACAAGAGTAAAAAAGAATGTGCCTATACCATTATTGATTCCGACAAGCCTGTATCGGATGAGGTTGTTGAAAAACTCATCCATTCAGATGGTATTCTTACAGTTAGGACTTTAAACAGAATCAAATAGCAACTAAGACTCAGACAACAGATTTTTGCATTGCTTAAATCTGTTGTTTTTTTAAGACATAAATATTGTAAATAATTATATTATAAATTATGGAATAGGGTGAGGTGTTATTTTATTATGAATAATACAAAGATTGGATTTTTCACTAAGTTAACAAGAACCATATTTGATTTTAATATTTATCCTCATGTTATTGGGGAAAGCACAGGAAGAGCCGTTGCTTTTTTACTTTTGTTTTCTTTACTTTTAGGAATAATCGGTTCTTTAATTACTTCAGCCAGGTATCTTCTTTCGGGTGGTTTAACAGTTATCACTGATTTAATGCCTGATTTTGAATATGATAGTGGGATTCTAACCGTAGAAGATATGGAAGAGCCTTTTATTTATGAAATGGATTCCAATAAAATATTTGTTATCGATATGAATGATGAAGTGGATGCGGATATTTTAGAATATTATTCTGAAGGAATCATGCTTAAACAAGATAGAGTGATTGCAGTTCAATATGGAAATATTCAGGAAGTATCTTATACGGAATTTTTGGATTCTTATAATATATATCACTTTAGCAAGGAAGATTTATCAAAAATCCTCCCAGTCATTGATATTGGTATTGTTGTGATAATGATTGGTTTTGGAGTTATTGGAAGCGTTATTGGTAAAATGATCAGTTCTCTTTTTGTCAGTGTATTGGGATTAATCGTAAATGCAGTTACAGAAGCTAAATTAACTTATAGCGATATCTATAAAACAGGGGTTTATGCTTTGATTCTTCCTTCTTTAATAAAGCTAATTCTTTCATCCGCAGGTCTTAATGTTGGCTTTATAAGAATGATATTTTTTGTTGTCTATTATGGTATTGTCATTTTCTATCTTGTAAAGGCTATTACAACGATAAAAAGAAATAAGCAAGAAATGATGTATCAGCAATATCAGCAAAATATGATGCAATAAAAAAAGAAACTTAAAAACATGGGGACAGTTCCTTGTTTCACCGGCAATCTGGTGAAACAAGGAATCGTCCCCATGTTTCTTAAAGTATTGGTTCAACAGAAGCAGGATCTGAATTCATATTGTTGAGTACTTCTTTAAGAATTAAAATGCCTTCGTGAATCTGTTTTTCATTGACGGCTGCAAAACTAAGGCGGAAGTAGTTAAGGGATTCTTTAGATAAAGAAAATAATGAACCTGGTGAAATAATGACATTTCTTGATAAAAGTATGTCAGACAGTTTATCTACAGAGATAGAAGCTTTTAATTTAATCCATAGGCTTAAGCCTCCGTCAGGAGGAATGTAACTGATCTCATTTTTTAAATGTTCATCAAGTAATTTCATTAAATAAATATATCTTTTCTTATATATCTTACGAATTTCATTAATATGGCTTTTCCAGAGCCCTTTCCGAAGATATAAGTCAAATACCCGTTGTATAAAACCTGATGTAGTAATGTCAGTGGTTTGTTTTGCAGATAAAATATTGTCTAATAAGTTTTTTGGTACCACTAAGAAGCCCAGGCGGAGTCCTGGCATTAATATTTTTGAAAAGCTTTTTAAAAAGATCACCCGGTTTCGATGATCCAGGGCTTTTATTGGTATGCTTTTCTCTTCAGAATAATTTAAATCACTTAAATAATCATCTTCAATAATATAGGTATTATATTTTTCAGCCAAATCTAATATAGTCCTTTTCTTTTTTAATGAATATGAATAACCTGTAGGATTTTGATAATAGGGCATAAGATATATAAATTTTGGATGGTATATTTTCAGGTAGTTTTCAAGAATTTCTAAATCCATGCCATCTGTTTCTAAGGGAACCTCAATGATTCGTGCGCCCCGGCTTTGGAATGCGGCAATGGCACCATGATAAGTTGGCTTTTCTACCAATAAAGTATCTCCATATTGCAGCAGGGCCTTGGAAAGAATATCAATTCCTTGTTGTGCTCCTGAAATAATTTGAATTCTATCTTTTGAGCTATTTATCCCATAAGATTTAAGATAGTCAGCAACAGATTCCCTGAGTTTTTCATATCCTTGGCTTTCCTGATAGCTAAAAGCATTACCTTTATCTTTATCCAGAATTTCATTGACAATGCACTTAAAACTTTCAACAGGGAACAAATCCGTACTTGGGGATATACTGGCAAAATTGATGCTGTCTTCTGTAATCATTATTTGTTTTATCTCTTTTTTTTCTTCATAAGCAGGAGAAGGCATATCTTTTACAGGAATAGGCGATACATAGGTGCCACTTCCTACTTGAGAGTAAACAAGCCCCTTTTTTTCCAGATATTTATAGGCATTTATGACAGTTACATTGTTGACTTTTAATTTATTGGCAAGTTTACGGATGGTAGGCAGTTTTGTATTGGCTTTTAAGATATCTTTAGAAATTAAATCATAAAGAGCATCAGCTAGTTGCTGATAAAGAGGAATTTTACTATTTCTATCCAATTGTATCGATACAAAGTAATCCATAATGAAAAATCCTCCTTAATATATTGAAAACAGCTAGTATATTTGTATAATAATGCATATATAAAAATTCATTTTTTTCTTTATCCTGAAAAATTGTATCGATACAATTTTATCATTGTTTTAGACAGCTGTCCAGACGTTATCAAAATCTTTCATGAAACTTTTTGATTAAGGAGGTTTATGAATATGAGTAATAAATATGATATAACAGAAAGTTTAAAAGGTGGGGTGATTATGGATGTCACCAATGCAAAAGAAGCAAAAATTGCCCAGGAAGCAGGAGCAGTAGCTGTTATGGCATTAGAACGGGTTCCTGCGGATATCAGAAGAGAAGGAGGCATAGCAAGGATGTCAGATCCTAAACTCATCAAAGAAATCAAAGAAGCTGTCAGTATTCCTGTTATGGCAAAATGCAGAATAGGTCATTTTGTAGAAGCACAGATATTAGAGGCTTTGGACATTGATTATATTGATGAAAGTGAAGTTTTAACACCTGCTGATGATAAATACCATATTGATAAAAAACTTTTCAGGGCTCCTTTTGTATGTGGCGCCAGGGATTTAGGAGAGGCCCTGAGAAGGATTGGAGAAGGGGCGTCTATGATCCGGACAAAAGGAGAGGCTGGGACAGGAGATATTGTCCAGGCAGTAAAGCATATGAGGACAATGATGGCTCAGATTAGACAGTTGCAAAATATGGCAAAGGAAGAAAGAATGGCCTTTGCAAAAGAAATTGCTGCGCCTGTTCATTTGGTTGAAGAAGTTGCTGAATTAGGAAGACTTCCTGTAGCTAATTTTGCTGCCGGAGGCGTAGCAACTCCTGCCGATGCTGCTCTTATGATGCAATTAGGCAGTGATGGAGTTTTTGTAGGTTCAGGGATATTTAAATCCGGAAATCCTGCAAAAAGAGCCAAAGCGATTGTAGAAGCGGTTAAATATTATAATGATCCAAAAAAATTAGCCGAGATATCGGAAGATTTGGGAGAAGAGATGAACTAGTAAAAAAGCGATAGGAAGTAGGAAGAAGTTAATTCCATGCTTCCTATTTTTAATTGCATCTTTCTTGCATTTTTTATTTCTAATTTTTAACTTTTTATTTCCAGCTTCTAACTTCTTTCTTGCTTTATTTTTAAATCAGTGTAAAATTCATTGTAGGACAATTTTAAAGAGGAGTGGAAGTAATGAAAGAACTATCACTGCACATTTTAGACATTACTGAAAATAGTATTAGGGCCAAAGCGACAGAAATATATATAGAAGTAGAAGAAGACCTTAATAACAATCTTTTTTCATTTGTAATAAAGGATAATGGAAAAGGAATGGATGAAGAATTTTTAAAGGCAGTAAAAGATCCTTTTACAACGTCCAGGACTACGAGAAAAGTTGGTCTGGGAATTCCCCTTTTAGAAGCAGCCTGTAAAAGATGTAATGGCGGTCTTGAAATTATTAGTGTAGTTAATCAGGGAACACAGATTAAGGCATGGATGGATTATAACCATATAGACCGGGCACCTTTAGGGGATATGGTCAGTACCATATCCAATTTAATAATATCCAATCCGGATATCGATTTTGTTTATTGCCATAAGTATAATGAAAAATCATTTAAAATTGATACGAGAGAAATTAAGAATATCCTTGATGGTGTGCCGATTAACGATCTTTCCGTTATAAACTGGCTGAAAAATTACATAAAAGATGAATTGACAGAAATTAAACAAAAATAATTTAAAAAAAAGTAAATTATTACTTTTTAAAAGAGAAAATGATTAAATAAAATAGTATATTGCATACAAGATACGCGAAAACACAGCAGAATTTTTTAATTAAAATGGTAAATAAATCTAGGTGAATTGTGCATTTTTTATCATTTCTTGATGAATTTACTGCTTTGTATTATGATATATAATATATTATGATATTTACTTGAAATAACTAAATCTGTTTTTTTGCATAATTTTATTCAATGAATAGGGGGATTTATATGCAGTTGCTTACTTTTAAAAGAGGCATTCACCCTCCTGATGGAAAACATTTAACTGAAAATAAACCAATAGAATATCTTCTTCCTAAAGGAGATTTGGTATATCCTATGGTTCAACACATAGGAGCACCATGTGAGCCTATCGTAAAAAAGGGAGACAGGGTCTTAGTTGGTCAAAAAATTGGAGAAACTAAGGCTTATGTTTCATCACCCATACATTCAAGTGTATCGGGTACGGTAAAAAATATTGCACCCATGCTTCATCCCAATGGAAATAAGGTTTTATCTGTCATAGTTGAAAATGATGGTTTATATGAAGAACATGAATCTATTGGACCAAAAGGGGATTATAAAGATCTTTCCAGAGAGCAGATTATTGAAATTATAAAAGAAGCTGGTATTGTTGGTATGGGTGGGGCAGGATTCCCTACTTTTATCAAACTGTCTCCTCCTCCGGAGAAAAAGATCGATACGATTATTGTAAACGGGGCGGAATGTGAACCTTATTTAACTTCTGACTATAGAGTGATGTTAGAAGAAACGGACAGAGTGGTTACTGGCTTGAAAATTATTTTAAAACTGTTTCCTGAGGCTAAGGGCTATATTGCTGTAGAAAATAATAAAATGAAAGCGGTTGAAGCTCTTCTGGAAGAGACAAAAAATGTAGATAACATTGAAGTAAAGGTTCTAAAAACCAAGTATCCCCAGGGATCAGAAAAACAATTAATTTATGCCTTAACAGGCAGAGAAGTACCTTCTGGAGGATTGCCTGCGGATGTGGGTTGTATTGTGCAAAACATTGATACGGTTGTAGCCATCCATAGGGCTATTGTTAGAGGAAGGCCTTTAATGAGAAGAATAGTAACAGTTACCGGGGGAGCAATTAAAGATCCAAAGAATTTCAAAGTAAAGATCGGAACATCTTACAGGGAACTGATAGAAGCCGCTGGAGGCTTTGTAGAAGAACCAGTGAAAATTATATCTGGTGGACCGATGATGGGAATTGCGCTTCCTAGTTTGGATGTGCCAGTATGTAAGGGAACTTCAGCCATTTTATGTTTAACCAGAGAAGAAGCACAGTTACCCCAGGAACAAAATTGTATCCGCTGTGGCAGATGTATTTCTGCCTGCCCTATGGGTTTAATGCCTTTGGAACTTAATCGATATGCCATTCATAAAGACATAGAACAATTTGAAACAATGCACGGAATGGATTGCATGGAATGCGGCAGTTGTTCTTATATATGTCCGGCAAAAAGACATATTGTTCAGTCCATCAGAACGGCAAAAAAAGCAGTATTAGAGAACAGGAAGAAAAATGCGTAAAGGGGGAGCTTAATGGCTAACGGAAAGTATACAGTATCCTCATCGCCTCATATACGTTCAACGGATACCATTCAAAGTATTATGCAAGATGTTTTTATTGCTTTACTTCCTGCAGCGTTTGCAGGGGTTTGGTTTTTTAGATTTTCAGCTTTATGGATTATTTTGATATCCATAGTGACATGTGTTGGAGCAGAGGCCTTATGGCAAAAACTAACAAATCAAAAAATTACAATAAACGATTTTAGTGCGGCAGTAACGGGTTTACTTCTTGCCCTTAATTTGCCTCCGACCGTTCCTTTTTGGATTCCCATAGTGGGAGGAGTTTTTGCAATTATTGTTGTTAAGCAGTTTTTTGGAGGCCTGGGACAAAACTTTATGAATCCGGCTTTGGCCGCCAGGGTTTTTTTACTCACTTCATGGACTCCTCAAATGACCAGTTGGACTTTTGACGGTATGACAACGGCAACACCTTTGGGAATATTAAAAGAAGGCGGAGCACAATTACCTTCTCTGGCGGATTTATTGATAGGACGCATTGGCGGTTGTATTGGAGAAACATCTGCCATTGCCTTGTTGATTGGAGCAGCATATTTGCTTTATAAAAAAGTGATATCAATAAGAATTCCTGCAACTTTTATAGGAACCGTTTTTGTCCTAACCTGGTTACTTGGAAGAGGCGGTATGTTTTATTCCAATGCTTTGTATGAAATTTTTACAGGAGGACTTATTTTAGGAGCATTTTTTATGGCGACAGATTATGCTTCTTCTCCTGTGACAGAAAAAGGTCAGTATATTATGGGCTTAGGTTGTGGGATTATTACTGCTGTCATCCGTTTATACGGAGGCCTGCCGGAAGGGGTATCCTATGCCATTCTTATTATGAATCTGGCAGTTCCATTAATTGAAAGATATACAAGACCCCACTATTTTGGGGAGGTGAAGCAATGAAGGAAATTTTAAAACTTGGCCTGATATTATTTATAATAACAGCTGTTTCTGGCGGATTATTGGGTTTTGCCTATGAAATTACTAAAGAACCCATAGCAGAACAGGTTAGGCTGGCCAATGAAGAAGCTATGGTAAAATCTTTTCCTCAAGGTGAAAAATTTAAAAAAATAGAAGCAGAGATACCGGAAGATTCTAATGTTGTAGAAATTCATGCCGTATATAAGGGGAATGTTTTAGAGGGTTTTGTAGTAAAAGTTTTATCGAAAGGTTTTGGTGGCCCTATAGAGATGACTGTTGGCGTATCAAAAGACGGAATGGTTCAGGGCGTTAGTATACTTGGTCACAGTGAAACGCCTGGTTTGGGGGCTAAGGCTCAAGAGGATGATTTCCTTTCTCGTTATCAGGGGAAATCTGGCATATTGACGGTTGTGAAAACAGGAGCCAGTAAGGATAATGAAATAGAAGCTATTTCAGGTGCTACCATTACGTCGAAGGCAGTGACGGATGGAATAAATGAAGTATTAGACTTTATTGAAAATCATCTGGATGCGGATAATTTTTAAGGTTTTTTTGATTTTAATTAAAGGAGGATTACATTGAAGACAATAGCAGAAAGAATAAAAAACGGGGTTTTGGTTGAAAATCCAACCTTTGTTCAGGTAATAGGAATGTGTCCTACCTTAGCTGTAACGACAGCAGCAAAAAATGGAATAGGTATGGGTTTAGCAACAACGGCGGTTTTGATTGGGTCTAATGTATTTATTTCTCTTTTAAGAAAATTCATTCCATCAAAGATCCGCATTCCTGCTTATATTGTGATTATAGCGAGTTTTGTGACTCTTGTAGAATTTCTGATGCAGGGATTTGTACCCGCTTTATATAAACAATTAGGTTTATTTATTCCTTTAATTGTTGTGAACTGTATTATTCTTGCAAGGGCTGAAGCCTATGCTTCAAAAAATGACATTTTAACTTCACTTTTTGATGGTTTAGGGATGGGACTTGGATTTACCCTGGCATTAACAGTAATTGGTTCTGTCAGGGAAATTTTAGGTGCAGGCCAATGGTTTGGTATTCAAATCATGCCTTCCTCCTATCAACCAGCGATTATCATGATTTTAGCTCCCGGTGCATTCTTTACGTTAGGAATTTTAATGGCGATTCTAAATTACATCAGGAATAGAAATACGAAAAAAGCATAGGGGGAGTTACAATGGAAATATTTATTATTTTTTTAAGTGCCATTTTAGTTAATAATTTTGTTTTATCAAGGTTTTTAGGGATTTGTCCTTTTCTTGGGGTTTCTAAAAAAGTAGAAACCGCCATAGGAATGGGTGTTGCAGTAACCTTTGTAATGACTTTAGCTTCATTTATTACTTATATTGTCTATCATTGGATGCTGGTACCACTTAGAATTACCTATTTATACACCATTGCTTTTATCTTGGTTATTGCAGCTTTAGTACAATTTGTTGAAATGGTTATTCAAAAGACAAGTCCAACCCTTTATCAGGCTTTGGGTGTGTATCTTCCTCTTATTACAACCAACTGTGCTGTATTAGGGGTTGCTGTAATCAATATGAATGAAGGTTATAATTTAATTAAGAGTGTGATTAATGGTTTTGGTGCAGCTTTAGGTTTTACCCTGGCAATTGTTTTATTTGCCGGAATCAGAGAAAGAATGGAGCATAATAACATTTTAAATGCATTTAAAGGTTTCCCGATTGCATTGATCACGGCAGGTTTAATGTCCATTGCTTTCTTAGGATTCCAGGGATTGCTTTAGAGAGGAGGGGAAACTGTGGATATAACAAGCATTCTTTACCCGGTTATCAGTATAGGCGGTTTAGGTGTATTATTTGGAGCAGGTTTAGGTTATGCCTCAAAGAAATTTGCTGTAGAAGTAGATGAAAGGATTCCTCAAGTGAGGGATCTGCTTCCTGGGGCAAACTGTGGTGGTTGTGGTTATGCGGGTTGTGATGCTTTTGCAAAGGCCGTTGTAGAAGAAGGTGTAGATATTTGTACTTGTTCAGTAAACAGTCCGGAAGCGATAGAAAAGATTGCTGCCCTTTTAGGTGTTGCGGCAGGTTGCAGTATAAAAAAAGTTGCTCAGGTAAAATGTAAAGGGACTTGCAGTAACAGTAAAAATAAATACGAATATTATGGTATTATGGACTGTCAGGACGCTGCAGCTACGCCCGGTGGTGGTGCAAAGGCCTGTAGTTATGGCTGTTTAGGCCTTGGAACTTGTAAAAAGGTTTGTATGTTTGATGCGATAAGAATAGAAGATGGCATTGCGGTGATTGATGAAGAGAAATGTACGGGTTGTGGAAATTGCGTAGAAGCGTGTCCTAAAGCAGTGATTGAATTGGTTCCTCAAATTAATCAAGTGAGGGTTGTATGTAATTCAAAGGATAAAGGAAAAGATGTAAAAGAGGCCTGTTCAGTAGGTTGTATTGGCTGTAGCCTTTGTGTAAAGACTTGTGAATACAATGCCATTGATTTTAAAGATAATCTTGCTCATATTAAGTACGATCAATGTACTCAATGTATGGCTTGTGTTCAAAAATGTCCGACTAAAGTCATAGCTGGCCAGCTTGAATTAGCGGAACTATAACCGTAAAAGGTTTCCGGTGCTTATTCTTTTGAGATAAGCACCATTTTTTATTGTTTTAATTCCTACGGGCTTGTGCTAAAATAGGTTAATAAATAATTTTTAGGAGTGATTTGCCTTGAATATAAAAAAGGGAAAGAACAACTGGGTATTATTTATTTTTATATTAATGGGTATTGTTATTGGAGGTTTTATTGGACATTATTTAGGACAATTTCCATATTTTCAGTGGCTTAATTTTGGAAAAGAATTTGGCTTTCAGAAACCAGTTGCATTAGATCTGCAAATAATATATATCGAAATTGCTTTAAAAATAGAAATAACAATTTCAAGTATATTAGGTGTTGTTGCGGCTATACTTATATATAGAAAAATATAGCAATCAATGGTACAAGTTTATAAAGCAGGTGGTGTAGTTTTTATGGAGAAAATTATTTTAGCATCCGCTTCACCAAGAAGAAAGATGCTTTTAAATCAAATAGGAGTTTCTTTCGAGGTTATGGTGAGTGATGTAGAGGAAAAAATTAATTATGAACTTCCTCCAGACGAACTGGTTAAAGAATTATCCAGGCAAAAGGCGATGAATGTAGCCAAAAGATTGGGAGAAGGTTTTTTAGTGATTGGTGCTGATACGGTTGTGGTCTTTGATGGAAAAATTCTTGGAAAACCTAAAGATAAAGAAGATGCTTTTAAAATGCTTTTCATGCTTCAGGGACATTGGCATGAAGTATATACAGGGGTGACTATTATTAAGACAAAAGATATGTTAGTGGAATCAGACTGTGAAAAAACGGAAGTTTATATGAGAAAACTATCTTCTTCCCTAATTAATCAGTATATTAACACAGGAGAACCTTTGGATAAAGCAGGTGCATATGGCATACAAGAAAAAGGCGGACTTTTTATTGATAAAATAAACGGAGATTACAATAATGTCGTTGGTCTGCCTGTAAAATTAATTGTGGCTTTAGCAGAAAAAATGGGGGTGGATTTATACCAAAATATTTTTAAAATCAGGAGTTGAGAAAAGTGACTGTTTCAAATGAGGTACATATGTCTATGAAGGATTTACCGAAGTTGGAAAGACCTTATGAAAAGTTAGAGTATTTTGGTCCACAAGCTTTATCCGAAGCTGAATTATTGGCCATTATTTTCAGGACTGGATCCCGAGAGTTAAGGGCGGTGGAGTTGGCACAGAGATTACTGGCTTTAGAAAAAGAGGAAGGGATTTATGGCTTGTACCAATATAGTCTGGATGAATTAATGAAGGTGAAAGGAATTGGCAGGGTCAAAGCTATTCAAGTTAAAGCGGTTTTGGAATTATCAAAGAGGATTTCAAAACATCAGGCCAGTTTAAAATACCGGATTAATTCCCCGGGAAGTATTGCTTTAATTTATATGGAAGAAATGCGCTATTTAAAACAAGAGCATTTTAAAATTATATTATTGGATACAAAAAACCAGATAATAGGTTGTCAGGAAGTCAGCAAAGGAAGTATCAATTCTTCCATAGTCCATCCAAGAGAAGTATTTAAATATGCTATAAAGAAAAGTGCAGTAAGTATTATCATGTTGCATAATCATCCCAGTGGGGATCCAGCTCCCAGCCAGGAAGACATTAAGGTTACTGAAAGGATGAAAGAAGCAGGAGAACTGATCGGCATTCATGTGCTCGATCATATTATTATTGGGGACGGGGTTTATGTGAGTTTAAAAGAAAGAGGCATTATATAGACTGAAAAAATACTAAAGCTTAAGGACTTAAGCAATTATTGTTTATGTCCTTTTTAAGTTTTCGATATTTTTTGTTGAAAAAAATAATAAAAAGGGTTATGATGATACTAGCATAGGGAAAGATGTTAATGATAATATCATTGTCATTAATTTTGTATATAAATTGTAGCTAGACTAAATAATATTAGTATAATTTTTTTAATACACTCTTATTGTGGCATTAATTTTTGGATGACTAGGAGGAAAAGTTATGTTTTTTTCAAGAGATTTAGGTATAGATTTAGGAACAGCTAATACGCTGGTATTTGTTAAAGGTAAAGGAATTATTGTTAATGAACCTTCAGTGGTCGCTGAAAATAAAACAACAAAAGAGATTTTAGCTGTTGGTGATGAAGCAAAACAAATGATAGGAAGAACACCTGGTACAATTGTTGCCACAAGGCCTTTAAAAGATGGTGTTATTGCAGATTTTGCTACAACTGAAGCTATGTTGAAATATTTCATAGGGAAAGCTTATAAAAAAGGGCTTTTTACTGGCAAGCCAAGAGTAATTATTTGTGTTCCTTCAGGGGTTACGGCAGTAGAAATGCGGGCCGTTTATGATGCTGCGAGAAATGCTGGTGCAAAAGAAGCCCACCTGATTGAAGAACCTATGGCAGCAGCCATTGGTGCAGGGCTCCCCGTTGGAGATCCTACAGGAAGTATGGTTGTGGATATTGGAGGAGGTACCAGTGAAGTAGCCATTATTTCCTTAGGGGGAATCGTAACCAGTAAATCTCTGAGGGTAGCCGGGGATGAGATAGACGAATATATTGTTAATTATATAAAGAAAGAGTACAATCTTATGATTGGAGAGCGTACGGCAGAAGACATTAAAATGACCATTGGTGCTGCTTTTCCAAAAGAAAGAGAGGAAAGTAAAGAAATAAGAGGCAGGGATTTGGTTACAGGACTTCCCAAAACTCTGAAGATAACTTCCACTGAAATTATGGAAGCGATTAGAGATCCAATTAATGCAATTGTTGATGCAATAAAATATACTTTAGAAAAAACCCCTCCTGAACTGGCGGCAGACATTATGGAATCAGGTATTATGCTAACAGGTGGAGGTGCTCTGCTTTCAGGATTTGATAAAAAGATTTCCCAGGAGACAGGCATGCCTGTACGGATTGCTGAAGAGCCTTTAAATTGCGTCGCTTTAGGAACAGGTCTTGCCTTAGAACAAATTGAGACCTTAAGAAATATCTTGATATCTCCTAAAAAAATTTAGTAAATTTATTGATAGGAGAGAGAGTTCGTGAGACGCTCATTTAAAATTAAAGAAAAATATGTGATTGTAATTGTTACAATTGTTTTATTAATTACAATCATTTTGACTGCCGGTAAAAGGTATAATATTACCTTTATTGAAAAAGGCCTGGGTTATATTGTTATGCCTGTTCAAAAGACTTTTAGCAGTGTGGGGGAATGGATCAGCGATCAGATATATTTTATCAAAAATATTAAAGAACTTGAAAAGCAAAATACTGAGCTGGCTAAAAAGGTGGATGAATTGTCTTATGAAAATAAGATTTTGCAGCAGTATAAAGATGAAAATACCCGTTTACGAAAACTATTGGAATTAGATAAAAAATACCCAGATTATCCTAAAATAGGCGCTGAAATAATTGGGAAAGATCCTGGAAACTGGTATAATGTATTTTTAATTGATAAAGGCAGCAATGATGGCTTAGAAGTTGATATGGTTGTTCTTTCAGGAAATGGCCTTGTAGGGCATATTATAGAAGTTGCTCCCAATTATTCTAAGGTATTATCCATCATTGATGACCGGAATGCAGTGAGTTCAAAAGTATTAAGAACAGGGGATTTGGGTATTGTTAAAGGAGATTTGACCTTATTAAATGAAGGTTTGTGTAAAATGGAATATGTAGATGCTGAGGCAGATATTATTGTTGGAGATGAAATTGTGACTTCTAATTTAAGTGATATTTATCCGCCAGGCATCATGATTGGTGTTGTTAAAGAAATTGAAACAGAAAGCCATGGACTCACCAAGTATGCGCTTATTGAACCTGTAGTAGATTTTCGGCACCTTGAAGAAGTCTTAGTCATTAATATGAAATGGAACAAAAAAGATGATGCAACAAAGGAGTAATTTAATTGCGTCGGATATTAGCCATAACAGTCATTTTATTGCTTACTAATATTTTACAGGGGACATATTTTCAAGGCCTTGAAATAAGAGGTATTGTCCCTAATTTCTATATTATTATTATCGTATCTTTTGCTTTACTAAGGGGAAGTAAAGAAGGTGCTATTGTTGGTTTTTTTGCAGGTCTGTTACAAGATATTTATTATGGAACATCCATTGGATTTTACGCCCTTTTAGGTGTTTACATAGGGTATTTTTCAGGCAAATTAAACAAAAGTTTTTATAGGGAAAGTTTTTTTCTTCCTCTTATTTTAACGATTGTCAGTAGCTTTTTTTATGATATGGCCATTTACATATTTACTTATTTAATAAGAGGAAGGATTCAGATATCTTATTATTTTTATAATATCATTCTTCCGGGTATGGTTTATACAGGCGTCTTTTCTTTATTTGTTTATCAAGGCATTTATTATATCAATGAAAAATTAGAAATCCGGGAAAAAAAGTACAGGAATTTTTTCAAATAAGTCCAAAGTCTATTAAAGGCTTAAAGGTGGGGAAAATATGATCAATGATAATTCTGTTATCTTTAAAGGAACCAAAAATGGATTAACAATCTTATTAAGCCCTGATATAGATTTTAATATTTTAAAAAATCATTTAGAAAAAAAAATAGAAGATGCTAAAGATTTTTTTAAAGATGCTAAAACCAGCATTATGTTTAAAGGCAGAGATTTAACGGAAGAAGAAGAATATCAGCTTCTGCAAATTATTACGAAGAAGACGGAGCTGAACATTAGTTATATTTTTGATGAAGAAACCAGTATAGATATGCCTGAAAAGATCGAAAAATCATTAAGGTCTGTTCAATTAAATGATGAAAGAGAGCAAATTGACAAAACAAAGTATTATAAAGGGACCATCCGCTCCGGACAATGTCTGGAATTTGATGGCAGCGTAGTGGTCATTGGTGACGTTAATCCAGGAGGAGAAATTTATGCAGAAGGCAATATTATCATTCTTGGTTCATTAAAAGGCATTGTTCATGCTGGGTGTAAAGGTTATGATAAAGCCTTTATTGCTGCTTTGATCATGAAGCCTATGCAGCTTAGGATATGCAATATTATTACAAGATCTCCTGATAATCCGGATTATAGTATTCATGCAAAGGTATTTCCTCAGGTTGCCTATTTATCGGATGGGAATATATATATCGAACCAATTGATTATAAATTATTAGAAAATTTGTGACTTTTATAATTATATGGTTTTTTTTTGTAAAAATAAAATGGGTGCATTTTACTTCATTATCTGTTAAAATAATATTATTAGATTTAGATTATGTTTTGCCAACAAGGGGGAAATAACATGAGTCAGGTTATTGTTGTTACTTCAGGTAAGGGGGGCGTTGGAAAAACTACGACAACGGCTAATATTGGAACCGGACTTGCATTAAAAGGTCACAAAGTTGTATTACTGGATGCAGATATTGGACTTAGAAATTTAGATGTTGTGATGGGATTAGAAAATCGGATTGTTTATGATTTAATTGATGTTTTAGAGGGGCATTGCAGAATTAAGCAAGCACTTATTAAGGACAAGCGTTATTCAGGATTATATTTGCTTCCTGCAGCCCAAACCCGGGACAAAACGGCAGTAAATCCTGAGCAAATGCAAAAATTGTGCAGTCAATTGAAAGAAGAATATGATTATGTTATTATTGATTGTCCTGCAGGTATTGAACAGGGCTTTAAAAATGCCATAGCTGGTGCGGATAAGGCTATTGTTGTTACAACACCTGAAGTATCTGCCGTAAGAGATGCAGACCGTATTATTGGCCTTTTAGAAGCAAGTGAATTAAGAAATCCAACCCTTATTTTAAATCGTATTCGTATGAATATGGTTAAACGGGGCGACATGATGGCCATGGAAGATGTTGTAGAAATTTTAGCAGTTGATTTACTAGGTGTTGTTCCTGATGATGAGAATATTGTTATCTCAACAAACCGTGGAGAGCCTGCAGTTACTAATCCAGACTCTTTAGCAGGACAAGCCTTTAGAAATATTGTTGAACGCCTTTTAGGCAACAATGTTCCTCTTTTAGATTTGGATATAAATGAAGGTTTTATGGATAAGATTAAAAAATTATTTGGAATAGGTAATTAAAGGATGTGAATTACCATGGATTTATTCAGTTTTTTTAGCCGGAAACCAAGCTCAAAGGATGTTGCAAAGGACAGACTAAAATTATTACTTATTCATGACAGAATTAATTGTTCTCCCGACCTTTTAGAAATGATGAAAACGGACATTATTAAGGTAATTTCCAATTATATGGACATTGATGAAGATGAGTTGGATATACAAATTGGTCAAACGAAGGCAGAAGGTTCAGATGGTACGGTTCCAGTATTGTATGCAAATATTCCCATTAAAAATGTGCGCAAAGTGGGTAATCAATAAAATTTTAAGCAGGAATATATTCCTGCTTAATTCATTATGAAAGGCGATCAGTATGATTTCGAATAAATACTTAAAATCATTTGATATAGTCCTTGTGTTTTTAGTGACTGCATTAGTAACTTTGGGCATTATAGCAATCAGCAGTGCACAACATGTTAATTCAGGTGCAGATCCTATATATGTCAAAAGACAAATCCTGTTTTTTGTTGTGGGACTTATATTTATGCTTATTACTGCATTTATAGACTACCATTTTTTAGGAGATTTATATATTGTTGCTTATATTGCAGGAATTCTTCTGTTGATCTCTGTTCTGTTATTTGGCGATGCCAGTAAAGGCGCTGTAAGGTGGCTGGATTTAGGTTTTACTAGAATTCAGCCGTCTGAATTTGTAAAAATCATTATTATCTTATTTTTTTCAAAGCTTATTGATAAAAGACAGCAACAAATTAATAAATTTTCTACTCTATTGTTGCTTGGTATCTTATTGGTAATTCCTGTACTTTTAATTATGAAGCAGCCAGATTTATCAACCAGTTTGGTATTTGTTTTTATATTTTTAATGTTATTATATGTTGGTGGAATAAGTTATAAATATATTATTAGTGCGATTCTTATTGGCATTCCCCTGATATTTCTGATTTTGATTTATATTCAAAATCCCAATCAAAAACTATTAAAAGATTATCAGAGGGATAGAATTATGGCTATGATTCATAAAGATAATAAAGAATATGCCGATGATTATTTCCAAACGGAACAATCCGTTCATGCCATAGGCTCAGGTCAACTTTATGGTAAGGGTTTATATAAGGGAACTCTAAATCAGTTAAGTTATTTGCCTGAACCACATACCGATTTTATTTTTTCAGTAATTGGTGAAGAATTTGGTTATATAGGATGTATTTCGATTATTGTCTTGTTCTTTTTGTTAATTGTACGAAGCTTATGGATAGCAAAAGATGCAAAAGACCTTTTTGGAAAGTTATTAATTGTAGGTGTGGTTTCTATGATAGGCTTTCAGGCCTTTGTGAATATTGGGGTTGTTACAGCACTTCTCCCCAATACGGGTTTACCTCTGCCATTTATTAGTGCAGGAGGAAGTTCCTTATGGGCAAACATGATTGGAATAGGATTAATCTTAAATGTTAGTATGAGAAGAAAAAAATCATTCTATTAGGAGGGAATTTTATGAATATTGGTTTAGTTGCCCATGATGCAAAGAAGAAGCTTATGGAAAACTTAGTCATTGCTTACCGTCACATATTGTCTAAGCATAATCTTTATGCAACAGGCACCACAGGAAGATTAGTGGAGGAGGCAGCCAATGTAACCATTCATAAATATCTTGCTGGTCATTTAGGGGGAGAACAGCAATTGGCAACTCAAATTGCTCATAATCAAATTGATATGGTTATTTTTCTGAGGGATCCTGTATCAAGAAAACTTCATGAGCCAGATGAAGAAAAAATTATGAGATTGTGTGATATTCATAATATTCCGGTTGCAACAAATCTGGCTACAGCAGAACTTCTGATTAAAGCCCTGGAGCGCGGAGATTTAGGATGGAGAGATATTGTTAAATAAATATTTCATAAAAGCCCCTGCTTTGTAATATAATTTATTGTATCCTATTTTGGATTAATTCTAATCCACAGAAAAGATAAAATAGCATAGGAGGGGCTTTATGGAGAAAAAAAGAAATATCTATAGTTACCATGGACGAAGAAACAGCAGGAATCGTAAAAACAACAGTAAAGATATTTTTTTAAATTTTATAATGAAACAATTTGTAGTCAGTGCTTTTTTGTTTTTATTAATTATTATACTTAATTTGCTGCCTTTAAATATTACGATGAACCTGATGCAGCAGATTAATGAAAGAATTTATTATTCAATGACCTGGGATGAAGCAGTTGAAACAGTGAAATATACAGCTTCACGGATACCTAAAGTAAAAAACTGGTTAGAAGCTACGGATGAAACGGAACAACAGAGGAATAGTAAAAGCCAGGAAAGTATTGACAATAACAATGACATGCTTTTGGAGGATTCAGACATAGATACTGAAAATAAGATGGATAGTACAGATCATCTTGAAGATGTTTTTGACAGTAATGAAGATATATTTATAATAGAACCAGACTTGGGGGAGTCTCAGGAGGGAATAATTCCATAAATTTAAGGAGGGAATTAAGAAGCTATAATGAAGAGTGGATTAATCCCGTGGATGGAATTATTACCTCTTTTTTTGGTGAAAGGATCAATCCTGTTTTAGATAAAAAAGAATTTCATGATGGCATTGATATTGCGGCGCCTAAAGATGAGCCTATTGTGGCAGTAAAAAGCGGCATAGTGGTAAAGGTTGGTGTTTCAAATACTTATGGAAATTTTGTTGAATATAAAGTCGAAGGTGGTTATATAATAAAGTATGCCCATTGTAGTGAGATATTTGTAAAAGAAGGTGATTATCTGGAACAAGGTCAAATTATTGCTTCGGTAGGTAATACGGGCTTGGCAACAGGTTATCATCTTCATTATGGTATATCAAAAAAAGGGGATTATATAGATCCAATAGCGTATGTGGAACTGCCAGTTTTGGAAACTTTATTGGAATAATCAAATGAATCATTTGATTATTTTTTTTATGTAATGTATCATATAAAAGATACATTTAAAATGATACAAGCGCAAAATTACTGGAGGAAAATTTATGACAAAGTTAAGAATAGCTGATAAAATTTTAAAACAGGTCGAAAAACCTGCAAGATATATTGGACAGGAAGTGAATAGTGTTATTAAAGATAAAAATAAAGTGGATATCCGCTTTGCTTTTTGTTTTCCCGATGTGTATGAGGTTGGTATGTCTCATTTAGGAATGCAGATTTTATATTATTTTTTAAATAAACGTGAAGATACCTATTGTGAGAGGGTTTTTGCACCATGGACAGACATGGAAGAAAAAATGAGAGAAAATCATATTCATTTATTTGCTTTAGAGTCTCAGGATGAAATCAAAAATTTTGATTTTATTGGTTTTACCCTGCAATATGAAATGTCTTATACGAATATTATTAATTTACTAGATTTAGCAGGAGTTTCTCCATGGAGTAAAGATAGAAAAGAAGATGATCCTATTGTTTGTGCCGGAGGTCCTTGTGCTTATAATCCAGAACCATTGGCAGATTTTATTGACTTTTTTTATATTGGGGAAGGAGAAGCTTCACTAAATCAAGTTTTGGATATTTATAAAGAACATAAAAAGCAGGGAGGTACGAAAGAGGCCTTTTTAGAGAAACTATTGGATATAGAAGGAATTTATGTGCCTCGTTTTTATGAAGTAAAATACAAAGACAATGGCCTTATTGAAAGCTTTACACCTATACACAAAAAAGCTAAAGCAAAAATAAAAAAACAACTTGTAAAGGATTTAGATGACTCATACTATCCTTCAAAAGTTATCTTACCATGGATTCAAACGGTTCACGACAGAGTTAATTTAGAACTTTTCAGAGGTTGTATCCGTGGCTGCCGATTTTGCCATGCAGGTTTTGTTTACCGTCCTGTAAGAGAAAAATCAAAAGAGATTTTGATTGAACAAGGAAAAAAACTATTAAAAAATACAGGTTATGAAGAAATATCCTTATCTTCCCTAAGTACCAGTGATTACAGTGCATTCAAAGAATTTTCAGAAGAATTACTGGAAACTTGTCAAAAGGCTGGGGTCAATATTTCTTTACCTTCTCTTAGAATTGATAAATTTTCAATTGATTTAATGAATAAAATTCAAACTGTAAGAAAGAGCAGCTTAACTTTTGCACCTGAAGCAGGCAGTCAGAGACTCAGGAATGTGATTAATAAAAGAATCACTGAAGAAGATATTTTAAAGGGCTCCCAGTTCGCCTTTGAAGGTGGATGGGATCGGATTAAATTATATTTTATGATTGGGTTGCCAACAGAAAAAGAGGAAGACATTTTGGAAATCAAAGAACTTGCTTATAAAATTCTTGATACTTTTTATAGTATTCCAAAGGAAAAGAGAGCAAGAAATATTAAGATTGTTGTCAGTTCTTCCTGTTTTGTTCCGAAACCTTTTACACCTTTTCAATGGGAACCACAGTGTCGTTATGAAGATTTTATGGACAGGCAGAACTTATTAAAGAAAAGCATAAAGAGAAAAGAAATCCAGTATAATTACCATGATGCTACTATAAGTTCTTTAGAAGGCTTATTATCCCGGGGGGACAGGAGAGTTGGACAAGTCATTTATTATGCCTGGAAATATGGCGCAAAATTTGACAGTTGGACAGAAAAGTTCAATATGGCTGCATGGAAAAAAGCTTTTGAACTGACCAATATTGATCCTGCTTTTTATGCAAACAGAAAAAGAGCCTATGATGAAATTTTGCCCTGGGATCATATTTCCATAGGAGTTAGTAAGGCTTTTTTAATAAAAGAACATCAAAAGGCCTTAGATGAAAAAACAACGCCTAATTGCAGGGAAAAATGTGCAGGTTGTGGGGCTAAGATATTTGAAAGGGGCGTATGCCATGAAATTCAGAATTAAATTTTCAAAGGAGGGGCATTTGAAATTTATCGGGCATTTAGATTTGCTCCGTTTAATGCAAAGGTGTATTAAAAAAGCAGAACTTCCGGTTGCCTATTCAAAAGGTTTTAATCCTCATCAGCTCATATATATAGCCCTGCCCCTTTCTCTAGGTGCGACCAGTGAAGGGGAATATATGGATATAGAATTAACAGAGGACTCTCTTATGACGGAGACAGAGATTAAAGACAAGTTAAATGCGGTTTTTCCAGCAGGATTAAAAGTAGAAAAGGTAAGCCACGTGAAAGATAAGGCAAAATCAGGTATGGCGGCTGTTGATGGGGCAGAATATAAGGTTTTTATATCTAAAGAAAAAATGCCTGTTTATTTTAATGAAAAAACAGAGGCTTTTTTTGAGCAAAAAGAGATTTGGATTGAAAAAACAGGTAAGAAAGAGACTAAGAAAATTAATATAAAAGATAAGATATACCGTTATTGTGTTCAGGAAGATAAAGATTTCTGGATTATTCATTTATTATTAGCAGCGGGCAGTAAAGATAACTTAAAACTTGAAACACTGATAGAAGCTCTTTATCAATATATTGCTTTAGATTATAATGGCTATGATATAGATATTCACAGAGTCGACATTTATTCTGAAGTCGACAATCAATTGATTCCCCTGTCAAATCTATAAAAGGGAAGTGAATATAGTGTTCACGGATATTATTGTAGATGTAGGCATTCATCAAATCCGGGTCGGTGTTGTAGAAAATCAGAAGCTGGTTGAATTGTATATTGAGGAAGATAATAAAGAAAAAACCGTGGGTAATATTTACCGGGGGATTGTAAAAAGAATATTGCCTGGGATACAAGCAGCTTTTATTGATATTGGAAAAAATAAAAATGCTTATTTAAATTTAAGGGAAAATCAATTTTTGGGAGAAAACGGTCAACAATTAAAACAAGGGGATCATATTACTGTTCAGGTTCAAAAGGAAGCTATGGGAAGCAAAGGTTATAAAGTAACCAGTCATTTTAGCTTTGCAGGAAAGTATTGTGTCCTTATTCCTGGAGAAAAATCGATTGGAATTTCAAGAAAAATAAATGATGAAAAGGAAAGACTTCGCTTAAAAGAGCTTTTTAACAGTTTAAATTTAGATAATTACGGAATTATCTTCAGAACCAATAGTCTGGGGAAAGAGGAAGAAGAACTGATAAAAGAAATTCAATATTTAAAAAACCAGTGCGAAGTGATAAAGCAGAAAGAAAGGTATGTTAAGGCACCTGCCTTACTGTATAAAGAGTTGTCTTTTCCTTTTATTGCGGCAAGAGATTTAATGACTAAAGAAATAAGACATTTTATTATTAATGATAAGGAAATGTATGAAGAAATACTTGCGTTTCTGGATCTAATGGATGCCAGTTTAAAAGAAAAGCTGGTCTATAAAGAAGAAAAGAATTTATTTGCTTATTTTTTACTGGAAACCCAGATTGAAAGGGCTTTAAGCCGCCATATCTGGCTGAAAAGTGGTGGCATGATTATTATTGACCACACTGAAGCCCTGACAGTTATTGATGTGAATACGGCAAAATATACTGGAAAAAAAGATATGGAAAAAACCATTCTTCAAACCAATATAGAAGCTGCCCAGGAAATTGCCAAGCAGCTTAGGCTCAGAAATATAGGTGGTATCATTATCATAGATTTTATAGATATGAAAGAAGAAGCACATAAAGAGATGCTGATAAAAATACTTGAGGAAGAGTTAAAAAAAGACAGAGTAAAAACTAGTATTTTTGGCTTTACAAAATTAGGCCTGGTGGAATTAACAAGAAAAAAGACAGGACCTTCTTTAACCTCTTTACTTCTTGGCAAATGTCCGTATTGTTCAGGTAGGGGCATGGTGGCTTCGGTAAAATTTATAGCAGATAAAATAGCAAAAGAAATTGATTATATTTTCACAGAAACCATTTATAATCATATTACCATTGAAGCGAACAAAGATATTATTCATTGGTTTTGCAGTGGAGATTATTCCTATCAACAGGCTTTTGAAGAAAGATATGAGAAAAAACTTGAATTTATTGAAAATAATCAATTAGCTATTGACCAGTATAAGCTCATTAAAAAAAGCTAAAAATGGAACAGGAAGATTTTTGAGCTATCTTGACAAATATATAATGTTGTGTTATCATCTAACGGTGTGTAGCCGCACGAAGAGGTTTAAACTTCATTTGATGAAGTACCGTATTCGGCGAGTTTGGGTTTAAGGAGGTGTACGTATGTACGCAATTTTTGAAACAGGTGGAAAACAGTATAAAGTACAAGAAGGAGACGTTGTTATTGTAGAAAAGCTTGGACTTGCTGCAGGAGAAAAAGTAACTTTTGATAAAGTTCTTGCAGTGTCTAAAGATGATAAGCTTTCTGTAGGAACTCCTTATGTAAACAATGCGTCTGTTGCCGCTTCTGTAGTAGAAGAAGGTAAAGGAAAGAAAGTGATTGTTTACAAGTACAAACCTAAAAAAGGTTATCACAAAAAACGTGGTCATAGACAACCTTACACAAAAATCAAAATTGAAAGCATTAATTGTTAATTATGTTGAAAGTCGTTTTTTATTTAAATAAAAACAAGCAATTATGCGGATTTGAAATTAGTGGTCATGCGGGATATGGAAAATACGGCTCTGATATTGTCTGTGCGGCCGTTAGTACTTTAGCTATTAATACGGTAAATTCCATCGAGGTCTTTTCTTCAGATCCTATTTGTATAGAAACAGATAAAAAAGATGGACTAATGATATTTAGTCTGGATGAAAAGGCAAAAGCTTATCCTGCGGACGAGACCCTGTTATTTTTAAAATCCCTGGAATTAGGTTTGAAGAATATTCAAAAAAACTATAAAAAGCACATCTTAATTTCCTATAAGGAGGTGTAATTATGTTAAGAATGGACCTTCAGTTTTTCGCTAGTAAAAAAGGAGTAGGATCTTCTAAAAACGGTCGGGATTCTATATCTAAGAGATTAGGTGCAAAACGTGCAGACGGACAATTTGTGAAAGCAGGAAACATTTTATATAGACAAAGAGGAACTAAAATTCATCCTGGTATTAATGTAGGTAGAGGTAAAGATGATACTTTATTTGCTTTGATTGACGGTCGTGTTAAATTTGAAAGAAAAGGTAGAGATAAAAAACAAGTTTCTGTTTATCCTGCATAAGAATTTATTGAGTGACGAAAGGCTTCAAATCAGTTCATTTGAGGCCTTTTTTATTTATAAGATATAGCAGGAATTGTATTATTCGTATATAATATTGTTGTTATTGGTCAGTTAGATGATGAATTTGTTAATGATTGTAGTAATAATGGGAGATACTAAAGAGAATACTAATTATAGTTTAATTAAGAAGGTGAAGCAAAGATGTTTGTCGATCGTGTAAAAATTTATATAGAATCTGGCAGTGGCGGGAATGGAGCTGTATCTTTTCGCCGGGAAAAATATGTACCCAATGGAGGACCTGATGGAGGTGACGGAGGAAAAGGTGGAGACATCATTTTTGAAGTGGATGAAGGTCTGAATACCTTAATGGATTTCCGCCATCAGAAACATTTCAAAGCAGAAAGAGGAGAAGATGGTAAGAAAAAGAAGTGTAATGGCAAAAATGGTAAAGATTTAATTATTAAAGTTCCTCCAGGGACCATCATAAAGGAAGCAGAAACTGGAAAGATTATGGCAGATATGACTGGGGAAACCAAGTCAAAGGTTTTATTAAAAGGCGGAAAAGGCGGCAGGGGTAATCAGCATTTTGCCACAGCAAGCAGACAGGCGCCGAGATATGCAGAAAGAGGACAGGAAGGTAAAGGTTATTGGGTTATTTTAGAGCTTAAGGTTATTGCCGATGTGGGTTTAGTTGGCTTCCCTAATGCTGGTAAATCAACGCTTTTATCGGTTTTGACCAATGCAGAGCCCAAAATTGCCGATTATCCTTTTACAACTTTACATCCTAATCTGGGGGTTGTCAGAAACCCTTATGGAAGAGATTTTGTTATTGCAGATATTCCGGGAATTATTGAAGGGGCTCACCAGGGGATAGGCTTAGGCCATGATTTTTTGAGACATATTGAAAGAACAAAAATTTTGCTCCATATGGTAGATGTTGCATCAATAGAAGGCCGGAATCCTGCAGAAGATGTTGAAAAAATTAATTTTGAGCTAAAAGCTTATAATGAAGAGTTGTTAAAACGACCTCAAATTATTGTAGCAAATAAAATTGATGTGATGGAAAATGAGGACAATCTGAATTTATTGAAGGAGACTTATGAAACAAAAGGTATTAAAGTAATTCCAATTTCAGCAGCTACTCAAAAAGGCTTAAAAGATTTGTTAATTGAAATTAGCAAAATATTAGATCAAGTAGATGAAGAACCTGTAAAATTTGAAGAAGACTTTGATTACTTTGAAGAGCCTGAAGAAATAAAAGAACCCTTTACGATTAAGAAAATATCTTCTTCTTACTATGTTGTAGAAGGAACAGGTGTGGAAAAAGTCATCGGTTATACCAATTTCGAATCAGAAAAAGGCTTTGCTTTCTTCCAAAAATATCTCAGAGATAAGGGAATTATCGATGCCTTAGAAAAAGCAGGAATTCAGGAAGGCGATACGGTAAAAATATATGACTTAGAATTTGAGTATTATAAATAATGATTTTAAGGAGCCAGGTGATACAGATGATTACAAGTAAACAAAGAGCATATTTAAGGAGTTTAGCCAATACCATAGAGCCTATTTTCCAGGTTGGTAAAAGTGGTATAACACCTGATTTAACACAAGGAATTCATGAAGCTCTAGAAAAAAGAGAGTTGGTAAAAATTAATGTCTTAAATAATTGTATTATGTCAGCCAAAGAAGTGGCTGTTATCCTTCAGGAAAGGACCAATTCAGAAATTGTTCAAGTGATTGGTAATAAAATTGTTTTATTCAGGCAATCTAAAAAGAAGCCCCGGATTTTTCTGTCTGAATAATATGGAATAACAAAATGAGAGGGTATTTTTATGAGGAATGTATTTAATGGGTTAGAACATCCGGAATCCATAGCCATTATGGGAGGGACTTTTGATCCCATACATTATGGTCATTTGGTTACAGCAGAGGCAGTACGACATAAATACAATATCAGTCAGGTTATTTTTATGCCTACGGGACAGCCTCCCCATAAAAAGGACCAGGAAATTAGTCATAGTGAACACAGGTATTTAATGAGTGTTTTAGCTACAGCTACCAATCCCTATTTTAATGTTTCCAGAATGGAAATTGACCGGAAGGGAACCACTTATACGATTGATACCATTAAGAGTTTAAGAGAACTTTATGGTGATGAGACGGAACTTTATTTTATAACGGGTGCTGATGCCCTTCATTATATTTTTACCTGGAAAGATACCGAGGAACTGCTCAAATTATGTACTTTTGTGGCAGTAACCCGGCCAGGTTATAATAAAGAAAAATTAATTGAAGCCATTGAAATCATAAAAAATAATTATGAATCCAAAATTCATTTTTTGGAAGTTCCGGCCCTTTCTATATCTTCTACAGATATCAGGAAGCGCGTAAAAGAAGGTAGACCCATAAAATATTTACTGCCTGAATCTGTAGAAAACTACATATATAAATTTAAACTATACATATAAATTATGGTTTAAGGAAGGACGCTTATGATAGATTATGATGAAATGAAGCAAAAACTCCAATCTTCTCTTTCTCCTAAAAGATTTTTACATACTTTAGGCGTAGTTGAAACGGCTGAAGAATTAGCAAAGATTCATGGCGTTGACAAGGAGAAAGCTATTATATCAGCTTATCTCCATGATTGTGCCAAAGAGATACCTGAAAAAATGAAAATTCGTTTTTGCAAAGAATTTCATATTCCTTTGGATAAATGGATTGAAAAAAACATTGAATTGTGTCATAGTTTTCTTGGAGCTGAAATTGCAAAACGAGAATATGGTATCATAGATGAAGAAATATTAAATGCAATTCGTTATCATACGACCGGAAGAAAAAATATGACAGACCTGGAAAAACTCATTTATTTAGCAGATTATATAGAACCAAACCGGAATTATTTTCAAGGTTTAGAGAGCATACGAGAATATGCAAGGAAAGATTTGAATCAAGCCATGATTTTTGCGTTGACGAATACTATAGAATATGTTAAGAAAAACAAAGGAATTCTTCATCCTCTAACTTTAGAAGCTTTAGAAGATTTAAAATCTAAGAAAGGAGATCAATAAGTTGGCAGATTTGAAAAATAATTCGCAAGAGATTTTAAAAATAGCTTATAAAATTTTAGATGATAAAATGGGAGAAGATATTAAAATATTAGATATCCGTGAATTATCTCCCTTAGCAGATTATTTTATAATTGTTTCCGGTAAAAATATTAACCATGTTAAAACCTTAGCAGATGAATTAGAAGACCATTTGTATAATAATGGATTTCAAATGATTAATAAAGAAGGCTATGCTTCTGGTGGTTGGATATTACTGGATTTCGGACTGGTGGTGTTCCACATATTTGATAAAGAAATGAGAAATTTTTATAATTTAGAACGTTTATGGAGAGATGCAAAACTTGTCTCCATCGAAGAGTTAAATGAATAATGATTAAAAAATGGGCAAAAACTTTTGCCCATTTTTATTTTTAACGCTTGTTATAATCTTTAAATAAATCCCAGTATCTTCTTTTTTGCCTAAGCCGGTTAATTAAATTGATAGTAAGAAAGAAAAGGACAAGAATGAGGATGGTTAATACGGACATAATGCTTAAACGAATAACTTTATTATCTGTAATGGAAGCACTTTTTTTCTTAATATCATTTTGGGACAGACTTTCTAATATACTGTCATTTCCTTCAACATTTTCAGCAGAAAGAACATTTACAGAGGCAATGATTTCGTTTTTATAGATGTAATTCAGACTACCAATGACATCTCCTTCATAAATGGGAAAAGATAATTTATCGGAAAGAGTAATTTCTTGTTTAATATCTTCTGTTAATTCTTTTGGAAGGACCGTTTCCAATGTCTTTTCAGCATACACTTCTACGCTTTTTTCTTCTTTTAAACCTTCATTTTGACCCAGGGTAACTTTTCCGGCAGAAGCACCTGCTTCAATTAATATACTTGGTTCAAAATTTTCAAAACCATAATCTAACAAGCGTTTGGTGTCTTCATACATTTCTTGTTTTTCTGATTTAAGTACAACAACGATAAGCTCCAGGTCTTCCCTTTTTGCAAAAGTGACTAAGGTATGCCTTGCTTCATTGGTATATCCGGTTTTTCCACCTTCACAACCCTCATAATAGGAATTTGGATAAGCTTTATTATTGTAAAGTCTGTGCTGGTGTGCCAGATAACGGGGTTCATTAACCAGGTTTGTAGGAGGAATAACATATGTAAGGGTTCCGGCAACTTCCCTGAATTTATCATATTTGAGCGCTTCTCTGGTAATAAGGGCCATATCGTATGCAGTTGTGTAATGGTCAGGGTCATGTAAACCATGGGGATTAACAAAGTGTGTATTATAGGCTCCTAACTCTTTGGCTTTTTCATTCATACTGTCTGCAAAATTTTCAACAGAACCATCGATATGTTCTGCTATGGCATTGGAAACTTCATTAGCAGACATAAGAAGCATTCCATATAAGGCATCGTTTAAGGTAATTTGTTCTCCTTCTCTCATTCCTATATGACTGCTTCCCCAGTCAATGCTGTAAACCGCATTGTCAGAAAAAGTAATGATATCGTCAGGATTTCCTTTTTCTATGGCTAAAAGGGCAGTCATAATTTTTGTTATACTGGCTGGATATTGTTTTCTATGTATATTTTTACCATAAAGGATTGCACCAGTTTTAGAATCCATAACAATTGCAGAATCTGATTGTATAATTGGTTCAATTTGGGCAAAGATTTTAAAAGACAAAGTAAGTTCAAAAAAGAAAATGGTTATAAGAAACAGAGCAACATATTTTTTGCTAAAAAGACGAAAGACAAACATTATCTAGCTCCTCTCTATAGTGTCAAAAAGCGGTCTTTTTTAATATGAATTCCCTTAATAAATATGAATGGAAGGATGATGATGGATGAATAAGCAATTATTGATTAAGGGATGCATTATAATAGTATTTATTATATGTGGAATATTATACATCAATAATCAATTTGATTCTATAGATAGTGCGAAAAATCAGAGCACTTTTTTAGAAAATGATATGCGGGAGGATGTTGAATTGTTTTCTGAGCTTTCTTCTGATAATACAGAAGAGGTGAATACTAATGATAAAGAGGAAAGGGCTGATGCTGATAAAGAAAGGAAGCATACAGAAGAAAAGACGGAAGAAGTTTTTTTATACGTATACATATGTGGTGCAGTAGAGAATCCAGGGGTTTATTCATTAAGAGAAGGCAGCAGGATTATTGATGTTCTGAATATGGCAGGGGGAGCTTTGGAAGATGCAGATTTAAATTTACTGAATCTGGCTGAAAGGATTGTCGATGAACAAAAGATTTATATTCCTAAAATCGGAGAAGAAATTGACAAAACACAAATAAAAGTAGAAAATAGAAATGATAATGCTTTATCAATTGAGCCGAAAGCTGCCGGATCCGATACAGTTCAAAATAGCTTAATCAATATAAATACTGCTTCCTCTGAGCAACTGCAGAGTTTACCTGGCATTGGAAAAACGATTGCACAAAATATTATTGATTATCGAAATACAAATGGCCCCTTTCAATCCATCAATGAAATAAAAAATGTTCCCAGAATTGGGGAAAAAACTTTTGAAAAAATAAAAGATAAAATTACTGTAAATTAGGAGGTTAGCTATGAAAAGCAAGGTTCTTGTGGTGGATGATGAGAAATTAATTGTTAAAGGTATTAAGTTTAGTTTGGAACAGGAAGATTTAGAAGTGGATGCTGCCTATGATGGGGAAGAAGCTTTGGAAATGGTAAAAAAGGAGAAATATGATTTAATTATATTAGATGTGATGCTTCCTAAAATTGATGGTTTAAATGTCTGCAGACAAATCCGGGAGTTTTCTAATGTGCCGATTATCATGCTTACCGCTAAGGGTGAAGATATGGATAAAATCATGGGGCTTGAATATGGTGCAGATGATTATATTACAAAACCTTTTAATATTTTGGAGCTTAAAGCCAGGATTAAGGCAATACTGCGAAGAGTGACCAATATCCAAAAAGAAAGTAATAATAAAAGGATTAAAATCAGTGGCTTGGAAATGGATATTAGCAGCAGAAGAGTATTTATTGATGGAAAAGAAGTAAATCTGACGGCAAAAGAGTTTGATATGCTAGAATTATTTGCTTCTAATCCAGGAAAAGTTTATAGTAGAGAAGCTCTGTTAGAGACTATATGGGGTTATGATTATCCAGGGGATGTCAGAACGGTGGATGTACACGTCAGGCGTTTAAGAGAAAAAATAGAAAAGAATCCCAGTCAGCCAGATTATATACATACAAAATGGGGGGTAGGTTATTATTTCAAAGATTAGGTTTAAAAGCTTACGATGGAAAATATTAGTAAGCATGATTTTGGTGAATTTTCTTCCTTTAATTATTTTTTCGATGACGGTCTACAAACGGCTCGAAAATTATTTTATTGAAGAAAGAAAAGCTGAGTTGCTAAGACAGGCAAATGTGACTGCCGGTCATATAGCCATAGGGAAGTACATGCTGGATGATACAAAAAAAGAACTGTTTGCTTATGAAATAGAGCAGATCAGTAAAGAACTTGAATCCAGAATTATTGTCGTCGATGCTCAGGGTTTCGAAATTTATGATTCCAGTGTAAAAGAACAAAAAGAAGAGGGAAAAAAGAGTCATGTTTATAAAGAAATGCTTATAGCACTGGAAGGAAAGGATTTGGCGGTAAAACAGGCAGATAATACGGTTGATGCCTTTGCTTCTATTGTGGATCAGGACCAAATTTTGGGTGTTGTAAGAATTTCAGCCCCAATAGATAATTTGGTGAGTGAGACTTTAGATACTTTAAAAAACCAGTTGTATATTTTTACGGTTTTAATTAGTGCAATAATAGGAATTATAAGTTTTTTTGCTTCAGAAATTATTACAAATCCTTTAAAAGGGATGGTAAAAGTTGTTCAAAAAATCACAGAGGGGCATTTAGATCAAAAAGTGGATATCAGTGGTCATGATGAATTGGCAGAGTTGGGAATTGCGTTTAATAATATGTCAAGTAAATTATTACAAATTGATCAATCCAGACAGGAATTTGTTTCTAATGTTTCTCATGAATTAAAAACACCTCTGAGTTCAATAAAAGTTTTGAGTGAATCTTTAATGCTGCAGGAAGATGTTCCTGTAGAAATGTATAAAGAATTTTTAAAAGATATTGATTCAGAAATTGACAGACTGACGGCCATTATTAATGATTTATTACTTTTGGTTAAAATGGATCAAAAAGAAGTACCTATGACGATAAATAGTTTCAATTTGAATCAGCTGGTTCAGGACATACTAAAACGCCTCTATCCTTTGGCGAATAAAAAAGATATTGAACTTATTTATGAAAGTTTTCGTGAAGTGCTTATTGAGGCAGATGAAATGAAAGTAACACTTGCTATTTCTAATTTGGTTGAAAACGGAATCAAATATACACCTGAGGGGGGCAGGGTAAAAGTTATTGTTGATGCAGACCATCAAAATGCTTTTATAAAAGTAATTGATACAGGTATTGGCATTCCTGAAGAGGATTATGAAAAGATTTTTCAACGTTTCTACAGGGTAGATAAGACAAGAGACAGGGAAACAGGAGGAACAGGATTAGGGCTGTCAATTACTCACAGAACGGTTTTACTGCACCATGGAAGTATAAAAGTCAATAGTAAGGAAGGAGAAGGCTCAGAGTTTATTGTTCGGCTACCTTTAAAACAAAATTCATAGTTTTGTAATAACTATCTGTTATGATTATAATAGAAGTTCTAATTTGATTAGATAGAATACTTCTGATTGATTTAGATAGCCGTAAAAAACTCAAAAATTTTGAAGCTTACAAGGTGGAAACTTGTAAAGTTATTTCATCTAAAACAGGGGCTTCAAATGAGGAATGGGGGAATAAAATGAACTCTAAAAAAACAGTATTCGTTTCGACAGCAATATTGGCTTTATCGCTTTTAGTTGTTGTATTTGCAGGATACTATATGAGTAAAAACAAAGAAGATAAACATATAAACCAATTAAAGTTATATTTTATTGACAGCGCTAATTCTGAACTGGTGGAAGAAAAAAGAGAAGTTGATTTGGAAAGTAAAGAGGACTTGATTAGATATGCTGTAGAGCAATTACAAAAAATGCCCAATACTGTTGGATTAAAACCTGCAATTCCAGAAGCTTTAAAGATAAATAAAATTATTATAGGAGACGACAATGTAAAACTTGATATTTCTTCTTACTATAATGAAATGTCACCACAAGAACAGGTTCTGTTAAGAGCAGCTTTAATCAAAACTTTAACAGAGTTAGATTTTGTTTATTCAGTAGAGTTTTTGATTGATGGAAAACCCCTTACAGGTTATGATGGGAAAGCGATTGGTGCTATTACACAGGAAGATATTCTTTTAGATGCTAAGGGCAACGATGTGGCTTCAACAAATGTTCAAACGATAAAGCTATATTTTGCTGATCAAAATGGAGAAAAATTAGTTTTGGAAGAAAGAGAAATTGTTGTTAATCCGAATGTTCCTTTAGAAAAATATGTCGTGGAACAGCTTATTTTAGGACCTGAAAGAAATGATTTAGAGATGACGGTTCCTAAAGAAACAGTTATAAAAGATATTAAAACAAAAGATGGTATTTGTTATGTTGACTTAAGCAGTGATTTTCAGACAAAACATTGGGGAGGTTCAGCAGGAGAAACCCTGACGATTTATTCCATTGTCAATTCCCTGACAGAATTACCCAATATAAAGAAAGTTCAATTTTTAATTGAAGGGGAAAAACAAGCAACCTTTAAGGGACATTATGATTTTAGTATTCCTTTTGAGAGAGATGAGAGTTTAATTGCGGACTAAATCTTTGGAGGTTAATCATGAAGCGTCCACTGGTTTGGATTACATTTTTTTATCTGTTTGGTATTATAGGGGGACGGTATAGCTTATCAGCAAGCTATTCCGTCCTTATTTTTTTCATTTTATCTTCCAGTGTATTGATTTTATATAAAAAATTTACATGGAAGGGGATATTATTTTTCCCTTTAGTTTTTTTAACAGGCTTTATAAATATTAACAAAGCCCTGAACTCAGGAAGTGCTGTTAAGGCTTTCGTTGACAGTCATCAAACCAGGAATTTTAAAATTTTAGGAACGGTAGAAGATATCAGCTATAATCAGGATGGAAAAATAACTTGTATTATTTATGCAAAAAAACTGATAAAGGATAGCAATTCTATTGAAAAGCCAATAAAAATAAAGGCCTATATTAATTCTAAACAAAAAATTGAATGGGGCGATTTTATTGAGGTCGAAGGAGAAATATCAGAATTTGAGCCCTGCAGAAATCCAGGGGGCTGGAATGAAGCCGTATATATGAAAAGTAGGAGAATTGAATACAAATTTTATGGAGAACTGTCGCGGGTGATTACAAGTTCTGATTCTGCCAGTAAGCTAATATTTTTGCTAAGAGAAAGGCTTTCAAATGTTTATGAATGTTTGCTGGCTGAAAAAGAAGCAGCTATAATAAAAGCAATGATTCTTGGAGAAAAAGCAGGTTTAGGACAGGAGGAAAAAACGCTTTACCAACAGGGAGGTATTTCACATATTTTGGCTATATCGGGCTTGCATATCTCGATAATATCTTTTTCTTTAGAAAAGTTACTGAAGATCTTGAAAATGAAAAAAATCTTTAAAAATTTATTTATTGTTTCCTTCTTATCAATTTACTGTGTATTGACGGGCTTTGGAGTTTCTACTATAAGAGCTGTTATTATGATTTCAGTGATTTTACTGGGTGAAGTTTTATTAAGAGAGCATGATTTTTGCAGTTCTTTAAGTTTTGCAGCTTTGTTAATTCTTTTATGGCAGCCACTTTTTTTATGGGATGCAGGTTTTCAATTGTCATTTACAGCAATTCTGGGTCTCATTTTTATCAGTCCTCTTTTTAAAAGATTATATTTTTTACCTAAAAGTATCCGTAATTTATTAAGTGCTTCTTTAGGGGCAGGCTTTGCAACTTTGCCTATTGTTGCCTATCATTTTTACTACATTTCAACCATTGCTTTTTTATTAAATATCATTGTGGTACCTCTTGCGATTTTCCTTGTGGCTTTTGGATTTTTAGCCGGACTGGTGGGACTTTTTTGGATAGATGGCGCAGCTTTTATCATGGGGATTGTTCATTATATTCTTAGTTTTTATGAATACATGCTCCATCTATTCTTAAAGATTCCTTATGCATACATTATCACAGGGAGATTTTCGCCTTGGCAGATGATTTTTTACTATTTAAGCTTATTTATTCCTGTAGGCTATATTCGTTTAAAAAGAAAGAATAAATTAAACAAAAAGTTATGGATCTATAGCTTTATTTTTACTACATTTGTATGGCTTTTTCTTTTTATAAAGCCAGATTCTTTTCATATTGTTTTTTTGGATGTGGGTCAGGGTGATTCCATAGCCATTCATACAAAAAGTAAGAAACATGTATTGATTGACGGGGGAGAAAAAGATTCCAGTAAGGTATTGCTGCCCTATTTGCGTTACAAGGGGATAGAATGTTTAGATGCAGTATTTTTGACCCATCCGGATAAAGATCATTTAGGAGGTCTTGTAGGGTTATTAAAATCCATAAAAATTAAAAAAATCTATGTCACTGTAAAAGACATAGGAAGTGATGAACTTTACCGGGATTTTATTATCCAGGCAAATCATTCAGGAATCCCTTGTCATTTATTAAAGCAAGGTGATAAAATAAATTTTGATGAATTGGTTTTTTATTGCTTATATCCTGAGAATAATGAAATATATTTGGAAAATGGCTGGAATAGGGCTTCTATGACCCTTAAAATGGTTTATAAAGAGCAAAGTTTTTTGTTTACAGGGGATATTGAAAAAGAGGAAGAAGAAAAAATGACTCATCAGTATAAGCCAATGGATGTGGATTTTTTAAAAGTTCCCCATCATGGTTCGAAGACTTCTTCAACCATGGAATTTATAGAATGGTGTAATCCTGAATATGCTGTCATTAGTTGTGGTAAAAATAACCGTTATGGCCATCCCCATGAAGAGGTTTTAAAAAGATATGCAGATAAAAATGTCAAGGTTATTAATACGGCAGACAGTGGAGCTATTACGATATATTCTGATGGAAAAAAATTTAGTATTCATACAATGCTAGATAATAGGGGTAATGAAGATGATAACATTAAAAGAAGAATTGAAAAAAAATATTTTTCGGTCAGTTTACTTATTTTATGGGGAGGAGCGTTATTTGCTCAATTATTATTTGGGGGAAATACAAAAAAAGTTAATTCCAGGTGATTTGGAAATAATGAATATGTCTCTTTTTGAAGGGGAAGAGATTACGGCTAATCAAGTGATAGAAAGTGCGCAGGCGCTTCCTTTTATGAATGATAAAAGATTAGTTATTATAAAAAATTCTGGTTTTTTTACTGCAAAAAGAAAAAAAGAAGCAGAGCTAATACTTCAATTTTTAGATGACATTCCACCTTTTATTTGTCTTGTTTTTGCAGAAGAAAATGTTGATAAAAAGAATAAATTATATAAAAAGTTAAGTCAAATGAAAGCTGTTGTAGAATTTCAATTTCCAAAAGAGCAGGATTTGTTAAACTGGATTGAGAAAAAATTTAAAAAATACAACAAAGAAATTGATAGAAGGACTTCTCTTCACTTAGTCAGAACCGTCGGGAGATCAATGATAGATCTGGAAAATGAAATCAATAAATTAATAGCCTATAAGGAAGATAAGATTAATATTGAAGATATCGACAAGATTTGTGTAAAATCTTTAGAAGCTCATATCTTTGATTTGCTTAAGGCAATTGGTTATAAAAAAACAGATGAAGCCTTGCAGATTTATGTAAATCTTATTCGTAATAAAGAAGCACCTATTAAAATACTTACCATGCTGACAAGGCAAATTCGTTTGATTTTACAGGTGAAATATCTGTCTGAGCAAGGCTATAATGCGAAAAAAATCACAGAAACCATACAAGAAGCCTTTTTTGTTGTCAATGAATGTTTAAAACAAGCTCAACTTTTTAGCATGGATCAATTAAAACAAGGACTTAAAGCTTGTTTAGAGGCGGATCTCGCCTCAAAGACCGGGAAGATGGATCCCGGTTTGGCTGTTGAAGTTTTAATTATTGAATTTAATAAATAAAAAATAAACCGTCCTGTGGACGGTTTTTATTATGCACCGATACTATTAACAAGTTTTGCTAAGCTGGATTTTTTACGTGCACCATTATTTTTATGGAAAACACCCTTAGATACTGCTTTGTCAATTTCTTTAGCAGCAAGGGCATAAGCAGCTTTTGCCTGTTCTAAATTACCTTCATTCACTGCCAATACAACTTTTTTTATAGCTGTTTTAACTTTTGATTTAATAATACGGTTTCTTAAGGTTCGTTTTTCTATGATTTTAATTCTCTTTTTTGCTGATTTAATATTTGCCATCTTGTCACCTCCTCATATTCTAACCATGTGGAATGAGACACTTTCAGTATGGGGAATACCTACTTATAGTTTAGTTCAGTCAAACACATTATATTCTAATCTAAAATAATAAATAAGTCAATGAATATAAGAAAAATAACTGGAAAAAATACTTTTATGTCGCAATATCATATCTTTTATTAAAGAACAGGGAGTTGGTAATATGTCAGAAAAATCAAAAGAATTGGAAGCACCAGTATTTAATATCCGTACTGACTTAGCAATAGAGACCAGGGAAATGATAAGAAAAGAACAGGATGTAGAAATTCCTGGCGTTAAAGTAAACATAGAAGAAGACAGGGAAAAACAGATTAAAGTGAGTTGGGTTGAAGTATTGGATGCTGAAGGAGAAAAGCAGATGGGCAAACCAGTAGGTAATTATGTTACCATTGAAAGTCCCATGATGAAAGAAAATGATATCGATGCCCATGAAGAAATTATTAAAATATTAGCAAAACAACTGGTCAAAATTTTAAATTTAGATGACGATGCCTTTATTCTTGTGGTGGGTCTGGGCAATTGGAACATTACGCCAGATGCCCTTGGTCCCAAAGTAGTGTCAAAAATTTTCGTGACACGTCATTTGTTGGATCATATTCCTGAACAGGTGGATGAATCCGTTCGTCCTGTAAGTGCTATTGCTCCTGGTGTAATGGGTTTAACAGGCATCGAAACCAGTGAAATCATTGAAGGGGTTGTCAAAAAAATAAAGCCGGATCTGGTGATTGCGATTGATGCCCTGGCTTCCAGGAAAACCAGTCGTGTTAATACAACTATTCAAATTGCAGATACTGGAGTACATCCTGGTTCAGGCGTTGGAAACAGTCGCAGGGGATTAAATGAAGAAACTTTAGGCGTTCCTGTTATTGCTCTTGGAGTACCTACGGTCGTTGATGCAGCAACTTTGGTTAATGATACAATGGATCATTTAATTGATGCCATGTTAAAAGAGGCTAATCCTGATAAAGAGTTTTATAAAATGTTAAAAAATCTGAATGAGCAGGAAAAATACCAGCTCATCAGAGAAGTATTAAATCCTTATGTTGGAAATTTATTTGTTACACCTAAAGAAATTGACAGTGTTATTGACAGACTGGCCAATATTATTGCCAATGCAATCAATATTGCCCTTCATCCCGGAATTGATTTAAAAGATATTAACCGCTTTACTTATTAATTATCATATAATTCCCCCTTCTTTAATAATATATATAATATCAATTCATATTATTGGGGGGCAATTTTTTTGGTTAGGATTCATACAATCAGTTTAAAAAAAATTAAGACACAATTATGGATTGGCCTGCTTTTACTTCTTGTAATAGGTATTATTAAGCTGCAAGAAGATAAAAAGCTTACAGGTGATATTCATTTGGACAGGCAGATTACAAAATATCTGAAGGACCAAACTTTAGATTCAAGGACTTACAAGAAAATACTAGAGGAAACAATACCTTACGTAGAAGACTATTCAAATCTTGGACATCCTTCCGAAAGTGTTTTTTCCAAATCTTTTTTACTATTTACGGGGATTCACTGGGATAATTTAAACAGCATTATAGAAATTATTATCCCAACGGCAAAGTATTTTAATATCTATAGTCAGGAATATGCTCAAAATATCGCAGAAATAGAAGGAAATTTTGAAGAGTATAAAAATAATTCTTCAATCATTCAAGATGAAGAAGACTATTATCTTATAGAAGAAGAAAGTACAGAGCATCCTGATTTTGCAGGTATTAAATATAGCAGAGAACAATTGTCAGATATTAATTTTTTGCAAAAAAACTTATATAATTTTGAGGGGAATTTAGTTTTAACTCAAAAAGAATTACCTGCGGTTAATCTTATCAACAAAGATTTAACAATAGAGAAAAAAAACAATCAGCCTCAAATTCTTATTTTTCATACCCATTCCCAGGAAGCATATTCAGACAGTAGTCCGGGAGATTTAGACAAAGGAGTTGTCGGACTTGGGGAAAAATTGGCTAAAGAACTTCATGAAAGATATGGAGTCGGCGTACTACATCACAAAGGACAATATGATGTGGTTAATGGAAAAATAATGAGAGAAGGCAGTTATGAACGGATGGAACCTGCTTTGAGAAAAATTTTAAAGGATAATCCTTCAATTGAAGTGGTAATAGACATACACAGGGATGGACTTCCGGATGACGTCCGCTTGGTGACGAATATTAATGGAAAGCCAACCGCCAAAGTGATGTTTGTCAATGGGATATGTAAAACCATGCTTAACAATAAGCTGGTTGACATTAAAAGTCTTCCCAATCCTTATATTGAAGAAAATTTAGCTTTCAGTTTGCAGATGCAGCTTAAAGGGAATGAGTTGTACCCGGGGTTGCTTAGAAAAATTTATATTAAGCCTTATCGTTATTCCTTACATATGTGTCCGAAAAGTTTAATGATAGAAGTTGGAGCAAATACCAATACCTACGAGGAAGCAGAAAATGCCATAGAGCCTTTATGTGAAATTCTGGCGGAAGTTTTAGGACTTGAAGAATCAAACTATTGAGCCTTAAGTTGGCCTGTGTTATAATATATCGAAGTATTAAAAATATGATATAACCTTGGATAATACAAGTAGCTTTTAACTACTTGTATTCCCCTTTTATTGGAAAAGTCTGTTTTCTTTATAGATTTGCTTTTAGATTATGGTAAGGAGGAACACATTATATGGTCCTTTCTAAACAGGAAAGAACTCGAAATTTTTGTATTATTGCTCATATTGATCATGGAAAGTCTACTTTGGCGGATCGTATAATTCAAAAGACAGGTTTATTAACGGAAAGAGAAATGCAGGATCAAATATTGGACAATATGGATTTGGAAAGGGAACGGGGAATAACGATAAAATCACAGGCCGTAAGATTGGTATATAAAGCAGAAGATGGAGAAGAATACATATTTAATCTGATTGATACACCCGGCCATGTCGATTTTAATTATGAGGTTTCCAGGAGCCTGGCAGCGTGTGAAGGTGCTGTTTTAGTTGTAGATGCAGCCCAGGGGATTGAGGCACAAACTTTGGCTAATGTCTATTTGGCAATAGAGCATAATTTAGAAATTGTCCCCGTCATTAATAAAATTGATTTACCCAGTGCAAATCCCGAAAATGCAAAAAGAGAAATTGAGGATATCATAGGAATTCCTGCAGAAGATGCCCCTTTGATTTCAGCTAAAATGGGCATCAATATAGAAGCTGTTTTAGAGAAAATTGTAAAAGAGATTCCAAGTCCGCAAGGTGATGAAAATGCACCTTTAAAGGCATTAATTTTTGATTCTGTATATGATTCTTATAAAGGCGTTATTGCCTTTATAAGAATCAAAGAAGGCAAAATAAAAAAAGATATGCGGATTAGAATGATGTCTACGGGAAAAGAATTTGAAGTTAATGAAGTTGGCGTTTTTGGTCCGGGCCAATTTATTGTAACGAATGAATTAACGGCTGGAGATGTAGGTTATATTACGGCCAGCATAAAAAATGTAAAAGATTCCAGAGTAGGAGATACCATTACCGATGCAGATAATCCAGCCTCTGAGCCTTTGCCAGGGTATAAGAAAGTCAATCCCATGGTTTATTGCGGTATGTATCCGGCAGATGGGGCAAAATATGAAGATTTAAGAGAAGCTTTAGAAAAACTTCAATTAAATGATGCGGCTTTAGTATTTGAACCAGAAAACTCTGTTGCTTTAGGTTTTGGTTTTAGATGTGGTTTTTTAGGTTTGCTGCATATGGAAATTATTCAGGAACGTTTAGAAAGAGAATATAATTTAGACCTGGTGACGACTGCACCCAGCGTTATATATAAAGTGCATAAAACCAATGATGAAATCATTGAATTGTCTAATCCAACGGATTTACCGGATCCTTCGGAAATAAAATATATGGAAGAACCCGTTGTTAAGGCAGAGATTATTGTTCCTACGGAATATATTGGTTCAGTCATGGAACTATGCCAGGAAAGACGGGGAGAATACATTGGAATGGACTATCTTGAAGAGACCAGGGCTGTACTGACTTATCATCTGCCCCTTAATGAAATTATCTATGATTTTTTTGATGCATTAAAATCAAGAACCAGGGGTTATGCTTCTTTTGATTATGAATTAATTGGCTATCAGGAATCTGACCTGGTTAAGTTAGATATTTTGGTTAACAGAGAAGTAGTTGATGCTTTAAGTTTTATTGTTCATAAGGACAAAGCTTATGAACGGGGCAGAAAAATTGCAGAAAAATTAAAGCAGGAAATACCAAGGCATTTATTTGAAATTCCTATTCAGGCGGCTATTGGCAATAAAATTATTGCAAGAGAAACCATTAGTGCTTTAAGAAAAGACGTCTTAGCAAAATGTTACGGGGGAGACATTACCCGTAAGAAAAAGCTTTTGGAAAAGCAAAAAGAAGGAAAGAAAAGAATGCGTCAGATTGGCAGTGTAGAAGTTCCTCAATCTGCTTTTATGAGTGTTTTAAAATTGGAGTAGAGCCTATGGACAAATGTGTAGGATTATATATTCATATACCTTTTTGTAAAGCAAAATGTTATTATTGTGATTTCACTTCTTTCGACAATCAAAATGAAAAGATGGCTCCCTATGTTTTTGCTTTATGCGAAGAAATAAAGCAATATGGGGAAATTCTTCAAGACAGGCAAGTGGATACGATTTTTATAGGAGGAGGAACCCCAACCGTTCTTCCTCTTGCTTTATTGGAGAAAATATTAAAAAGTCTGAAGGAAAATTTTAAAATAGAATCTTCTTTTGAATTTACTGTAGAAAGTAATCCGGGTACCTTAAACAAAGAACTGCTCTATTTACTGAAAGAATATCGTGTGAACCGTTTGAGTATGGGGCTTCAGGCCACTCAAAATAAGATTTTAAAAAGTCTTGGCAGGATTCATAGTCTGGAAGATTTTTATAACAATTATCACTTGGCCAGACAAATGGGCTATCAAAACATCAATGTAGACTTAATTTTTTCTCTTCCTGACCAGACTAAAAAAGAATGGGCCGATACTTTAAAATATATCATAAAAAGCGAACCAGAGCATATTTCTTGTTATAGCTTAATTATTGAAGAAAACAGCTATTTCGGAAGATTAAAAAAAGAAGGTAAGCTAAAAGAAGCTTCCGATGAGCTAGATAGAGAATTGTACCATTATGCAAGAAAAATCTTAACAGAAAATAAATATCATCACTATGAAATTTCGAATTTTTCCAAAAAAGGATTTGAAAGCAGGCATAATATGAATTGTTGGAAATACAAGCCTTATGTAGGAATGGGTCTGGGAGCTCATTCTTTTATAAATGGTCAGCGTTATCACAATAGCTATAATTTAGATAAATATATTCAAAGTCAAGGAAAAATCGAGAGCATTAAAGAAGAAATTGAAAGCATTCCTTTAACTATGCAATATGGAGAGTATATTTTTTTGGGCCTGCGTCTTACTGAAGGGATATCGATAAAAGACTTTGAAAGCCAATTTAATATTTCCTTTCATGCACTTTTTGGAGAAAAGGTCAAAAAGCTTATTGAAGAAGGACTTTTAATAAAAAAACAAGACCGTATTCAATTGAGCCTGAAAGGGCTGGATTTAGCCAATATCGTATTTGCAGAATTTTTACCATAAATAATTAAATAATATCTTGACAAATGTTGTTTTGAATGGTATTTTATTTGTGAAGTTAGCACTCGAGCTAATAGAGTGCTAACAACTAAGGGGGGGAAACCTGATGGATTTTGAAATGAATTTAGATGAAAGAAAAATTAAGATATTAAAAGCAATCATTAAAGATTACATACTTACTGGGGAACCTGTAGGTTCCAGAACGATTTCTAAAAAATATGAATTGGGTGTAAGTTCTGCGACGATTAGAAACGAAATGTCTGATTTAGAAGAATGGGGTTTTATTATTCAACCTCATACTTCTGCTGGCCGAATACCTTCTGACAAAGGTTATCGCTTGTATGTAGATAAATTGATGGAATATCAAGCGATAGAAGATGATCAGCTTAGATTATTTGAAAGAATATTAGAACAAAAAATTGATCAAATCGATGAATTAATGATGGAAGTTGCTAAATTGATTTCTTATTTTACGAACTATACTTCCATGGTATCATCTCCTCAAATTCAGAAAACAAAATTAAAACATATGCAGTTGATCCCCTTAGATAAAAGATCAGTTATGTTAATTATTGTGACCGATGCCAATATTGTTACAAACAATGTGATCAGAATGGATGTGCCTGCTGATCAGGATACACTTAACACTTTATCCAATATGCTTAATGAATCTTTAAGAGGACTTACCATTGAAGAGATTAATCTTCCATTAATACAAAGTTTAAAATTAAAAATGGGTATCTATGGAGAAATTGTGAATTCAATTCTTGATGCCATTGATCATACTATTCAAAGGAAAAATACACCAGATATATATCTGAGTGGTACCAAGAATTTATTAAACTTCCCTGAGTTTGGAGATTTAGTAAAAACAAAACAGATTTTTCATACCTTAGAAGAAAAAGAACTGTTAGCTTCCCTTTTATCTAAAGCAGCCAATGATGGCATTAAAATCATTATTGGCCAGGAAAACGAAATCGATGAAATGAAACATTGCAGTATTATTACTGCTTCATATGAAATTGATGGAAAAACCGTAGGAACGATTGGTGTCATAGGTCCTACGAGAATGGAATATAGTAAAGCTGTTTCAATTTTGTCTTATATTTCTAGAAATTTAGATAAGTTGCTTAAAAAAATATCTGATGGATAATATCATAAGAAGAAAAGGGTGTGTCAAGTGGAAGAAAGACAAAAAAATGATCATTTCGATCAGGAAGAAATAAAAGATGAAGATATCATAGAAGATACAGAAGTCTTAAATGAAGATACGAAAGATAATGAAAAAAATGACGACAGCAAGTCGTCCAACGAAGATTTAGAAGAAGCTTCTGTAGAATCAGCAGAAGCCTCAGATGAAGAGCTGAAGGAAGAAACTGACATAGACGAAATGAAAAAATTGCTTCAGGAAAAAGAAAATCAATGCGCCGATTTGTTAGACAGACTGCAAAGGACTATGGCTGAGTTTGATAACTTCAGAAAACGGACAATAAAAGAAAAAACCAGTTTGTTTGATGATGGTGTCAGGAGCACTATCGAGCAAATACTGCCAGTTATAGATAATTTTGAAAGAGCTCTGTCTTCCAATACTACGGAAGATGAAAGTAATCCTTATCTTCAAGGCATGGAAATGATTTACAGACAATTTAAAGATATTTTAGCTGCCATAGGCGTAGAAGAGATAAAAACGATAGGGGAAAAATTTAACCCCGATTTTCACAATGCGGTGATGCATATTGAAGATGAAGCCTATGGAGAAAATGAAATTGTTGAAGAATTTCAAAAAGGATACATCTATAAGGATAAAGTTATCCGATACAGTATGGTTAAAGTGGCCAATTAATAAAGACAACGAATTGATTTAAGGAGGAAATAATATGGGTAAAATTATAGGTATCGATTTAGGTACAACTAATTCATGTGTAGCCGTTATGGAAGGCGGAAAACCTGTTGTTATTCCAAATTCAGAAGGTGCAAGAACGACCCCTTCCATTGTTGCTTTTAGTAAAAACGGAGAAAGATTAATTGGTGAACCTGCAAAACGTCAGGCGGTTACAAATCCTGAAAAAACCATTATGTCTATTAAACGACATATGGGTTCAGATTATAGAGTGAATATTGATGGCAAGTCTTACAGCCCACAAGAAATTTCAGCAATGATTTTACAAAAATTAAAGGCAGATGCAGAAGCTTATTTAGGAGAAACTGTAACTGAAGCAGTCATTACAGTACCTGCTTATTTTTCAGATAGTCAAAGACAAGCAACAAAAGACGCTGGAAGAATTGCTGGTCTGGAAGTAAAGAGAATTATTAATGAGCCTACTGCAGCGGCATTAGCTTATGGACTTGAAAATGAAAAAGAGCAAAAAATTATGGTATATGATTTGGGTGGCGGAACTTTTGACGTTTCTATTATTGAAATAGGAGATGGCGTAATAGAAGTTCTTGCAACCAATGGTAACAACCGTCTTGGAGGAGACGACTTTGATGAGAGAATTATTCAGGAACTCATACAAGATTTTAAAAATAAAGAAGGAATTGATTTAAGCCAGGACAAAATGGCAATGCAGAGATTAAAAGAAGCTGCTGAAAAAGCAAAAAAAGAACTGTCTACAGTGACAACCACCAATATTAATTTGCCTTTCATTACAGCAAATCAGGAAGGACCAAAACACTTAGATATGACCTTAACAAGGGCAAGATTTGAAGAATTAACAGCCGATCTTGTTGAAAAAACCATGGAACCGGTAAGATTGGCTTTGTCTGATGCAGGTTTAGAAGCGTCAGATTTAGATAAAGTGATTTTAGTAGGTGGTTCAACCCGCATACCTGCTGTACAGGAAGCAGTTAAAAGACTTACGGGTAAAGAACCTTTTAAAGGAATTAATCCGGATGAATGTGTTGCTATTGGTGCATCTATTCAGGGTGGAAAACTTTCCGGCGATGAAGGTGCAGGAGATATTCTTTTATTGGATGTTACACCCCTTTCTCTTGGAATTGAAACATTGGGCGGGGTAACAACCCGTTTAATAGAAAGAAATACAACTATTCCTACAAGAAAGAGTCAGATTTTCTCAACAGCTGAAGACAATCAGACAGCCGTAGACATCCATGTCGTTCAGGGCGAAAGACAAATGGCAAAAGATAATAAGACCTTAGGAAGATTCAGATTAGATGGTATTCCACCAGCTCCAAGGGGCGTACCTCAAATTGAAGTAACTTTTGATATTGATGCCAACGGAATTGTTAATGTGTCTGCAAAGGATCTTGGAACTGGAAAAGAACAAAAAATTACTATTACAGCAAGTACGAATTTAAGTGAAGATGAAATAGAAAGAGCTATTAAAGAAGCAGAACAATTTGCAGAACAAGATAAGAAGAAAAAAGAAGCCATTGATACGAAAAATGAGGCAGATTCTTTAGTATTCCAGACTGAAAAAACATTAAAAGAACTTGGAGATAAAATTGAGGCAGCAGATAAAACGAAGATTGAAGATGAACTTAAAAAAGTAAAAGAGCTTCTTCAAAAATTTGATACGGAAAACATTAATGAAAGTCAAGTTGCAGAGCTGAAAAAAGCAAAAGAATCTTTAACCAATATTTTTTATGAAATTTCTGCGAAACTATATCAGCAACAAGGTCCTCAGGGTGGAGCAAATGCCAGCAGCGGACCAGAAAAGAAAAATGATGGTCCGGATGATGTGGTAGATGCTGATTATAAAGAAATATAATAGCCCTAACTTAAAAAGCCAAAGAGAAATTCTTTGGCTTTTTAAAAGTTATATTTGTTTTTTAATTGCTTTTAGGAGATTAAAAATATATAATATATTAATTGATATGAATGATTGCCTTAATCCGAGCTTGCCCAGGAATAATTGTTATGTTTGGAAGGTGAGGGAATGACAGAAAGAGATTATTACGAGATATTAGGGGTAGATAAAAATGCTTCTGAAACAGACATAAAGAGAGCCTATAGAAAACTGGCAAAAAAGTATCATCCGGATGCCAATCCAGGTGATAAGGAAGCAGAACAAAAGTTTAAAGAAATAAATGAAGCATATGAAGTTCTTAGCGATCCTCAAAAAAGAGAAAAATATGACCAATTTGGTCATGCAGCCTTTTCTAACGGAGCTGCCGGAGCCGGAGGTTTTGATGGTTTTGGAGGTTTTAGTGGTTTTGGTGGCTTTGGTATGGATGATATTTTTGACATGTTTGATATTTTTGGAAGCAGGAGCAGAAGAAGCAGTTCACAGCCGACCAAGGGTGAGAATATCCGTATGAGCATGGAATTGTCTTTCCATGAAGCTGCTTTTGGGACTTCTAAAGAATTACAGATCAATGTATGGGATACTTGTGATACATGCGGGGGAAGCAGGGTTAAGAAGGGAAGTCATCCGGAAACCTGTAAAAAATGTGGTGGAACTGGTCAGGTAAGATATACTCAGACAACATTTTTAGGTACTGTGTCCAGGGTTCAGACCTGTGACAATTGTCATGGAGAAGGAATCATCATAAAAGATCCTTGTCCTGCTTGTAATGGAAAAGGTAAGGTTAGAAAAACGAAGACCATACAAGTGGATATACCCGCAGGGATTGATCATGGTCAAAGTATAAGAATCCAGGGTAAAGGTGAGCCTGGGGAAAGAGGCGGTCCGAACGGAGATCTCCTTATTACAGTCTATATCAGAGAACATCCAATATTTGAAAGACGGGGCAATGATGTTTATTGTGAAATTCCCATTACCTTTGTTCAGGCAGCACTTGGAGGAGAGTTAGTGGTTCCTACTTTAGATGGTAATGTTCAGTATACCATAAAAGAAGGAACCCAAACGGGTACAGTATTTAGATTAAGAGGAAAAGGTATTCCCCATCTCGGAAATCCTAAAATCCGCGGAGATCAATATGTAGAAGTTAAAGTAGAAGTACCGACTAAACTAAATGAAGCACAAAAGAAAATACTGCAGGAATTTGCTAATATAAGTGGGGAAGAAATCTATCAGCAAAGGAAAGGCTTTTTTAAGAAAGTAAAAGATGCTTTTGGGGATGCCTTTGGAAATTAATTTAAGAGGAGATGTACAATTTGGATTGGATTCGTATTATAATAAAGACAAATAGTCAGGGACAAGAGGCTATCGGTTATGCTTTATCTCAATTGGGTATCCAGGCAGTGGAAATAGAAGATCCTTTTGAAATTATTACTGCAATAGAAAAGAAAAAAGAAGAGACCCAGGTCCAATGGGACTACATTGATGAAGAACTAATTCAAAATAATAAGGATGAAGTTCTTATAAAAGCTTATTTGGCAGAAGATACACCCTACGAGGATAAAATAATACAAATTCAGGAAAAGATAAATCATATAAAGTCTTTTCTGGATATTGGCAGTGGGGAAATAGAAATTGAAAAGGTGAATGAGGAAGACTGGGCAGAATCATGGAAAAAATATTATAAGCCCTTCAGACTGGGAAAGCATATTATTATAAAACCTATTTGGGAAGAGTATTCATCAGCTGAAAAAAATGATATAATAGTAGAGATGGATCCAGGTATGGCATTTGGTACCGGGACTCATGAGACGACTTCTATGTGTATCGAATTACTTGAAAAATATCTTAATGAAAATGCTTGTGTTTTTGACATAGGTTGTGGCAGTGGAATTTTAAGCATTGTTGCGGCAAAACTTGGTGCTGATCATGTCATTGCAGTAGATTTAGATTCTAATGCTGTCGAGGCAAGCAAAAAGAATGTAGCATTAAATCAACTTCAGGAAAAGGTTAGAATTTTTCAGGGAAATCTTCTGGATAATATTTCTGAAAAAGCAGATATCGTGGTGGCTAATATTATTGCAGATGTTATTATTCAACTTTCCAATTCAGTTCCTGATTATTTAAAAAATGAAGCTTTGTTTATTGCTTCAGGTATTATAAAGGAAAGAAAAGATGAAGTAATAAGTGTTTTGGAAAGAAATGGATTTAATATCATTGAGATAACTGAAAAGGGAGAATGGTGTGCTCTTGTAGCTCAAAAGAGGAGTGAATAATTTTGCTACCAAGGTTTTTTGTCAGTCCTTCTCAAATACAAGGTAAACAGATTGTTATTCAGGGGGAAGATGTAAAGCATATCAGCAAGGTTTTAAGATTAAAAAAAGGTGACAAAATATTAATTTGTAATAGACAAGGAATAGATTATGAGTGTATAATAAAAGATATGGAAAAAATAATTACCGCTGAAATTATTTCCAAAAATGCTTCAATAGGAGAAGCGCTTACTAAAATAACATTATTTCAAGCTTTAACCAAATCAGATAAAATGGATTATATTATTCAAAAAGCAGTAGAGCTAGGTGTGCATAGGATAGTTCCTGTTGTTACAGAAAGAACCATTGTTAAAATTGAAAATGAGAAAAAAGAAAATTCCAAATTGCAAAGATGGAACAAAATTTCAGAATCAGCAGCAAAGCAAAGTCAAAGAGGAATTATTCCTGAAGTGGCAGCGGTTATTCCTTTAATTGAGGCATTTAATCAGGCAGAAAAGATGGATTTAAAATTAATACCCTATGAAATGGAAAAAAATAATCATTTGAAAGATTTATTAGCTAATTGTACTGCTAAAAGCATTGCTATATTTATAGGTCCTGAAGGCGGATTTGAAGAAAGTGAAATTAATCTTGCCAAAGAACATGGGATTATACCAGTTACTTTGGGAAGAAGAATTCTTCGGACTGAAACGGCAGGACTCGTCACAGTATCAATTATGATGTACGAAATGGGAGAGATGTAAAAATGGCAAAGCTCAGATTTTTAGTGGTAGACGATGCAATTTTCATGCGCACTGTACTTAAAAAAATGCTCACGGAAGAGGGCTTTGAAGTTGTTGGAGAAGCAGGTAATGGCTTGGAAGCAATTCAGATGGCCGCAAAACTACAGCCCGATATTATTACTTTAGATATTACCATGCCGGAAATGAATGGAATTAAGGCTGTTCCGGAAATACTGAAAGTTAGTCCAAAATCAAAAATAATCATTTGTTCTGCTTTAGGACAACAAGCTATGGTTGTGGACGCAATTAGGAAAGGCGCAAAAGATTTTATTGTAAAACCATTTGAAAAATCGAGAGTGCTCCAGGCAATTCATAATGTTTCAAGAAGGTAGAAACTGGTAGGTAATCCTACCGGTTTTTTTTGGGGTACTCTTTGCGAATGAATAGATAAAAAGGACTAAAAGAATAAAGAAGGTGGAAGAATGGAAGAAATATATTTTGATAATGCGGCTACAAGCCAGCCTTCTGCTATGGTTATAGAAAAAATGACTCAGGTATTAAGTAAGGATTATGGAAATCCTTCTTCCCTTCATCTGAAAGGATTAGAAGCAGAAAGGCATATTAGAAATACAAGTCAAATTCTTTCATCACTCCTAAAGGTTGGTGAAGATGAAATTATCTATACTTCAGGAGGAACTGAATCGAATAATTTAGCCATCATTGGTATTGCTCAAAGTTATCATCGCAGAGGAAAACACATTATTACCAGTAAGATTGAACATCCTTCCGTTTATTATGCTATGAAATACCTTGAAGAAGAAGGCTTTGAAATTAGTTATTTAGAGAATGATTCCAAAGGTTATATTGATTTGAATCAACTGAAAAAGGAAATCCGTGAAGATACGATATTGGTTAGCATTATGCACGTTAACAATGAAATTGGGACAATACAGCCGATTGCTGAAATTGGTGAAATCATAAAAAAGATTAATCCAGGTACTGTATTTCATGTTGATGGGGTTCAGTCTTTTGGGAAATTATTATTGATGCCTAAAAAATGGAATATAGATTTATTAAGTATAAGTGCTCATAAATTCCATGGACCTAAAGGTATTGGAGCATTGTATAAGAATAAAAAGGTAAGGTTAAAATCACTGTTATATGGAGGGGGACAGCAAAAAGGCCTCAGGTCTGGTACAGAAAATGTTCCCGGTATTGTTGGTTTAGGGATTGCAGCCGAGGAAATTTATCAGGAACTAGATGACAATAACAGACATATACTTTCCCTCAAGAAAATGCTTTGGGAAGGACTTTCCAGCCATATTGATGATGTATATCTTAATGGTCCTGATTTGGAAGATGGTGCACCCAATATTATTAATATTCTTTTTAAGAATATTAAGGGAGAAGTTTTACTACATGCTTTAGAAGATAAAAAGATTTATGTTTCTACAGGTTCAGCCTGTTCATCCAATCAGCCTCACCTAAGCCAGACCCTGAAGTCTTTAGGCTTGTCTGATGAAGAGGTTCAAAGTTCACTGAGGTTTAGTTTTTCAAAGTATAATACAGAGGAAGAAGTCAAAAATTGTATTCAGGCATTAAAAGATATCGTGCCGATACTCAGGAGATTTAAAGCAGGAGGAAGATAAATGAAAAATATTTATCTCGTGAAATATGGAGAAATCGCAATAAAAGGAAAGAACAGATATTTGTTTGAAGATGCTCTTTTATCCAATATTAGAAACAGTATCAAAAAACTTGGGAAATTTCATATAAAAAAAGAACAAGGAAGAATTCTTATTGAACCAGAAGATAAAGATGTCGATAAAGATGAAGTGATTGAGCAGTTAAAAAAAGTATTTGGAATCGTGGCGATTTGCCCGGGAATAAAAAATGAAGAAATCAGTATGGATTCCATTAAAGAAACGGCTCTTTATTATATGAAAAATATATGTCAAAAGAATCAATATACTTTTAAAGTTGAAACAAGACGTTCAGACAAGCGCTTTCCATTAAATTCTATGGAGATATCCAGAGATGTCGGAGCTTATTTGCTTAAAAATATGAATGGGCAGTTATCTGTGGATGTTCATAGTCCTCAAATACGTTTAAATATTGAGTTAAGAAATTCTGTTTATGTTTATTCTATGGTTATTCCAGGTCCTGGCGGTATGCCGGTTGGTACCAATGGAAAAGCTATGCTTTTATTATCTGGCGGGATTGATAGTCCTGTAGCAGGCTGGATGATTGCCAAAAGAGGTGTAGAGATAGGAGCCGTTTATTTTGAAAGTCCACCTTACACATCTGAAAGGGCTAAGCAAAAAGTGGTTGATTTGGCAAGGACTATAGCCACGTATACTGGAAAAATGAAATTATTTGTCGTTCCTTTTACTAAAATTCAAATGGAAATATATGAAAAGTGTCCTCATGATCAATTAACGATTATTATGAGAAGAATGATGATGAAAATTGCTGAAAGGCTGGCAAAAGAGGAAAATGCTCTGGGGCTTATAACAGGAGAAAGCATTGGACAGGTTGCCAGTCAGACGATACAAAGTTTAGCTGTTACCAATGCTGCCGTAGAATTGCCAGTATTTCGTCCTCTTATAGGATTTGATAAGGAAGAAATCGTTCAGATTGCAAAAAAGATAAACACTTATGAAATATCGATTTTACCGTATGAAGATTGCTGTACCATATTTGTTCCAAAACATCCGGAGACAAAACCCAAACTGGAATATATTTTACAATCCGAAAAGAGTCTGGATAATATGGAATCTCTTTTAGAAGAGGCTATTGCGAATAAGGAAATAATTATGATAGAATAAATAATCCACTTTTTAAAGTGGATTATTTAATGATATAGTCTTTTATGGCTTGAATTACTTCATCGGCAATACTGTCATCATGGATATCCAAAACTAAAGGGGCACTTAGATCCAGGCTAAAAATTCCCATGATAGATTTTGCGTCAACTTTATATCTTCCGGAAGATAAATCAAAATCGCCATTATATTTTCCGATGGTATTAACAAATTGCTTAACTTTTTCAATGGAATTTAAAGAAATTGTTATTGATTTCATAGAAACCTCCATATAATATTTGTTTCTAACTATTGTATGATATTTATTTCTAATTATAATAGTAAGTCTTTAAAAAATTTTTGTCAATCCTGTTATGAAGAGGTGAAAGAATGGCAACAGCAGCTTTTTATACTTTAGGCTGTAAGGTGAATCAATATGAAACAGAAGCTTTAATTGAGTTATTTAAAGATAGAGGATATGAAATAGTAGACTTTGGTGATTATGCTGATGTCTATGTGATTAATACTTGTACAGTGACTAATTTAGGCGACAGAAAGTCAAGGCAAATGATAAGAAAGGCCAAAAAAATGAATCCTTCTTCCATTGTTGCCGTTGTAGGCTGTTATGTGCAGGTAGCTCCTGAAAAAGTCAAAGCAATTGAGGAAGTTAATATTATTATTGGAACGGATGAGAGGCATAGAATTGCTGAATTAATCGAACAGTATAAAGAAGAACAAAAAAACATCAGTTTGGTAAAGAACATTATGAAAGTCAAAGAATTTGAAGAGTTATCTGTAAGTAAACTGGAAGGCAGAACCCGAGCTTATCTTAAAATCCAGGAAGGTTGTAATCAGTTTTGCTCTTATTGTATTATCCCTTATGCCAGAGGACCTGTTAGAAGCAGAAAACCTGAAAACATTATAAATGAAGTGAATAAGCTGGTTTATAATGGCTTTAAGGAAATTGTTTTGACAGGAATACACGTGGCATCTTATGGAAAAGATTTGGGTAATATTAATTTGTTAAAATTACTTGAAATGGTGCATACTATTAAGGGATTGGAAAGAATCCGCTTAAGTTCTATTGAGCCTTCTATTGTTAATGAGGAATTTGTAAATACGATTCAAGGTCTTCACAAAATATGCCCGCATTTTCATTTATCATTACAGAGTGGTTGTGATGAAACTTTAAAAAGAATGAATAGAAAATATACAACAAAAGATTATAAAGAGGCCGTTGAATTATTAAGAGACAAGATTGAGGATATTGCTTTAACGACAGATATTATTGTTGGTTTCCCAGGGGAAAATGATGAAGAGTTTAATCAATCCTATCATTTTGTTAAGGAAATTGCATTTTCTCAAATTCATGTTTTTAAATTTTCCCCCAGACAAGGCACGCCGGCTGCTCGGATGAAGGATCAAATAGCTCCTGAGGTCAAAGAAGAAAGAAGCCGGAAAATGATTGAACTTGGTCAGTTCTTACAAAATCAGTTTTTAGTCCAGCAAATCGGAAAGACCATGGATGTATTATTTGAAAATACTTTGGACGACCATGAAGAAATTTTTGAAGGTCATACGCCGAATTATCTTAAAGTGGAAGTGCATTCAAAAGAAGATATAAAAAATCAAATCCTCCCCGTAACTTTTCAAGGAATTAAAAATCATAGCTTAATAGGTAATATTAAAAATTGATAACAAATTCCAATATCGTTTGCACAAAGACTTTTTTTGTATTATGATAGAAATATATATTAGTCTTTGTTATTTAATATGGAGATCTTTAGGGGAGTGAGAAGAATGAGTGAGTTCAATGAAACCGTTCAATTTAATGTAGATAAAGATAAAGGAAATGAAATAAGGGATATTTTATTCTATGTTTATGAAGCACTAAAAGAAAAAGGTTATAATCCAGTTAATCAAATTGTCGGCTATATATTATCTGGTGATCCGACTTATATAACCAGTTATAACAATGCCAGAAGCATCATTAGAAAATTGGAAAGAGATGAGCTTTTAGAAGAATTAATAAAAAGTTATCTTGAAAAAAATTAAGGAGTTTATACTTCATGTTTAAACGGATTTTCCTTACGATAACTGTTTTGATATTTTTTTTTATGGCAGATAAAAGCTATGGAGAAAGTACAAAAAGCATGTTATTAATCGTAACAGAAAGTAGTTGGGATGCGTTTTTGGCTTCTCCTTTTATTTCTTCTTTTATTCCGGAGAGTAGTGTTGGTTCAATGAATATCCGCACAAATCACCAAAACAAAATCATTGAATATTATGGAACCATCAATGCAGGAAGAAGATGGAGTTATTATGAGGTCAATGATATGGGGGCTGTAGATAAAGGATTGGGGGATTATCTGAACCAATCGGGTTTATCTACAGCTTTTTTTTCGGATAAGGATGAATTAATAAAAATCATTGAAAATCAATATGGAATGACCAGTTATAGAACGAACGATTTCGAAAAATTATTTTCAGACGATAACAAAAAAATTTTAGAAACAGCAGATGTTATTTTAATTGATATGGATTTATATTGCACTAAAGAAAACCAGGATTTTTTATTAGATTTTATTAAAAAAAGACATGTCCGTCTCTATGTTTTTTGCCCTTATCATGTGGAAAATAAATTAACTCCTTTTTTATTTTATGATAGCAGAAAACCTTATCCAGGTTTAATTACATCAGCAACCACCAGAAGGCAAGGGATTATTACCAATTTAGATATAGCTCCTTCTATTCTGTCTTATTATGGTATTGATTGTAGTTCTATGGTTAGTAAAGGCATAGAAATACAATACATTCCGGATGCTTATAAGAAGTTAAATCATCTATTAGAAAAAATTGAATTTTTAAATTATTATCGTTCAAATATAATCAAGATATATAATTTTTTTCTAATTTCTTTGTTAATTATTTATTTTTTTCTTGAAAAAAGGAATCATTATATGTTTAATATAATTTATGATGCTTTTATTATCTTTGCTTTATGGCTGCCTGTTTTATTTATGTTGACTTTTATCAGGAATATTTATTTTGTCTGTACTTTATGGCTTTTAGTTTTTATTCTGGTCTATTGGATGCTAAATCATTTTTCATATGATATCGTTTTAAAATACAGTTCTTTGGCTATATTTATTATCTTAGTCCTGGATTCTCTTTTGGGTTCTCATTTACAGCAGCAATCTTTTTTATCTTATGATCCTGTTATAGGGGCACGTTTTTATGGTGTAGGGAATGAGTATGGAGGCATTATTATAGGAAGTCTATATTTATTACTCTATTTTGTTTCTAATTCTCCATATTTTGTGATAATTTCTCTTGCAGTTCAATTTTTTCTTGCTATAATATTAGGGATGCCTTTTTTTGGTGCTAATGTTGGCGCAACTCTTTCGCTTTTGACAGGAATGATTTCATTTTGTATCCATTACAGCAAAAAGAAAATGAAATCTCCTTTATTCTATCTTACAATAACAGCCTTCGTTGTTTTTTGGATTTTTACAGATTTGTTCTTTGTGGAAGAAAAATCTCATTTGGGACAGATGGTTTTTCAAAGTATAAATGGGAACTTTAGAATCTTTACCCAAATGATTTGGAGAAAATTAATGATGAATTTGCAACTAATGAGGTATTCCTTATGGTCAAAATTATTAGCATTTTCCCTTTTTGCAGTAACGATTAAGTTTAATTTAAAGAATGATTTTTTAAAAAAAATGGCGTTTCCTTTTATTGGAGCTATGGCAGGCGGAATATTGATGAATGACTCAGGAATTGTGTTAGGGGCAGCTATTTCCATATATTTTGTTTTCCCGTATTTGAGAAGCAATAGAAGAAATAATCAATCTGATCATAGAATGGAGTGTAGAAGTTGAGAATCATGGGAATAGACTATGGGGAAAAGACTATAGGGATTGCAGTGAGTGATGCTTTTGGCTGGACTGCCCAGGGGATTGAAACTATTAAAAGAAAAGAAGAAGATAATTTAAAAGAAAGTATTGAACGCATCAAGGCTTTGGTTCAGGAATACAATGTGGAAAAAATCGTATTAGGGCTCCCCAAAAATATGAATAACAGCTTAGGTTTTAGGGCAGAAAAAACTTTAAAGTTTAAAGAAAAGCTGGAAAAGGTTCTTTCCATTCCCATTGTTTTATGGGATGAAAGACTAAGTACAAAAGCTGCAGAAAATATTTTATTGGAAGCAGATTTAAGCAGGAAAAAAAGAAAAGAAGTCATTGATAAAATGGCAGCAGTATATATTTTGCAAGGTTATTTGGATAGTTTAAGCTAAAAGGAGGAAAATGAGTATGTCTGGAGAATTTAAAACGGTATTTTTAACCGACGAAGAAACTGGTGAAGAAGTTGGTTTTGAAATCATCGATGCAGTCGAAGTAGATGGCAATAAATATTTATTGGTCGTTCTCATGGAAGAGGACGAAGCACAAGATCGGGCTTATATTTTAAAAGATATTAGTCAGGATGATAAAGAAGCAGTTTACAGATTAGTAGATGACGATGAAGAATTTAATAAAATTGCTGTGTATTTTATGGAAGATAATAATGAATATGAAATAGAGATTTAATGAAATTGGATATCAATTGACAAAAAGCGCTTTCTATTATATACTACTGGTAATTATTATGAAACGGCAGATAGGATTAAAATTATGGAGGTATTCAATGACCATAAAAGGAATGGATTTAAAAGAGTTTTTAAAAGAAAAAGGCTGTAAGTTAACAACACAAAGAAGGGCTGTTTTAGATGTATTAATGGAGCACAAAGGGAAACACTTGAGTACAGAGGAGATATATGAATATGTTAAAGAAAAATGTCCTGAAATAGGTCTTGCCACGGTGTACAGAACAGTTCAGTTGTTTGAGGAAATAAAAATCATAGACCGCTTAAATTTTGATGATGGTTGTAGTCGTTATGAATTAATTATTGATAATGAGGAACATCATCATCATCATTTAATCTGTGAATCCTGCGGAAGAGTTATTGAGGTTGAAGAAGATTTACTGGAAGAATTGGAAGAAAGAATAGAAAGTAAGTATTATTTTAAAGTTAAAAATCATAAGGTTAAGTTTTATGGCTTGTGTCAAAAATGTGGTGCAGATTAATTTGGGGGGGTTGTGTTGGATAAAATCAAAATTTATGGAAAAGATATAGAAGATATAGAATTGATTATTCTATGTATTTTATCCAGCTTTTTTTTGCTTATATATGATGGTAAAAATTATTCCCCATTTGCCTGTAAGTCTCAAGTATTATATTTAGTAGCAATAATTTCAATTTTTCTTTTATTCCTTAAGTTTTTTGTAGAAAAGAGTAACCGACTAAAAAATACAGCCCATATTCCTTTATTCATTTATGCAGCTTTAATTATAATATCAGCCTTGTTTTCTGAATATCCCCAAGTTGTATATAAAGGTCTTCCCGGAAGACTGGAAGGTGTGTATGCCCTCTTATCATATATTACGGTGTATTTTGCTGCTTATTATTTAATTAAGAAAGAAAAGATATATGTACTTATTTATGTTTTATTGACTTTTACATCTATTGTAGCCCTGATAGGGGTACTGGAGTTTTATGGACTTAATCCCCTGGATCAAACCTATAAAGAGTTAAGAGTGGAGCATGAATATAAAATTGTAATTTATTCCACTATAGGTAATCAAAATTTTATTGGTTCTCTTATGTGTTTGACTCTAATGATTGGTATTATTTTGTTTGTTTCCAGTCAAAATAAATATCAAAAGATTTTTTTCTTTATAACTTCAGTTTTTCTTTATTCAGGACTGATTGTAAGCCGTACCAGGAGTGCCTGGACAGGTACCGTGCTTAGCCTTGTTATTTTTTTATTTTTCTTGATTAAAAAAAAATATATAAAAGAAGTTTGGAAAAAATTGATTTTTTTGTTTATGGTTTTTTTTATAATTACCTTTTTGATAGCAATCAGTTCAGAAGGCAGAATTGCTGGTAAATTTTTGGCGGTAGTAAGAGATATAAAAATGATTGAAGCTGATTCTAAGCAAATGGATTCTTTAGGAAGTGGTCGTTTTTATATCTGGAAAAATTCAATTCCACTTTTAACAGAATATTTTCCCTTTGGTTCAGGACCAGACACATTTCCCTTTGTTTTTCCTTCTAACTGGGAAGACAAGATGAGGATATTTGGAGATCCTTATGTCATCATCGATAAAGCACACAATGAATTTTTGCAAATTGGAGTTACAACAGGGATTCCCAGTCTTTTAGCATATTTATTTTTTATTGCTGTTATTATGTTAAAGAATCAGATAATAGTTTTTAAATTAGATTTCTTTAGTACATATGATCCTTTAATATTAGCCTCATTTATAGGATGTATTGCTTATTTAGTGCAAAGTTTTTTTAACATTTCAGTTGTGTCTGTAGCACCTGTTTATTGGATGATACTTGGTATTAATCAAAATTTAGTATTGAAATATGTGGAATCTTCTTTTAAGGAGACATCATTTAGTTAGCTTTAAAATTATTTTATGTTTACTGGAGGTGTAGTTTTGGCAACAAGAAAATCAAGTTTAAAAATAATCCCCCTGGGGGGTTTAGGTGAAATAGGTAAAAATATTACTGCTTTTGAATATGGCAATAGCATTATTGTTGTAGATTGCGGCTTAGCTTTTCCGGAAGATGAGATGCTAGGAATTGATCTGGTGATACCAGATGTAAGTTATCTGAAAAAGAATGTAGAAAAAATTAAAGGAATTATCTTGACCCATGGTCATGAGGATCATATTGGAGCTTTACCTTATGTATTAAAGGAAATCAGTGTTCCTATTTATGGAACTCGTTTAACGATTGGTTTGGTAGAAAATAAACTTAAAGAACACAACATGTTAAAATCCATCGAAAGGCATTGTGTATCTGCCGGCGATACGATTGAACTGGGACCATTTAAAGTGGAATTAATAAGAATTAATCATAGTATTGCAGATTCTGTAGCTTTAGCAATTCATACGCCTCTGGGTATCATAATTCATTCAGGGGATTTTAAAGTTGATTATCACCCTATTAATGGTGAACCCATTGATCTTCAGCGTTTTGCTGTTTTAGGAAGCCGGGGCGTGCTGGCCCTTTTATCAGACAGTACCAATGCTGAAAGAAAAGGCTATAATATGTCTGAGAGAACCGTAGGAAATGTTTTTGAAGATATTTTTTCAGAGGCAGTTCATCACCGTATTATGGTAGCGACTTTTGCTTCCAATGTGGATAGGGTTCAGCAAATTATTAATGCAGCGTATAAATATAAAAGAAAAGTGGTTTTTATTGGCCGAAGTATGATCAATGTTGTTAAGACAGCTGCAGAATTAGGCTATTTGGATATACCCAGAAACACTCTTATAGAATTAAGTGAAATTAATAAGTATAACGATGAAGAATTGGTTGTAATTATGACTGGCAGTCAGGGGGAACCTATGGCAGCTTTATCCAGAATTGCTTCATCGGAACTCAGACAATTAGAATTAAAGCCAGGTGATAAAATTATTCTTAGTGCTTCCCCAATTCCAGGAAATGAAAAAACCATTTCAAAAGTTATCAATGAGTTATTCAGAAAAGGTGCAGATGTTATATACGAAGATGCCCATGTTTCGGGTCATGCTTTTCAGGAAGAATTAAAACTTTTATATAGCTTAGTAAAACCGAAATATTTTATACCAGTTCATGGCGAATATCGCCATTTAAAACATCATGCTGAATTAGTAATGAATTTAGGACTGCCTAAGGAAAATATTTTTATTCTGTCCAATGGGGATGTGCTTGAATTTACAAAAAATACTTGTAAAATAACTGGTACCGTTCCCTCTGGTCAGATCCTGGTCGATGGCTTAGGTGTAGGAGATGTGGGAAATATCGTACTTAGAGACAGAAAACATCTTTCGCAGGATGGTCTGTTGGTTGTAGTCATTACCTTAGACAGGGAAAGCAATAAGGTTATTGCTGGTCCCGACATTATTTCCAGAGGTTTTGTGTATGTAAGAGAATCTGAAAACCTCATGGATGAAGCCAGAAATGTAGTAAAAAATTCCTTAACGGAATGTGAAGATAAGCAAATTACAGAATGGGCGCAAATGAAAAGTATTATTAAAGATACCCTAAAAGAATTTTTATGGCAGAAGACCAAAAGAAGTCCTATGATTTTACCGATTATCGTTGAAGTATAAAAAAGGGGGACGGCAATGAGTCTGGATAATGAAATAAATTCCCTTATTCATGCCATACTGGAAAGCGAGCAATACAAAAATTATCAAAGAGCAATGATGAATTTGTCAAAAGATGAGGAATTGCTGAAGAAAGTTAATGCTTTTCGGAAACAGCGCTTATTTTTGGAATCCCAGGCAAAAGGAAATAATTATCCGCATCATGAATTAAAAGCTGTGCAGGAAAGCTATTCTTCATTAATAATTTTTCCTCTTGCAGCTGATTTTTTAGAGGCGGAAAAAGCGTTAAGTCAGATGCTTTTAAAAATTTATAAAAATATTGCAGAAGCCTTAGACTTTAATTTAGATTTTTTAAATCAATAATGTTTATCTGTCAGGAGCCAGTTGTAAAAACTGGCTCTTATATAAAAAATATTAACTGACCTTGCTCCCTATTCAAATAATCAGAATAAGTTTTTGGTTGAATCTTGTATTAAATCTCTGTATAATATGAATAGATTTTAACAGAATAGGGTGAAAAAATGAAAAAGATTGCATTGAAGATGATAAAAGGCTTGTTTCAGTTAGGAATATTTTGTTTAATCGTCGTATTATGTTATTATGTTGGAAATAAAGCTTATAATTACGTATATCATATTGCTAACCAACCTTCAGAAAATGAAAGAAGTGTTAAAGAAGTCATAATAACGGTCGAAAAAGGAGCTACTACGAAAGAAATTGCTAAACTTTTAGAAGAAAATGGCCTAATCCGTAGCAGCTTATTATTTGAGTTAAAGAGCAGATATTATAAATATGATGGAAAATATAAAGAAGGCGAATTTGCTTTATCCACGAACATGTCAGAAGAAGAAATTATGGAAATTCTTATGACAAAAGGTGCCCAGGCAGAAGGTGTCAGATTTACTATTCCAGAAGGGTATACGGTTCAAAAAATTGCTGAAACTTTAGAAGAACAAAAGATTTGTACAAAAGAAGAATTTATGAAAGCATTAAATGAAGCCAAATATGACTATAAGTTTTTAGATGGGATACCTGACAGAAGTAATAAATTTGAAGGCTATCTTTTTCCTGATACCTATGAAGTAAGAAAAGGTGCCGATGCGACGGAAATTGTAAGTAAAATGCTCAACCGTTTCGATGAAATCGTTACGCCGGAATATTATAAGAGGGCTGCAGAGTTGGGTTATACTATGGATGAGATTATTATTATTGCTTCCATCATTGAACAGGAAGCTAAATTAGATGAAGAAAGACCTATTATTGCAGGTGTTATTTATAATCGTTTAAATTCCGATATCAATCTACAGATGTGTTCAACCGTAATGTATGCTTTAGGTAAAAGAAAAGAACACCTTTTATTAACGGATTTGGAGATTGATTCTCCTTATAATACTTATTTGTATGGTGGACTGCCTGTGGGTCCGATATGCAATCCAGGAGCAGCTTCCATAAGAGCAGCCCTGTATCCGGAAGAACATGACTATTTTTATTTCGTTTTAAAAGATGAAGAAACAGGTGAACATGTCTTTACTTCTACTGGAGAAGAACATAATGCAGCAAAGAAAAAATATAATCAGAAATTTTAGGGAAAGATATAAAGACGAAAGAAATTTCTTTCGTCTTTATAATTTTGATTGTGACCAGTTTTATACAGGAGGTTAATATGAGTGATATAATTTATGATTACATTAATGATTATATAAGAGAAATTATACCTGACAGTTCAGGCCTTTTAGGTCAGATTGAAAGAGAGGCTGAAAAAACTGATTTACCCATTATATCTAAAGAAGTTGCCCGCATGATATCAGTTTTATTATCTATAAAAAAACCGCAAAAAATCTTAGAAATAGGGACAGCAGTGGGTTACTCAGCGATTTTAATGAGTCAGTATCTTCAGGAGGGTGGTCAGATTCTTACTATAGAAAGATATGATGTGATGTATAATGCAGCAAAAGAAAATATTCAAAAAGCAGGACTTGAAAATACCATATACTTGATAGAAAAAGATGCTGAAGAAGTTTTGCCAAATTTAGAGGATTCTTTTGATGTGATTTTTTTAGATGCTGCAAAGGGGCAATACAATAATTTTCTTCCACATTGTCTGAGACTTTTAAAAGAAGATGGTTTACTGATTGCCGACAATGTTCTTCATAAGGGAACAGTGGCCAAGCTTAGATATGATGTACCAAGGAGGCAGAGGACCATTCATAAAAGAATGCGGAATTTTTTATGGGAAATCATTCATAATGAAGATTTAGAAAGCTGCATACTTCCCATAGGAGATGGAGTGGCCCTGTGTCACAAAAAGACCAATAAAGCTGAATTGAAAGGATGAAAAAGGTGACGGGAAAAAAAAGAAAGCCTGAATTGCTGGCTCCAGCAGGCAGTTTAGAAGTCTTAAAGACTGCTATTGATTACGGGGCAGATGCTGTTTATATAGGAGGTTATGAATATGGCTTAAGGGCGAAAGCGAAAAATTTTACTATGGAAGAAATGGCTGAAGGAATAACCTATGCCCATAAACATCAGGTAAAAGTGTATGTAACAGCAAATATTATTGCCCATAATCAAGACTTAATTGGCCTAGATAAGTATTTTAAAGAACTTGCCGCTATGGGTGCTGATGCTGTGATAGTAGCAGACCCAGGAGTACTTATGGTTTTAAAAGAAACAGTTCCGGATATGCCTGTTCATTTAAGCACTCAGGCAAATAACACAAATTATAAAGGCGTATTGTTTTGGTATAAACAAGGTGTTGAAAGAGTCGTTCTTGCCAGGGAATTGTCTTTGAAAGAAATCAGTGAAATAAGAAGTAAGCTGCCCTTAGATTTAACTCTGGAAGCTTTTGTTCACGGGGCAATGTGTATTTCCTATTCTGGCCGTTGCTTGTTAAGCAATTATATGACAGGAAGGGATGCCAATAAGGGGGACTGTGCGCAGGCATGCCGCTGGCGCTATTATTTGGTCGAAGAAACCAGACCAGGGGAATATATGCCTGTTTATGAAAATGAAAGAGGTACTTTTATTTACAATTCAAAAGATTTATGTATGATTGATGCTATCCCTCAATTAATTCAGGCAGGTATTGACAGTTTTAAAATTGAAGGCCGGATGAAAACTGCTTTTTATGTTGGTTCAGTGGTAAAGGCTTACAGGGAAGCCATTGATGACTATTTTGAGGATGAAAACTTATATCATTCTAAAATAAACTATTATTTAGAAGAAGTAACAAAATTCAGTCACAGGGACTATACAAAGGGTTTTTATTTTGAAAAGCCTTCAGGCAGCGAACAAATTTACAGCCATAGCAGTTATATCAGAGGATACAGTTTTGCTGGCAGAGTCATGGATTATGATCCCGAAAGTCAAGTGGCTACGATTGAGCAAAGAACCAAATTTTCTGTTGGGGAAGAAATTGAATTCATGCCTTTTTCGAGTCCATCCTTTGCTCAACGAATTAGCCAGCTTTGGGATCAAGAAGGTAATGAAATCCATTCAGCACCGCACCCAAAGCAAATTGTAAAAATGAAAGTAATAAAGCCTGTTGAAAAGAATATATTAATAAGGAAGAAAGAAGAAGATTTTTAGTAAATAAAATGAGACAGACACATCTTTGCCGGAAGCTTCATAGAATAAAAAAGAAGCTTTTAGCGGAGGTGTGTTTTTTGTTTTTAGGGATACTGCAATTTATTGGTACTTTCTCGTATTTTACAGGAAATTCTTCTTTTCCTCAGCCTCTTAGTCCAGAAGAAGAAAAGTATTATTTAGAATTGTACAAAAAAGGTGATAATGAAGCCAAAAATATTCTGATAGAAAGAAACTTACGCTTAGTTGCTCATATTGTGAAAAAGTACAATGGTTTGAATAAAGAATTGGATGATTTAATTTCTATAGGAACCATAGGACTTATAAAAGCCATTAGCTCTTATGACTTGGATAAGGGTACAAGGCTTGCCACTTATGCGGCAAGATGCATTGAAAATGAAATTTTAATGAGCATCCGTTCTTCAAAGAAAGAACGCTATGAAGTATCCCTGCAAGCACCTATTGGAATAGATAAAGAAGGAAATGAAATTGCATTAATCGATATTTTATACAATGATTCGGAATCTGTATTAGACCAGGTGGATTTTAAAATAAAACTAAAAAAATTATATCAAAAAATGAAAACAGTTTTAAAAAGAAGAGAAAAAGATGTCTTGGAAATGCGTTATGGTTTGGAAAATGGCAGTGAAAAAACCCAAAGGGAAATAGCAGATTTATTAGGAATATCTCGTTCTTATGTCTCCAGAATAGAGAAAAAAGCCATTAAAAAATTAAGTGAAGAATTGGCAAAATAAAGGCACTTATTTTTAGTGCTTTATTTTTATATTTAAAATAGAAATAAATATAGGATTTACACAAATAATTACATATGTTATAATAAACAAAAAAGTAAGTATTAATATAAATTATGGTAGATTAAAAATATTTTAATAATTTATTTACATTTATTTAGAAAATTGTTATAATAAAAGTAAGAATAAGAATATAAAAGTAAGAATAAGAATATGGCGAGATGAAGAGGAGTAAAAATGAAAAAAACTGATAAGAGAAAACTAGGTGACTTATTAGTTCAGGCTGACATGCTCACCGTTAAACAACTTAAGAAGGCATTGGCAGAGCAGGAACGGACGGGCGAAAAATTAGGTGAGATATTAGTTAAAAAAGGCTGGGTCACAGAACAAAATATCGTTGAGGTTTTAGAATTTCAATTAGGGATTCCTCATGTGGATTTATCCAAATATGCTATTGATCCCAAAGCTGCCTCAATGATAAGCGAATCTTTAGCCAAAAGATACATGTTGATTCCTATTCAAATAGAAAATGATCGCTTGGTCGTTGCAATGAGCGACCCATTAAATGTTTATGCAATAGATGATGTAAAATTGGCGACAAAAATGGAGGTTATGCCTGTAATTGCCAGTCTTGCTGATGTAAAGCAGGCCATTGACAGAATGTACGGGGTAAGCAAGACGGTAAGTATTGCTGAGGAATTCCGCAGACAGATGCAGGAAAAACCTCAGAAAAAGAATGATTTGGATGAAGAAATGGATGAGGCGGATGTTTTGAATTCGCCGGCTGTTAAATTGGTAAACAGCTTTATAGAGCAGGCTATCAGAAGAAATGCCAGTGATATTCATATTGAGCCTTTTGAAAATTATGTAAGAGTTAGATTGAGAATAGATGGTCAGCTTCATGAAATATTAAAAACGGATATTTCAGCTCTTAATGCGATTGTTACCAGAATAAAAATCTTAGGTAAAATGAATATAGCGGAAAAAAGAATACCTCAGGACGGACGTATTGGGGTAACGCTTGATAATAACCAGTTAGACCTTCGTGTAAATACTTTGCCTACCATATATGGAGAAAAAGTGGTTATCCGTTTGCTTTACAGAACGGGTATGCAGCTTAGGAAGGAAGAACTGGGCTTTTGTGAAAGTGATTTGAAAAAATTTGAGAGTCTCCTCATGAAACCTCATGGAATCATCTTGCTGACTGGTCCTACAGGTAGTGGTAAGTCTACCACCCTGGCGACGGCATTAAGAGAATTAAATAAGCCCAATGTAAACATTATAACGGTTGAAGACCCAGTAGAAAATATGATTGAAGGTATTAATCAGGTGAATGTAAATGTAAAAGCAGGACTTACTTTTGCCAGTGCCCTGAGGGCAATTTTAAGACAGGACCCTGATATTGTTATGATTGGGGAAATGAGAGATACAGAGACTGCCAGTATTGCTGTAAGGGCATCTATTACAGGGCATTTGGTTTTAAGTACCCTTCATACTAATGATGCACCCAGTTCTATAACTCGTTTAATTGACATGGGAATAGAACCTTATTTGGTAGCAACGGCTGTTGAAGGGATTATTGCGCAAAGATTGGTAAGGAGGATATGTAAAAATTGCAAAACGGCTGTTCATCCAACCAGTGATGAGGCTGAGATTTTAAAAATTCCGAAAAATTCTCTTATTTATAAAGGTAAAGGCTGCCAGGCTTGTAATAATACAGGTTACAAGGGCAGATTGGCTGTTCATGAAGTTTTAGTTTTGGATTCTAGCATGCGGGAAATGATTGTAAAAGGTGCAAATTCCGATGAAATAAGAGAATTTGCTATAAATCATGGTATGATTACGCTTTGGGACAATACCAAACGAAATGTTCTTGAAGGTAATACCACCGTAGAAGAATTACTAAGAGTTGCTTATGGTCAAGAGTAGGAGGATATAGATGGATATTGATAAATTGCTTGCGTATGCTGTAGAAAATAAGGCTTCTGATACTCATATTACTGTTGGATTTCCCCCAACCCTTCGTATTGACGGGAAATTGGAACCATTGGATTTACCCAAATTGACGGCTGAAGACACTGAAAAAATGGTCATGCATTTATTGAGATTCAGAGGGAAAAAAGATGTTTTACTGAGGGACGGGGAAGTGGATTTTTCTTATGGAATTCCTTCAGTAGGTCGTTTCAGGGTCAATGTTTTTAAGCAAAGAGGTACCTTTGCAGCTGCTATCCGTACAGTAACCGTAGGGATACCTACCCTTGATGAGTTAAAATTACCTCCTGTATTAAAGAGTTTAGCTCAAAATGTAAGAGGACTCATTTTGATCACTGGCCCTACAGGAAGTGGAAAATCAACCACATTGGCAGCAATGATTGATTTGATTAACAGCCAGAGAAGCTGTCATATTCTTACATTGGAAGATCCTATAGAATATCTTCACAAACATAAAAAAAGTATAGTTAATCAAAGAGAAATAGGGCCTGACAGTAAATCCTTTGCCTCGGCCTTAAGAGCTGCCCTTCGTGAAGACCCGGATGTTATTCTGGTTGGGGAAATGCGTGATTTAGAAACGATTTCAATTGCAATTACTGCAGCAGAAACAGGACATTTGGTTTTATCAACTTTACATACGGTAGGTGCTGCTGAGACGATAGACAGAATTATTGACGTATTTCCACCTCATCAACAGGAACAGATTCGTGTTCAGTTGGCTAATGTATTAAAAGGGGTTGTTTCACAACAACTTTTAAAATTACAAACAGGTAGAGGAAGAATTGTAGCAACAGAAGTTATGGTGACAACACCTGCAATTTCGAACCTAATCCGTGAAGGAAAAAGTCATCAGATTCATTCAATGATTCAGACAGGTAGTAAGTATGGTATGCATTCTATGGATATGAATTTAGCGGAATTATATAAGAGAGGCTTAATTGATAGACAACAAGCTATTAATTATGCACAAGACCAAGAAGCCATCAGAAAGCTGCTTGAAATTGATTAAATGATTATAATGGTATTATTCAATTTATCATATATTATAATCCTTGTTTAATAATAGAAAATATCTGAGATGATTACTTCGTTGTATGACTTAATGACACAAACAATGCACGGATAGGACTGCTAAAGGAGGGGTATGATGCCTGTTTATGTATATCAAGCTAGAAATACTAGAGGCGAATTAATCAGCGGGGAAGTAACTTTTGAAACGGAAGAGGAGATACGGTCTTATTTATCGGCAAGAAAGTTAATTCCCGTAGAAATTAAAACAAAAAGTGCACTGGATACTGATCTTAGCAAACTGCCGATTTTTAAATCAAAAGTAAAGACAAGAGATATTGCTTTATTTTGCCGTCAGTTTGCTATTATGCTAGAATCTGGTATTACAATTGGTGCAACCCTTGATATTGTTAGAAGACAGATTGAAAACCCTACATTAAAAGAAATTGTACAAAAGGTTTATGAAGACGTCCAAAAAGGTAGAAGCTTATCAGAAGCCATGGGTGACCATCCGGAATTTCCCCCTTTGCTTGTAAGTATGATAGAGTCTGGGGAAGTTTCTGGTAGTTTAGATGAAGTAATGGTTCAGATGGCAGGCTATTATGAAAAGAATCTGGATGTTCAAAGAAAAGTAAAATCAGCACTGACTTATCCTGCCATAACGGTTACGTTAATTCTCATTCTTATGGTTGTACTTATTGCTTTTGTTATTCCAAACTTCTTAAGTATGTATGCCTCTGAAAACTTGGAATTACCATGGGTAACAAGAGCGCTCATGTCTATAACTGAATTTACCAGAGATAATTTTCTCATCATTATGACCACTATCATTAGTTTAATAGCAGGCTTTTTTGCAGTAAGAAGGACTCCAAAGGGAAAACACTTTTTTGATGAATTAGTTTTAAAGCTACCTATTGCCAGCAATGTCAATAAAATGGTTATAACGGCTAATTTTTGCAGAACATTAAGTACACTGTTAAAAGCAGGAACACCAATTATTAAGAGTATGGAAATAGTAAGAAGAGTTGTTGGTAATGAAGTGGCAATGGACGTTATAACAAATTCTATTGAAGAAATTAAGCAAGGTACAGGACTAGCCATATCCCTTCACGAGTCGGATCTTTTCCCGGATATGCTGACCAGCATGATCCGAATAGGTGAAGAGACAGGTGCGCTTGACTTTACAATGGAAAAAACAGCGGACTTTTATGAAGCAGAAGCAGATTTGGCTATACAAAATGCGACGACGGTCATTAATCCGGCCATTACCATTGTTGTTGGTGCAGTTGTAGGTTTCGTGGTACTTGCAGTTATGCTTCCTGCTTTCAATATGCTGGAAGCTATGCTATAAAGACAGAAGCTGAATGAAAAATCTGTTTTTTGTCTAATTTTAGCTAAATATATATTTTACAATATATATTTAAATTCACTTAAGGGGGTGAGGGACAAAAAAGTAAGGGGGTAAAATATAGAGATATATAAAACAATAATTTCTAGTCATCATCCAAAATTTATTTAAAATTTATGAAGGGGAGATGTGTAAATGTTTAAGAAAAACTTAAAAAATGAAAAAGGTTTTACACTTATTGAATTAATTATCGTTATTGCAATCATTGCTATCATCAGTGCTATCCTTGCTCCAAGTTTTGCAAGAATGACTGCAAGAAGCAGACTTAAAGCTGATATTAGCTCTGCAAGAGAACTTACCAGAGAAGCAGCTTTATATAATGCTGACAAAGGAACTTATCCAAGTTCTGTTGCAGACTTGGTAAATGACAAATATATTGATTCAGCTCCTTCTCCACAAACTAATGGTGCAAATTTTGTTTGGGATGGTACAAGCAACCGTTTCATGGTTGACGTAGGTGGAAACGCAGACCTTCAAGCGCTTATTCAAACTTTATCCGCTGATGAACGAAACTTTGCTAGATAATAATAAATATAATTCTTTCTTATCAGGCACATTATGTGCCTGATAAGAATTTATACTAAATGGAGGAACAGAAGACCGTGCAGATGTATTTATTTTATATTTTAGTCTTTATCACAGGTTTAGTCATTGGCAGTTTTCTTAATGTTTGTATTTATAGAATCCCTTTAAAAGAATCCATTGTTTTTCCGGCTTCTCATTGTGTAAATTGTAAGCATCAATTAGCTGTCTTAGACTTAATCCCGGTATTTAGTTTTATTTTTTTAAAGGGCAAATGCAGATACTGTGGAACTAGAATTAGTATTCAATATCCTGTCATTGAATTAGTAAATGCTTTGCTTTTTTTATGTATCTTTATTCATTTTGGTTTTTCTTATCAGTCATTTTTTTTCGCATTATTTTCTTCATTACTCTTAGTGATATCTGTGATTGATTTTAATGAAGGAATTATACCCAATCCTCTTATTATTTTTGGACTTATTTTAGGTTTAATATATATTGTTTTTACAACAATAGGAACACAATCATGGGATATTATCAGAGACGGACTAACAGGTTCCTTGTTAGGAGCATTTATTATCATTTTGATTATTCTTATTTCCCGGGGCGGGATGGGGGCCGGTGATTATAAACTAATGGCAGTCATTGGCTTATTTTTAGGTTATAAAAAAATTATCCTTGTATTTTTCCTTGCCGTGATTATTGGAGGCATATTTGCAGCTTTTTTATTAATGTTTAAATCCAAAGAAAGAAAGTCAGCTATACCTTTTGGACCATTTATATCTACTGCAGCTCTTATTGCGTTGTTTTACGGAGATCTTATTATAGAATGGTATTTATCCAGTTTTGTATTTTTCTAATTATAAATATAGAGTCAAGTGAGGAATGGTGGTAATGAAAAAATTATTTAACCATTTTGGCTTTACGATTATAGAACTGATTATTATTATGGCCATAATGTCTATTTTGGCTGCCATTGTTGTTCCTTCTTTTGGTGTTGTTCAGAGGAACCGTATTAATAGCGTTTCTTCTCAAATTGCCATGGATATTAACCGAGTTCATACTTATGCCCGAACACATTATAATCCAATAGTGGGTGGGGATTATGAATACAAAATTGTTTTTAGTGATCCTGTAACGGTTAATACAAAAGACTATTTCACGAAATATGAACTTTGTGGTCCGGAAGTATATGAAGGAACTCAGCCAGAAATTCCTGCTGGAGTCTTAATAAGACCTGTGATGGGGCATTCTACAGAAATACTGATTAAAGAAATTCAGTTTGACGAAAAGGGTAGAGTAAGAATAAAGGATGCAGCAGGTAGTTGTTACGATTGGAATGCGATTAATTCACTAATCAGGATTAGTGTTGAAATAGAAGATTTTGATGTCAAAAAGGAAGTTCTAGTTAATCAATTAACTGCTAAAACAACTATTACAGAGTAGTTGGTAGGTGATATGATGAGAAATATTATCCAAAGAATTAATGATGAAAAAGCTTTTACTTTAATAGAGGTTATCATTGCTCTGACGATTTTTGCTATTCTTAGTGTGAGTATAATGGGAATTATGATTAACTTTAGTTCTACGACAGGAAGGACGCAACGGCAAATTGAAACCCTGGAAAATGCCAGAATAGTGCTTGATTTTATGATTGAAGAGATAAGAAGGGCGAAAGGAATACAAATCGATAATTTGACTGGTAATCAAATTCTGGCACTTGAAATGAATGATACACCGGGGATTGACACATCTGCCAGTGTTCCTGATGTTGTTTTTGAATTTGACTCTTTAGCCAAACAAGTTTATTATAATGGAGTTATTTTATCAGATAATATAGAATTGATTGAGTTTGAACCTGCTAATCTGGTAGACGCAGATGGTAATCTTGACCCTGACTTAGATAAAAATAAGGATGGCTTAATCGATGACAACTTTAAAATTAGAATAAGGGCACTGATTCCCCAGGATAATCACGTTAAAAAAGATGTTGATTATGACATTACGGGGGAAGTTTCTATTAAATATAAAAAAATTTTGGCTAATTAAATTAATCAAATGAGGGGTGTGAATATGGGACAATTGCTTGGCATTGAAATTGGGAACAGTAATATTAAGTTTGTACTGGGCACAAAAAAAGGGAGGATTATTCATGTCCAAAACTATGGAATAGATCCAACACCTAATAATGCTGTCCGTGACGGCTTCATAGTAGATATGGAAGCTGTTTATAATGCTGCTTTTCATTTGTTAAAAAAGAAACATATTACGGAGCAGAATGCTGCTATTACCATACAGAGTACATCCATTATTACCAGGGATGTTGTTGTACCATATATGGAAGAAAAAGAACTAAGAAATGTCCTTGAATACCAAAAAGAGGAGTATTTTCCTATAGATGTGTCAGACTATCAGACGGATTTTAAGATTTTGGAGGTCTTGAATACAGACGAAGGCAAAAAGTTAAACGTTTTATTAGTTGCTGCTCCCAATAATATGATTAATGGAGCTATGGATTTACTAAGGCGGTTAAATTTAAAGGTTAAGTTTATCGACATAGCCGCTAATTCAGTTGCTAACCTTTATGCCCATAAATCGATGTCCTTCCAGGGAGAAGAACCTTATTCCATTATGCTTTTAGATATTGGTGGACAAACCACAACAGCCACTATTGTGTCTGATGGAAAAATATTATTTACACGTACCATCTTATATGGTTTTGATGAGTTAAACAATATTATTGCTAAAGAATTTAGCGAAGAAAGTTATGAACAAGTAGAAATTTTTAAAAGGAGATATGGGGCTATTTATGATGATGATAAAGCGCCTGATGATGATCTATATGGAAGCCATATCAGTCATATCATAAAGCCAATAATTGATACAAATTTAGTGCAGGAAATTAGCCGGGTATTAGACTTCTACTATACTAGAAATAATGCAAGAAAAGTAAAAACTATTTATTTAATTGGTGGAGGCGCTTTTCTTAAAAATTTTGACAGATATATTGGCAAGGCTTTTGGTATAAATACTGTCAGAGGAGACATATTAGACAACATTAAAGCAAGAGATGCGGTTAATTTCAAAAATGATTTTCTTTATTTGTCAAATGTTCTTGGTTTAATTACGAGAGTACAATAGGGGGGAATCAACTTGAAAGATATTAATCTAATACCTCAGGAGTATATACTTATAGAAAAACGAAAGAAATTTGGTTTTTTTATGATTATAGTTGGCATTTTTGCAATCGCAGTTTTAGCTGTTTTAATTACAACGCCTATGCGAATTATTAATGAAAAAAAGCAGACCTTAGCGCAACTCAATGCTGAACTGAAAGATCCTAAATATAATATTATTGATGAATTAAAGAAAGAACTCAGTCAAAAACAAGATGAAAAAGTCTTATTAAATAATCTTTTAGAACAGGTAGACTATAATACTATTGCAAGTCGGACTACTTTAGATATTTTGACAGGCCATTTGCCTCCAGGAATGCATATTTCAGAAATACAGGTTAATAATGAAAAAATTCAGGGGGACTATCCTTATATACGTATCTTTGGAGCAGCAAATGACTTCAGGACTGTATCTGACTATGCGGGACAGTTAATGAATTTGCCATTTATCAGGGATACTGTAATCAATACGCAAACAGAAACGATTGCTGATAAAGGTTATTATGCCAAGCAGATAGAATATGATATCACACTCTATGTTGACAAAACGAAGGGATCGGTGAGTCAAGATGAAGAGTAAAACTAATTGGGGGCTTGTGATACTGATTGGAATTTTTATTATCGGATCAATAGTCCTTTACTGGACGTATATTTTACATCCTCAACTTCAGCAAATCAAACAATTAAATAATGATATAGAAGATGTAAAGCGGCAAATTCAACAAAAAGAAACAGAATTACTGCAATTAGATTCGGTCAGAGCTGAAATTGCTGAATGTGAAAATGAAATTGCAACTGCCAATAGAAAAATACTTCCCTATAAAGAATTTGCTCATAAGATGTATTTTTTTGAGAGCTCTGCTCAATTAAACGATTTGATAATTAAGAGATATACAGTTAGAAATGGGAAAAGAAAATCGGTTTCACTTTCAGGTGAATACATTGAAGATATTGATAAGCTTCCAAATGGGGAATTCCAGGGTGATTTAGAATACCGTGAATTGCTTGTAGAGATGGAAGTAGGCGGTTATTATGAATCTGTTAATACTTATTTAGAACAATTAAAGGCTAATATTAAACCTTTTACTATTTATTATGTAAAACTCACTACGGATATTGATGAGACTTTCAAAGAGTATATGCGTGGTTACTATAATATTGATCTTAATAGCAATATGGAAGGTTATGTTCTGGCTACTATTTATTTGCGAACCTTTTCCTTATATAATGGGCAACAGGCAGATGATGAAATCATTAACCGCAATTATATGGAATATGATTTTGAATATAATAATCCAATTAGAGAAATTGAAAAGCTCCAGGAAAAGATATATAAAGAAATTGGTGGTAATACAGCGGGTTCTAGAACAGATGAATTAAGGGATTTTATCAAAGAAGTCAGCAATTTAGTAAAGCCACCCATTACACCAGTGAATCCCGGGACTGAGGAGCCTGGTGTTAAAACCTTTAAAATTGCCATCAAGGATGCTTATGAATCAGGAGATAATTATTATATTGTAGGTCCTGGTGATTCTGGAGAATATACAACTGTGCAAGCAACAACGATTCAGCCAGCTACTTTTGATCTTGTTCTTAATCCTAATGGTTATCAATATAGTTTAACGACCGTTGATGAAGGAACAAAATCTTTCAGCAAGCAAATGGAACTGGGAGAATGTAGGTTAGTCATTAATTCCACAGTGTTAGAACCAAGGGAAAGTCAGTTATTACACACTACAATTAACATAACCAATAATACAGGTAAAGTTTTGCGTGTTGAAGTGAATGGTAGTTATAAAGACAGAATAAGTATTTTCTCAACTAAGAGTTCAACTCAGATAAATCCAGGTGAAGTTGTGGATAATATAATGGTTGTTTATAAATAATGAGGTTAAGGAGAATCGCTATGGTTAGGGTAAAGGATTGGTTAAAAAATTATATAATCAAAAATGAATCTGGTGTTACTCTGGTTGAAATTATTGTGGCAATTGCTATATTTTCTATTTTTATCATTCCGATTTTCTCAATGGTTCTGACCTCAGGAAATAATACGGCTAACAGCAAAAGATACTATGACGCAACCGTAATGTCTGAAAATCTTTCAGAAGAAATCAAAAAGAAAATTACTGAAAAATTAGCCAAGTATGACCCACTTCATGACACTACCATAAATGATCCGATTGGTCAAAAGGGCGTTCCAGTTGAAATTGACAGTTTTTTAGAGATGACAGAATCAGCTTTTAATAATATTTTTAAAGCAAACGATTATTATTACGAAGTTTATATTAAAGAAATAGACGCGACTACTGACAGTTATTCTATGGGGGATCCCACAGATTTATATATTTTGAAAAAAGGTCCCATGACCGTTCCTGTAGTTGAAGGAGATTCTTTTCCTGCTACTCCTTTAAATACAGTAGATTTCACCTTGTTATCTGAAAATTATGTGACTTATTTTAAGTCAGAATATACTTATGATTCAACTTATAATTATAATCCTACTGGTGCTCCCAGTAAAATTGTTGAAGACTTAACTTTTGGCTATATAAACGGTACGTGGAACACTGCTATTCCCAAAAATGGAACGGATATAACAATCAAGTATGATGGTAATGGTACAAAAAGGAAGTATGATATTAAAGTAGGTAAAAATCCTACTTTAAACACTACGGATGTTATTAGACTTAATATTGATATGACAAGAGCCAACGATGATTTAAAAAATGTAGAGGAAATGCTGATAAGAGTTGAAAATGAGTCTAAAGCTAAAGTAATTATATCCACTTTCCGTTCAACGGATCAATATGATAATAAAATAAAAATTTTACCCATTCAAAAAGTTGTAAACGATGGTGATCAAAGCTTCGAAGAAATTATGAGTAACAGCGGAAATATTTATGTAGAAATGAATACTAAATTTATTCCAAGGAAGAATTATTTAATCAAAATTATTGTAAGAGATGCCCGTCAAAGTCAAAATGGAAAAATACTAAAGGAAATGATCGATATATATGCGCACGATTATCGTATTTTAACATATTAACGATAAAGGAGGGATATAGGGAATGATTAGTTATTTAAAAGCACTCCTTAAATCTGAAAAAGGTAGTGCCCTGGTTATGGTTGTATTCTTGACCCTCGTGATGCTCCTTATTGGTGGGGCCATTATGGCAATATCTTTTTCAAATGTTGAAGTAAGTAATGCTTATAAAAAGACTTCTAATTTGTATCATGTCGCAGAAGCAGCTAGCGAAAAGTTACTGGATAATGTCAATAAGGTTATTATCGCTGAAATGCCCAGAATTATGAAGGAGGCTTCAGATGAAGCCAAATCAACTGTTTTAAAAAAAGTAGAAGCATCTGATTTTGGTGGATTAAAATACGATGATTCACCTGATGGAAGCGAAACAAATGCTTATAAATATAATTATTATTTATATAATTCAGTTACTGACAAGATGAATTTATATGAAGAGGCATTAACCAAAAAAACTTTTGCACTCATAAATGATAAATTTATAAATGAACCGGAATTATTAAAAATCGAATATGAAGTTAAAGATGGAAGAAATAAAATTGTTGTTACAGGTGAGTTGGAAAGGGTGCCAGACCCTGATGCGGCAGCAGCAGGTGTAGGTGTCGATGATCCTGAATATTATAAAAAGGATAAATTATTATTAAAAGTTCATGCGAGCTTACAAAACGGAACGGATATTTTATCAGAACTTGATTTAGAAGGAGATGTAATTTTAGCTGGTCTTAACGAACATGAAGAAATTTTGTTAGAACAGTACGAATGGAAAAAGAAAACAGATCCTTCAGGTAGCAGGGAAAGTATTATTCCCAATGCTTTTAGAAGTCCGGTATTAACTTTTGGAGATTTTGTAGTAGCTAATGGTGCAGAAGTTGTGGTTAAAGGTGATTTAAGGGCAAGAGGCTATATTCCATCTTCTACCATTGACCATCCCTATCCTGAATTAGAAGAATATGGAGGTGTTTATGTTTCTAATGGTTCGAGACTAAAAGTAGAAGGTGATGTGGTAACTTTAGCCAATCTTCATACGATAGCACCTACCAATAGTACAGCTACAACAGTCATTGACGTAACTGGAAATGTCATTGCCCATTCAGTAGCTGTTGAAGATGACTATCCAGGATATTGTGACCCGACAAGTCGTACATGGTCAGATTTTATTAAAGATCATCATATTCTGATTCGCGGAGATGTTTATGTTGACAATGATGTTGCGATTGATCATTATGCAGAGGAATCTACAATAACTATAATGGGTAATTTATTTGGTATTAATAACAGGCCAGGTGTCAATAATGATCCTAATCAGGCGAGCGGTGTTTACTGTATAGGAAATAATTCTTTAATTACCATTGGAAAGAATGCCTTTGTACACGGCCAGGCATGGATTAGTTTTGATAATGGTGCAAGATTTAGCCGTTTGTATGAGAGCATTGGAGAACCATATGAAGAAGTTGACTATCTTCCAGAATATCTTAATGGAAATCCAATAGGAAATTCAATTTATCTGGCTCAAAGAAAAGATTATATCAGAAAGGATAAAATTGCGTTAAATACTAGTGCATATTTTTATGCACCAGCAAGAATAAGTGCCAATGGTTATTTTTACGTTACTAAAAGTAATCCTGCTGATGTTGACACAAGTATAGGCGAGACCCAAATTAATACACATGGTGCTTTTGATGAGCAAGAAGAAGTTTTACGTTTATTTAATGCCGGTGGTATCAGTGAAAGTAATTTAATGCAAATTAATCCTAATTGGTCAGCAGGTATTCAGGGGGCAGAAGATTTAACCGCTGTTGATATTATTAGCAGTGGCGGAAAAGCATTCGCTTACTTATCTGGAGATGAAAGCATGAACTTGCTCAAAAGAAAATATTTTTCAGATGGCGGATCTGGATTTTATAGCATGGGTGCTTTCAGAGGCATCGAAGGTTATATGCTTGTAAGAAGGGACATTTTCATAAAAAATATTAATACATCGGCTGTTAGCGTAAATCTGATGGATTTTGATAAAGATATTGTATATGCGGAAACTCCATCTGGTGCCACAACAGAAGTTTATAATGCGTTTAATGACTTTACTACTGAAGAAGTTACATGGTCTACAGATAATCCTGTATTCTTTGTGAGAACCGCAGAAAATGAAGAAAAAATAATTAATATTAGTGATTTTCATGTAGAAGATAAAGAGGATGAGCCCTTAGAAACCATTATTGTAGACCGGGGCAATGGAACGATTATTTTAAGAGCAGACGGTAGTTTACAGAAGTTAAAAGCTTTAATTGTTTCTAACGGACGGGTTGTTTTTGATGGAGTGTCAGAATTCGAAGGCATTATTATTACTAAAGGTAAACATGAAGGTTATTCACTTACAACAAGACAATTAGTGAGTGGCAGTCATGCAGGAATTCTTGTTAGAAACAATTTAGAAATAACATATGATCCTGATATTCTCTTTAAGGTAAAATGTAAAAATTTTGGAGTAAAGAGAGTGGTGATGGATTATCTGGGATTAACTAATTATAATGCGAAACCAGATGATTCAGAAAAAATCTTTATGAATGCAACTATTAAGACTGAAGAAAGTCAAAAAATTCAACTTAGTCCTGAATCAGTATTTTACACAAGTGATATAGAAGCTTTCAAAGGGGTTCGCTATGAATTAGAAACCTTGAGAATGAAATAACGAATGGAGTGGTGACTTTGAAGTATATACATTGGAAATCCTGGCTTGCGTTTGTTTTGATGTCTCTATTATTAGTTGGGTGCAGTTTCCTTAATTCTACTTCCAGGGATGTTACAGACTTAATTTCTGAAGAGGTGGAGAATATTGAGGAGAAAGAAGAAGTAGACGTAAAGCCAGACCAGGACAAAATCAAAAATGAACTTGTAAAGTTTTTTAATCAGTATTACAATGCTCCAACGAATGTTTTAATAGACTTAAACCGTTATCCTATAATTCCTAATGACAATTACAGGGAAGTATATGAAAGCTTTAAGCAGGCTAGTCTTGAACGTTTAGAAAATTATATGACTGCAGAACTGGAAAAAAATTTAAAAAAGAATTATTTCACCACGGATATCCATTTCCCACGATTTTTATTAATCAACGGTAATGTAGTTGTTAATTACAACAAGGTAGAAGACCTGGAATATAATTTAATAAGTCAGGAAGATATTAATGATGGTAAAGATAAAGCGTATACTTATTTAATTCATGTAAAAGTAAAGGCCAATACAATACCACAGGAAAGATTTTATGAATTATTCAGCTTTAATCCTGAGACAAATTATTATGATTTAATTAATCCCAATATCATTATTGAAGACAGTGAAAAAGATGAAATCTTGCTTGAATGTACTTATGTTGCCAAAATACAGGATAAAAATAATAAAATTAAATTTTACTATTTAAAGGAAGAAGGAGAAAAAGCTGTTTCAGAAGAAGACAGAAGAACTATTGTAAACAACAGCTTTGCAAAACCTATAAATTATATTGATAAGCCACTTAGTGCAGATTCCCTTTTAATCAGAGAGTTTGTTAATAAATTTTTCAACATGAATAAAGATGACCATTTATATTATGAATATGCTTTTGATGCAAATTTTGATATTTTTGCTCAGGCTCTGACTGATTTAGCAATTGCAGAATACCTTGTTCCGGATGAAAACAATTATAGAAATCAATATCCGAAGATGATTATTCCTACAAAAGATGATATCATTAATTTAAATGTAAACATACAGGATATTAAAGTGGATGTTCATTCAAGAACTTCCAGAGGTGGAAGAGTCTATATTGTTAACATTCCAGCTGTAGCAGAGTTGTCAGATTACTCAAAAGAAAAGGTAGAATACAGATATTATTTCCAGGTAGAAGAGGTGGAAATTGACGAAGAAACGGTTACCAGAATTACAAGAATTCAGTATGAGTATATCAAGAGACTTTTCCCTGCATTTGACCTTGAAATAAGTGGATCCGATATTTCGGCGGATAATACACAAACAGATCAAAATGCAAATGAAAATGAGGGAGCAACAACTAATAATTCTGAGGGAACTAAAGGTTCAGAAAATGTACCATCAAATTTTTAAAATGACTGCTTTCTAATCTATGATTTACAGCGAGGTGTGGCATGCTAAGACAATTATTTCCTTTTGATTATATTGATTCGGTTTTTGAGCTGAATATAGAAGAATTAATGAGACTTAAGATTAAAGGATTAATTTTTGATATTGATAATACGCTCGTTCCTTATGACGTAGCGTATCCAAATCAAAAATTAATCTCTTTTTTTGAGAAATTAAAGGAAAAAGGGTTTAAAATTTGTTTAGTTTCCAATAATACTGAGGAAAGGGTTATAAAGTTTAACGAAGACTTAAAACTCTATGCCATTCATAAGGCTTCAAAACCCAGAAGAAAGAGTTTTCTTAAGGCAATGAATCTTATGGGGACACATAAAGACAACACGGTGGTTATAGGAGATCAGGTATTTACGGATGTATGGGGAGGTAATCGTTTAGGTCTTAAAACCATTTTAGTTGTTCCTGTCAGTGCCCGTGATGAGTGGATTACCAAAATAAAAAGAGGCCTGGAAAGAATTATTATCCGTCTATATCAGCGTCAAAGGAGTAAGAAATAATGACAGTAGTAAATTTCGTTCAGGGAGATACAAGAGTATATGGTTTAATTGGGAATCCAATTGCCCATACTTTATCCCCCTTAATTCATAACAGTCTAAATAAAATTTTAGGAAATAATGCTGTTTATGTACCTTTTGAAGTTTTTTCCCAGGGATTAAAAGCTGCTTTAGAAGGAGCCTATGAACTAAATATTCAGGGCTTAAATGTTACTTATCCCTATAAAGAAGCTGTCATACCCCATCTGATTGATATGGATGCATATGGAAAACAAATTGGGGCAGTGAATACCCTGAAAAAATCTGAGGGAGGCTATGTAGGTTATAATACGGATGCCTGTGGGCTGTTAATGTCCCTTAAAGAAGAACAAATCCAGATAGAAAATCATAACATTCTTATTATTGGTGCAGGTGGGGCAGCAAAAGCTGCGGCCATGGCTTTGAGTTCACAAAAGGCAAAAAAAATTTATATTGCGAACCGTACAGAAAAAAGAGCAGAAGATTTGGCTAAGGCTGTTCAGCAATATTATTCTCTGCCAATTGAAGTTTTGCCCCTGTCCGATATCCATTTACTCAATGACGTGGATATATGCCTGCAGACGACTTCTTTAGGTATGCATCCCCAGGAAGGACAATCCCCTGTAAATGACGATAGCTTTTTTAATAAAATTACAGTTGCCGTAGACATTATTTATAACCCTTGGGAAAGCTTATTTTTAAAACAGGCTAAAAAAGCTGGCTGTAAAACAGTCAATGGATTTGGTATGCTTTTTTATCAGGCTGTAAAAGCTTATGAAATTTGGATCGGACAAGAGATCTCAAAAGATAAAATAGCGAGTTTGTACCAAAGCCTTAAGAAAAAACTGAAGGAAAATAAGGACTGGAAAGAAGGATTTTCTTGAAAAGAAAAGACGGCTTTACTTTAATTGAGCTTATTATTGTCCTTAGTATTATTTTAATTATTGCTGCAATTGTAGTACCTTCTTTGCATATTACAGAGCGGTACGCATTAAAAGCAGCAGCCATGGAATTAAAATCTGATATTCTCTACACAAAGACAAAAGCTGTAAAAGACAGTAAACGCTATTGGATGAAAATATATAAAGATAGTAATTTATATTTTATTACTTCTGATGCTTTTGGTCCTCATCATAAAGTTGTATACTTAAATGAAGGCATCGAAATAGAAGAAGCTGTTTTTTCAACGGATAATACCATAAAATTTACGATTAAAGGTACGACTGGTTCAGGGGGAAGAATATGTTTGCGTTCAAAGCATTTTAGAGTTAAAATTACAGTAGTACCGGCAACAGGCAGGGTTAAAATTTACTCTATAGAAAAAATAAAAACTAATCATTGATAGAGGCAAGAAGTCAAATTTTGAGGAGGGGATTTAATGTTAGAAATTAAAAACTATATGGAAGATTTAGTTTTCGAAGAAATGGATGCTGTTATTAAAGATATCCAGTGCTGTAATTGTGAAAAATGCAGAATGGATATTGCTGCCATTGCACTAAATTCTTTGCAGCCCCATTATGTTGTTACAGAAAAAGGAAGATTGTATACAAAGATTAATACGCTTCAGCAGCAATTTGGTATTGATGTATTAACGGCATTGATTAAGGCAGCAATTATCGTAAAAAGGAATCCCCAACATAGCGATGAATAATCATTTAAACATTGTATTAATTGGATTTATGGGCTGCGGGAAGACAACGGTAGGAAAGAATCTTTCAAAAAAGCTGTCATATCCTTTTGTAGATTCTGACTTGGAAATTGAAAAAGAAATTGGTATGACGATATCGGATTATTTTAAGAAATATGGAGAAAATAATTTTAGGCTTATAGAAGAAAAAATAATCCAAAAGCTGGCTTCTGGCACAAGAAAGATTATTGCCACAGGAGGCGGTATAGTTAAAAATCCCGGAAATATTTATCATTTAAAACAAAATGGTCTGATTATTTACTTAAAGGCTTCGGCTGAACATATCTATAATAATCTGAAGAATGATTTTTCAAGGCCTTTATTAAATGTAGAAGATAAATATACCAGGATTCAATCCTTATTAGAAGAAAGAAAAAGTCTTTATGAAAAATACTCTGATTATATCGTCGAGGTTGACGGCAAAGCTGTTGATGAAATTACAAAATCGATTATTGATTATTTAGAGGAAGGTTATCGTTTATGAAAAAAATATTAGTTATTCATGGACCTAATTTAAATTTTTTAGGTATCAGAGAAAAAACAATTTATGGAGAAACTTCTTTTGAGGCTTTAAACAATTTACTTTTAAAAAAGGGTATGAGTATGGGTTTTAAAGTGGAAGTGTTCCAGTCCAACTCAGAAGGTGCTATTATTGATTGCCTGCAAAAAGCTTATTATGATAAAGTGGATGGAATAATTATTAATCCAGGCGCCTTGACCCATTATAGTTATGCGCTTAGGGATGCTATAGCCTCGATAGATATTCCAACGGTTGAAGTACATATTTCTAATATTTATAAAAGAGAAACATTCCGGCATCAGTCTGTAACTGCCCCTTCCTGCATTGGTCAAATTTCAGGATTTGGGATTAACAGTTATATATTAGGACTTCATGCCTTATATGAAATATTAAATTATCACGAGACATCAAAGGAGAATTCTGATGAAGGAAAGACTGACAAAGATTAGAAAACTATTAATAGATAATCAGCTTGATGGGATAATGATTCACAGTCCGGTTAACCGGAAATACCTTAGTGGTTTTACGGGCTCTGCAGGAATATTGTTAATTTCTCAGAGTTTGGCGGTTTTGCTGACAGATTTCCGTTACATAGAACAGGCCAAAAAGCAGGCAACTGATTTTATCATAATAGATTACATGGCGGAAGGTTTATATAATGAAATAAATAAATTTATCAAAAAGGAAAATATAAACCGTCTAGCTATTGAAGCAGAAAAGCTTTCTTATAAAGAATACAGAGAATATAATGAAAAGCTGGATGCCCAGCTTGTTCCGACAGAAAAGCTTGTAGAAAATATCAGAAAAATAAAAGATAAAGATGAAATAAAGAGAATAAAGCAGGCAGCAGCAATTGGAGACGAGGCTTTCAGGCATATTTTATCTTTCCTGAAAGCAGGTATATCTGAAAGAGATATTGCTTTAGAATTAGAATATTATATGAAAAAACATGGAGCTTCGGATTTGTCTTTTAGTACCATAGTTGCTTCCGGGGCTTTTTCTGCTTTACCTCATTGGGAACCTGGAGAAAGAAAGCTTGAGGTGGGGGATTTTGTTGTCATGGATTTTGGCTGTATTTATAAGGGATATTGTTCAGATATGACCAGAACGGTTGTGATTGGCAAGGCAAGCAGCCGTCAAAAAGAAATCTATGATATTGTATTTCAGGCACAAATGGCTGCTCTTGAAGGTCTTGGTCCTTTTAAAAGAGGAAAAGAAATTGATAAGATAGCCAGAGATTATATTGAAATGAAAGGCTATGGGTCTTGTTTTGGTCATGGTTTAGGTCATTGTGTGGGTATGGAAATCCACGAAAATCCAAGATTATCTAAGAATGAGGAAGAAGAATTTTTGCCTGGTATGGTGGTTACAGTAGAGCCAGGTATCTATATTCCTGATTTTGGTGGCGTTCGGATTGAAGACCTGGTTCTTATTACGGATGATGGTATTGAAATTTTAACGAAATCCCCTAAAGAACTTATAGAAATTTAAAATTAATAATTGAAAAAGTTTTCATTTTGTTTTAAACTAAACAAGGTGTAATATATCGAATTTATGATTGAGGAGGAAATATATGGTTTCTGCAGGAGATTTTAGAAATGGATTAACTATTGAATTAGAAGGAGAAATATATACAGTTGTTGAATTTCAACATGTTAAACCTGGAAAAGGAGCTGCATTTGTACGAACAAAATTGAAAAATTTAAAAACAGGTGGAATTATTGAAAAAACTTTCAGACCAACTGAAAAGTTACCTAAAGCCCATATAGAAAGAAAAGATATGCAGTATTTATATAATGACGGTGATTTGTATTATTTTATGGATTCTGAAACCTATGATCAAATTGCCTTAAACAAAGACCAACTGGGTGATTCCTTAAAGTTTGTAAAGGAAAATGATATGGTAAAAATCTTATCTCACAACGGTCTGGTATTTGGTGTAGAGCCTCCATTATTTGTGGAATTAGAAATCACTCATACCGAACCTGGTTTTAAAGGAGATACAGCGACTGGGGCAACGAAACCTGCGGTAGTAGAAACTGGTGCTACAATACAGGTTCCTTTATTTGTTGAAATTGGGGATAAGGTTAAAATTGATACCCGAACTGGAGAATATTTAAGCAGGGTTTAATTGCTTTACAAATCTCTTAAAAAGCTGTGCACTTATTTATTAGTGCACAGCTTTTTTTGTTCTAAACAGGGACATCCCCTCATAGAAATATATATAGACAGGTTAAAGGAGGGGAAAGTTTGAAAACAAAAGAAGTTATTCTAAGCTTTCTTAGTTCCAGGATAAAAAGTTTGTTCTATCATATACCAGAAGAAGAATTTGAAAAGATATACGAAATAAGACTGAGAGTAAATAAGCCCCTGATTCTTTTAAAAGAAGGTCAATATTATTTTGTAAGGAGCGACGGCTATTTAACAAAAAAGCTTGAACAAGCTTTTATTGTCTTTCAAAAGGATATTATTGATACCGCACAACTTATGAGTGATTATTCGATGTATGCTTTAGAGCAGGAATTAAAAAATGGTTATATTACGCTTCAGGGAGGACACCGCGTAGGAATCACAGGTAAAGTTGTTATCGAAAAAGGGGTAATAAAAACCATTAAATATTTCGGGGCTATGAATATCAGGATATCTCATCAAATCATAGATTGTGCCAGAGAACTTTTTCCCCATATCATTAATGGTGAAAATATTAATCATACTTTGATTATTTCTCCGCCTGGCTGCGGTAAAACCACGATGCTTAGGGATCTAATCCGCTTAGTCAGTGATGGGGTTGAAAATCTTTTTTCGGGTATAACGGTAGGCGTTGTCGACGAGCGGTCGGAGATTGGGGGGTGTTATCAAGGTATTCCTCAAAATAATGTTGGGATTAAGACCGATGTGTTAGACGGATGTCCCAAAGCAGAAGGAATGAGGATGCTGTTGCGCTCCATGTCTCCACGGGTTATTGCTGTCGATGAAATAGGGAAAATGGAAGATATTTTTGCTATTGAAGATGTAATGAATGCAGGGGTTAAATTAATTTGCACTGTTCACGGCAGTTCACTTGCAGACATACAAAGAAAACCAGTGCTGAGCGAATTAATTAACAAAAAAATCTTTGAAAGATTTGTTGTTTTAAGTAACCGAAAAGGACCAGGAACGGTAGAAGATATTATAGACGGTATTAATCTGAATTCACTGATGAAAGGAAGAGAACTTTGATTAAAATGACAGGGGCCTTGATGATTATAACGGGAACGGCTTTTATTGGTTACCTTTTTGACCGTTTTGAATTATATAGAATGAAAGATTTAGAAAACATAAAGAGAGCCCTGTTATTTTTAAAAGGAGAAATAGATTATATGATTGCTTCTTTGCCAGTTGCCATGGAGGAAGTTGGTTCACGGGTGGGAACGAATATAGGTAAAATTTTCAGCCATGTCGGAGAAAGTATGAAAAATAAAAGGGGTTATAGTGCAGAGAAGTTATGGAAGGAGTCGGTAGAACTTTATAAAGACAGTACTTATTTATCCAAAGAGGATATTAATAATTTATTGGCCCTGGGTACTGCCCTTGGCTATCTGGATAAAGAAATGCAAAAAAACAATATCGACTTACTACTGGTTTATTTAGAAGATGAAATCAACAGACTAAAACTTCACCGTCATAAAAATGGCAGATTATATAAGACTTTAGGTTTTTTAGGAGGAATTTTGATTGTGATACTACTTTATTAAATTGTTTACAAAAGGGGAGGGCTTTTATGGACATTACGATTGTATTTAAAATTGCTGCGGTGGGTATTCTGGTCTCTGTTTTAAATCAGGTTTTGGTCCGCTCAGGAAGAGAAGAACAAGCCATGCTGACTACTTTAGCTGGTCTTATTGTTGTGCTTTTTTGGATTATTCAATATATAAGCGATTTATTTAAAACTGTTCAAACCTTGTTTCAATTATAGGGGTAATTGCTATGGAAATAGGCCAAATTGTTATTATTGGACTGATTTCAGTTGCTTTAGCTTTGATGCTGGAAAAACACAATCCGGAGTGGAGTATGTATATAAGAATTGTCGCAGGAATATTGATATTTTTTATTATCATTCAAAAGCTGGGAATTCTTTTGGAAATTGCAAAAAAAATGAGTGAAAAAATAGATATGGATTTTGTTTATATAGGAATAGTCTTTAAAGTATTAGGTATTTCATACATATCAGAATTTGGAGCCCAACTTTGTAAAGATGCCGGGGAATCTTCCATTGCTTCCAAGATTGAATTTGCAGGAAAAGTATTGATTATTACCGTTTCATCACCAGTGATGCTGGCGTTAATTGATATTATATCTGACATTATACCATAATAGGAGTTGTGAAATGAAAAAAGTAAAGATATTGTTAATTGGTTTATTATGGCTGTTTATGCCTGTAAAAGCTTATTCTCAGTCTGTGGATGAAATTTGGACAAGACAAATTGAAAGTTTAGACTTTTCCAGAATCGATCAAATGGTAACAAACATTAAAAGCCAAAAAGAAAATCCTTTCTTGCAGGGATTTGATTTCAAGGATATTGTCATTAAAAGCATTAAAGGTGAACTGGATTTTTCTTTAGGCAATATTATAAAAAGTATAATATTTTTATTCTTTAAAGAAATGCCGGCATATTTTAGTCTTATAGGGAAATTAATGGTTATTTCGATGCTCAGTGCTTTTTTAAATAGCTTGGCAGAATCTTTTCAAAGCAAATCTACTTCAAATGTCGCTTTTTATGTTTGTTACATGGTATTAATTATACTGCTACTGCAATCGTTTCAGATTGCTATACAGCTTTCACAGTCGACTCTTGAAAACATGGTCCTGATCATTCAGGCTTCTTTGCCTGCCCTTTTGACTTTAATGATGGCATCTGGGGAACTGACAAGTGGGGCAGTATATGAGCCGGTTTTACTATTTGCTATTCAAATCATGGGTGTTCTTATTAAAAAAATTTTACTTCCCTTCATTTTTTTTACAGCAATTTTGTCAGTAATTAATTCGCTTTCAGATAAGAATTTATTAAAAAAAATGCTGGAATTATTTAATCAAGCTATCGACTGGTTGATTAAAGGAATTGCCATCTTATTTATTGCTCTAATGAGCTTAAGCAGTTTTACAGCACCGGTATTAGACGGGATTATTAACAGGGCTGCCAAAACAGCAGTAGGAGTGGTTCCAGTTGTAGGGGAAACTTTAACAGGGGCGGTTGATATTGTAATGAATTGTTCTTTGTTAATAAAAAATGCAGTGGGTGTGGGCGTTATTATACTTCTGGCCGTTTATTGTATATTGCCCTTAATTAAAATTTTGCTTTTTTTCATGGTGTATAAATTGACTGCAGCGCTTATAGAACCCATATCGGATAAAAGAATTGTTAATTGTATTTCCGATACTGGTGAGGCATGTATTAAGTTATTTAGCCTTGTCTTTACAAGTTCTTTGATTTTTATTGTGGCAATAACGATTTTAATAGGCATAGGCAGTATGACTTTAAACTAAATTTTTGACTGGGAGGGTAAAATGATTGATTATTTAGGAAATTGGCTTAGAAATATCGCCTTTTTTATAATTTTTACTGTTTTTTTAGAGATGCTCATGCCTGATGGCAGCTTTCGAAAATATATCCGAATGCTTTTATCGCTTATTTTAATTTTAATCCTTACCAGGCCTGTGGGCTCTTTTTTATTAGAAGCTTCTTCTGTCGCCGACCGGACCATCATTAATGAACTGGAATTTGAAAGACAGTCCATCCTGAAAGAAACAATCGTTTTCCAGGAAAAACAAGATGACTTAATTATTGAAACTTATAAAGAAAAGCTTGAAATGCAAATCATAAAATTGATTGAGAGTAATAGTCACTATAGTCCCCAGGTTATAGAAATCCAAATAAACGAAGACAGAAGTTCTCAAAATTTCGGGGCGATTGAAGCAATAAAAATATTGCTTACAGAAAAAGAAGATCATAATGCCCGGGACAATACTATTGGTGTTGTAAAACCGATTCATATCAATACAAGTATAAAAAACGAAAACAAGACAGAAAATTCTAATATTAATCCGGAAATAGAAAAAAATATAAAAAATTTATTAATTAACTTCTATAATTTGTCCAGTGATAATATACATATTACTGTACAAAAGAAATATTAGGGGTGGGAACATGGGAAAAATCATGGAATGGTTAAAATTACAGGATAAAAAAAATAAAAATCTCTTATACAATATTACCTTTTTTATTGGGATTGGTGTCTTATTAATCATTCTTGGCGATACGGCGTTTAATAATCTTCCTCGAAAATTAGAAGAAAAGAGGGATAATTTAGTAAGCAATGAGGGAAACTTAAAAGAAATGAATAAGACATACGAAGATGTCATAGAAGAAAGATTGAAAGAGATATTTTCTAAGATGGAAGGTGTAGGAAAAGTTGAAGTAATGGTTACAATATCTTATGGTAAAGAAATATTTCTTGCAGAAGATGTCAATTCAAATTATTCAAGAACCATTGAAGAGGATAGCCAGGGAGGAAAAAGAGAAATAACGAGTGAAGATATACAAAGTAAAACTGTTATGCAAAATACGGGCTCGGGTAGTACACAGCCAGTCATCTTGAAAGAAAAGTATCCGGAGATAAAGGGGGTATTAATTTTAGCAGAGGGGGGAGAAGATCCTAGAGTTAAACAACAGCTGACAGCAGCTGCTGAAACTTTATTAGGAGTTCCTGCACATAAGGTTCAGGTATTTAAAATGAATAAAGAATAGGGGGAATTCTGTATGTTCGTTTTAAAAAGAAATCAAATCATTGTTACGGCTTTAGTTGCTATGATTGCTATTGCCGGCTATTTAAATTATACAGACAGTCAGCAGGTTAAAGATGCAGACATTGTGTATAATGAAAACCTGGATATAACGGATACCATTCCCGATGATGCAATGATTATGGGAGAAATGGATCTGACGGACGAAATGGAAGAAGGAATTATTGGAGAAGCTATATCAACGGATCCAGAAATCTTAGCTCAAATTAATTCTGCTGATTTAGGAGAAGATTTCGATAGCATTGTTGAGACAGCTGCGGGAGAAGAGTCAGCCGTCGCAGATGAAGGTGAAGATGATGGGGCTGCTGTTTTTGTCAACAGTAGTACGGATACACCTTATTTTGCCCAGGCAAAGCTCAGCAGGGAGCAAGCAAGGGCGAAAGAAAGAGAAATTTTATCTGAAATCTTAAATAATAAATCCCTGGACAAAGAAAAGAAATCCCAGGCAGCAGATGAAATGTTAAAGCTGCAAAGGCGGATTGAAAAAGAATCAGCCATGGAAGCTATGATTGAAGCCAAAGGCTTTAAAGAAGTTTATGTAAGAATTAGCGATGACAGGGTTGATGTAGTTGTTAATAAAGAAAAGTTAACTGAACAAGAACTGGCACAAATTGAAAGTATCGTCCGCTCAACAACGGGATACGATGTTGACAAAATTCAAATAATTCCCCTCAAATCTCACTAAAAGCAATTTGCAAATAGAAATAAATCTGTTATAATAGTGTAAAAGTACGTACTTTATCGTGTGAAAGTTTAAGTTATGCTTAGGTAGGAGGAATTTAAATGGACGAAAGAAACGTTTCTTCAATGGCAGAAAGCAACCAAATAGGTCAAATTCAGATTGCCGATGAAGTGATTGCAATTATTGCCGGTTTAGCAGCAACAGAGGTAGAAGGTATTGCCGGAATGGCAGGTTCTTTTACTGGAGGTATTGCAGAAATTTTAGGCAAGAAGAATTTATCCAAAGGGGTAAAAGTAGAAGTAGGAGAGAGTGAAGTTTCTATTGATTTATTCCTTGTTGTAAAATTTGGCGTAAAGATACCAGAGGTTGCCCTGGCTGTTCAGAAAAAAGTTAAAAATGCAGTTGAAACCATGACAGGTCTTTCAGTAATAGAAATTAATCTTCATATAACGGGTGTTCATTTTGATAAAAATAAAGCAGATAATACAAATCAGGAAGTGGAATTTTTTGAATAAGAAAATAAGAAAAGGAGAAATTAACCCTTAAATATGTTATATATTTAAGGGTTAATTTAAGCAAATTTACAAATGCATTTACTAGGAGGAAAAAAATGAGCCGCCGTAGAGCCAGAGAACATGTTTTCATCCTCTTATTTCAAATGACTTTTATTAATCAAGAGGAAACAGATGAAAGAATAGAATTATATTTTGAACAACACAGTCATATTAAAGAAGAAGATAAAAAATATATTACAGAAGAGCTTAAAGCAGTTCTTTCTAAATTAGAAACTATTGATGAATTGATTTCACAGCATTCAAAGAAATGGAAAATAGAAAGAATGTCCCGTGTTGACTTGTCTATTCTCAGACTTGCTGTATTTGAAATGCAATACAGAGAAGACATCCCCAACAGCGTTGCCATTAATGAAGCTGTCGAATTAGCTAAAAAGTACAGTGGAGATCAGTCTCCGTCTTTTGTAAACGGAGTATTAGGAAGTATTGCTTCATCTTTAGGTGAGCCTTATGATGAATAAAAAAGTTTTAACGGTATCTGATGTAAACCATTATATTAAAGCCTTAATTGATAGTGATTATGTTTTGAGCAATATCTGGGTTGAAGGAGAAATTTCAAATTTTAAAAGACATAGTTCTGGTCATATCTATTTTACTTTGAAAGATAAAGATGGAGCCATTTCATGCATTATGTTCAGAAGTAGTGCAGCATTCCTTCGTTTTGATCCCCAAAATGGTATGAATGTTATTGTAAAAGGTTCTGTCTCTGTGTATGAAAAAACAGGGCAGTATCAAATTTATGTCAGTCAGATGGAGCAAAAAGGTATTGGAACTTTATATGAGGCTTATGAAAGGCTGAAAGAAAAACTAGAAAAGGAAGGCCTTTTTTTGCAGTCGCATAAAAAAGCTATACCCGCTTTTCCAGAGGTTGTAGGGATTATTACTTCTCCTACGGGGGCAGCGATCAGAGATATTATCCAAATATCCAAAAGAAGAAACCCTAATATCAAATTGGTGGTCTATCCGGTTTTGGTGCAGGGCGAGCAGGCTCCGGGGGAAATTGCCCATGCCATTTATGAGATGAATCAGTGGGGACAAGCCGATGTTCTTATTGTAGGAAGAGGCGGAGGCTCTCTGGAAGATTTATGGGCATTCAATGAGGAAATTGTCGCAAGAGCTATCTTTGAATCAAAGATACCTGTTATTTCTGCAGTAGGCCATGAAACTGACTATACGATAGCAGATTTTGTTGCAGATTTGAGAGCTCCAACCCCTTCAGCAGCTGCAGAATTGGCTGTACCTTTATTAAAGGACTTAAGATTAAGGGTGCACATTGCTTATAAAACGCTTAATCATTTAATGGAAGACAAAATCTATTCAGAATTAGAAAAATTAAAGAAGATTAATCAATCGGTTCCTTTTAGAAAGCCTTTAGACAGGATTTATAAAAAGCAGCAGGACTTAGATAGCCTGGAAAAAATCCTGAATAACAGTATGAAGCACATTTTAGAAAAAAAAAGGAGCCAGTTTGGTAAAGAAATAAAAGCTTTAGAAGCTTTATCCCCTTTGAACACTTTATTAAGGGGTTATTCCATTACTTTAAGCAAAGAAGGCCGGAATATTTCTTCAATAGGGGATGTCAAAGTGGAAGATGCTATTTATATAAAGTTAAAAGATGGTATCATTGATGCAGTTGTTAAAGGAATTCAGGAAGATGAGGAGGGGTTTGATGGCTAAGAAAAAGCCCTTATCTTTTGAGGAAGGAATTAAGCGTTTGGAAGAATTGGTTGAATTATTGCAGGAAGGGGATATTCGTTTAGAAGACGCTTTAAAATATTATAAAGAAGGAATGGAATTAAGTCTGCTTTGCTCTAAACAGTTAGAGGAAGCAGAGAAGCAGGTGGTTGAGTTGCAAAAAGATTTTGAAGGTAAATTTGTTGAAAAAGTATTTGATGCATGGGAGAAAGACAATGAACTATAAAGAAGCATTAGAGCAAAAAATAAAATTAATCAATCATTATTTGGACAAACTATTTAATAGTATTCCAGATTCACAGGCTAAAATCATTTATGATGCCATGGCATATAGTATTTTTGCAGGTGGTAAAAGACTTAGACCAGTTTTAATGCTATCAGCTTTTGAAGCGGTTGGTGGAGAAGGTGAAATCATTTATCCTTTTGCCTGTGCCATTGAAATGATACATACCTATTCTTTAATCCATGATGATTTACCTGCCATGGACAATGATGATTTACGAAGAGGCAAACCAACCAACCATAAAGTTTATGGAGAAGGAATGGCTATTCTAGCTGGTGATGCGCTTTTAAATAAAGCATATGAACTGATGATTAAGGCTTCCTTGACTTGTTCAGGAAGAGAAGCGCTTGAAGCAATGGATATTATTGCAACTTGTGCAGGAACAGAGGGCATGATTGGCGGACAAGTTATTGATTTGCTTTCAGAAGGCCGTCAGGTGGATATGGAAACCCTGCTTTTTATTCATAAAAATAAAACTGCAGCCATGATAGAAGCTTCATTAAAAGCTGGTGGAATCTTAGGCAAAGGAACTAAGGAGGAGATAGAGGCTCTGGGACAGCTGGGTTATTGTATTGGAATGGCTTTTCAAATTCAGGACGATATTTTAGACATTACAGGTTCACAAGAAAAATTAGGTAAAGCTATAAACAGCGATATAAAAAATGAAAAAGCAACTTTTGTTTCCATCGTAGGTCTTGAAGCGTCAAGGAAATATGTAGAAAAGCTTACCAAACAGGGAATCAGTGCTTTGGAAGTTTTCGGAGAAAAAGCTGCTTTTTTAGCCTGGCTGTCGTATTATTTGATGACACGTACGTATTAAGGAGGATTTATTTTGCAACTTATTCAAGCTATATGGAATAATAATGTTTTAAAAGCTGCCGTAGTCGCTTGGTTTATAGCACAGTTATTGAAAGTAATTGTTGTATTAATACAGAGCCGTAAGCTTGATTTTTCCAGATTGGTTGGTTCTGGAGGTATGCCCAGTTCCCATTCGGCTTTTGTAATGGCTATGTGTGTAAAAGTAGGGGAAACTGTCGGTTATGATTCGCCTTTGTTTGGTGTTGCAGTTGTCATAGGATTTATTGTGATGTATGATGCAGCAGGTGTAAGAAGGGCTGCTGGAAAACAGGCCGCTGTTTTAAATAAAATTATTGAAGAAATAGAAAATATGGATTTTCATTTTGAAGAAAGGTTAAAAGAGCTTCTTGGTCATACACCTGTTGAAGTGATTGCGGGGGCCCTTTTAGGGATTGTAATCGGGTTAATATTTTGCTGACAGGAAAGAAGGGATTAATCTGCAATGATTATGGATGGCATTCATTCACCTAAAGATTTAAAAAAGTTAAATGCAGATAAATTAAACATCCTTGCCAAAGAAATAAGAGCCTTTTTAATTGAGAAAATTAGTCATTCCGGAGGTCATTTAGCTTCCAACCTGGGTGTTGTGGAGTTAACTTTGGCATTGCATTATTGTTTTGATTCCCCCAAGGATAAAATTATTTGGGATGTTGGTCATCAAAGTTATGTCCATAAAATTCTTACAGGCAGAAAAGATCAATTTGACCGTTTAAGAAAATATAAAGGGATAAGTGGTTTTCCAAAACATAAAGAAAGCATCCACGATATTTTTGATACTGGTCATAGTTCTACATCAATTTCTGTAGCCCTGGGGCTTGCTGCTGCCCGGGATTTAAATAATGAAAAATTTTCTGTGATTGCAGTCATTGGAGATGGTTCTTTAACGGGAGGAATGGCTTTTGAGGCTTTAAATAATGCAGGCAGATCCAATAGTGATTTAATTGTTATTTTAAACGACAACCAAATGTCGATTGCGCCAAATGTGGGAGGACTTTCAAAATACTTAAATAAGTTACGTACAGAACCAGTTTATCTTGAAGTGAAAGAAGATATATCCCAGGCTCTTAAGAAAATCCCCGGGATAGGGGAAAGCCTTGAAAAAACTGTGAAAAAGACGAAAGAAGGTATTCGCTATTTACTGGTTCCAGGAAGCCTGTTTGAAGAACTGGGCTTTACTTATGTTGGTCCTGTTGATGGTCACAATATTAAAGAATTGGTTACGGTAATTCAACGGGTTAAAAAGATGAAAGGACCTATTTTACTTCATGTCAATACGGTAAAAGGAAAAGGCTATAGTTTTGCCGAAAAGTATCCCAGCCGTTATCACGGTGTAGATACCTTTGATATAGAAACAGGAGAATCTTTAAGAAAAGACAATAAAGAAAGTTATTCAGATGTTTTTGGAAAAACCTTAGTTGAACTGGCTAAAGAAAATAAGAAGCTGGTTGCCATTACAGCAGCAATGCCTGATGGGACCGGTCTAAAGGAGTTTAGTAAAAAATTTCCCCAAAGATTTTTTGATGTAGGTATTGCAGAGCAGCACGCCGTGACTTTTGCAGCAGGTCTGGCAAAAGGGGGCTTTCATCCTGTATTTGCGGTATATTCGTCTTTTTTACAAAGAGCTTATGACCAAATTATCCATGATGTCTGCATTCAAAATTTACCCGTTGTTTTTGCTATTGACAGGGCAGGTATTGTAGGACCTGACGGAGAAACCCATCAGGGGATATTTGATTTGTCTTTTTTATCCCATATGCCTAATATGACCATTATGGCACCAAAAGATAAAAGTGAATTTGTTGAAATGCTGAAGTATTCTTTTAGTATAAATGGACCAGTGGCCATCCGTTACCCTAAAGGGGAAGCGCCAGATTTGTTCCCTTCAGTGCATCAACCTATTGAATATCAAAGAGCAGAGATTTTGTATGAAGGAAAAGATGCTGCAATTATTGCGGTTGGTAAAATGATGGAAAAGGCTAAAATAATTGTTGAAAATTTAAAAGAAAAAGGCTATCATTTAACTTTGATCAATCCAAGATTTATTAAACCAGTGGATGAAGAAAGTATTGTCGAGCTTGCGAAGCAGCATAATAAAATTTTTACTATGGAAGATAATGTTTTATCCGGTGGTTTTGGCAGTAAAGTGCTGGAATTGCTTGCAAAACACCATATAAAAGATGTTGAGGTCAGGATTTTTGCTTTTCCCGATGAATTTATTGCCCAGGGAAGCGTTGAAGAATTATACAGGGAATATGGACTGGATGCTGAAACAATGGAAGAAGAAATTATTCGTCAATTAACGGCTAAAGGATGATTATGTAATGAGCAGCAAAGAAAGATTAGATTTACTTCTTGTTAAAAAAGGTTTTTTTGATTCAAGGGAAAAAGCCAAAAGAAGCATTATGGCAGGTTTAGTATTTGTAGATGGTATCAGAGAAGATAAGGCTGGGGCAAAAGTGAGTACAGAGGCCCGGTTAGAAGTCAAAGGGACAATGAAATATGTCAGTCGTGGAGGTTATAAATTAGAAAAAGCCCTGGATTGTTTTGCAATTCATTTAGAAGATAAAATTGCTTTGGATATAGGGGCGTCTACTGGAGGTTTTACAGACTGTATGCTTCAAAAGGGAGCAAAAAAAGTCTATGCCATTGATGTTGGCTATGGACAATTTGCCTGGGAGCTTAGAAACGATGAACGGGTTGTTTGCATGGAAAAGACTAATATCCGTTATGTCAGGGAAGAAGATTTAGATGATAAGGGAGATTTTGCTTCTATTGATGTGTCTTTTATTTCTCTTTGCAAAGTATTAAGACCTGTTATGAATTTATTGAAAGAAGAAGGGGAAATTGTAGCCTTAATAAAACCACAGTTTGAAGCTGGACGGGAAAAGGTGGGGAAAAAAGGTGTTGTCAGGGATCCTAAGGTCCATGAAGAAGTGATTATGAATGTTATTGAATATGGCTTAAGTGAAAATTTATATTTGAAAGGTTTAACCCATTCCCCTATCAAGGGACCAGAAGGAAATATTGAATATTTAGTTTATTTTGTTAAAAATAGCAATAATCATATATATCATGCGGATCATCAACTTATTAGAGAAGTTGTAAGAAAAGCTCATGAAACGTTAAATGGATAAGGATGGGCTTTTCTTATAAAGGGAGGGATTTTTCTTGAAAAAAGCAGGCCTTATCGTTAATATAAAAAAGGATATTAATCTGGATAGTAGTATAAAAATTATGGATTGGCTGATGCAAAGAAATTGCTTGGTTTATATCCCTGAAAATCTGGCAAAAATTTTAGAAAAGCCTCATCTGTCAAAAAAAGAAGAAGAAATTTATCAGGATTCAGATTTTATTGTGGTTTTAGGAGGCGATGGTACTTTTTTAAGTGCTGCCAGAAAAGCGGCAATTTATGATACACCTATTTTAGGGATTAATTTAGGTACTTTAGGTTTTTTGGCCGAAGTAGAAAAAACATCCTCCCTTCAGGCTTTAGAAAAAGTCCTGGCCGGGAATTATTCTATTGAGAAGAGAATGATGCTGGAAGTAAAGGTAAAGGATTGTAAAAAAAATAACCAGCAGAAACTAATTTGTTTAAACGATATTGGGGTGACCCGGAGTTCCTTATCCAGAATTATTAATTTAAAAGTATACATTAACAATCAGTTTGTGGATTATTATTCAGCTGATGGTATCATTGTATCAACTCCTACTGGTTCTACGGCTTATAATTTATCAGCGGGAGGTCCCATTCTTGATCCTAATTCTAAGATGATGGTAATAACGCCTATTTGTCCCCATAGTTTAAGTGCAAGGTCTATTGTCGTTTCAGATGAAGATTATATAGAAATTGAGATTTGCGAAAACCACAACTGTGATATTATCCTTACGATAGACGGACAATTAGGCTATCAATTAGATAATCATGATATCATACAGGTAACGAAATCAACTTATATGACAAAAATCATTAAGACTTCGGACTATAATTTTTATGATATATTAAGGAAGAAAATCGTTGGGATAAGGAAGTGAGTAGATGAAGCTTAAACGTCAAGCCAAAATTCTTGAACTCATTAACAATTATGATATAGAAACCCAGGAGGAATTGGCGGACAGATTAAGGGAAGCAGGATTTGAAGTCACTCAGGCTACAGTTTCACGAGATATCAGAGAATTAAAACTTACGAAAGTTGCTAACGAGAAAGGCATTCAAAAGTATTCTGTAATTGGCCAAAGTGAAAAGAATATTTCCTCTAAATATATCCGGGTATTTAAAGAAGGCTTTGTCAGTATGGACATTGCGCAAAGCATTTTGGTGGTGAAGACAATAACGGGAATGGCTATGGCAGTCGCAGCAGCGATGGATGCATTTAATTATCCTGAAATTGTTGGGACCATTGCAGGAGATGATACGATTTTTTGTGCTGTAAGATCCGACCAGGAAGCTTTGAAGTTAATGGAAAAACTAAACCGCATCCTGAATTCCTGATAGGAGTTGATTTTCATGCTTGTACATATCTATATAAAAAACATAGCCTTAATTAATGAAATAACCATTGATTTTAAAGAATTTTTAAACATTTTAACAGGGGAAACGGGCGCTGGAAAGTCTATTTTAATTGGTTCTATTAATTTTGCTTTAGGAGAGCGTGGTTCAAGAGATATTATCCGTACCGGTGAAGAAAATGCCCTTGTGGAACTTCTTTTTTTTGTTGAAAATGATGAAATCCTGGAGCTTATAAAAAATCAGGGAATAGAAGTAGAAGAAGACCGTTATGTCCTTATTACAAGGGCGATTAATCAATCGGGCAGAACTGTATGTCGGATTAATGGTCAAACGGTAACAACCGGCATGTTAAGACAAGTATCTTCTAAATTGATAGATGTCCATGGTCAGCATGAGCATCAGTCCTTATTGGATGTGGGAAAACATATAGAACTATTGGATTCTTTTTGTAAAGATGAGTTAGCGGCTTTAAAAAAAGAACTGGAAAGCAAATATAAAGAATATAAAAATATTGAAAAACAAATAAGTTCCCTGATAGGTGATGAAAAAGAGATTGAACGGAAAATTGATCTTCTGCAGTATCAGTTAGATGAAATTACAAATGCAAAATTTGAAATTGGTGAAGAAGAACAACTCCAAAATCAATTAAAAAAGCTGTCTAATTCCGAAAAATTAGTAAGAGGCATGGAAGAACTTTATGGCTTATTATATGGGAATGATTATGAAAATCATTCTACCTCCTTATTCTTATCTGAAGCGCTGAGGCTTTTAAGGGATTTAGCAGATGTCGATGATGAACTGATGCCTTTATATGAAAATCTTGAGAATATACAGCTTTTACTGGATGACATGGTTAGAGATATCAGACAGTACAAAGATCAGATCCACCATGATCCATATGAATTAAAAGCTGTAGAAGAACGTCTGGATTTATTGTTTGATTTAAAAAGAAAATATGGAAATTCTATAGAGGAAATTCTTCTTTATAAAGATAAAATTGAAGAAGAATTAGAACGGATTGTTAATAGTGAAGAAACCTTAAAAAATTTAAAAAATCAATATGCCCTTTTAGAGGATGAAATTAAAAGACTTTCAGGAAAAATTTCTGACATCCGTAAAGAAAAAGCCAAAATTATTGAAGAAAGAATTGAAAGTATCCTGGCTGAATTAGCAATGAAAGAAGCTAAGTTTTCTGTCATGTTTAGCCAAAAAGACAGCTTTAATGAAAATGGTTGGGATAATGTTGAATTTTTGATTTCTACAAACCCTGGTGAAGAATTAAAGCCTCTGGCTAAAATTGCATCTGGTGGAGAAATGTCAAGAATTATGCTGGCATTAAAATGTGTACTTGCTGATATTGATGAAATAGGAACATTGATTTTTGATGAAATTGATACAGGAATTAGTGGGGCAACGGCACAAAAAGTTGCTGAGAAATTAGGTTACATATCCAGAAAAAGACAGGTCATCTGTATTACCCATTTGCCACAAATTGCTGCCATGGGCGATTGTAATTACAAAATTGAAAAAAGAATTGACGAAAACAAGGCAATTTCTTCCATTAAAGCGTTAAAAGAAGATGAAGTAATTTATGAATTGGCACGACTAATCAGTGGTGCACAGATAACGGACATTAGTTTAAAAAATGCAGAAGAAATGAGATTGCTGGCAAAGCATTTTAAGGCAAAGCTGAATTAATTTTCTTGTAAGCTTTTGACTAGTATAAGAACAATTTAAAAAGGTTAATTTATGTTTATAAGCTACATGCTCCAGAAACATAAATTAACCTTTTTTAATTTGTATTGAGGGTGAAAATGATGAATAATAAAAAGTTTTTAAGATTTGCTGTTTTATTTGTTATTTTTGTACTTTTGATCAGTCCTTATGCAGCTTCTTATTATTATATACCAAAAGAAATAAAAATGATGGCAGGGAGAAATCATGATTTTGAATTTAATCTCCCGCTTCAGGCGAAAATTTCATCAGAAAAAATAGGTGTTTTAAAATTTAATAATAAACCAATAGAAAGCAATAATTTTCAAATTGATTTACGTTCTCCTTTTTCTGTTCAGCCAACAGAACAAGCAACGCTTGATGTAAAATTAAAATTTTTAGGAATAGTTCCACTAAAAACCGTAAAAGTCGATATCATATCTCAAAAAGAATTGGTTCCTTGCGGAATGACCGTAGGCGTAAACGTATCTACTGATGGCATAATGGTCTTAGGGACAGGAACAGTCATTTCAGAAGATGGTAAAGAGTATACGCCCTCCAGGGGCATACTTAAAACGGGAGATTTAATTTTAAAAGTCAATGAAAAAAGTATAGAAAATAAAGAAGAACTGATTTCTGCTATTGAGAATTCCAATGGAAAAGTCTTAAAAATGACCATAAAAAGAGATAATGAGCTGCTTGAAATTTATGTTACCCCGATAAAAAGTGAAATCGATAAAAGCTATAAAATAGGAGTCTGGGTACGGGATGAAACCCAGGGCATTGGAACGATTACTTATTATAATCCTAAAAGCTATACCTTTGGTGCTTTAGGTCATGGTATAACGGATATAGATACCAGGAAGATTATTCCTATAAAGAACGGAAAAATCATGAAAGCAGAAATTACTTCCATAAAAAAAGGTCAAAGAGGAATACCTGGAGAACTGACCGGAGCTATCTATGACACAGAAGAAGCTCAGTTAGGGACCATTGAATTAAATACCAGTCAAGGTATTTTTGGAAAATTAGACCCTAAAAAAATGAAAGCTTTTCCTAAAAAAAGTTTTCCTATTGCTTTTCAAAATGAAATACATGAGGGAAAGGCAATCATTCTATCGAATATTTCGGGTGACAAAATAGAAGAATTTGAAATTGTAATACAAAAAGTATCCAGATTTCAACAGGATATTTCGAAAGGAATGATTATTAAAATCACTGATCCAAGACTATTGGATAAGACGAATGGTATTATCCAGGGAATGAGTGGCAGTCCTATCATACAAGATGGAAAACTGGTAGGTGCAGTAACCCATGTTTTTGTTCATGATCCAACGAAAGGTTACGGAATATTTATAGAAAATATGCTAAAAAATGAAAGTGATTTGGAATAAAATTGAAATATATACTCTATTTTATTAAGAAGTTCTTTTTTGTGAATAATCAATCTTGATTTTATTTTATGCATTCATTATAATAGGAATAGATTGGATATTTCTTTGGAAAGTGAGTTTTTCAAGGCTTACGCTAAGATAAGCCGTTATCAAATTACAAGGGGGTCATTTTTTTGAATACGGATAAAATTAAAATCGTTTTAGCAGATGATAACAAAGATTTTTGCGAAATTTTAGCTGAATACCTCAATAGACAAAGTGATATGGAAGTTATTGGTACAGCTAATAATGGGACAGAAGCATATGAGATGATTTTAGAAAAGACTCCGGATGTTGTAATATTGGATGTCATTATGCCCCATTTAGACGGAATAGGTGTAATTGAAAAGCTTAAAAAAGTTCAAATGGAAAAAAGACCAGTATTTGTGATGCTTTCTGCTGTAGGACAAGATAAAATTACTGAAAAAGCATTAAATTTAGGGGCGGAATATTATATTATAAAACCTTTTGATATGGAAACCCTTATTAATCGTATTCGTCAGTTAAAAGGACATCATGAAATTATAAAAAGCAGAGGTTCAACGATGTCCCTTAGCAAAGGTTCTTATGTACCCACTGCTCATAATTTAGAAACGGAAGTGACCAATATTATTCATGAAATAGGTATACCTGCTCATATTAAAGGATATCAGTATCTCAGGGATGCAATTATCATGTCTATTAATGATATGGAGATATTAAATTCTATTACAAAACAATTGTATCCATCCATTGCTAAACAATATAATACGACGCCCAGCAGGGTAGAAAGAGCCATTCGCCATGCCATTGAAGTAGCCTGGAGCAGAGGAAAAATGGATACCATTAATAAGCTTTTTGGTTATACAATTAATAATGGCAAAGGGAAGCCTACGAACAGTGAATTTATAGCTCTTATTGCAGACCGTTTAAGATTAGAGTTACAAGTGGGCTAATATTTTATAAAAAGCTTTCTTACTTATTCGAAGTAAGGAAGCTTTTTTATTTGTTATATTTATTGAAAAATCATCCATACTAATTATAGATAAGGTAGTTTGAGATGTTCAGTGTAGGGAGATAATGAGCAGGATTGATCATAAAAGGAAAAGGCTTGTTTGTGCTGAAAGGAGTGAAAAATTGAGTATAGTAGGCGTTGCCAAAATTGACAGCAGTACTAAAAAACTCATCCACCGGCTGACTCCTAAAGATATTGCGATTATCGATCATGAAGATTTAGATTATGTATGTGCCTATGCATTAGCTTCTAAAAAAGTTAAAGCAGTCATCAATAAATCCTCTTTTAGTTCAGGAAAATATCCTAATCGGGGGCCTTATATCCTTTTAGAGCATCAAATTCCCTTATATGAAAATATAGACCATTCGATTTTTAAGTATATTAAAGAAAATGACAAAATTGAAATAAAAGATAATTTATTATATAAAAATGAAATTGCCGTTCCTTTAAAATCTATTAGTAAACGGGATTGTGACCAATTTCAAAAAAAATCCTTGAACAATCTTAAAAATGAAATGTTTGCTTTTATTGATAACACCTTATATTATATGAAAAAAGAAAAAGGTAAATTATTCCATCCTCCCAGACTCCCTGCTATCAATATTCCTGTTGCCCACCGGCCAGTATTGCTTGTAACCAGGGGAGAATATTATATTGAAGACTTAATGAGACTAGAAAATTTTATTAAAAAACAGCAGCCAGTTTTGCTGGGTGTTGATGGTGGAGCAGACGGACTGGCATTTCTAAATTATATTCCTGATATTATTTTTGGTGATATGGACAGTGTATCGGATGAAAGTTTAAAAAAAGCCAAAAATATTGTATTACATAGTTACGACAATGGTATCTGTCCTGGAGAGGCGCGTATAAAAAAACTTGGTCTGCCTTATTCTAAATACTCTTGCTTTGGTACCAGTGAAGATGGGGCAATTTTAATGTGTTATTATATGAACGCTTCTTATATTGTCATTGTAGGAAGTCATAATAACTTAATCGACTTTTTGGAAAAAAACCGAAAAGGTATGGCGAGTACTGTTTTAACCAGAATCTTAGTAGGTTCGAAACTCATTGATGCAAAAGGATTTTTTAAGCTTTTTTAAAGATGGTGATTATTTTTGAATGAAAAGATATCCATAATTATTCCGGTTTACAATGAAGAAGACTTTATAAAGGATACATTAAAAGGACTTTTAGAAGCGGATATAAAAAACTTAGGGGAAATTATTGTTGTGGACGATGGTTCCGTAGACGAAACGAAAAAGAAAGTCTGTGAAATCAAAAGCGCTTTTATTTATTATTATTCTTTAGCCCGTAACAGGGGGAAAGGGGCTGCCTTAAGAAAAGGTCTGGAACTTTCCAGATACCCGGTGATTGTTTTTTTAGATGGGGATTTAGGCTATTCATCTAAGGAAATTAAAAAACTTTTAAAAGCGATTGATGATAAGAGTGTAGATTTCGTGATTGCTGATTTTCCTCCCCCTTTGCATAAGGGAGGTTTTGGTTTTGTAAAGAAACTTTCGCAAAAAGGCGTTTATTTTTTGACAGGTCAAAAGATAAAAAATCCTATATGCGGACAACGGGTTTTTAGAAAAGAGATTCTTGCAGATATTGCAATTCCTGATGGTTTTGCAGTGGAAGTGGGCATGCTTATTGATCTTTTAAATCATGGTTTCCGAGTGCGGGAAATTCCTGTTTTTATGAGGCACAGAGAAAGTAAGAGAGATTTAAAAGGTTTTATTCATAGAGGGAAAGAATTTATTCAAATTTTGCAGATATTAATAAAAAAATATTTTCAGTATAAGAATCCCTGGAATCGATGGTGAAGCTATGATTTTTTATTTGATTGGAGGACTTATAGGTTTTTTGAGCTCTTTTTTTTGGAGAGATATTATATTAGATTTTTTAATAAAATATAATTTTAAAAAAGTTAATTACAGAAATAAAAAAGTTCCTGTAGGAATGGGTATCTTATTATTTTTTTCAACCCTGATTGCTGCTTATTTTATTATTTTTTTTACTGAGCAGGCTTTTATCTATTATCTTTTTTTATTTGGTCTTTCGCTCATTGCATTTGCTGGTATTCTGGATGACAGTATTGATGAAAAAGAGGTAAAAGGATTAAAAGGACACTTAAGGAAATTATTTAAAGGAGAGTTATCAGCTGGTGCAATAAAGGCATTAGCGGGAATTTTTGCAGCTTTTTATATAGCCTTTTTATTATCAGGGACTTTAAGCGATTTAATTCTTAACTTATTGTTGATTCTTTTTTCTATAAATATCATCAATTTATTTGATTTAAGACCAGGAAGGGCTTTAAAGGTATTTTTCTTAATGAGTGCTATAATTTGGCTGATTGGGGATTTTTCTGACAAGTATTTGACTTTTTTACTGATAGGCAGTAGTTTTCCTATATGGAAGGGGGATTTGAAAGAACAGTACATGTTGGGGGATATAGGCGCTAATATATTGGGCTATAGTCTGGGTTTTACTGCCGTGATTTCCTTAACGCCTTATTATAAAATGCTTAGTATTGGATTATTTCTTTTTCTTCATTTAATTGCAGAAAAAAAATCCCTTTCTGAAATCATTCTTAAAGTTCCTTTTCTACACTATTTAGATAATCTTGGAAGGGATAAAATACAATAAGGCTGGTTTTTACCAGCCTTTATTGTATTGACTTTGAAATCAATTGTTTAATTTTTATTTCATCGGGGGTGATATAAAGGGTTTTTTGATTTTCATAGATGACCATTCCAGGCTTAGCACCTCTGGGTTTTTTAACGTTTTTTCTTAAGGTATAGTCTACAGGAACATTACTGGAGTTTCTTGCTTTACTATAATATGCGGCAAGATGGGCAGCCAGAAGGAGGGTTTCCTCTGGTACTTCTTTATTTTCTGTTTTTATAATCACGTGGGAACCAGGAATGTCTTTTGTGTGGAGCCATAAATCCGTAGGAGCAGAATGCAGAGTTAATTCATCATTTTGACGGTTGTTTTTTCCAACGTAAATATCAAAGCCTTCGGCAGATTTAAAATGCAGGGGTTTTGATTTTACTTTTTCATTAGAACTTTTTCCTTTTTTATTTTTAATATAGCCTTCTTCTTGTAATTCTTTTTTGATATCCTCAATATCTTCAATATCTGTAGAAGCTTCTAAGGAAGAAAGCAAGGATTCCAGATAGCTGATTTCTTCATTTACCCGTTTAAGCTGCTCTTGGACGGCATTTTTCGTCCTTTTTGCCTTATTGTATTTATTAAAATAATACTGGGCATTTTGAGCTGGTGTTAAAACAGGGTCTAAGGGAATGGTTAGTTCTGTCATATTTTCATCATAAAAATTTACGGTAGTGAATGAGGTCATTCCTTTTGAAATAGAGTATATATTAGAAGTAATCAGTTCTCCAAAAACCCTTAAATAATCACAGTCTGATACTTCCTGTAACTGGCGGATCTGAATCTCTTTTTTCTTATAGCATCTTTCCAGGTTGTTTTGAATGATTTTATGAATGTTCCTTGACTTTTCTTTGATTCTGGAAAGCCTGTCTTTTACCTTATAATAATCTTCAATGGCTTCTGAAACAGAGTCATAATATTTTTTTGCATAGCCTGTAAATTGGCTTAAATCAATAGAAGAAAACTCAACAGGCTCACCAGTATGGGGATCATAAATAATTTGAGGCTGAAAAAGATTAGCTTTTACTTGTTTAAAAATCCCATTCATGACTTTAGATAGCCGTTTTAAATCTTCGTCTCTTAATTCTTCTAAGTAAGCAGAAGCATCGATATTAGCCCTGTGACATATTTCTGAAGCAACAAGAGGACTGATGCCAGTAAAAGTTTTGTAAATGGTTTGTTGCAGTTTTGTACCTTTATTGCCTTTAAGCTGTGTTACAAAGTCAGCTTCTTCAAGGCTTAAAGGATTTATTTTATCCTGAGATGGTGGCCTTTGATAGATTTTTCCTGGTAATACTTCTCTGACAGAACTTTTATCCTTTGAAACCCGGATCACACTGTCTAAGATACAGTTTTTTTCGTCCGTTAAGATAATATTGCTATGGCGTCCCATGATTTCTATAATGAGCTTTTTAACCGTTAAGTCACCTAATTCATTAATGTTTTCAATATGAAATTCTATGATTCTTTCAAAATCTGGCTGAACAACATCGATTAATTTGCCTCCGCTTAAATGCTTTCGAAGAAGCATACAAAACATCGGAGGACTTAAGGGATTTTTTCTTTGAATATTTGTAATGTGGCTTCTGGGGTAATTGCTGTTAGAATTCAGCAATAAGCGGTAATTGGCCCCGTTTCCTCTTATTTGAAGAATAATTTCATCCGATTCCGGTTGATAAATTTTATCGATTTTGCCAGCCAGCATAAGTTTTTTGATTTCGTAAACAATATTAGAAATTACAAGGCCGTCTAATGCCATAAAAATTCCTCCTTTTAGTCTTAGATTAGTATACCATTAAGTCTTTTGCTTTAAAAGTATTTATCTTTACGATTTAAAAGGAAGTATACTGTCCCTGTCTCTTTTATTGACTTAGCCAAAAAGCTGCGATATAATACAAAAATAAGAGAAATTCAAAGGAAAAAAAGGAAAGAGTGAATAAAATGATTCGTAGCATGACTGGATACGGTCAGGGGAAGCTTATTTCGGATGACAGAAAGTTTACGGTTGAAATTCGTTCTGTTAATCATAGATATAATGATATTAATGTACGGCTTCCAAGGACTTTAAATTATCTTGAAGACAAAATAAGAACCTTTATAAAAGAAAGGGTTTCAAGGGGTAAAATAGATGTCTTTGTTTCTTTTGAAACGACTTCAAAAGATGATTTTGAGGTTTACTTAAATGAAAACTTATTGGATGCCTATTTAGAACAACTTAATATAATTAAAAATAAAAGCACTGTGATTGATGATATATCGGTATCTTTATTAGCAAGATTTCCTGAGGTCATTATCGTTAATAAAAAAGAAGACGATAAAGATATTTTATGGCAGTTGTTAGAGGAAGCTTTAAAAGAAGCTTTTAATAATTTTCTTGCCATGAGAGAAAAAGAAGGAGAAAATTTAAAAGAGGATTTATTGGCTAAATTAAAAGTTTGTGAAAATTATTTGGCTAAAATTAAGGAAAGAAGCCCAAATCTGGCAGAGGAATATAAAAATAAATTAGAAAAAAGATTGCAGGAGCTTTTACCGGATCATTCCATCGATGAGAACCGGCTTGCTATGGAGATAGCAATTTTTGCTGACCACTGTAGTATCGACGAAGAAATTGTCCGTCTAGAAAGTCATATTAATCAATTTAGAAATATCTTAAATCATGAAGAAATCGTTGGACGCAAATTAGATTTTTTAGTACAGGAAATGAACCGGGAAGTCAATACCATAGGCTCTAAAGCCAATGACCTTCAAATTAGTCAGAGTGTGATAGAATTAAAAAGTGAAATAGAAAAAATTAGGGAACAAATTCAAAATCTCGAGTAAAGATTGTTTAGGAGGTTAATATGGGTATAAAATTAATTAACATCGGATTTGGGAACATTGTTTCTGCTAATCGAATCATCTCCATAGTAAGCCCGGAATCTGCCCCCATTAAGAGAATCATTCAGGAAGCAAGAGACCGTGGAATGTTAATCGATGCGACTTACGGCAGAAGAACAAGGGCCGTGATTATTATGGATAGTGATCATGTGGTTTTATCTGCCGTACAGCCAGAGACTGTTGCCAACCGGCTGACTTCTAAAAATCAGGATAGTCTTAATACTGAAATAGATGAATAATATAGGTGATAAATCATGAATAATACTAAAGGAATCATCGTAGTTGTCTCGGGCCCTTCTGGTTCAGGGAAAGGCACCATCGTCAGTGAATTAATAAAAAATGAGCAGTATGCCCTTTCTATTTCAGCCACGACACGAAAACCCAGATTAGGAGAAGAAGAAGGGATTCACTATTTCTTTAAAAGCAAAGAAGAATTTATGGATATGATTGAAAAGAGAGAATTAGTTGAATGGGCTGAGTTTTGTGATAATTATTATGGTACACCCAAATTTTATGTAGAAAGTAAGATGAACGAAGGTAAAGATGTTATATTAGAAATAGAAGTCCAGGGGGCATTGCAGGTTAAAAAACTTTATCCCGAAGCTGTTTTGATTTTTATTGTTCCTCCGAGTTTAAAAGAACTAAAGAACAGACTGATTAATCGGGGAACGGAAAGCAGTGAAATCATTGAAAAAAGGCTTAGACGTGCCCTGGAAGAATTAGAATTTATAAATGACTACGATTATCTGGTCATCAATGACTGCATTGAACAGGCTGTCATGGATATCAATACGATTATTAAGGCTGAACATTTAAAGGTGAATAAAAGGATGTCTTTAATTGAAAAATTTAAAGAGGAGTGATGATTGTGCTTAAACCTTCATATTCAGATTTAATAGAAAAATTAAATGAGAAAAGTTCTGATGAGGAAAAACCGATTATTACGAGCCGCTATTCCATTGTTATAGCGACTGCCAAAAGAGCCCGCGAAATTGTAGATAAAGGGGATCCAAGGGTAGAATCTAAATCTAATAAACCCGTATCGGTTGCTGTAGAAGAGCTTTACCAGGGAAAGACCATTATTAAATATAATGAAAGTAAAACAGGCCATAATGTTGAAGAAATAGAAGAAGTATTTGAGGAAGATGTGAAGGCTAGTGACAATGAAGATAATTAATCAGAGATAATTTTTTGCAATCGCCCTTTGGGCGATTTTATTATACTAGAGCAAAGAACCATATATAAATACTATTTGCTAAAGAAGGGAAGAAATTAAATGATGAATAAAACCGTTGTTCTGGGAGTAACAGGAGGTATAGCTGCTTATAAAGCCTGTGAAATTGCCAGCCGCCTGGTTAAGTCAGGAATAGAAGTGAATGTGATTATGACCAGGTCTGCACAAGAATTTGTAAGACCTTTAGTTTTTCAGTCCCTTACGAACAGGCCTGTAGCAACAGATATGTTTAAGGAACCTGTTACCTGGGATATTGAGCATATTTCTCTTGCTAAAAAAGCTGACTTGTTTTTAATTGCACCTGCAACGGCAAATATTATCGGAAAAATTGCGGCAGGGATTGCGGATGATATGCTTTCAACAACGGTAATGGCAACAAAAGCTCCGGTAGTCATTGCTCCAGCAATGAATACTGCCATGTATAATAATGTTATTGTACAAAGAAATATACAAACTCTATCGGATTTAGGATATCATTTTATAAGCCCGGCAGAAGGCCGTTTGGCTTGCGGGGATACAGGTATAGGAAAACTGGCTGATGTAGATATTATTGTTGAAAAAGTCCTGGAGCTTTTAGACCAGCAACCCCAAGATTATAAAGGTAAAAAAGTCGTTGTTACGGCAGGACCTACCAGAGAAGCTTTGGATCCTGTCCGATACATTAGTAATCATAGTTCTGGGAAAATGGGCTATAGTCTTGCAGAAGCTGCTGTAAAAAGAGGGGCGGAAGTTATTTTGATTTCAGGTCCTACTCATATTAAGCCTCCTTGTGGTTGTCAAACCATTTTTGTAACAACGACAGAAGAAATGTATCAGGAAGTCATAAAGCATTATGAGAATGCCGATGTTCTGATTAAGGCTGCGGCGCCCAGTGATTACACTCCTGAATTTGTATCAGACCATAAAATAAAAAAGAACAAAGAAGGACTCACCATAAAGTTAAAATTAAATAAAGATATACTAAAAGAATTAGGCAGATTAAAAAAGAAGCAAATTCTTGTTGGTTTTGCAGCTGAAACTGATAATGAACTGGAATATGGAAAAAAGAAATTAGAAGAAAAAAATTTAGACATGATTTGTATTAATAATGTTGCACAGGAAAATGTCGGCTTTGGCTATGATACCAATAAAATAACTCTTGTTAAGAAAACAGGAGAAGAAAAAAGTCTGCCTTTAATGAGCAAAAAAGAGTTAGCCAATATGATTTTAGATGAAATAAAAGACTTGTTGATGGAGCAGGACCATATTTAAAGGGTGGAAAAAATGATTGCAGAAGTAATTGTAGGCATATCTCATGAAAAACTGGATAAGATTTTTCATTATATTGTACCGAAAGAATTAGAATCAAAAGCTCAAATAGGGGTGAGGGTTCTTGTACCTTTTGGAAAGAGCAACAAAAAAATAGAAGGCTACATTATTGGTTTTTGTGAAAACAGTTCTATAGAAACAGATAAATTAAAAGAACTTTATTCCATTGTAGATAAGAGTCCTTTGTTTAATGATCATATGCTTGCTTTGGCCAAATGGATGCGGGAATATTATGGTGCTAATATGGTAGATTGCCTGCGCTGTATTCTCCCTTCTGGGCTAAAAATAAAGGCACAGACTTTTGTCAGACTTAATCCGGATTTTAAGAACCCGGAAGTTTTAGAGTCGGAAAAACGAACAGAAAAAGAAAAAGAAATCCTTTTATATTTATTGAATAAAGACAGCTATGTTCTTATGGAAGATTTATTGGATTTATTTGGAGGACAAATTAAAAAAGAACTAAAAAAGTTAAGAGATGAAAAACTGCTTGAAGTTCGAGAGAAAGAACTTATAAAAGATTATAAGTGTGTTATAAAATACGTATCTCTTCATAAAGAAATGACCATGGAGCAATTGGAAAATATCCTGATGGAATATCAGTCCAAAAAAAATTACAGGGCGCAATGTAGAATAATCGAATTTTTAATGATGAATGAGACCATCCCTCTTAATGAAATGAAAAAAATATTAGAAGTATCCAGTCCTTCAATTAATGCCCTGTTAAAAAAAGATATCATTGAAATTGAAGAAATAGAGGTCAGCAGGGATTCATACAGACACTTATATAATGAGAAAACAGAAGCTTTTACACCTACTTTTGAGCAGGCAAATGTGATAAGATATGTATTAAATAAAATAGACAGCCTAAAAGGAGGAAAAATTCTTCTCCATGGTATTACAGGAAGTGGAAAGACAGAAGTCTATCTCCAACTGATTGAAGAAGTCATAAAAAGAGAGGGTCAGGCGATTGTCCTGATTCCTGAAATATCTTTAACCCCACAAACAGTTCAGAGATTTAAAAGCCGCTTTGGTGAAAAAGTGGCTGTGACCCACAGTAAACTTTCTCTGGCAGAAAGATATGATCAGTGGAAAAGGGCAAGAGATGGGGAAGTTTCTGTTATGATTGGTCCCAGATCGGCAGTTTTTACGCCTTTTTCTTCTTTAAAATTAATTATTATTGATGAAGAGCATGAAAACACCTATAAATCAGAATTTGCTCCCAAATATCATGCCAGAGAAGTAGCAGAAAAAAGATGTGAATTGACTGGAGCGGTATGCTTAATTGCTTCAGCAACGCCTTCCCTGGAAGCTTATTATGGAGCAAAAACAGGGATAAGAGACTTATTGGAATTGACTTATAGAGCGAATAATAGTAGCCTTCCTCAAGTAGAAATTGTCGACATGAGAAATGAGTTAGAAGAAGGCAACCGCTCAATTTTTAGCAATTATCTTAAAGAAGAGATGGGAAAAAAACTTAAGAATAAAGAACAAATTATTTTATTTTTAAACAGGAGAGGCTTTTCTAATTTTGTTTCTTGCAGAAAATGTGGATATGTATTAAAATGCAAAAGTTGCAGTATTTCTTATACCTATCATGCCTATAACCATTCTTTGGTTTGTCATTATTGCGGTGACAGGATATTAAGCCCTTCTGTTTGTCCCCAATGTGGCTCAAAGCACATTAGGTATTTTGGAGTGGGAACAGAAAGGGTAGAAAATGAAGTCAAAAAATTATTTCCTGAAGCTTCAGTTTTGAGAATGGATTTGGATACAACTAAAGGAAAATATGGATATGAAAAAATCATTGAGCAATTTAGAACTCAAAAGGCAGATATTTTAATTGGTACTCAAATGGTAGCGAAAGGTCATGATTTTCCCAATGTGACTTTGGTAGGTATTTTAGCAGCTGATTTAACACTTCATATTCAGGATTTTCGTTCGTCTGAAAGGACTTTTCAGCTTCTGACTCAGGTAAGTGGAAGAGCAGGCAGAGGTGATTTACCAGGAAAAGTCATTGTCCAGACCTATGATCCGGAGCATTATAGTATCGTAGCGGCTAAAAATCACGACTTTCTGACTTTTTATAATCAGGAAATCAGCATTAGAAAAGAACTGGATTATCCACCTTTTACTCATATCTTTACGGTTTTATTGGTTGCTTCCAATGAAAAAGAGGTCATCCAATCTGCTTACAAACTGATGGAGATAATGAAATATTATAACAGGAAAGGGAATTTTAAATTATATGGACCTGTACCTGCCATGATTTCTAAAATAAAAAATAAATACAGGTGGCGGATCATTATTAAATGTAATGACAGGAATCTATTAATGCAATATGCTTTTTATTGCATTGACCAGTATAAGAAAAAGTTTGATAATAACCAGCTATTAATTCAAACGGATATTGACCCGCTGATGATTTATTAAGCTAAAGGAGGAAAAAATATGGCTTTAAGACAAATCAGAACCGACGGAGATGAAATATTGAGAAAAAAGGCAAAAAAAGTTGAACAAATTACGCCTTCTATTATTACGTTACTGGAAGATATGGTAGAAACGATGTATAATGCTGACGGGGTGGGTCTGGCAGCACCTCAGGTAGGCGTTTTAAGAAGAGTTGTTGTGATTGATATAGGCGAGGGGGTTATTGAACTCATTAACCCTGAACTCATTGAAACAGAAGGAGAGCAAATCGGACCAGAAGGTTGCTTAAGTGTGCCAGGTGTTACAGGAGAAGTGGAAAGACCTTTGAAAGTTAAAGTAAAAGCCTTAAACAGAAAAGGTGAAGAATTTATTATAGAAGGAGAAGGCCTTCTTGCCAGGGCCTTGTGTCATGAAATCGATCACTTGGATGGCATCATTTTTACCGATAAGGTAATCCGCTATTTAGATGAGGAAGAAGAATAAGAAAAGGGGTATGAGAATGAAAGTCGTTTTTATGGGGACACCAGATTTTGCTGTTCCGACTTTACAAAAATTAATTGATGAAAAGTATGAAATTGCTGCTGTGGTTACTCAGCCAGACCGTCCCAGGGGCAGGGGGAAAAAAACCCTGGCTCCTCCTGTAAAAGAATTGGCTCTTCAATATCATATTCCTGTTTATCAGCCAGAGAAAGTTAAAACACCTGAATTTATAGACAGCCTTCAGAAAATTCATCCGGATTTGATTGTGGTGGTGGCCTTTGGTCAGATACTTCCTAAGGCTATATTGGAGATGCCCCAATATGGCTGTATTAATGTTCATGCTTCTCTTTTACCTAAATACCGGGGAGCTGCTCCTATCCAATGGTCCATCATTAATGGAGAAGAAATCACAGGTGTAACCACCATGTTTATGGATGAAGGAATGGATACAGGAGATATTTTATTAAAGAAAGAAGTTAAAATATATCCTGAAGATACGGCCCAGGAACTTCACGACAGACTCTCTGTTGAGGGGGCCAGCCTTTTAATAGAAACATTAAAACAACTGCAAACAGGGCAATTAATTAGGCAAAAACAAAATGACCAGGAGGCAACTTATGCACCGATGTTGCAAAAAGAAATGGGCTGCATCGATTGGTCAAAATCCTCAAAAGAAATTATTAATTTAATTAGGGGTTTATCTCCCTGGCCAAGTGCCTATACTTACTATAAAGATCAAATGATAAAAGTTTGGAAAGCTGAAGAATATCATGAGAAATATGATGCTCATGTCATGGGAGAAATAACTGAAATCATAAAAGATAAAGGTATTGTTGTAAAAACAGGAGATGGAAGCCTTATGATAACAGAAATTCAGGCTGAAAATAAGAAAAGAATGTCTGTTGTTGATTATTTAAGAGGACATAAGATAGAAAAAAATATTGTTTTAGGCAATAATAGAAATGAAATAAAATAAGCAGGGGTGATAGAATGTATATTGATACCTATTATATCATTTTTGTATTACCAGCAATTCTTTTAACCATTTATGCTCAGGCAAGAGTACATTCAACTTTTAACAAGTATTTAAAGGTTAGAAATTTAAGAGGTATGACTGGGGCAGAGGCGGCAAGAATCATACTGCAAAACCAGGGGATATACGATGTAACTATCGAAAGAATTCCTGGAAATTTAACTGATCATTATGATCCCCGAACGAAAACCCTTCGACTGTCTGGTCCGGTATATGATGGTACAAGTATCGCATCGGTAGGGGTTGCTGCCCATGAAGCGGGTCATGCCATACAGCATAATGAAAGCTATAGTTTCTTAAAAGTAAGACATTCTATTTTTCCAGTTGTCAGTATTAGTTCAAGAATGGCCATTCCTTTGATTATGCTTGGATTTGTTTTGTCGTTTTCTTTCCTTGTTGAATTAGGGATAATCTTATTTTGTGCGGTGGTATTTTTTCAAATCATTACTTTGCCAGTAGAATTTAATGCGTCCAAAAGAGCTTTAGTTGCTTTAGAAGGACAGGGGATATTGTCGGACAATGAAATAAGACCTGCAAGGAAAGTTTTGAGCGCTGCTGCCCTGACTTATGTCGCAGCGGCTGCAGTTGCAGTAGCAAATTTGCTCCGCTTAATATTACTTGCTAATGGTGGTCGCAGAAGAAGGTAGCAGAAAAGTCATCTATAAAAAGCGTTACTATGTAACGCTTTTTATCATGAATGATATATAAAAATTAAGGAGAATATTAGATTCTATTGAAATGTAATTTATTGATTAAGGAGTACGCATATGGAAAAATTAAAGCCAAGGGAAATAGCAGTCAATATTATTTCTGAAATCAATGAAGAAGGTGCATATAGCAATATATCTCTTAAGGATAATTTAAGTTATTACGGTTACTTAACGGATTTAGACAAAGCCTTTATTACAAATATTGTTAATGGAACAGTCCGCTATCTTTTAACCATTGACTATGTCATTAATTCTTTTTCCAAAATAAAAACAAAAAAGATGAAAGCAATTATTAGAAGTATTTTAAGAGCTTCGGTATACCAGATATTGTTTATGGATAAAGTACCTCCTTCAGCAGCTTGTAATGAAGCCGTTGAAATAACAAAGAAGAAAGGTTTATCCGGCTTATCGGCTTTTGTAAATGGAGTATTAAGAAATATCGTACGGCATAAGGATATGATTTCTTATCCGGATCCAAAGAAGGATTTTCTGAATTATTTGTCAGTTAGATACTCTTTTCCTCAATGGATTTTAGACTACTGGCTGCAATATTATGAAGCAGATTTCGTAGAAGAATTATGTCAGGCATCGAATATCAATCCCCCGATCAGTATTCGTTGTAATTTATTAAAAAATGATATTTCCTCTTTAGCAAAATCTTTATTAAAAGAAGGAGTTCAAGTTTCCCAAGGTTTGTATTTAAAAGAAGCTCTTTATATTTCTAAGACTTCATCACTTGGAGACTTAGAATCCTTTAATAAGGGTTTATTTCAAGTTCAAGATGAAAGTTCCATGCTGGTAGGACATATTTTGGCTCCAGAGAAAGGGGAAAGAATTCTTGACGTTTGCAGTGCTCCAGGAGGGAAAGCAACCCATTTAGGAGAATTGATGCATAACGAAGGTTATATATTGGCTAGGGATATTCATGAAAAAAAATTAAATTTAGTGGCAGACACTGCTAAAAGATTAGGGATTTGTATCATTGAAACCGAAGAAAAAGATGCAACTGAACTGGATGAAAAGCTGGTAAATACAATGGATAAGGTTTTAGTCGATGCCCCTTGTTCTGGTCTTGGAATCATCCGTAAAAAGCCAGATATCAAATGGAAAAAAGAAAACAGGGATTTAGAGAGCCTGATAAATATTCAAAGAAAGATATTAGAAATTTCTTCGCAATATCTGAAGAGGAATGGGGTTCTGGTATACAGCACTTGCACTATCTCTGAAAAAGAAAATCTTGAAAATATAAAATGGTTTATTAAAAATTTTGATTTTGAGCTCGAAGACCTTAATCCTTATATTCCTGAAAGTATTCAAAATCATGATACAAAAAAAGGATATATACAATTATACCCTCATATTCATAATACCGATGGTTTCTTTATTGCAAGACTGAGAAAAAAATAGGAGGATAAAATGCAAGATAGAGAAATTGCTTCATTAACCGTAGAAGAATTGAAGAAGCTTATGCTGGAAATGGGAGAAAAAGAATTCCGTGGAGAGCAAATATTTCATTGGATTCATGGGAAAAGGACAGTAGCTTTTGATGAAATGACAAATCTTCCAGGAGAATTAAGGGAAAAGCTTAAAGCAAGTTTTGATTGCAATCTTGTTAGCCTGGAACAAAAATATATCTCTAAAATTGACAAAACAATAAAATACTTGTTTCGTCTAAAGGATAATAATATAATAGAAAGTGTTTTGATGAGTTATAATTATGGAAATAGTGCTTGTATTTCATCTCAAGTGGGTTGCAGAATGGGATGTGCTTTTTGCGCATCAACTTTAGAAGGGTTGATACGTAATTTGTCTGCTGGTGAAATGGCAGGACAAATTTATCAAATTGAAAAAGATAGCAATAGAAAAATATCAAATATTGTTATTATGGGTGCTGGAGAACCCTTAGATAATTATGATAATATTCTTAAGTTTATCTCGATCATCAATCATCCAAAAGGTGCAAATATTGGTCAAAGACATATTACCTTATCAACCTGTGGTTTAGTGGATAAAATATATGATTTGGCAGATAAAAATTTACAAATTACTTTAGCGATTTCTTTGCATGCGCCTAACGATAGGATAAGACAGGAAATTATGCCTATAGCTAAAAGATATTATATGGATGAATTATTAAAAGCTTGTTCTTATTATATTGAAAAGACCCATCGAAGAATTACTTTTGAATATGCTTTAATTAATCAGGTAAATGACAGGGAAGAACATGCTTACGAGCTGGCAGATAAATTAAAAGCGTTATTGTGTCATGTCAATTTAATTCCGATGAATCCTGTTAAGGAAAGTCATTATCGTGAAAGTCACCAGGAAAGGATTAACTATTTCAAAAAGATTTTAGAGTCAAAAGGTATTCAAACGACCATAAGAAGAAGATTGGGCAGTGATATTGATGCAGCCTGCGGACAATTGAGGCGAAGGTACTTAGAAGGAAATGGGGTGGAAAAATGATTTCAGCAGGGCAATGCCATATTGGAAGACACAGAAACAAAAATGAAGATGCCATTTTTTTACACGATCAGCCATATGGTTGTCTTCCAAATCTTTATATTGTTGCTGATGGCATGGGTGGTCATCAGGCAGGAGAATATGCCAGTTCTTTAGCCATACAGTGCTTTTGCGAATTTGTTAGAGAGCATAGAGATCATGAAATTACGCGGGATAATTTAAATGCTTTTTTACATGATGCAATTCTTTATACGAATAATCATGTTTATTCTAAAGCTCAAAATGATCCCAATTATAATGGAATGGGGACAACTTTTTTAGTAGCTGTTTTTCTGGAAGATAAAATCTATGTAGCACATGTAGGTGACAGTCGAGTATATCTTATTCAAGGTGACCGTATCCGTCAGTTGACCCTGGACCATTCTTTTGTGGAAGAAATGGTTCGAAAAGGAGAAATTACTGAAAAAGAAGCCCTGCATCATCCTAATCGTAATATCATTACAAGGGCAGTAGGAACAAATTCTACTGTCGATGTTGATTTTTATACAGAAGATATTACGGATGAAACCCTGACCTTAATGTGTTCAGATGGTTTATCCAATATGTTAGATGAAGAGGAAATTTTACATATAGTAAAGGGAAACGCGGATTTAGAAGACTTATCTCAAGCTTTAGTTGACAGAGCCAATGAAAAGGGAGGATTTGATAATATTTCCGTCATCATTATAAGGGGAAGGGAAGGAAGGTGAGAAAATGCTGCAAAAAGGATATATACTAAGCAATCGCTATGAAATAATTGAAAAAATTGGTGCTGGCGGCATGTCTATTGTATATAAAGCGAAATGTAATAAATTACAACGTTATGTAGCAATAAAAGTATTAAGAGAAGAATTTGTCAGTGATGAGGAGTTTGTGACAAGATTCAGGGTTGAAGCGCAGTCTGCAGCAAGCTTGTCTCATCCTAATATTGTAAACATTTATGATGTCGGCAATGAAGATAACCTATATTACATTGTCATGGAATATATTCAGGGAAAAACCCTTAAACAAATGATTGACGAAGAAGCACCCTTTTCTTCTACCAAAACCCTGAAGTTTGGGTTGGATATTGCATCGGCATTACAGCATGCCCATAAGAATAATATTATCCATAGGGATATAAAACCTCAAAATATATTGGTAACCGATGAAGGCGTTTTGAAAGTTGCAGATTTTGGAATTGCAAGAGCAGTTGATTCTTCAACAGTCGTTACAACGGGCAATGCGATTGGCTCTGTACATTATTTTTCTCCTGAACAGGCCAGGGGCGGCTTTGTTGACAAAACAAGTGATATATATTCTTTAGGAATTGTTATGTATGAGATGATTACAAAAACTTTGCCTTTTGAAGGAGATAGTCCGGTTACAGTAGCGCTTAAACATATTAATGAAGAGCTTCCTGATCCGTCAACGGTTAATCCTGATATTTTTCCAAGTCTCGAAGATATTATTTTAAAAGCCACTCAAAAGAAAACTGAAAACAGATATAAAAGTATTGATGAAATGATAAGGGACATGGAAAGAGCTATAGATGAGCCAACAGGAAAATTTGTTTATATGAATCAAAGAGATTTAATAGATTCCCCTACGATTGAAATGACTCAGGATGAGATGAAAATTTTAAGAGGAGAATATCAAAACAATTATTCAAAAGAACTTAACGGGCTAAAAGATGATATGGATGCAGAATTTGAGGATTTTGATAATGAGGATTCCGAGGACGAGGCATTTGAAGAGAAAAATCCTAAAGAAAAGTGGGTGGTTGCAGGAGCAGTATTCACTTCATTGATTATTATTGTTATTTTAAGCGCTGTAGGAATTAAAATGATTCGCAGTTATTTAACACCTAAGGTTGTGGAAGTTCCGTCATTATTAAATATGACTGTTGAAGAAGCAAAAGCTTTATTAGATGAAAGGAAACTTATTCTTATTGAAGAGGAAGAAATATTTGATGATGAAATTGAAGAAGGGAAAATAGCTTTTCAGGATCCACAAGAAGGAACGGTCATTAACATTAATTCTGAAGTTGTAGTAAAGGTAAGCAAGGGTTACCAGAGTTTTGAGGTACCAGATGTGGTTGATTTAGATTATGATACGGCTATTCGTATGTTAGAAGAATACTTTGATGTATCCGTTGATTCCCAATATAGCGATGAAGTAGAAGAAAATCATATAATTTCTCAGGAACCTGAAGCGGGAACTTTATTAAAAGAAGGCGATACAGTAAAAATTACCATAAGTTTAGGAAAAGAAATACAAACGATTCCTGTGCCCAAGGTAGTCAATTTAAGTGAAGAAGCTGCTGTTAACCAATTGCGTAATTCAGGTTTGAATGTAGGCAGCAGGACTTATGTGCCTAGTGATGAAGTAGAAAAAGGTTATGTCATTAGTCAGAGTGTTGCTCCAGGTGAGTTGGTAAGAGAAGGTTATGCAGTAGATTTGGTAATTAGTGAAGGTTCCAATAAAACTGAAGAACCAGATAAACCTACTGACAACAATAATACGGGAGGACCGGTTGAAAAAGTTATAGAGATTATGGCACCAACCGATATTGATTTGCCAATAGTCAATGTAAAAATCAGACTCAACCGGGAAAACAGATTTGTTTATGATAAAAATCATGATATTTCTGAGTTTCCTATAAAAGTTCCAATTGTTGGAGAAGGCGAAGGATTTATCGAAGTCTATATTAATGATGTTATAAAATATAGAGAAAATATATCTTTTACTAATCCTGTAAATACTGTGGAGGAGACAGAATGATTGTAGGAACGATTGTAAAAGGTATTGCTGGCTTTTATTATGTCAGAGTTGATGACAAGGTATATGAATGTAAAGCTAAGGGGAAATTTAGAAACATCAATTTAATTCCTTATGTAGGTGATAAAGCAGAAATAACACTTTTAAATGAAGAAAACCGTGGCAGTATTGTGAATATATTGCCACGGAAGAATTACTTAATTCGTCCACCGGTGGCCAATGTTGATCAGGCAGTGATTGTATTTGCTGTAAAAAATCCTAATGTCAATCTGCAGCTTCTGGACAGATTTTTAATTTTAGCTGAAGAACAAGGTCTGGAGATTGTTATTTGCTTTAATAAAATTGATTTAGAAGAAGAAAAGGTTTGTAAAGAGCTGGCAGCCATTTATAAGAAGGCTGGTTATAAAACCATATTAAGCAGTACAGTATCCAATGAAGGTATTTTAGAACTAAAAGAAGCTTTAGCGGATAAAACAACAGTTTTTGCTGGCCCCTCAGGTGTTGGTAAATCTTCTTTGCTGAATGCCATTGATACTTCTTTAAAATTAGCAACAGGAATGATTAGTGAAAAAATAAAAAGAGGAAAACATACGACAAGACATGTAGAACTGTTACCCCTGGATAATGGTGGTTTTGTTCTTGATACGCCAGGCTTCAGTTCCCTTTCCCTTTCTCATTTGGATTCAATGAAACTGCAAGATTATTACAGGGAGTTTGTTCCTTATAATAATGCTTGCAAATTTATACCTTGTAGTCATATACATGAACCTCAATGTAAAATTAAGGAAATGGTAGAGGAAGGTCTCATTGATTTTGAACGGTATCAGCGTTACAAGAGTCTCTATAATGAACTCGAATCCAATGAGCAAAGGAGATGGAAAAAGTGAAAATATTAATTATTGCCGGCGGAGATATTGAGGATTATTCTTTTGCCAGAAGTTATGCGGATGATTCAGATTATATTATCTGTGCAGACAGGGGTATAAGCCATGCAAGGGCAATGTCCTTAGTTCCGGATTTAATCGTAGGCGATTTTGATTCTGCTTCAAAGGAAGATATGCATTATTATCAAGATAAAAATATCATTTTTAAAAGTTTTCCTTCCAAAAAAGATAAAACCGATACGGAACTTGCCCTGGATATTGCCATAGAAAAAAATCCCCGGGAAATTTATATTATTGGTGGAACTGGAAACCGGCTGGACCATACTTTAGCGAATATCCATTTATTATATTATGGTTTACAAAAGAAGATAGCTATTTCACTTATAACTTCAACTCAGAAGATTTATTTAATTGATAAAGAAATTACCCTTAAGGGAGAAAAGGGTAATTTTGTCTCACTTATTCCTTTTTCTTTAGAAGTCCATGGTGTTACGACAAAAGGTTTAGAATATCCTTTGAATGAAGCGGTCTTATACAGTGGCAGTTCATATGGGATCAGTAATGTGATGACTGCATCTACGGCAAGCATCTGCATAAAGGCGGGTTTTCTTTTAGTCATTCAAGTATTAAAAGAGTAAAGGTCTCAAATCGATTGAGACCTTTTTTTGCACACATTTTTATAAGTATGAATAAAATATAATGAAAAAATTAAGGGAAGAGAAAGGATATGAAGAGCAGGATACTTGGCTTATTTCTTTTTTCAGTTGGAATGGGTATGCTTTTGGTGTTTCTTCTTCCGGGGACTAGTTTTGTTGTTATTACTGCCATACTATTTTTATTTTTAGGATATATCTTTTTTAAAAAATATTAGTGAGGTGAAAAAAATGAGGATAATGGTAGTTAAAATGCCAAAAATATTATCTAAGCTGATTAGAAAAATATGGGGTATAAAAAACGAATAAAAAAAACAAAGTTCTTCTGAACTTTGTTTTAATAATTAGTTGGCACGGGTAACAAGATTAGAACGTAAGCATCTTGTACAAACATTCATTCTTTTTTTGGTCCCGTTGTCTAATAATACCTTCACTTTTTTAACGTTAGGTTTCCATTGTTTATTACTTCTTCTATGAGAGTGACTCAGTTGTATACCAAAGTGCACACCTTTTTGACAAACATCACATTTTGCCATAGCACTACACCTCCTTTATAACCATAGCCCTATAAACACAACAAAGATATTTTATCAGATACTCGAAAAGAATGCAAGAAAAATTCTAGCTATATTATTTTCAATTCTATTTTGAAAAATAATAAAAGATGATATAATATATAATAAAGTTTTTATATGAAAAGAATATACTCAGGAGGGTTAGTATGTCAGGTAAAATTGTGAATGAGTACGGGAATATTTTTATAGACAATGAAGTTATTGCTCGAATAGCTGGTTTAGCTGCTATAGAATGTTATGGAATCGTAGGTATGGCCATAAAAAATGTTACCGATGGTTTGGTTCAACTCTTGAAACGCGAAAGTCTTACAAAAGGTGTTAAAGTTATCGTTGAAGAAGATGCAGTAAGCATAGATTTTCATGTTATTGTTGAATATGGTACGAAGATATCAGCAGTGGCAGATAACTTAATTAGCACAGTTAAGTATAAAGTTGAAGAATCTACTGGTTTAGAAGTTAAGAAAATAAATATATTTGTCGAAGGTATCAGAGTCGACAATTAAGGGTACGAAGGAGGCAGCAAAGTGAATATACCTAAGATAGACGGAGAAATGTTAAAACGTATGATCATTGCCGCTACCAATAATTTAGGTAAAAATAAGCGCATGGTCGATGAATTGAATGTATTCCCGGTTCCTGACGGAGATACTGGAACCAATATGTATCTGACCATTTTGTCTGCTGCAAGAGAAGTAGAAAAAACAGAATCTAAAGATGTTTTTGAAATTGCGAAAGCAGCAGCATCTGGTTCATTAAGAGGTGCAAGAGGTAATTCTGGAGTTATTTTATCTCAATTGTTCAGAGGTTTTTCAAAAGGACTTCAGGGTTATTCGGTTGCGGATACAAAGGCTTTGGCCAATGCGTTTGATTCAGGGGTAAAAACAGCTTATAAGGCTGTTATGAAGCCCAAAGAAGGAACCATTTTAACCGTGGCAAGAGGTATGGCAGAAAAAGCCCAGGCACTTGCAGAAGAAACGGATAATAATAATATAGAGAGCTTTTTACAAGATATTTTTGCTCATGGACATCAGGTATTAAAAAAGACACCGGATATGCTTCCAGTATTAAAACAAGCAGGGGTTGTAGATGCTGGTGGAAGGGGTCTTTTAGAAATTTTAGAAGGGGCAATCTCTGCGCTTTATATTTCCGAAGACATTAGTTTAGTAGATAACAGTTTAACTGCAAAAGATGCAGGAACTTATTCTGCTTTGGCTTCTGTAAGTCAAGAAGAGATTACTTTTGGTTATTGCACTGAATTTATTATAAACTGTTCAGAAAATAATGAAAGTGCAGCGGATGAATTAAGACAATATTTTAATACTTTAGGAGATTCTATCGTTGTGGTTGAAGATGATGAGGTGATTAAGATTCATGTACATACAAATCACCCCGGAAAAGTCATTGAAAAGGGATTATCCTTTGGTCCTCTAACCAATATTAAAATAGATAATATGAGAGAACAGCACAGTAGCCATCTCAGTATTGAAAAAGAAGAATCAAAAGCAAAAGAGTCTCCTTCTGAAAAGAAAGAAATAGGTTTTATTGCTGTATCCGCAGGAGAAGGCCTTAAAGAAATATTTAAAGGTTTGGGCGTGGATTATGTGATTCAGGGCGGCCAGACCATGAATCCCAGTACAGAAGATATTTTAAATGCAGTTGAAAAAGTGAATGCAGATACCATAGTTGTTTTACCGAATAATAAAAACATCATATTGGCTGCAGAACAAGCTCAGAAATTATCACAAGAAAAAAGAATTGAAGTCATTCCTTCAAAAACCATTCCTCAAGGTATTGCAGCCATGATAGGTTATGAGCCACACAGGACGATTGATGATACCATAGAATCCATGAAAGAGTCCATGTCTTATGTTAAGACGGGACAGATTACCTTTGCTATAAGAGATACCGTGATTGGCGACAGAGAAATAAAAGAAGGCAATATTTTAGGATTGATTGAAGGAGATATTGCTGTTGTTTCCGATGATTTAGATAAGGCAACTTTAGAACTCATTGATAAGATTGTTGATGATGATAGTGAAATCATCAGTATATATTACGGAGAAGATGTTGATGAAAGTCAAACCGATAAAATAAGAAAATATATCGAACAAGTTTATCCGGATTGTGAAGTAGAAATTCATTATGGTGGTCAACCATTGTATTATTATATTTTCTCTGTAGAATAAAGATTATTTCCAGGGCACCCACAGGGTGCCTTTATAAAATTATGAAAGGGGTTTTTTATGAATCTTTCCGATTCCGTAAAAGAGCTGAAAGGTGTCGGAGAACAAACCTTAAAAAAGCTTAATAGATTGGATATTTATACCATAGAAGATTTATTATATCATTTTCCGCGGGACTATGAAGACAGGTCAGAAATTAAAAAAATAGAGGAAATTACTTTTAATGAAATCAATACAATTATCGCTCAAGTATCTGCTTTGCCACAGAATATTAAGAAAGGAAATCTTATTCTGACCAAAGTCAGAATAAAAGATGAAACAGGAAGTATTTTTGCGGTTTGGTATGGACAACCATATTTAAAAAAGCATTTTAAACCAAATGATTCTTATATCTTTACCGGAAAAGTTTTATATAAATATGGGGAAATTCAAATGGAATCTCCGGAATACGAATTAAATAATGGCAAAGAAGTTCTTTCTTTTGGCAGAATTATTCCAGTTTATCCATCGACCTATAAGTTGTCTCAAAAGCTTATACGTCAAATGATATACCAGGCCATAAAAGAAACGAAGAACCAGTTAACGGAGTTTTTACCCAAGTGGATAAGGAAAAAATACCAATTAGCAGATTATAATTATTCCATGCTGAATATTCACTTTCCCCAGTCCAGAGAAAGTTTTTTTATTGCCAGGAGACGTTTGGTATTTGAAGAATTATTTCTTCTTCAAACAGGCTTGCTGAGAATAAAAAATAAAATTAAAAATAATAAAAAAGCCATAAAATTTGAAGATGTGGAAGAAGTAAATGATTTAATTCGCCATTTGCCTTTTGAATTAACCCAGGCACAGTTAAGGGTTATAAATGAGATAAAGAAGGATATGCTATCCGACAGGTCTATGAACCGCCTGGTTCAGGGAGATGTAGGTTCAGGTAAAACCATTATTGCTGCTCTGGCTCTTTATATGGCCGTAAAAAATAATTATCAGGGGGTTATGATGGCACCGACAGAAGTCCTGGCCAATCAGCATTATCAAAGCCTGCTTTCGTTATTTGAAAAAGAAAATATTAACATTGGTCTTTTAACAGGTTCTTTAACTAAGAAAAATAAAGAGTTGCTCTTAAAAGAAATCGAAGAAGGCAGGATTGATATTGTCATTGGAACCCATGCCTTAATTCAGGAAAAGGTAGCTTTTAAATCTTTAGGCTTAGTGATTACCGATGAGCAGCATCGCTTTGGTGTGGAACAAAGAAGGCTTTTATTCGAAAAAGGCAAAAATCCGGATGTCCTGGTCATGACTGCCACACCTATACCAAGAACTCTGGCTTTAATCCTTTATGGGGATTTGGATATTTCAATAATTGATGAGCTTCCCCCAGGCCGGCAAAAAGTAGATACTTACTGTGTCAATACATCTTACAGGGAGAGGATTTACCGATTTATTAAGAAAGAATTAGCAAGCGGAAGACAAGCATATGTGATTTGTCCGGCTGTTGAAGAATCAGATATTGAAGGTCTTCAATCAGTTATTCAATACACAGAACAGATTAAAAAAGTGTTTAACGAATATAAAGTCTGTTTTTTACATGGAAAAATGAAAGCAAAGGAAAAGCAGGAAATCATGGAAGCTTTTCAAAAAGGGGAGATTGATCTTTTGGTTTCTACTACTGTTATTGAAGTAGGGGTTAATGTTCCCAATGCCAGCATTATGCTGATAGAAAATGCGGAAAGATTTGGTTTGTCTCAACTCCATCAACTAAGAGGAAGGGTAGGCAGAGGAAAACATAAATCCTATTGCATTTTGGTGACGGATTCAGACAATAAAATAACAAAAGAAAGAATGAAGGTTATGACGAAAAGCAATAATGGTTTTGAGATTTCAGAAACCGATTTGCTTTTAAGAGGACCAGGGGAATTTTTTGGTACCCGTCAGCATGGCCTGCCGGATTTAAAAATTGCTAACTTATACAAGGATATGGATATTTTAAAAGAAGTACAGGAAGCATCAAAAGAATTATTAAGCCTTGACCCAGATTTAAAAGCGGAAGAGCACTACTTATTAAAAGAAAAAATTAATAAATTTTTTGAAGAAAAAACAAAAAATATTTCTTTATAAGAATGCCATAATTTACTATTATATTCGACAAAAAATTGCACATAATATGAATGTACCTTAAACAAGGTATATCAAAAAATGGCTGAAATTAAAAGGAGGTAATATTATGGCAAGTAGAAACCGTAAAGCAGTTCCTGAAGCAAAAGCAGCCCTTGACAGATTTAAATTTGAAATTGCAAACGAAATTGGAGTACCTTTAAAACAAGGATATAATGGAGATTTAACTTCTGCCCAAAACGGTTCTGTTGGCGGATACATGGTTAAAAGAATGATTGAACAACAAGAACGTCAAATGGCAGGAAATACAACTCTTCAATAATAAAAGATAAAAAGGAATGGCATTTTATGTCATTCCTTTTTATATAAAATTAATTACATCGATAAAATATCGATGTAATTAGGGAGAGGAAACAGAAAGAATATTTAAGGATTCGCTATTATTATGAACATAATAATTGACTTTTATTCAGTTTATTATTAAATTATAGGTATGAAGTAATTTTTCTTATTTTGATAGAAAATGAGTTTTTATGTTCAAATTGGAGGAATATGTTTGAGAGTGATTGCCGGAGTTGCTAAAGGACACAAACTGAAAGCGCCAAAAGGAATGGATACCCGGCCAACGACAGATAAGATAAAAGAAAGCCTTTTTAATATAATTGCCCCAGATCTTTATGATTGCAATTTTTTAGATCTGTATAGTGGTACGGGAGCCATTGGGATAGAAGCATTAAGCAGAGGAGCTAAAAAAGCAGTTTTTATAGATAGATCGCGTATTTGCCGGAAAATTATTGAAGATAATTTGAACCACACAAAATTAATTGATAAGGCTGTTATTTATCAGAATGATGTCAATAAAGGATTAGATATCTTAAAAGAAAAAGGAGAAATATTTGACATCATTTTCATGGATCCTCCTTATTTGGACAATGATATAGAGAAAATTTTGGAAAAGATTTCAAAGCTGAATCTTATTACTCCTTCAGGTTATATTATTGTTGAGCATTCTTCAGAAAAACGAATACAAGCTATTGCTGATTTATGGATATGGAAAGAAAAAATTTTTAAGACGACAAGGATGACTTTTTTAAAAGTAGTGGAGGAATCTTTATGAAAATAGCGATTTATCCCGGTAGTTTTGACCCCGTTACCAATGGACATATTGATATTATTTTCAGGGCTTCAGAAATGGTAGACCACTTAATAATTGGTGTTTTGTCTAATGTAAAAAAACAGCCTTTATTAACTGTAGAAGAACGTATTGATCTTTTAAAAGCCACTACAAAATATTTAAAAAATGTAGAGGTAGAAGCTTTTTCTGGTTTACTTGTTGATTTTGCTGCCAAGAAAAATGCTACAATTATTGTAAGAGGCTTACGGGCAATGTCGGATTTTGAATATGAGCTTCAGATGGCTCAGACAAACCGTAGTTTAAATAAAAATATAGAAACGATATTTCTGGCCACCAACATCCATTATTCATTTTTAAGTTCCAGTGTTGTAAAGGAAATTGCAATGTTTGGCGGAGATATACATGCATTGGTACCTCCTGTAGTTGAGGAATACCTGAAATCAAAATTTAAGTGAGGTGGGATGGTATGGATAGTATTTTACAATTATTAGAGGCAATCGAAGACATGCTGGATTCAAGCAGTGCAGTACCTTTTACAGGTAAAGTGATGATTGATAAAGACGAATTATATGAGATTATTACGGATATCCGTTTAAAACTTCCTAATGAGATTAAGCAATCCAAGTGGGTTATTGAAGAAAGAAATAAAATATTGATTGATGCTCAAAAAGAAGCTGAAAATACCTTAAAAGAAGCAGATGCAAAACTGGCAAAACTGGTGGACGAGCATGAAATTACAAAAAGAGCCTATGAACAAGCTGAAGAAATCATTGAAGCTGCCAAGCAAAATGCCAGGGAAATGCGTTTAGGTGCTTTAGATTATGCAGATGAAATTTTAGCAGAAGTTGAAAAAAGCTTAAAGCAAGCTTTAGAAGTTATACATAATCAAAATATGGAATTAGAAGATAGTTTGGGCAGAGTCATTAATACCATTTATACCAACCGTCAGGAATTAAAAGGGAATGCTCAAAAGTAATCCTTTGTTAATTTTCTTTAGTCCGAAAGAGTTTGATATTAAAGAGAATAAAAAGGATACAAATAAAGGCACAAAGATAAGGTCCGCTTTTGAACCAGAAGCTGTTGGTGATATTGTAAGAAATAGGATTAAAAACCGTTTGTGTATAAGCAGATATTTTTGTCATTTGGGGATAGAAGGTTACAGAATAAATAAATGCAAAAAGGCCTTGCAGTAGTTTTGCACAGGCATAGATGGGAATGTTAATATCCGAAGAACTAATGACACTGACAGTCTGCATGAATACAGACAGACCTCCAAAGGCAATTAAAAAGCTGACTAATGCAAGTTCTTCTTTAAGACTCGCTGAACAAAGACCAATCCTGCTGATACCATTGGTGATTTCAATAATCCCCAGAAGAAATGCACTTATTAGTTTGGGACTAAAAACAATCAGCTTAAAAAATGGTTTAAACAATTTAGTGAATAAATCTAACAGGGAAGATAATTCAAGCAATTGTGATGTGACTGAAAAAAGGATGACAAAGCCACCTATTTGAACAACAGTATCCATGGAAGACATAATGCTTTCTTTAAGAATTAAACCTATTTTTTTTGAGTTGTTCTTTTGAATGAGGGAAAGTTGTTGGAAGGATTTCTTAATAATATTTTTGTATTTTTTTCCATGTACTTTTTTTTCTTTTTTATAGAATCTAAAAAGCAAGCCAACGGTTAAGGAAGAAAGATAGTGAATAGCTAATAAAAAAAACCCTGTTTCGGCTTTTGAAAGCATGCCTGCAGAGACGGCCCCTAAAATAAATAAGGGGCCGCTATTATTTGTAAAAGCTATAAGCCTTTGGGCTTCAACCTGGCTGATCTTTCCTTTACACCGTAAATCAGCAGTTATTTTTGCCCCAATGGGATAACCGGAAATAATTCCCATCATCCAGGGAAAGGCGCCTTCTCCTGGGACATTAAAAATAGGTCCCATCACAGGTTCAAACAAAATACCGATAAAGTGAACGACTCCTAATTCAATTAACAGATAAGTAGCAACCATAAAAGGAAATAAAGAAGGGAACAAGGTATTAAACCATAATTGTATTCCTCTTTTAGAAGCCTCCAGTACTTCCTGGGGAAAGATAATAATGCCAGTTGTTAATAAAATAATAATGCAGACAGTAATAAGTCTGGATAAAGAAAGCGTATCCTTATATCTCATCATATCCCTCAATTTTTTAAAAATAACTCTTATATAAAATATGTTTCAGGAGGGATAATCATACGTGTGTTTTATTTATTGATGATGATTAAAGGCATAGAAAATTCGATGCCGCTTTTTCTTTGACAAAGATTTGGATAGTGAAGGCTGTAAATATCTGTTGACTGAATTTCTTTTTCAAGCATTTTTTTAGGAAGACCACTAAAATCCCTGTAGGCTCTTCTTACATTAGAAATAATAGGGAGTTTTGAATTTATCTTTAGCTTTTTTAGTAAAGGTGCTGCACTTTTTCTAAAGCCAAGAATTCTTATATACTGAGGTCCCCCGTGTCTATGAAGTTCCCAAAAGTCTTCAGAATAAATCTGCAAAAGAATATGGAGCAAGGTCCTTTGAATTCTTGTCATCGTATATCTTTTTGTTTTAACCGATTCAATGATCTCTTTAATGTAAAAATGATTCATGGCAGCTTTATTTATTCTGTTTTCAATACCTTCATCCACTTCCATAATTTTTTTAATTTCTTCCATAGGCATACTTCTAAGGAGGTATTGTAATTCAAAAGAAAAATCATCGTAATAAACAGGAGCCTTGCCCAAATGGATGGCTTCCAAAAATAAATCAGCCGCTTTTTTTGGCATGGTTTTGTATAATATACTATGGTCTTTATTCTTAAGGGCATGCCGGATGCCTGTAGCTGAAGCAAAGAGCGTATCTAACTGGGTTGAATGGTATGAAGCCCCTTTTCTTTTAATGGTAAAAGGTTTAATAGGACTGTTTAAGCGTTTTAAAGCTTTTAAATATTCAATGGCTAAAATATTATTTGGGGAAGAAAGTACCTGGCTTAATTCTTCTACAGGAATGCTTGTATTTTTATCTGACATATCGCTGATTAGGGCCTTATTTCTTGCACTGGGGAAAGGAAGGCCTTCCGACAAATATTCTTTAAGTTTCATTTTATAATGCTCTGATTCCAAGAATAAAAAACTGGCTATTTGTGATAATAAATCTATAGAGCCTGATTCGCTGCCAAAGGATAAGTGGTCAACAATATTTGAATGATGCAGGATGGATATTGCTCCAAAGGCAAAAAACTCAGCGCTGGATGTGGCATATATAAGCGGTAATTCAAGAACCAGGTCAGCTCCTGATTCTAAAGCCATCTGTGTTCTTGTCCACTTATCAACGATAGCTGGTTCGCCTCTTTGAACATAATTGCCACTCATAACGACAACGGTAAAGTCAGAATGGCTGATTCTTTTGGATTCTTCTAAATGATACAAATGTCCATTGTGAAAAGGATTGTATTCAGCAACAATGCCTAATACTTTCATAATCATTCTCCCTATCAAGATGATAATTATATTATTCTATATGCCATATTTTTATGTCAATATAGCTGTCGAAAAACTAAAAAAAAAGATAAACTTTCCTTAAGACTATTGTATACAATAAGCAGTTTGTTTATAATAGTTAGTGGAAAATTATTGAGAGGAGTATTGTTGTGGACTTTATACAAACAATCAAGCAAAGAGCAAAAAGTGACAAAAAAACTATTGTATTGCCCGAATCATTAGAGTTAAGAACTTTAAAGGCAACAGAGAAAATTTTAAAAGAAGATATAGCCAATATTATTCTTATTGGGAAAGAAAATGAGATCTTAGAAAAAGCAGAAGGACTGGATATCTCCGGAGTTAAAATCATAGATCCGGAAAACTATGCCCAAATGAATGATTTTATTGATACATTAGTTGAATTAAGAAAAAATAAAGGTATGACCAGAGAAAAAGCAGAAGAGCTTCTTAAAAATCCTTTATATTTTGCTGTGATGATGGTAAAAAAAGGCATAGCAGATGGCATGGTAGCAGGTGCTGTAAATTCTACTGCTGATGTTCTCAGACCTTCTCTCCAAATTTTAAAAACGGCTCCCAATACAAAATTGGTTTCTGCATTTTTTGTTATGGTTGTTCCAGATTGTGAATATGGAGCAAATGGAACTTTTATTTTCTCAGATGCTGGTTTAGTTCCAAATCCGAATTCTGAGGAATTAGCTGCGATTGCTGTTAGTTCAGCAAAATCCTTTGAACATTTAGTAGGTACTGAACCTATAGTTGGAATGCTTTCTTTTTCAACAAAAGGCAGTGCTTGTCACCCCGATGTAGACAAGGTGATTGAAGCAACCAAAATAGCTAAAGAATTGGCTCCGGATTTAAAGATAGATGGAGAATTACAACTGGATGCAGCGATTGTACCAAGTGTAGGCGCAAGTAAAGCACCAGGCAGTGAAATAGCTGGTAAAGCCAATGTATTAATCTTTCCTGATTTAGATGCGGGTAATATTGGCTATAAGTTGACTCAGAGACTGGCAAAAGCTGAAGCTTATGGTCCAATAACTCAGGGAATTGCAAAACCAGTCAATGATTTGTCCAGAGGTTGCAGCGATGATGACATTGTTGGTGTTGTAGCCATTACATGTGTACAAGCACAAATTAATGAAAATTAATAATACAATATAAATCCAATTATTGTATTTCCATTCTAAATACTTTATTAAAGCACTGAAGGAATAAAAAATAAATTTTATATAAATATTATATGGGGAGACGATAATAATGAATATTCTAGTTATTAATTGCGGCAGTTCTTCTTTAAAATATCAGTTGATTAATATGGTCGAAGAAAAAGTATATGCAAAAGGAATATGTGACAGAATCGGGATTAAAGGTTCTGTACTTAAACATACTCCGGCTGGCAAAGATACAGTTATGAAAGAAGTCGCTATGGAAAATCATAAAGATGCTGTAAGAGAAGTTTTGTCTGCATTAACTCATGAAGAATATGGGGTTATCCGCAGTATGGATGAAATTGCAGCCGTTGGTCACAGGGTAGTTCATGGAGGAGAAAAATTCAGTGCTTCTGTTATTATTGACGATGAAGTGATTAAAGCCATTGAAGAATGTAGTGATTTGGCACCCTTACACAATCCTCCCAATTTAATTGGAATTGAAGCTTGCAGAAATTTAATGCCAGATACACCTATGGTGGCAGTTTTTGATACTGCATTTCATCAAACCATGCCGAGTCGGGCATATTTATATGCTATTCCTTATGAATTATATGAAGAGCATAAAATCCGCAGATATGGTTTCCACGGAACTTCTCACAAATATGTGGCACACCGGGCTGCGGAGATGTTGAATAAGCCAATTGAAGAATTAAAGATTGTTACATGCCATTTAGGAAACGGAGCAAGTATATGCGCAGTAAAAAATGGTCAATCCATTGATACCAGTATGGGATTTACACCTCTTGCAGGTCTGGTGATGGGAACCCGTTGCGGAGATATTGACCCTGCAATTGTAGGATTCTTAATGGATAAAGAAAATATCAGCTCAGAAGAAGTAGATGTTATTTTAAATAAAAAGTCCGGAATACTTGGTTTATCAGGTGTATCCAGTGATTTCAGAGACATTGAAGCTGCTATAAGCAACGGAAATAAAAGAGCAGAAATTGCAATGGAAGTATTTGTTTATACTGTAGCAAAGTACATAGGTGCTTATGCAGCTGCCATGAATGGTATTGACGTTATTGTATTTACGGCAGGTTTAGGTGAAAATAATAGTGAAGTAAGAAGAGATGTTTGCAAATATCTTGATTTCTTAGGTGTAAAGGTTGATGAAGAAAAGAATAGATGCAGAGGCATAGAAAGAGATTTTTCTGCTGAAGATGCCAAGGTTCGTACTTTGGTTATACCAACCAATGAAGAATTGATGATTGCAAGAGAAACAAGAAACTTATTAAAAAAATAATTTATTGACAAATATTATACCTCTATGTATAATATCAAGAGTGAACCTGCAGAGGTGATATCATGATACTTAATGTATCTAAAATCATTAATAATCCTGGCTCCTCAATGGAATTATCTTTTGATGAAAAGATTGATTTTATTGAGTGTGGCAAGGAAAAAATTAAGCTTATTGAACCAGTTCGATTTGTTGGTGAAATAAGCTGTGGAGATGGAAAAGAGCTTTATCTGACGGGTAAACTAAATACCCGTATAGAATTGCCTTGTAGCCGCTGTTTACAACCAGTGGAAGTAACCATTGAATTGTCTTTAAAAGAATATTTTACTAAAAAAGGCAATCTAAAAGCGGATGATGAAGAGTTTCATCCGATAGAGGGAAATGAAATAGATTTAGGACCTGTTTTTATTAAAGATATTTTATTAAATATTCCCATGAAAAATCTTTGCAACGCTCATTGTAAAGGCTTATGTCCAAAATGTGGGCAAGATCTGAACAAAGGAACTTGTAATTGTAAAGAAGATGTAATTGATGAGCGATTTGCTGTTTTAAAAACCTTATTTAACGGGTCTAACAGTTAACCTAAGGAGGTGTAGGAAATGGCAGTACCAAAGGGAAAAGTTTCAAAGGCGAGAAAAAATAAGAGAAAAGCAAACTGGAAATTAACTGCTCCCAATTTAGTAAAATGTGAGAAGTGTGGAGAATTAATGATGCCTCATAGAGCATGTAAATCATGTGGAACATATAATAATAAAGTGGTAGTAAACGTAGAATAAGATTAAACAGACAGCTTTTGCTGTCTTTTATTCTATATAAATATGATTTAAAGCCTATTAGGCCTTAGGCGGAATGGAGGTTAAGATGTCTTACAAAACAGTGATTGCCCTGGATGCAATGGGGGGAGACAATGCACCTTCTGCAATTGTAAAAGGAGCTGTATTAGCTGCCAGAGAGGATATAAAAATTATTTTAGTTGGAGATGAAAATAAGCTTAAAACTGAATTAAGCCAGTATGGTATGGATTCATCCAGATTATCCATTCATCATGCTTCAGAAGTCATTACCATGGATGATTCTCCAGTGGCTGCCATAAGATCAAAGAAAGATTCATCTATGGTTGTTGGTTTAAAATTATTAAAAGAAAAAGAAGTGGATGCTTTTATATCAGCAGGAAGTACAGGAGCCCTTCTCGCAGGAGGAACTTTCTTGGTTGGAAGGGCAAGGGGAATTGAACGACCTGCTCTTGCGCCTTTAATACCAAATATAAAAGGTTTTTCCCTATTAATTGACTGTGGGGCCAATATGGATGCTAAAGCCAGTTATTTAGCCCAATTTGCTTTAATGGGTTCCATTTATATGGAAAGTATTATGGGTATTCCTTCTCCTAAGGTCGGCCTTATAAATGTAGGAACTGAAAATGAAAAAGGGAATCAGTTAACAAAAGAAGCTTTTTCTCTATTGGAAAAATCAGATATTAATTTTATAGGCAATATTGAAGGCAGGGATATTAGTATGGGTGTCGCAGATGTCATTGTCTGTGATGCTTTTACAGGGAATATTATTTTAAAACATACGGAAGGTTTAGCCCTTTCATTGTTTAATATTATTAAAGAAGAACTTATGAATGATAATCTTTCAAAAATTGGTGCTTTGCTTTCGAAATCTGCTTATAAACGGGTTAAGAAACGTTTTGATTATACGGAATATGGCGGAGCTCCCATGCTTGGTCTACAAGGCTTAGTTGTAAAAGCTCATGGAAGTTCTAATGCAAAAGCCATTCAAAGTGCTATAGCACAAGCGGTTAAGTTTAAAGAAGAAAAAATTGTAGAAAAAATCGAAGAAAAAATAAATCAAAAAATTAATCAATAACTATTTTAATATTGACGGTTATAAGAGTATATACTATTATCAATGTATAATAAATAATAATAAATGGGGTGATAGGGTGGTATTTGAGAAGGTTAGGCAAATTATTGCTGAACAGTTAAACATATCTGAATCAGAAATTACTGAAGACACTTCATTTCAAGATGACATGGGTGCCGATTCATTGGATATATTTCAAATTATAATGGCATTAGAAGAAGAATTTGACATAGAAATTTCAAATGAAGACGCAGAAAAGATTTCTACTGTCAAAGATGCTGTTGAATATATTCAAAATATGATATCCGCAGAATAAAAGTCCTTAAAAAGGACTTTTGTTTTGTAATAAGGAAGTTCTTACGATTAAAATAATTGGCAAGATTAAGGAGAGATAAAGATTGCTAATCCTTTTTGAAGGTGAAATGAATGGAAAAAGATAATTTAGAGCTCATAGCGGAATTTGAGAATATTATTGGTTATAAATTTAAAAATAAAAAATGGATTATGGAGGCTTTAACCCATAGTTCCTATTCTAATGAAAATAAAAAGAAAAATCTTACTAATAATGAACGATTGGAATTTCTTGGAGATGCCATATTAGATTTAATTATTAGTGAGTATCTTTTTAATTTATATCCTGATTTGCCAGAAGGTGAGCTTACAAAATTAAGAGCCAGTATTGTCTGCGAATTATCTTTATCAACGGTTGCAAACAAATATAATTTTGGCAAGTATCTTTTTCTGGGCAAGGGTGAAGAATTAACTGGTGGAAGAGAAAGGCCTTCTATCCTTGCAGATGCTTTTGAAGCAATTTTGGGTGCGGTTTATATTGATGGTAAAATGGAAAGTGCTGTTGATTTTATTAAAAGAATTCTAATTCCTTCAATAAAGAATAATCAAGCTTTCAGAGATTATAAGACGATGCTGCAGGAAGAAATACAAAAATCAAGCCATGAACCTATAGAATACAGTATTATATCGGAATCAGGTCCAGACCATGACAAAGAATTTTTTGTAGAGGTAAAGCATTCGAATGTTACCCTTGGAAAGGGAAAAGGAAAAAGTAAAAAAGAAGCAGAACAAAATGCAGCCTATAACGCATTAAATGCTTATCAGGACAAAAAAGAAAAGTGATTTTTGTACTCGGATAAGAGGTGAATATATGTACTTAAAAAGATTGGAAATTCAGGGCTTTAAATCTTTTGCTGATCCCTTAAAGTTGGATTTTAGTAAAGAAATAACGGCTGTTGTCGGTCCCAATGGAAGTGGAAAAAGCAATATTGCAGATGCTCTTCGCTGGGTATTGGGGGAACAAAGTCCTAAAACCCTTAGAGGAGCGAAGATGGAAGATGTTATTTTTTCAGGGACTCAAAACCGTAAACCTTTAGGTTTTGCAGAAGTTTCCATCGTTTTAGATAATTCTGAGGGGAAAATTCCCATTGCTTTTGATGAGGTAAGAATTACCAGAAGGGTATATCGTTCAGGAGAAAATGAGTACTTTATTAATAAATCTTCCTGTCGCTTAAAAGACATCCATCAGCTTTTTATGGATACGGGTGTAGGAAAAGAAGGGTATTCTATTATTGGACAAGGTCAAATTGACCGAATCCTCAGTACAAAGCCTGAAGACAGAAGATTTTTATTTGAAGAAGCCGTTGGTATAGTAAAGTACAAACACAGAAAACTGGAAGCCGAGAAAAAGCTTGAACAAGAAAAGCAAAATCTTATCCGGGTAGAAGATATTATTTCTGAATTAGACAAGCAATTAGGTCCTTTAGCTTCTCAAGCTGAAAAAGCAAGAGTCTACCTTGAATTGAAAGAAAAAGTGAAAAAATTAGAATTAAATTTATTTATTTATGAGGCAGACAATCAAAAGAAGGAATTAGACAGTCTGGAAGAAATGTTTTTAAACAATCAGGAAGAATTGTCCCGTCAAAAAGAAATTCAATTAAAAGATAAAGAAAATTATACTGCTCTAAAAAGAGAATTAGAAGATATTGAAAATAATATATATGACAATCAAAACAGCATTTCAGATATCAGAGCCAATATTGAAAAAACAGAAGGAAATAACAAAGTATTAGAACAGCAAATAGAACATTACATTTTGGATATTAAAAGGCTTAACAATGAATCTGAGAAATTGGATAAAAGAATAGAGGGACTTAGTCAGGAAAAAATAGAGTTGTCAGCAAAATTCAATGCGCTTTCCTTAGAATTAAAAACTAAAGAAAAATTATTGCAAGAAGAAGAAAATCATTTTAACGGGCTCATCCATTTTTTGCTCACAGGAGAATCTGAAATTGAAAATTACAAATCGGATATCATCGAAAAAATGAATGAGTCTTCTGAATTGAAAACTCTTATTCAAAAAATCGACAGTGAAATTCAATATATAGAAGAAAGAAAAAAGCAAATTTTATCTGAAAAAGAACTGTTGGACAGACAATACAGGGAACAAAGCGTACATTTAAAAGCTATAAAGAAACTGGAAGAAACATTAAAAGAAGAAAGGAAAAAATTAAATCAGAAGATTAATGAATTAATTAGCATTAATAATCAGTTCATTGCGGATGTTCAAAAAGAAAGCACTGCTCTGAATGATTTAAAGGAAGAAATGCATAGCATTAAATCCAGAAAAGATGTTCTGGAATTAATGGAAAATGAATATGAAGGTTTTAATAAGAGTGTAAAAAGTCTTATGCGCTTAAAAAAAGATAAGCCCAATCAGTTAAAGGGGATTTGCGGGGTTGTAGCTGGTTTAATCGAGGTACCTAAGGGTTATGAAACGGCAATCGATTTAGCTTTAGGAAACAGTCTGCAAAATATTGTTACCGAAACAGAAGAAGATGCCAAAGATGCCATAGATTATTTGAAACAAAACAATTTAGGCAGGGCAACTTTTTTACCTCTTTCTGCTATTAGGGGTAAGAGCCTGGGGGCCGATGAACAGAAAATTTTAAATGAACAAGGGGTTTTAGGCATTGCTTCTTCAATTGTTCATTATGATGAATTGTATAAAGATGTTATTTCATATCTTTTAGGCAGGGTCATTATCGTGGACAATCTGAATCATGCCATTTGGATTGCCAAAAAATATCAGCACAAATATAAAATTGTAACGATAGATGGGGAAGTGCTTAATCCTGGTGGAGCCATGACCGGAGGAAGTATCCAGCAAAAAAGCATGAATATCTTTTTAAGGTCAAGAGAATTACAAGAGTTAAAAGAAAAGCTTATAAAATTGACAGAAGAAATTAAAAACAGGGAAGAAAGAATCAGAGCCTATGAAGATAAGAAAAATCAAAACCTGGCTAAAATAGAAGATTTAAAAAGCAAAATCCAGGAACTGGATATTAATATACTATCCAATCAGCATGAGATAGATAAATGCGAAGAAATGCTCAATCAATTAAAGGATAAGGAAAGTCAGTTAAATTTAGAAGAAGAACAGATTAATATCCAGCATAAAGAAAATACGAATAGTTTATTTGAAAAACGGGAAGAAATGAGCCGTATTGAAAATGAAATAAAAGCCATTCAGTCTAAGATTGAAATGAATCAATCTAAGCTGGAGAAGGAAAAAGAAGCCAAAGATATCTTAACAGACAAGATCACAAAATTAAAAATAGAAATTTCTTCCTTAGAGCAAAAACGGGATTACATATTGGAAAACAAAAAGCGGCTGGATAGTGAAATTGAAAAGCAGAAAGCTGAGAAAAAACAAAGAGAAGAAGAAATTCAAGGTATTTTAAAAGACAAAGCATTAAAGGAAAACGAAGTCAATGAAAATGTCCGGGAAATTGAAAAGTTAAGACAAACTTTAATTGAAAAGACCGGGCAGCAAGAAAGATTTCAGGAAGTTAAAAAAGAAAAACTGGCTGTATATAAAGCTTTAGAAGAAAAAATTGAAGAAAGTTCCAAAACCATTGAATTACTTCAAACAGAAATGAATCGCCTGGAGAATAAGAAGACTAAATTAAAATTAGAACAAGAAGTTTTATACAATAAGATTTGGGAAGAATATGAGGAAACTTACCATTCTGCTTTAAAATATAAAAGTACAGAATTATCAATTTCAGATATGAAAAAACTTTTAGCAAAGCATAAAAATGAAATGAAAGATTTAGGTAATGTGAATATAAATGCGATTGAAGAATATGAAAAGGTTAAAGAACGTTATGATTTCTTAACAGCCCAAAGAGAAGATATTTTAATGGCTGAGAAGAAATTGTTTGGCATTATAAAAGAGCTGACGGCTTCGATGGAAAAACAATTTATTCAAAATTTTGCTACAATTTCTGCTAACTTTAATCAGGTATTTACCGAACTCTTTGCTGGTGGTAAGGCTTATTTGAAGCTGACGGATGAAGAAAATATATTAGAATCCGGAATAGAAATTATTGCACAACCACCTGGAAAGAAGTTGCAGAACATGATGCTTTTATCCGGAGGAGAAAAAGCTTTAACGGCCATTGCACTTTTATTTTCTATATTAAAGATGAAGCCTTCGCCATTTTGTGTTTTAGATGAAATAGAAGCTTCTCTGGATGATGCAAATGTCATGCGCTTTGCCAGCTATTTAAAGAAATTTAGAGATAGCACGCAATTTATTATTATTACTCACAGGAAAGGAACCATGGAGGTTGCGGATACCTTATATGGGGTTACAATGGAAGAACAAGGTATTTCAAAATTACTGTCTGTTAAACTTTCAGACATAGAGGAAAATGAAGAAGCAAGTTAAAGGAGTGGAATAATGAGCTTATTTGACAAATGGCTAAACAGAGATAAAAACAAAGGACAGGAAGAATCCATACCAGAAGAATCCCAGTTGGAGGAATTCGTTCATGACAAAACTGAGGAAGATATAGGATTTAGCGAAGAAAGTTATGAAATAAAAGAAAGCGTAGAGGAAGAAGAAAATCCGCCAGAAGAAGAAGGGCAGGAAGAAAGCGTTAAAGAGAAAAAAGGTTTCTTTTCGAAGCTGGTTAAAGGACTGGCTAAGACAAGAAACAATATCATGGATGGTATTGATAATGTTTTAAAGTCTTTTAACAAAATTGATGAAGAATTGTATGAAGAATTAGAAGAGACGCTTATTATGGCAGATATAGGTGTCAATGCCAGTATAAAAATAATGAATGGGCTAAGAGAGAAGGTCAAAGAAAGAAAAATAAACGAGCCTGCGGCCCTTAAACAATTGTTAATTGAAGAAATCACTGAAATACTTAGTAAAGGGAACCGGGACTTAAATATTCAGGAAGGGCCTGCAGTGATTTTAGTCATTGGTGTTAATGGCGTAGGTAAAACAACAACGATTGGCAAACTGGCCCATCTGATTAAAAAAGAAAATAAAAAGGTTCTTTTGGCAGCTGCTGATACCTTTAGAGCGGCAGCCATTGAGCAGTTGGAAATATGGGGAAACAGGACAGGAGTCGATGTGATCCGTCATCAGGAAAATTCCGACCCAGGTGCAGTTGTTTTTGATGCAATACAAGCGGCAAAGGCAAGAAAAATTGATGTCTTAATTTGTGATACGGCTGGAAGACTTCATAATAAAAAGAATCTCATGGAAGAACTTAGAAAAATATTTAAGATTATTAACAAGGAATATCCTGAAGCAAGAAAGGAAGTTTTATTGGTTTTAGATGCAACCACGGGTCAAAATGCCCTTCAGCAAGTAAAATTATTTAAAGAAGTGACGGATATTTCAGGTATTATACTGACGAAACTGGATGGAACAGCTAAAGGCGGCATTATTATTGCCATTAATTCCGAAATGGATATTCCTATAAAATATATTGGTGTAGGAGAAGGCATAGAAGATTTACGTCCTTTCAATCCAAAAGAATTTGCAGAAGCTTTATTTACGGATGAAGAATAAAATATTTCTTGACAAACAACAGCCTTTACTATAAAATACATCTGTAAAGTATATAAGCTTTACACTTTCCAAAAACGTGGTGGTAACATGGAAAAACTTTTGCAAATTACCCTGCTTTATGATTTTTATGGAGAATTACTCACAGACAAGCAAAAAAATATATTTGAGTTATACTATCAAAATGATTTTTCACTTGCTGAAATTGCAGATTACCTTAAAATAAGCAGGCAGGGAGTTTATGATACCTTAAAACGCACTGAAAATATTCTTTATGATTATGAAAATAAATTAAAACTGGTTGAGCGTTTTGAGAAAAATAAGACTTATATTAAAGAAATTGTCAATACGATAAATGAAGCTGAAAAACACCTGGATGATTTAAATAAAGTTCATATATGTTTTGCTGAATTAAAGCGAATTGCTAATCAATTAATTATTGAATGAATTGGAGGCTTGCCCTATGGCTTTTGAAAGTTTGTCTGACAAGCTTCAGGAAGTATTTAAAAAATTAAAAGGTAAAGGAAGGCTTACAGAAAAAGATGTCAATGAAGCCTTAAGAGAAGTTAAACTTGCTTTATTAGAAGCAGATGTCAATTTTAAAGTGGTTAAATCTTTTATTAATAAAATTAAAGAAAGAGCTGTTGGGCATGATGTTCTTGAAAGTCTTACTCCAGGACAACAGGTGATAAAAATCGTTAATGAAGAATTGACGGAGCTAATGGGAAGTACCCAAAGCAAGTTAACTTTTTCCAATACACCACCGACGATTTATCTGATGGTAGGGCTTCAGGGTTCAGGTAAGACGACAACTTCCGGGAAACTGGCAGCCCAAATTAAAAAAATGGGCAAAAAGCCTTTATTGGTTGCCTGTGATGTCTATCGCCCTGCAGCAATTAAACAGTTACAAGTGGTTGGTTCAAAAGTTGGTGTTCCTGTATTTTCCATGGGAGACGCAACCAATCCTGTCGATATCGCTAAAGCAGCAGTTTCCTATGCAAAAAATAATAATCATGATCTGGTTATCATTGATACAGCAGGCCGTCTTCATATTGATGAAGAACTTATGAATGAATTGTATGAGATAAAAGAAGTGACAAAGCCTCAGGAAATTCTTTTGGTTGTCGATGCTATGACTGGTCAGGATGCTGTGAATGTCGCTGAAAGTTTTAATGAAAAATTGGGCATTGATGGAGTAATTTTGACAAAGCTTGATGGTGATACAAGAGGCGGTGCTGCACTATCCGTCCGTGCTGTGACCCAGAAACCTATAAAATATGTTGGTATGGGTGAAAAATTAGAGGATTTACAGCCTTTTCATCCTGACAGGATGGCTTCACGTATTTTAGGTATGGGCGATGTATTATCTTTAATTGAAAAAGCCCAGGAAAACTTTGACCAAAAGAAGGCCCAGGAATTAGAAAAGAAAATCAGAAAAATGGAATTTAATTTTGAAGATTTTTTAGAACAAATGCAACAAGTTAAGAAAATGGGGCCTCTTAATCAACTTATAGGAATGATACCAGGCATGAATATGCAAAAGCTTGGTAATGTAGAAATTAGCGATAAAGAAATTGCCCATATCGAGGCGATTATTCAATCCATGACTCTGGAAGAAAGAAGAAATCCTGAAATCATAAACCCTTCAAGAAAAAGAAGGATTGCCGCTGGTAGCGGAAGGGATATACAAGAAGTTAATCGCTTAATCAAACAATTTGAACAAATGAAAAAGATGATGAAACAATTATCGGGTATGACCAAGGGCAAAAAAGGAAAATTTAAACTTCCTTTTATGTAATATATTCATTTGATACTGATTAAGGGGAGGTGAAAAACATGGCTGTTAGAATTCGATTAAAAAGAATGGGTGCAAAAAAAGCGCCTTTCTATAGAATTGTTGTAGCGGATTCCAGAGCTCCAAGAGATGGAAGATTTATTGAAGAAATTGGATATTATGATCCAACAAAAGATCCTGCAGTGATTAAAGTGGATGAAGAAGCTGTTCAAAAATGGCTTAAAAATGGCGCACAACCTTCAGATACAGTTAGAGGATTGCTAAAAAAAGCTAACGTATTGAAATAGTAAGAATGGAGGTTTAAGTTATGAGAGAACTTGTTGAAGTCATTGCAAAAGCTTTAGTGGATAATCCTGATGCAGTACAAGTCAATGAGTTAGAAGGAGAACGCTCCGTTATTTTAGAACTGAAAGTTGCTCCCGAAGATATGGGAAAAGTAATTGGTAAACAAGGACGAATTGCAAAGGCTATCAGAACAGTTGTTAAGGCTGCTGCAATTCGCGAAAACAAGCATGTTGTTGTTGAAATTTTACAATAAGTCAAAGGTTAGGAATTTTCCTAGCCTTTTTTGCAGACTTTTATAGAATACCAGCCAATAGATGAAAAAAAGCTTAAGGAGGATTTCTATTGTCCAATTACATGGAAATTGGTAAGATTGTAAACACCCAGGGAATCCGGGGAGATTTAAGAATTATTCCTACAACGGATGACCCTAAACGCTTTGAATTGCTGGATACTGTATGGGTCGAAAGCAAAGAAGGAACAAAGGAATATGAAATAGAAAAAGTATGGTATCATAAGCAGTTTGTTATTTTAAAGTTAAAAGGAATATCTTCGATTAATGAGGCTGAAAAACTAAAGAACTCTATTGTTAAAATACCAAGAGAGCTGGCCTTACCCTTAGGTGAAGGCGAATATTATATTGGAGATTTATATGATTTGGAAGTCTATACGAACGATGAGGAATATTTAGGTAAAATTGTGGATATTCTTTTTACAGCTGCCAATGATGTTTATGTCGTGAAAAAGGAAGATTCGAAGAAAGAATTGCTTATTCCTGCTATAAAACAATGTATTTTAGAGGTGGATTTAAATAATCGGCGGATGACGGTCAATTTATTGGAAGGATTGAGGGAACTATGAATTTTTATATTTTAACCCTCTTCCCTGATATGATTGAGTCTGCCATGTCTCATAGTATTACTGGCAGAGCTCAGGAAGCAGGAATTATTAAAATAAATTGCATTAATATCCGCGATTTTGCCAATAATAAACATAATCAAGTGGATGATTATCCATATGGTGGAGGGCCAGGTATGGTACTCCAGCCCCAACCCGTTTATGATGCCTATCAAAGCATTATTTTAAAAAAGAATATAAAACCCCGGGTTATCTATATGACGCCTCAAGGAAAAATTTTTTCCCAGGCTGTTGCAAAAGATTTAGCTAAGGAAAAAGATTTAATGATTATTTGCGGACATTATGAGGGAATCGACCAAAGAGTGATTGATGAAATTGTGACGGATGAAATATCTATTGGCGACTATATATTAACAGGAGGGGAATTAGCAGCTATGGTCGTTATAGATGCGGTTTCCAGGCTAATTCCCGGAGTGCTTGGCAAAGAAGAATCGTATCAGGATGAATCCTTTAGTAATCATTTGCTGGAATATCCACAATATACGAGACCTTTAGTTTTTAGAAACAGGAAAGTCCCTGAAGTTTTGCTTTCGGGGCATCATGCAAAAATAGAAAAATGGAGAAGAGAACAATCGCTAAAACTGACTTTCGAGAAAAGACCTGATTTACTTGAGAAAGCAGAGCTAACAGAGGAAGATAAAGCCTATCTGGATAGTTTAAGAAAAATGTAAATTTTTTAAATGTTTTGTTGTAATTAAATTAATATTGCAAATAAAGATATAATATGCTATACTTTCATAATGTGAGTACGGACGGTCCTCTGCTTAAAATACTAAGTATGAACGTCTAAGATGGAAGGAGGGTACTTCATGAACGAAATCATAAAAGAAATAGAAAAGGAACAGTTAAAAACTGATATTACACCTTTTGAAGTTGGAGATACTATCCGTGTATATTCTAAAGTAAAAGAAGGAAACCGTGAAAGACTTCAAATGTTTGAAGGTATTGTAATCAAAAAGCAGCATGGAGGTATCAGAGAGACTTTTACTGTTAGAAGACTTTCTTATGGTGTTGGGGTAGAAAGAACATGGCCCCTTCATTCACCAAGTATTGATAGAATAGAAGTGGTAAGAAAAGGTAAAGTAAGAAGGGCTAAATTAAATTATCTCCGTCAAAGAGTGGGTAAGGCTGCAAAAGTAAAAGAAATCATCGAATAAAAAAGGGGACTAACCAGTCCCTTTTTGTGTACTTGAAAGAGGGGGAATTATGGTTTTTATGGAAAACAAAGATAATGACTCTGCTGAAAGTAAAGAAAAAACAGAAAAGATTAATAAGAATTTTAAGGAATTATTAGAATTTATAAGAGATTTAATCATTATATTTGTTCTTGCAATGTTTCTTAGAACTTTTGTTTTTGAAAATACAAGAGTTCTTGGTCCTTCCATGGAACCAACTTTACATGATGGAGATCTTATAATTGTAAATAAATTAGAATATTATTTTACAGATCCGGAAAGAGGAGAAATAATTGTTTTTCCTTATAAAGGAGACCCTTCAAAACAATACATTAAGCGCATTATTGCTTTACCTGGAGAGGTTATTGATATAAGAGAGGGTAAAGTTTATATTAATGGAGAGCTTTATGAAGAAGAATATATTCTGGAAGAAATGCAACTGCGGGGAGATATAGATTTTCCATATGCCATTCCAGCAGATACGTATTTTGTAATGGGAGATAATAGAAATAACAGTTCGGACAGCCGTTATCAGGATGTTGGTACCATTGAAAAAGATAAGATTATTGGTCATGCTGTTTTTCGTTTATGGCCAATTAATAAATTTGGACAAATAAAATAAAATTGTGAGTTGTGATTGGGATATGAATGAAGCTGTAAATAAGAAAATCATAAAAGAGCTTTTCGAATGGTTAAGAGATATTATCATTGCTGCGTTGGTTACACTATTTATTATAAATTTTTTATTTCAAAATACCCAAGTGATTGGAGACTCAATGGAACCATCTTTAGAAGATGGTCATTCAGTGATTATCAATAAATTTATTTATCGTTTTAAAGCACCTCAGCGGGGAGATATTATTGCCTTTAAAAGTCCTGTGAATCCATCGGAGCATCATATTAAACGAATTATAGGAATTCCAGGAGATACGGTAGAAATTAAAGAAGGCAAAGTTTATTTAAATGGCATTCTTTTAAAGGAAGACTATATTCTTGAACCAATGGATGCTAAAATGGCTGGGGACATGGAATATCCTCTAATGATTGGTCCGGATAGTTATTTTGTTATGGGCGATAATAGAAATATAAGTTATGACAGTCGTTATAAAGAAATAGGTTTAATTGACGAATCTTCAATAAGTGGTAAAGCTTTAATACGGATATGGCCATTAAATAAAATCGGAAGGGTTAAATAAGATTTTGGAGGTGATTATATGGGGCAAAAAAACAAGTCTTTCATATTTAATGAAGCAATGAGTTGGCTAAGAGATATTATAATTGCTGTTATTATTGCCTTATTTGTCAGGCAATTTGCTTTTGCTCATACAGTTATTCCCACTGGCTCTATGATCCCAACGATTCAAATCGATGATCATATTTTTGTAAGTAAATTGTCTTATTATTTTTCAGATCCTCAAAGGGGAGATATTGTCGTATTTCATCATGATGTTGATTTGATTAAAAGAGTCATTGCTTTGCCAGGAGAAGAAATTGATCTGAGAGATGGCAAGGTTTATATTAACGGGGAACCTTTAGAAGAAGATTACCTTAATGAACCTATGGATACCGGTATAACTGGATTTCTGGAATTTCCTTATAAAGTCCCTAAAGATTGTTATTTTGTCATGGGAGACAATCGCAATTATAGTAAAGACAGCAGATATTTCGGACCTGTCCATAGGGATCAAATTTTTGCTAAAGCAGGTTTTAGAATTTGGCCTTTGAAATCTTTTGGTTTTGTAAAATAATTATTTTGTAAAGACGGTGAAATCATGAATATACAATGGTATCCCGGACATATGTCAAAAACAAGAAAAATAATTTTAGAAAATTTAAAACTTGTGGATCTTGTGATTGAACTATTAGATGCAAGAATACCTTATAGCAGTAAAAATCCTGATATTGATGTTTTAGCTGCAAATAAAAATAGAATTATCGTCATGAATAAAAGTGATCTGGCTGATTCTAATATCACTTCTCTTTGGATTCAACATTTCAAGAATTACGGCTATCATGCCATTTCTGTCAATTCAATGGATGGAAAAGGAATTTCCCAAGTTGAAAATTTAGCAAGAGAATTATTAAAAGAAAAGATTGAAAAGGATAAGAAAAGAGGTCGCATTTTCAGGCCGATCCGTGCAATGGTCGTTGGTATTCCCAATGTTGGAAAGTCGACCTTCATTAATAAGCTGGTAGGTAAGGCCAGTGCAAAAACAGGAGACAGACCTGGAGTAACCAAAGGAAAACAGTGGATTAAAATAAAAAAGGACTTTGAATTATTGGATACGCCGGGAATTTTATGGCCTAAATTCGAAGATCAGACAGTCGGTTTACATTTAGCTTTTATTGGCTCAATTAAGCAAGAAATATTGGATAGCCACAATTTATCTTTAGAACTTTTAGCGTTATTGGCTAAAAAATTTCCCGATTGTTTAAGCGAGCGTTATAAAATAACAGATATTGATAGCAAAAGTCCAATAGAGCTTCTTACAGAAATTGGCCAAAAAAGAGGCTATTTGATAAGAGGCGGGGAAGTGGATTATTCCAGAACCTCTTTAATGCTTTTGGATGAACTAAGATCAGGGGCTTTAGGACATATTTCACTTGAATCTCCGGAAGAGTTTTATTAAATTAAATGAGTATAGCCAATAATATTTTCTAATGCTGGTGATAAAATGGAAAAGTTTTCTTTACAATCGATAGAAAAACAACTCAAGGAAGTTTCTTATGATGAGCTTCCTAATTTTTTAGAAGAAATTAAAAAAGATTCAAGAATTGGTGTGCAAAAATTAGTCCAAAAATATGAAAGAAAATATGAGACTTATCAGGTAGAATTAAAACGGATTCAGGAAATGAGTCAATATGAAAAGCATTATTATCAAAAAGGTGTAAAATACATTGCCGGGATTGATGAAGCAGGCAGGGGACCTTTAGCTGGACCAGTTGTTGCTGCAGCTGTTATACTTCCCAAAGATTGTTTTATTATGGGTATTAATGACTCCAAAAAACTGTCCCTAATTAAAAGAGAAGAATTGTTCGAAATAATCAACAAGAAGGCTTTGTCCATAGGGATTGGAATTGTCGATCCTCAAACGATTGACCGTATCAATATATTACAGGCCACTTTTGAAGCCATGAAAAAGGCTTTAGATGCTTTAAGTCTTAAGCCAGAACTTGTTTTGGTTGACGGTAATCAAAATATACCCGATATTTCTGTTCCTCAGGAAGATATTATTAAGGGTGACCAAAAAAGCATATCTGTTGCTGCAGCAGCTATTGTTGCAAAGGTAACGCGTGACAGGATAATGGATAAATTTCATGAGCTTTACAGTGAATATGGCTTTAATAAGCATAAAGGTTATGGGACTAAGGAACATATCGAAGCAATCAAAAAATATGGTTTATGTCCAATTCATAGAGAAAGTTTTACCAGAAATCTTTATTGAGGTGATGGTATGAAGATTAACCGCTATCAGCAGCTGGCTTCTAATAGTCAAAAGGTGTATGCTGCTAATGAAAAAAGTTTATTAAGGTTAAAAGCTGGGGATATTTTTAAGGGGCAGATTATAGATATAAAACAAGGGAAGTTGTCTTTACTTTTGGAAACAGGGGCTACTGTAGAGGCAAAACTTCAAAGCAATGTATATGAGTTAAAAATTGGTCAAAGCTTATTCTTTAGGGTACAATCCTTAACAAATGAACAAATCTTTATAGAAATTCTTCCGGATCAGTGGAGCGATTCCAAGTCCAATATTATTCTGGAAGCTTTAGAAGCAGCTAACCTTTTACCTACGGATGAAAATTACAAAATGGTAGAAAAGCTTTTAGAAAAGCAGTTGCCTGTTGATAAGGATAATCTTCATGCCATTAACCAGTTTATTAAGTCCAATAAAAACGTTACCCTGGATAAAATCATATTTTTGATGGATAAACAAATTCCTGTCAATGAGAAAAATATCAGTCAATTGGATGGTTATATTGAACAACATATTCATTTACATAAGCAAATTGAAAATCTTCTGGATAAGATCATAAAGCTTAGTCATAGTCCTATAGCTGAAAAAATTCTGGATTGTTTTCTTGAGACTGGAGATAATGCTTTAACGGATAAAGACATCAATCCGGAAGAAATCATAAATAAGGCCGACTTATTGGATAAAGAAGCTCAAAGGGTCAGGGCAGGAGAGACAGAATTAAAAAATCAACTGACAGAGATAAGAAAAGAAGTTGAATTATTAACTTTTATGAAAGATAATCAGCACATAATAGAAACTTTTATGAATCAGCATGAATTTTTTACAGAAGAAGAGCTTTTTTCATTTTTGATGAGTGAGTTCCCAACCAGTGAAATAAAAGCCCTTATGAGTAATGACAATCATTTCTTTATGTTCTTTGCTGAAAATATGAAGTACTTACTGGAAAATAAAACAGATAATCAATATCTTGAAAAAGTATTAAACAATAAAATCAGGACATTTTTGAACGTTCTTAAGGAAGAGCTTTACCTGCCTTTGGAAAAGTTAAAAAATAAAGAAGAGCTCAAAGAGCGTTTCAATAAGTTATATAAATATATGAACCGGCTAGAAAACCTGTTAACGGGACAGGATTCTGCACAAGTAAAAGATTTGTACAAAACGTGTCAGGAAATAAAAAACAACCTGGAATTTATGAATCAGTTCAGCAAATTTGATGCTTTTATACAAATTCCTATAAAATTAAATCATCATCACAGTGAGGCTCAGTTATATGTCTTTCGTAAAAAGAAGACTGCAAAAAAATCCAGCCATTCACTTTCCGTACTTATTGCTTTAGATTTAGCTTATATGGGTCATACGGAAGTTTTTGTACAAAAAAATGATAAGGATTTATATTTGCAATTTAAATTAGAAAATGATACATATATAAAGATTATGAAAGAATATATTCATAGGCTTCTTGATGTTTTAAGTTATAAGAGCTATAAAATAAGATCTTTAAACTTTCATAAACTGGAAGATTCATTTAATCTGTTAAAGACTGAAGAAAATGATTATAATATAAACGAAGAACCCAGAAGATTTTCCTTTGATATGAGGGTATAAATAATGGTAGCAGGTGGTTAAATGGAAAATAATAAAAGAATAAAAAAGGCGGCAGCCCTACATTATGAAAAAGGAAGCACCGCTCCAAAAGTTATTGCAAAAGGGAAGGGTGTTATTGCGGAAAAGATCATTGAAAAAGGTCTGGAAGAAGAAATCCCTGTTTATGAAGATGAAAAGCTGGCTAATGTCCTGACGGAGTTGGAGATAGGAGAGCTTATTCCAGTTGAATTGTATGAAATCGTTGCAGAAATACTTGTTTTTGTTGGGGATATCGACCGTTTACAGGAGAAGATTAAAAATGGTTAATAAAAGATTAATTGGAGACTGGGGCGAAGACATTGCATCAGATTTTTTAGAAAAAGAAGGTATAAAAATTATTGAGAAAAATTTCAGATGTAAACTTGGGGAAATAGATATTATTGCTGAAGAAGATGACTATTTACTTTTTATTGAAGTAAAGTACAGAAAAGACCTTTCCCATGGCTATCCAAGAGAAGCGGTTACTTTTCATAAGCAGAGGACCATAGCCAAAGTGGCTTTATGGTATTTAAAAAAATATAATTTATGGCATCGCTCCTGCCGCTTTGATGTTCTGGAGATATTAGGTGAAAAACCAGATTTAAAAATATGCTTAATAAGAAATGCTTTTGTTGTATAATTTTTATTATTTTTAAAAAAGGAAGAATCAGAATGTATCATAACTTATCCAATCAATTATCTTTTCATAATAAAAATGATTTATATTATATTACCTTTCCTGCTTTTGATGCCAGTCAACAGGTCAGGCATTGTTTCAGTACCCGTTTGGGAGGGCTTAGCCAGGGACCATATCAATCATTAAATTTGGGTCTTGGCAGAGGGGATGATGATGAAAAAGTTTATGGTAATTATAAATTACTTTGTGAGGCTATAGGCATTAATCATGAAAAGCTAATTTTTACCAATCAGATTCATGACAATCATATTAAAATTATCCGGAAAGAGGATTTGGAAAAATATAATATGAAAAACTGGGTCAAAGGTACGGACGGCCTGGTTACCAATATTCCTAATGTTCCTTTAGTGACTCTATATGCCGATTGTGTGCCTCTTTTTTTTCTGGACACAAAGAAAAAAGTTATTGGTCTTGCCCATGCGGGTTGGCGGGGAACGGTTAAAAAAATCGCTTTAAGAATGATAGAAATTTTTATCAACGAATTTAATTCCAATCCTAAAGATATTTTAGCGGCAATTGGTCCTTCCATTGGGAAATGCTGCTTTGAAGTTGATTTTTCTGTGGCAGATGCCTTTCAAAAAGCTTTTAAAAACACCCATAAGATAATTTTTCCTATAGAAAATGAAAAATTTATGATTGATTTATGGGAAGCCAATAAAGAAGCTTTGACAGAAGGAGGATTGCCCCTTTCTAACATTACTGTGACAGATTTATGCACAAAGTGTCATCATGATATCTTCTTTTCATACCGCGCAGATAAGGGGCAAACAGGCAGATTGGCAGCAGTAATGGAATTAATTTGATAAATTTTTTATTTTGGATATAATAAAAACAGATTAGATAATACAGGAGTTGTTTTAAATTTGAAAAACTATAAAGAACATAAAATAAAAGAAGTCCTTCCTGGCAGTATTGCTGAAGAATTGGGAATAGAAGCAGGCGATTTGCTTATTGCTATAAATGGGCAAGAAATAGAAGATGTTTTTGATTATCGCTATTTGATTTCAGATGAATTTGTGACTTTGACCATTTGCAAAAAAGACATGGAATGGTGGGAATATGAAATAGAAAAGGATGTTCATGAAGACATTGGTTTAGTTTTTGAAAATGCTTTAATGGATCATTTGAAATCTTGCAGAAACAAATGTGTTTTTTGTTTTATTGACCAACTGCCGCCTTCTATGAGAAAAAGCGTCTATTTTAAAGACGATGACTGGAGAATGTCTTTTTTAAATGGAAATTATATCACTTTAACCAATATGAAAGAAAAGGACTTTGAAAGACTGATTTATTATCATTTATCGCCTGTTAATATTTCAGTTCATGCAACAGATCCTGAAGTAAGGATAAAAATGTTAAATAACCGTTTTGCAGGAGATGTATTGGGAAAAATTAAAAGAATCGTGGATGCAGGCATAGAAGTCAACTGTCAGATTGTTTTGTGTAAAGGTTTAAACGACGGACTTGTACTTAAAAAAACTTTAGATGACTTAGAAAAGTTTTTCCCGGGAATAAAAAGCATCTCTATTGTTCCCGTAGGCATTTCTAAGTACCGGGAAAATCTTTATCCTTTAATACCCTTTGAAAAAGATGATGCAAAAGAGATTATCCGCATGGTACATCATCTTCAGGATTTCTATAAAGAAAAATACGGCAGTTATATCTTATATTGTGCGGATGAGTTTTATATAACAGCTGGAGAAGAAATCCCACCAGTCCATCGATATGAAGACTTTCCTCAAATTGAAAATGGGGTAGGTATGTTGGCTTTAATGGAGGAAGAATTTAATGCTGCTTTTTTGGATTTGCCGGATGAGATTTCTGGAAAGATCGATCTGTCTGTTGCAACAGGTATAGCAGCCTTTCCATTTATTAAAAAATTAGTGAATAAGTTATTAGATAAGTATTCCAATCTTACCATCCGTGTTTATCCCATTAAGAATGACTTTTTTGGGGACAAAATTACAGTGTCTGGTCTTATGACCGGCCAGGATATTATCAAGCAGTTAAATGGCAAAGAATTAGGCAGCAAACTATTACTGCCTGAAAATGCTTTCCGTAATAATGACACGATCTTCTTAGATGATGTCTATTTGGATGATTTAGAAAAGGAATTTAGGATTCCAGTTGAAATTGTAGGCGTTTCTGGTAAAGATTTTATTCATGCAATTTTGAATGCAAAGGAGAATAGAGATGAGTAAACCTATTGTTGCAATTGTAGGAAGACCTAATGTGGGAAAATCTACTCTCTTTAACCGTTTAGCAGGTGAAAGAATAGCCATCGTCGAAGATACGCCCGGAATAACAAGGGATAGAATTTATGCTGACACCGAATGGCTTAATCATAAATTTACCATCATTGATACTGGAGGAATTGAACCTGATTCTGACGATATTATTTTAAAACAAATGAAAAGACAAGCAGAAATGGCTATTGAAATGGCTGATGTCATTATCTTTCTTACCGATGCCAAACAAGGACTGACAGACGCAGACCATGAAGTGGCTAATATGCTCAGGAAATCTAAAAAGCCAGTCGTTTTGGCAGTGAATAAGGTGGATCACTGGGGAAAAGATCAAATGGAAGTTTATGAATTTTATAATTTAGGTTTAGGAGATCCTATTCCCATATCTGCTTCTCAACCATTAGGCTTAGGGGATATGCTGGATGAAGTTGTGAAATATTTTCCTCAGCAGGAAGTCAGTGATTACGATGAAGATGTGATTAAAGTGGCTATTATTGGTAAGCCCAATGTAGGAAAATCTTCTTTAATTAATAAAATCTTAGGAGAAGAAAGGGTTATTGTCAGTGATATTCCCGGCACCACAAGAGATGCTGTGGACGTACCAGTGACCATTGGGGAAGATAAGTTTGTTTTTATAGATACAGCTGGCTTAAGAAGGAAAAATAAAATTAAAGAAAATATTGAAAGATACAGTATTTTTAGGACCGTTGCTGCTATTGAAAAAGCAGATGTGGCTGTCTTACTGATTGATGCAGAAGCAGGGGTAACCGAACAAGATACCAAAATTGCAGGAATCGCCCATGAAAGAGGTAAAGCTTCTATCATTGCAGTGAATAAATGGGATAAGATTGAAAAAGACGACAAAACCATGAATAAATACTTAAAAGATATTGAAGTTAAATTCAGTTATATGTCTTATGCCCCAAAAGTCTTTATTTCTGCTCTTACAGGTCAGAGAATCAATAAACTTTTTGAAATGATAAAAGTTGTGTCTCAAAATCATGCTTTAAGAATTGAGACCGGGGTACTCAATGAGCTTTTATATGAAGCTATGGCAATGAATGAGCCCCCATCCGATAAGGGGAAGAGATTAAAAATATACTATATGACACAGGTAAGTGTGAAGCCTCCAACCTTTGTGCTTTTTGTCAATGATAAAGAACTAATGCATTTTTCCTATGAAAGATATATCGAAAACCAAATAAGAGAAGCCTTTGGTTTTAAAGGAACGCCTCTGCATTTTATCATAAGAGAAAAGCAGGGAAGGGAATAAGTTTATGTTTAGACTGGTATGTATAATAATAGGTTATTTTTTGGGCTGTTTTCAAACTGCGTATATCATAGGAAAAAAGGTTCAAAAAATTGACATAAGAAATTATGGCAGCGGGAATGCCGGAACAACAAATGTGATTAGAGTAATGGGTTGGAAAGTAGGCATTATAACCTTTATAGGAGATTTTTTAAAAGCAGTCATTGCTGTTTTCATATGCAAATTGATTTTCCCTGATTGTCCTGAAGCGGGTTTATATGCAGGTCTGGGAACTATTATTGGTCATAATTGGCCCGTCTTTTTAAAATTTAAAGGTGGAAAAGGTATCGCTGCTACCATGGGAACATTATTGGCCTTTGATTACCGGCTGGGCTTGATTTGTATTACAATTATGGCTTTAGTTCTTATTATAAGTCGTATTGTTTCTTTAGGTTCTATTATTATGTCTATATCTATACCAATTTGTCTTTATCTATTCTATAATGATCTTGAAATAACGTTTTTGGGAGTATTGTTTACAATTAGTGCAATTCTAAGGCATAGGGATAATATCCGACGCTTGTTTAAAGGTCAGGAGACAAAATTAGGTCAGCGAACCAATGAAAAATATCAGTAAAAATAATTTTAACGGAGGTAGTTATGGAAAAGATTGCTGTAATGGGAGCAGGAAGTTGGGGAACGGCTTTAGCCATATTATTAGCAAAAAAAGGGCATCATGTGACGCTTTGGTGTTATTTGGAAAGTGAAAAAGAGCAATTGGAATCGGTCAGGGAGAATCTTAATTATTTACCAGGTGTACCTATTCCACAAAATATTATCATTACCAATGATTATAAAGAAGCTATTGTAAATAATGAAATCATCGTTATTGCCATACCTTCAAAATTTCTCCGCTCGAATATGGAGCAATTTTCTCCTTATTTAACTCCCAGGCACCTTGTTGTCAATGTTTCTAAAGGTTTGGAAAATCATACTTTGCTCAGAATGTCACAGGTGATAGAAGAGACAGCCCCCCAATGTCCTGTAGCAGTCTTAATGGGTCCAAGTCATGCAGAAGAGGTGGCAAGAGATATTCCTACAGCTTGTGTCTCTTCTTCCAGATCTCAAAAAATAGCTGAAAGAGTTCAGGATTTATTTATGACGCCTACTTTTAGAGTCTACACCAATCCGGATTTAATTGGTGTGGAATTAGGTGGTGCCATTAAAAATGTGATTGCATTAGCAGCAGGTGTTGTGGACGGTTTAGGTTATGGGGATAATACAAAGGCAGCGCTTATGACGAGAGGTATGGTTGAAATAACCAGGTTGGGTCTGGCTATGGGAGCAGATATTCAAACCTTTAATGGTTTAACTGGGATTGGTGATTTAATTGTGACTTGTACAAGTATGCATAGCCGTAACCGTCGGGCAGGTATTTTGATTGGAAAAGGAAAAAGCTTAGATGAAGCTTTAAATGAGGTACAAATGGTGGTTGAAGGTGTACATAGTGCAAAAGCTGTTTATGAATTATCCAGAAAATATAATGTAGAGATGCCGATTATAAGAGAAATCAATCAGGTCCTTTTTGAGGGTAAATCCCCCAGGGAAGCGGTCATGGATTTAATGATGCGGGAAAAAAGACCTGAACATCAGACGGAAGAAATTCATTTAGCCCATAAAGTTTCGTGGAAAGACGAGTAGACCACTCGTCTTTTTATTTTTTATAAAAGTTTTAATTGGTATAATTCCATTTTTTAGTCATATATTTTAAATGTACCCATACATTTTATATTGATCGGGGAAATTATCTTAAGGAAATGGAGGATAGTATGGATAATTTCAATATTTATCAGGATATTGCTGACAGGACAAATGGAGATATTTACATAGGAGTTGTGGGACCTGTACGTACTGGAAAATCTACGTTTATCAAGCGTTTCATGGATTTACTGGTTATTCCCAATATTGAAAACAGCTATAATAAAGAAAGGGCTAAAGATGAATTACCTCAAAGTGCTGCAGGTAAAACCATTATGACAACAGAACCTAAATTTGTTCCCAATGAATCTGTTTCGATTTCTTTAAACGATGAAATTGAGCTCAATGTTAGAATGATTGACTGTGTAGGTTACATGGTGGAAGGTGCCACGGGTCATTTGGAAGGGGAAAGCCCAAGGATGGTCAATACTCCCTGGTTTGACTATGAAATACCTTTTACAGAAGCAGCTGAGATTGGCACCAGAAAAGTAATCAGTGAACATTCTACCATTGGCATTGTGGTAACCACGGATGGAACTATTACAGATATTCCAAGGAAAGATTATGAAGAAGCAGAAGAAAGGGTTATAAGAGAATTAAAAGAACTTAACAAACCTTTTGTAGTTTTGTTAAATTCGGCAAAACCTTATGATGCTCAAACACAAGAATTAAATGAAGAATTATCTCAAAGATATGATGTACCAGTGATTACATGTAATTGTGCTCAATTAAAAATGGATGACATTAACCGGATTATGGAAAAAGTTTTATATGAATTTCCTGTGCAAGAAATTCAATTTATGTTGCCAAAATGGGTTGAAACGTTAGACAGGGATCATTGGATGAAAAAAAGAATTATAGAAGCAGTTAAAGATACGATTTATCCTGTTTATAGTTTTAGAGATTTAAAAGACGCCATTTCTTCTTTTGAAGATTATGATTTTGTTAAAAAAGTTTTTCAGGAAAAAATTAATCTTGGAAAAGGTCTTGTAAAAATTGATATTACCGTATCAGATGAACTCTTTTATAGGGTGTTGTCAGAGTCAACAGGTATGGAGATTGAAGGAGAACATCAGTTAATTTCTCTCATTGTAAAACTGGCTGCAATCAAGAAAGAGTATGATAAAGTTGCTGATGCACTTAAGGAAGTAAGGCAAAAGGGTTATGGAGTTGTGATGCCTTTATTAGATGAGTTGAAACTTGAAGAACCTGAAATTGTAAAGCAAGGGAACCGATTTGGTGTCAGACTTCGTGCCAGCGCTCCTTCGATTCATTTAATCCGGGCAGATATCGAAACAGAAGTATCGCCAATCGTAGGAACTGAAAAACAAAGTGAAGAACTGGTAAATTATTTAATGAGTGAATTTGAAACTGATCCAAGGAAGATATGGGAATCTAATATTTTTGGAAAATCTCTTCACGAACTGGTCAATGAAGGGCTCCAGAACAAACTGTACCGTATGCCTGAAGATGCTCAAATGAAATTACAAGAAACTTTGCAAAAAATAATTAATGAGGGACATGGCGGTCTAATTTGCATTATTTTATAAAGATTTGATAGGCAAATAATCATGATTTTGATGGGGCTAAAGTGCTAAGGAACTGCCCTTGACAATAAGAGAGATATGGTATAAAATTATTATTAAAAATACACAATAATACTAATATATATAATATTACAAATTTTTCTTTTATCTATAAATAATACCCTAGGGGGCAGAATGGAGGCTGAAGATGAGGGAAGAAGTATATTTTCAGTTTAATGGCAAAGAAGTTCTTCATAGCGATTTGATTAAACAATTTAAAGAAAAATGGAAGCAGGATAATTTAAAAATTAAAGACGTAAAATCCCTGAAGTTATATTATAATGCCGATGAGGAAAAGTGCTATTATGTTGTTAATGACAAAGAAAGCGGAACTTTGTAAAACACTCTTATCAGAGTGTTTTTTTACTTGTTTTTTGGGACTCAATCCGTTATATTAGTAAATAAATAGTATAATAACTATTAGGTGTGAGGATTATATGGCAAAAAAAAAATACAAAAAAATTAAAAGACAACATAAAAGAAGAATTGTCTTAGGTTTATTTTTATCTTCATGTGTCATTGTATATTTAATTGGTGCCTTATTAAGATTTAAAAGTATTACCCCCTTATCTATCGAAGTTGCTCAAATAGGAGAAATTGACAGGAATATACATCTAAGTGGTATCATCGTCAGGGATGAAAAAGTTGTAAAAAGTAAAGAAGAAGGCAATATTACTTATTTAGCTTTTGAAGGTGAAAAGGTAAAACCAGGTACAAAAATTTGTATGGTAGGAGATAGTACTGTCATCGCAAAAATTCAGGAAGATATTAAAAAAATCAATGAAGATATTCTTAAAGAGCAAAACCAAAGAAAAGAATTTTCTTTAGTAAGAAAAGATATTAAAAATATTAATTATCAAATTGATGATTTAGTTCATAAATATATGAGTACATATTCAAACAGGAATTATTCTCAATTATATGCTATTAAAAGTTCTATTGAATTAGAAATAGAAAAGAAACAGTCTGTTTTAGCGCAAGAAAATTCCTCTGCCCTTCAGGAATTAGTGGCCTTAAAAAAAGAATATGAAAATAAATTATTTAACAATTCTGATGTTATTACAGCACCTAAAGGTGGTATTGTTTCTTATTATTATGATGGCCTGGAAGAAAAGTTTTCTTTAGATAATTTTGCTCAGTTCAGTGAAAAAGATTTAAAGACTTCTGCTGAGTTAGTTGATTTAAGCCAAAATCATAATGTGAAAAAGGATTCTCCTGTTTTTAAAATTGTCGATAATTATTCATGGTATATCTTAGGGACTTTTTCCAAAGAATTGGTAGAAGATTACCAGGTTGGGGATATGATAGCCATAAAACTTAATGGAATTCATGATTCTAACTTAAAAGCAGAAATTTATAATTTAAAGCCCCTTAATGATGAGACGATGCTCTTTATTTTAAGATGTACTGAACAAATGCCTCCACTTATGTTTGGCAGAAATATTGAGTTCGAAATTCTCAGGGATAATTATGAAGGAATTAAGATTCCTGTTAATGCTATAGTTGAAAAAGTATTTTTGAAGGTACCTAAAAAATATCTTCAGGACTCGGGAAGCAATAAGGTAATCATTAAAAGACTTCCTGATAAAGATGAATTGATTCCGGTAAAAATTGAATATGAAGACGATAATCATGTTTATATTCTTGAAGATTTTTCATCTGTAAAGCTTTATGATACTATCGTTTTACCAGAAAATGCGCAAGAAGAATATGTCATTAATCAAAGTGAGTCAAAGGAAGGCGTATTTGTTGTAAATGGTGGTATCGTACGTTTTAAAACCATCAAAATTTTAGCGCAGAATGATGAATATGCTATTGTCGATGGTAGTTTAAACAATGGTATTAAAATATATGACCAAATTGTATCTAATGCAAAAAATGTTAAAGAAAATCAGTTGATCAATCAATTTAATATCATTAATAATCAACAGTAGACCAATGAAAAGGCAGGATGGTGATTGAATGAGTGATATTAAAAAGAATCTGGAAGTGATTAAAGAAAAAATTGACAGGGCTGCACAAAAAAGTGGCCGTAAAGGAACAGATATAACTGTTATTGCAGTAACCAAAACCATTGATGTAGCAAGAATCAATGAATTAATATCTTATGGGATTCAAAATATTGGGGAAAATAAAGCCCAGGAGCTGAGAGATAAATATCCGCAGATAGATCCTTCAGTCAACTGGCATTTTATCGGTCATCTTCAAAGCAATAAGATTAAATATATTATTGATAAAGTGAAATTAATCCATTCAGTAGATAGTGAAAAGCTGGCTTATAATATTAATGAAGCAGCTAAAAAGCATGATAAAGTCATGGATATTCTGCTTCAAGTCAATGTGGCTGAAGATGAAAATAAGTTTGGTTTATCTTATAAGGAAGTAGAACCATTATTATACAAATTAAAAGATTTAAAGAATATTCGTGTAAGGGGTCTTATGACCATCGTTCCATATGATGAAGAAGCTGAAAATAACAGACTTTATTTTAGAAGGATGAAGCAATTAGCGGTTGACATTGATAATCAAAACATCGATAATATAAGTATGGAATTTCTTTCTATGGGAATGACAAATGACTTTGAGATAGCTATTGAAGAAGGCTCAAATATGGTACGTATAGGAACGGGTATTTTCGGTGCCAGAAATTATAATATGTAAGGAGGTATTCACATGGCAAAGTTCATTGACAAAATGATGGATGTAATGGGATTTGGCAGCGATGAAGACTTTGAAGAAGAAGTAGAAGAAATTGAAGAAAAGACTGAAGTACCTAACATTAGGAGTTTACGTTCTCGTAGTGGCGGTAATTCAAAAATTGTAAATATCCATACAAATATTAAAATGGAAGTTGTCATAACGGATCCTGAGGCATATGAAGAAGCTCAGGAAATATGTGACCATATTAAAAGTAAAAAGCCTGTAGTGATTAACCTTGAAAATATGGACCGCCAGACAGCACAACGTGTGATGGATTTTTTAAGCGGTGCTTGTTATGCACTGAACGGTGATGTGCAAAGAGTAGCTAATAATATCTTTATTATTGCTCCTGAAAATGTAGATATTGCTAATAGTTTTAGAGAAGAATTAAAAACGAAAGGAATTATTCTTCCCTGGGCGAATGGTGGAATGAAATAACGGAGGATAATAATGTTGGGCATTGTTTTATACTATCTTGCAGTATATTTTTTCAGACTATTAGAAATTCTTATTTTTATACGGGTTGTTTTATCCTGGCTTCCTGTTAAACGGCAGCATACTTTTGTTCAATTAATATATAAATTAACGGAACCTTTACTGGCGCCGTCACGGAATTTGCTGGAGAAGTCTGCGATTGGTGCAAGCAGGCTCATGGTTGATTTTTCACCAGTGATAACACTCATTGTTTTAGATTTTATCAGGATGTGTATTTTATATTTTATTGGTAAGTATTTAATTTTTTAAGGACAAAATTTTCATCATATGTTGGTGATTACTTCTAATGATTAATAAAGATTTATACCTCGGAAAGTTTTATGACTTGGAGGAAAAAATAACAGCAAGCAATATTTTAGATAAAGTAAATATTTGTTTAAGAGATCATGTCAATACTTTTACAAATTTTATTGATATGTATAAGATAGGCAAGTATTTGGAGATGCTTTCTTCCTTTAGGGATATAAACCTTCGGGCTTTTGGCGGATATCCGGACAGTGAGCGGAATATTATTGGTTTATCTCCCTGTTATAAAGAATTGGAGGAAAGCGATTTTCCTATTGCAGCCATTGAGATTAATTTAAGAAATCCAAAAGCATATCCTGTTTCTCACAGGGATTACCTGGGGTCGGTGTTATCTTTAGGGATAGACCGAAAAAAAATAGGAGATATTTTGGTACAGGAGAATAAAGCCATTGTATTTGCTTTTGAAGAAGTTGCTGATTATATATTAAATCATTTAACCAGGATTAGAAATATAGGGGCCAGTGCACAAAGAATTTCTTTAAATGATATAAAGGTGCCCACGCCTGAAATAAAAGAAGTCATATCTACAGTATCTTCTTTAAGGGCAGATGCCGTTTTAAGTTCTGGCTTTAATTTATCGAGGTCAAAAGTGGTTGAATTAATTAAAGCTGAGAAAGCATTAATTAATGGCAGTATTGCAGAACCTTCTTCAACTGTTCAATGTGGGGATTATTTAACTTTAAGAGGATATGGAAAAATTAAATTATCTGAAGTAAAGGGTAAAACTAAAAAGGGTCGTATTAGTGTCGTAATTCACTGTTATAAATAGGAGGAACATAATATGCTCACACCATTAGACATTGAAACCCGAGAGTTTAAAAGAAAGCCATATGGTTATTCTATTGAAGAAGTGGACAAGTTTTTAATTGAAGTCATCAATTGTTATGAAAGGCTTTATAAGGAGAATATTGAATTAAAAGACAAAATTTCTATTTTAAACGACGGTATCAGTCATTACAAATCTTTGGAGGAAACGCTTCAAAGTACTTTGGTGCTTGCTGAAAAGACAGCAGAAGAAACAAAATCGGCTGCTTATCAAAAAGGTGAGCAAATTATTAATGCGGCCGAAATTAAGGCCAATCAGATTTTAGAACAGGCAAAACAAGAAGTCTTTAAAATCAAACAAGAGATAGAGCGTTTGAAAAAACAGTATGTTGCTGCAAAAATTCAGATGATGCAGATTTTAAACAGTCAGTTGCAATTATTAGAGCAATCTTCTTTGTTTGAGGAAGAAGAGAGTGATAATAATCAATTGGTAAAGCGTAAAGATGATAAACTCAATTCAGATGAAGGTAAAGAAACGAATCAGTATAAAGATATAGATGTCAGTAAAGGATTGAAAAAGTTTGATGAAGACAATGAAGATATGGAATCTGACCAGGGAGAAGCTGGATTAATGTTTGATGATTACGAAGATTACAAAGAATTAAATCAACAATTTAGATTAGCAAGAAGAGACGAGGATGCTATATGAACGAAATCTGTATAAATACGCCATCTTCGGCATATCCTATTTATTTTTCCGATAATTTTGAGGATATAATAAATGCTTTAAAGAAATTTTTTCCTTCCGATAGAAAAATCTGCATTGTAACCGATGAAAATGTTAATAAATACTATGGACAGACACTGTTGGAAATTGTTTCTTCTGCTTATAAAGAAGTGTATAAATGTGTTTTTCCTGCAGGAGAAAGCAATAAAAATCTAAATACTGTTCAGGAGATTTATAAGTTTTTTATAGAAAAACATCTGGACAGAAATTCCCTAATCCTTGCTTTAGGCGGAGGGGTTACTGGTGATATGGCTGGTTTTGCTGCAGCAACTTATATGAGAGGGATTCCTTTTGTCCAAATACCAACAACTCTTTTATCTCAGGTAGATAGTAGTGTTGGTGGTAAGGTCGGGGTAGATTTTCTTCAGCACAAAAATATGATTGGAGCTTTTTATCAACCAGCTTTTGTTTATATTAATTTAGATACTTTGAAAACTTTGCCAAAAGAGCAATTGTCTTCTGGTGTTGCAGAAGTCATAAAACATGGACTTATATTAGACAAATCTTATTTTGAATTTTTGGAGTCTTCATATGATTTATTTTTTAAATTAGATCATGAAGTTTTAGAAAAAATTATCAGGCGCTCCTGTGAATTGAAAGGAAGCGTTGTATCCAGGGATGAAAAGGAAGCAGGTTTAAGGGCAATATTAAACTTTGGTCATACCCTTGGACACGCTATTGAAACCCTTCTTAATTTTAAGCTTTTCCATGGACAGTGCGTTTCTGTTGGTATGGTTGGAGCAGCCTATTTATCGTACATCAATGGTTTAATCTCAAAAGAAGATTTAAAACGGATTGAAAAAGTTTTAGCTTCTTATGATTTGCCTGTCAGGATAGAAGAACTGAATAAAGAAGTTATTTATAATCAAATGTTGCTGGATAAGAAAACAAAAAATAATATTATTTATTTTATTTTGTTGTCGTCTATTGGAAAAGCGGTTAGAGTAAGTCATGTAAATACTGACCAGATTTTTTCCGCTATTGCTTACATACAAAACGACGTGCTTTAGCACGTTTTTCTTATGTGTTGCCTCCAGTTTCCATTATGCTTTTTATCAGCCTGGGAAAGCTAAAGATAAGAAGGCTGATGGGAAAAGGATGAAGTATAAAGGAAAAAAGTATAAAAAATTAAATAAAATGGAGGCAAGTATATGGACGATAAAATGATAAAAGAGTTAGAGGCGATTTTATTAAAAGAAAAGGCTGAAGCGGAAGTTCAACTTAGAAAAATGAAAGAAAATGGATCAAAAACTTCCCTTTTAGAATGGACTGGGGAATTATCCAGTTATGATAATCATCCTGCGGACATTGGCAGCGAAAGTTTCGAAATGGAAAAGATGATGACATTAAATAATAATCAGCAAAAACTCTTGGATGATATCAATGATGCTATTGAAAAAATAGAAAAGGGAACCTACGGTATTTGCGAAACTTGTTCTTCTGAAATTGATTATGAGCGTTTAAAGGCAATTCCTTATGCAAGAGAATGTATTAACTGCGCTAAGGCACGCCTTACAAATGAAGATGAATATCAAAGAAGGCGTCCAATTGAAGAGGAGCTTTTAGAACCAATGATTGATAATGGATTAGTCCAAGGAGATGAACTGGATCCTGCCCTGGAAGTTTACAGGCATTTACAGGTTTATGGTTCAGCTGATAATATGCAGGATATGGGAGGACCAATTAAAGATTACGATGACATTCATAATATTTATGATGCTTCAATTGAATCCATCGAAGAGATGGATGTGTTAACGAATAAGGATAGAAAGAACTCTTTATATTAAATACTATGTAAAAAATTGATTAATGGATGATTTATATTATGTTTTTTGTTTTGAGGGAGAGAGAAAATTGGTAGTTACGTTTATATTAGCTGTATTGTCTTTGGTTGCACTTGATCAGTTTTCAAAATACAAAGCAGTCGTACATTTAAAAGAAATGCGTACTTTTCCAATTATTCAAAATGTATTCCATTTTACTTATGTGGAAAATGAAGGTGCAGCTTTTGGTATACTGCAAAATAAAAGATTATTTTTTATAATGATTACGCTTGTTGTTTTACTTGGTATTTCATATTACTATTTAAAATTGCCTAAGAAAAAACCTTATAATCGGATTAGGTTATGTCTTATTTTGATTTTTTCCGGGGCGTTAGGTAATTTAATAGACCGAATCCGTTTAGGTTATGTCGTTGATTTTTTTGATTTTCGATTGATTAATTTTCCTGTATTTAATGTAGCAGATGTATGTGTTGTTATCGGAACCATTTTTCTAAGTCTTTTAATTTTATTTTTAACTGAAGATGAAATGGAAGTTGGAAAGACTAAAATAGAAAAAGCAGCGGATACTCATAAAGAAGAATTATTTAAGGATGAAATTAAAATGATAAGCGGGGATGAAAAGCAATAACCATTTAAGATAAGATATAAAACATTCAGGATATGGTAAAAATATAAAAAAAGAACAGATAATTATAATGATGAAATAAAAGGAAGTTGAGTAATGGATTTTTTTGAATTTTTTGTTGAAGCAGAAGAGGCGGGAAAAAGGATTGATGTATATTTATCAGAAAAAATCGAAAATTGCTCCAGATCCTATATACAAAAATTAATTAATGAAAAAAGAATCCAGGTTAATCAGAAAGCGACCAGGTCAAATTATAAACTTAAGCATAAGGATCTGCTTTATGTGGAAATTCCTGAGGCAGAACCTATTGAAATACAAGCGGAAGATATCCCTTTAGATATTGTTTATGAGGATGAAGATGTTATAGTCATTAATAAAGCTCAGGGTATGGTGGTTCATCCTGCAGCAGGTCATTACAGTGGGACTTTGGTGAATGCATTATTGTTTCATTGTCGTGATGGCTTATCAGGTATTAATGGCTCTTTGAGACCAGGAATTGTTCACCGGCTTGATAAGGATACCTCAGGCATTTTGATTGCAGCTAAGAATGATCGTGCTCATCAGGAATTGACAATACAATTAAAAGAACGTGCTATTGTAAGAAAATATCATGCCATTGTTTACAATAATCTTGTTGAGGATTATGGTACGATTAATGCTCCAATTGGGAGAGATCCAAAAGATCGTAAAAAAATGGCTGTAACAGTTAAAAATTCGAAGGAAGCTATTACCCATTTCAGAGTTTTAGAAAGGTTTGGTGATTTTACTTATATTGAAGCCAGGCTGGAGACAGGCAGAACCCATCAAATAAGAGTTCATATGAAGCATATTGGACATCCTGTATTAGGGGATGATACTTATGGACCTAAAAAGCAACCATTTAAATTAAATGGGCAAATGTTGCATGCGAGATTTTTAGGCTTTTATCATCCTTCAACCAGGGAGTATATGGAGTTTGAAGCGCCATTACCAGATTATTTTAATGAACTTTTAAATTTACTTCGGAATAGAGAAAAAAAATTATAGACAATTAGTTTAAGCTGTGATATATTTTAAATAATAAAATTCCTTTAAATTAGTCCGAGAGACTAATAAGGATGTCATATGCTGCTTATATGAGTATTATGGCCTCTAGCTCTCGCTATGAGGTTTTTTTGTGGGTTTTTTCAATAGATAAATTTTGCTTTATTAGGATTCCAATGATTTTAGGAGACTTGTTCAGGAATTATTCAAGCTTTTTTGAGGGTGTTATATTTTTAGAAAATTTCAATTAGCGGGTATTATGATTTAAGAATATCTTGGTTTAGAATGATTGTATTCTGAAGATATTTTCTGTTGAGGAGGTGTATTTTTGACGGAGTATAAAATTTTATTAGACGAAAAGGCTATTCAAAGGGCACTTACCAGAATATCTCATGAAATTATAGAAAGAAATAAAGGTGTAGATAAACTTTTACTGATAGGTATTAAAACCAGAGGGATTCCTCTTGCTCAAAGAATTGCTCAAAAAATATTTGAAGTGGAAAATGTTCAGGTGCCTGTAGATACGATAGATATTACTTTTTACAGGGATGATTTAAAACACCGTTCTATTCAGCCGGTCGTTCATAATACAAATCTTAAACATGATGTAAATGATAAAACGGTTGTTTTAGTGGATGATGTTATCTATACTGGAAGAACGGTCAGGGCAGCAATTGATGCTCTGATTGATGCAGGAAGGCCTCAATTTATTCAGTTGGCTGTTTTAATTGACAGGGGACATAGGGAACTTCCTATACGGCCGGATTTTGTTGGTAAGAATATACCAACCTCAAAAAGTGAAATTGTAAGGGTACTACTGGATGAAACGGATAATCAGAACATGGTTATCTTAGAAAAAACAATGCCTTAGAAAAATAATAGTTGGGAGGAATTTTATGTCAAAATCAACACAAACTGCTGTGTCAACTCAAGAAAAAATTATTTTAGGCCTTCAACATGTTTTGGCGATGTTTGGGGCAACTGTGCTAGTCCCTATGTTGACTGGCCTGGATCCTGCCATTGCAATTCTTTCAGCAGGATTAGGAACATTGGTTTTTCATTTATGTACCAAGGGGATGGTACCTGTTTTTTTGGGTTCTAGTTTTGCTTTTATTAATGCAATAGCACTGGTTCTTAAGGATGAAGGTTTAGGAGCTGTAAAAGGTGGTATAATTGTTGCAGGTTTAATATATGTCCTTATGGCAGGAATTATTAAATTGTTTGGTGTTGAAAAGGTACGTTCCTTTTTCCCACCAATTGTTGCAGGACCGATTATTATGGTTATTGGTCTTAATTTAAGTCCTACGGCAATCAATAACAGTCTGTTTAATCAAGGTTCATTTGATTTAAAATATTTGCTGGTTTCTTCAATTGTTCTTATTACAATGATTGTTGTTTCTATTTTTGCTAAGGGATTTTTTAAACTGGTGCCAATATTAATAGCAGTTGCTGTTGGATATCTGGTTTCTTTACCTTTAGGTTTGGTGGATACAGCCGTGATTGCTGATGCAAGATGGTTTGGCATTGAAAATTTTGAACAAATTATTACTTTACCAGAATTTACATTAAGTGGGGTTTTAGCAATAGCACCAATTGCTTTGGTTGTATTTATTGAACATATTGGGGACGTTACCACGAATAGTGCTGTAGTAGGTAAAGATTTCTTTAAAGAACCTGGTGTTCACAGGACAATGTTAGGTGATGGTTTAGGTACACTTGTGGCAGGTTTAATTGGTGGACCGGCAAATACGACTTATAGCGAAAATACTGGTGTTTTAGCAGTTACAAAGGTATATGATCCTGCAATTCTTAGAATAGCAGCAGTTTTTGCAATTATCATTAGTATGTTGGGAAAAGTAGGTGCAATTATCAGTTGTATTCCGACACCAGTAATGGGTGGAATTAGTATTGTTTTATTTGGGATGATTGCCAGTGTCGGGGTTAGAATTTTAATTGAAGCAAAGTTAGATTTTTCATATAGTCGTAATCTTTTGATTGCTGCTGTTATTTTGGTATGCGGAATAGGGATTGAGAGTATTCCTGTTTATGGGAACTTAAGGCTTTCAGGTTTGACGATTGCGGCAATTTTAGGAGTCGCTCTAAATAAGTTGTTACCAGAAAATATATAATTCTAAAATGTGTTTGATATGTTGTCAGTGAATATACATTAGAACTGTATATTTCTTTTAAATGATCAATTTTAAATATTTATGGTTTATTTATAGCTGGTGTTTTCTTGTGGCAATTTTTTTAATTAAAACATCTCTGTTAATAAAATGAACAGAGGTGTTTTTGTTATGCAAAAAAATAAGCATTTATTGAAACTTTTTAAACGATTAGCCGGTCTTATGGATAGAAAGGAGGACCTCAATGGCTTCAAAGAAGATGAAAATGTATGTTGAAGAAGAAATATTAAAATCCTATAAATCCATGTACCGCTTAGCTTATACTTATGTGAAAAATGAAGCAGATGCTTTAGATGTGGTACAAGAAAGTGTATATAAGGCCATTAGAAATGCGTCGAAAATTAAGCACTATGAATACATAAAATCCTGGCTATACAGGATAGTAATTAACACCTCTTTAGATATATTACATAAGAGAAATAAAGAAAGTTTAGTAGAGAAAATGACGGAAGAGATTAAAGAAGAAACAAACAGAGACTTAGATCTTATAAATTCGTTGCAAAATCTGACAGATAAAGAGCGTCTTGTAATAGTGCTGAGGTTTTTTGAAGACATGAAAATTAATGATATTGCTGGAGTTTTACACGAAAATCCGAATACTATTAAATCAATTCTTTACCGGGCATTGAAAAAATTACGGGTTGATATGGAAAAAGGAGGTTATAAAAATGAATAATAACTTAGATGAATTAAAAAGAAAATACGAAGAGATTGAAGTTCCTCAAAATACTTTGGAACTTGTTGAAAAAACTATAAAAAAAGCCAAAAAGAAAGAAAAAGCATTAAATATTTTTAAAGATTTTGGTGCAACTCTGGTAGCTATAGTAGCTATTCTGACAATTCTTGTTAATTTAAATTCCAATATTGCTTATGGTCTTTCAAAGCTTCCTATACTTAATGTTGTTGTTGAAGTTGTAAATTTTCGCAATTATGAAAGTAAACATAAAGATATGGAAGCAAACCTTAATATACCAGAAATAAGTGTAAAGGATGAAGAAGGGAAAATATTGGAAGAGAGTACTAAAAAGATAAATGCATCCATAGAGGAGTATACCAATAAATTAATTTCCAGATATCAGGAAGAAGTGGAGGCTACAGGAGGAGAAGGCTTACAAACAGTAAACTTAGATTATGAAATCATTACGAATAATGAAAGATTATTTTCTATACGTTTTAATGAGCTGATTGTCATGGCCAGCGGCAATGAAAAGGTTAAAATTTTTCATCTGGATAAGCAAACCGGAGAAGTGATTATATTAAAGGATCTTTTTAGAGAAGATGCTAATTTTAAAAAGATCATATCCGATAATATCAAAGAGCAGATGAAAAAACGCATGGAAGAAGATGAAAATTTAACCTATTGGATAGATAGTGAAGTTCCAGAATGGGATTTTAAAAGTATTAATGATGATACAACTTTTTATATCAATGAGAAAGGAAAACTAGTAATCGTTTTTGATGAATATGAAGTCGCTCCGGGTTTCATGGGCGTACAGGAGTTTGAAATTCCAACAGAAATAATTAAAGACTTTGCAAAAGATGGTTTTATAAGTTAAAATATATTAAAAAAACAGCTGCAGTATATCCATTACTGCAGCTGTTTTTTTATCTGTTTTTATAATCATTATACAGGTTTTCTATGGAACGGTCATAGGTTCTTTCCCCAGCTTTTGAAAACAAACAACCAGGTACTTCATTGCATCTTCTATGATATGCGATGCATTCACAGCATTTTCCGTGTCTTGAACAAGATGTATAAGTGCAGTTGCATTGAACATTATTATTACAGGTCATTTTATCCCTCCTACACTTCATTCTGATTATATTATAAACATCCATAGGGACTATTGTAAATATATAGTATAGGATTTCATGGATTGTATAGGAGGAAGACTATATTAAAATGCTTATTTGATTGTATTTAAAAGTCTGATATAGTGATTGGCTTCCCTAAGTACATGGTCTGCAAGCAGCGGAAGAATAATTGATTTTATTTTGCAAGACAGTATTTGTTTGGTTGCTTCTTCTTTGAAGTTTCTGATTTCTGTTACTGCTTCAAGGCTCATATTAAGGATTTCTTTCTCAGGTGTTTGAAGGCATATTTTTATAAGCGTTTCGAATTCTTTAGCAATTGTTTCTGCAATTTCTTTAAGATTTATTTCTGTTGGATCCAACATGCCAGTGATGAATTGCGCATGGTTTTCCATAATATGATTCCAGAAATTAAGTTCCCTGCATAACTGCTTTTTAGACAGGCTTTTGTTTTGTAAGGACTCTAATAGTCGCAAATAATATTCGGATTCATGGTTAAGATGTTCCAGCATTTCGTTATATAAGGTGATAAATAACTGACATTCTGAAAGCAGGAATAATAATTTGTTTTGAAAGTCTATGACTTGCTTTACTAAAATGATGGAACGTTTATTTAAGTCATTAATGATTGCTTCTAAATGTTCTGTTGTGCAGCGGCTCGGAACATTAAACAGTGACAATTCTGCTTTTGTAATCTCAGTATTAAGCGTGGCTCCCGTAAGTTTTGCGCTTAGCTCTTCAGCTCTTAAGGTATAAGGGGTTACAAACTCATTGGATTTAATTGCTTGTTCTGAAACAAACCATTTTGCATAAAAAGTTGTTTCAGCAAGAAGTTGTTCAAAATTTCTTTTTAACATGTCTGCTCTTGAAATATTAACGCTTTCCACTGTTGGTAAATTTGTTTCGATAAAAAATAAATGTTCTTTAATGATTCTTTGAAAAAATAAATTATTTTCTATGGAAAGTCGGATATATTCTTGTTTGGACAGCATTAAAAAATCTCCTTTCAAGACATTACTTAATACATAATATTTTAAGAAAAATAAAATGTGACTTTATGAAACTTTTCAAAAATACATAAAATGACCTTTTATTATTTATATGATTGGAATTTTCTTGTTATTAAATATGACTATAAAGGAATAATTTTTTGATTCTAAGAAATAATAGGAATGTGAGATTTTCCAAATCTATGAAATTATTTAAAAGGAGGTTTTTTATGAGCCATAAGTCAAAGATTACAAAAGTGAAGAAAAATTCAGAAGGGGATATTACCGATGTAATGCTGGATGACGGCAGTGTTTATCCTATTGACGAAGCAATTGAAATGGTAAAAGATGATTTAATTGAAGGTGTTAATGTAGGAAAAGCTAAGAATGGCCGTGAATTTTTAAGGGCTGACCCTAATGGGGATCTAACAGATAATTTAGATAACCTCCCAACATTTGAATAAACAAAAATAAATACCCGTACTTTCTGGTATTTAGAAGTACGGGTATTGTATTAAAGTGCTTTTTTCTAATAATCTGAACCAAAAATATTGACAGATTGCTCCCGAACAATAAATTGATTTTTATCCCATTCCAAAGATGTCTGAAGATATCCAAGGGCATCGGCTGCATATCTTCCGGAAATTCTTTGGTATCCTAACAGTTCATAAACATCATTGGAATCAAAATCAATGGGATAAAGACCGCTTAAGGGATTGATAAATCCTTCTACGGGAGCTTTCAGACTGCCATCCGGATTATATATTTCATCCAGATATTCTTTGTCTCTATAGGAAATATCGATGATATATCTGATTTTTCTTGTAGTGTTTATTAGCTCTACTTTATAATTGTCTTTGTATATGACTTGATACTGATATTTTTCATTAAAAGCTTCATAGTCAAATAATAATTTGGGGATATTGTTAAGAGCAGAGTAGATATAATAGTAAATAATACCTCCACTACCACCTGATGTTATGGATATTAAAATATCATATACGCCATTTCCGGTAAAGTCACCAAGAAAAATTCTCGGGCTGTAACCAGCGTCTGTTTTAAGAGGAACCGTAACAGTAGAAGCTGTTCTGCCATCTTTAATGACTAAGGTAATACGCTGCACAAAGGGGCTATCTTCTTTACTTATGCCTGTCAGATAAATATAATCTTTTATACCGTCACCTGTCACATCTCCGCGTGCTGCAAAAACGATATATGGGTTATTTGTCTTATATATAGGGCGCTTAAACATGAACATTCCCCCGCTAATATGTCTTATTAATATTTTATGAAGCAAAGACCAAAATGGTGACAGAATCTTTATTAAAAAATTTTTTAATAAGTGTGGTAATAACAAATTTTACGACAAAAAACGGATTATTTTTAATAATTTACTGGAATCTGCTAAAAAATTACGTATAATATTAATATGTAGAAAAGCTATAGAGTAGAAATAGATAGGTAAAAATTTTTTAAGTATTGTTCTTAAATTTATACATTTTTTTAGGTATTTAAAATAGAGTGGACAGGAGAATTGGGATGAAGAGCAGTACAGTATCTATGGTGACGAATTTTTTTATTTGGATAAAAAAGCTATTTATTATTGTCTTAATCATTATTTTGATAACGGTTATTGTTATATCGTTAATTAATTATTATATGAAGAGATCTGTAAAAGACAGGATTTTTGAGTCAGCAGAAGATATTGATTTTGAAGCAGACTGCATTTTGGTCCTTGGAGCAGGCGTAAAAAATGAAAGACCAAGTCATATGTTAGAAGACAGATTAAAGCAGGGGATTAAACTTTATGAGTTGGGTGCATCCGATAGATTATTAATGAGTGGAGATCATGGCAGAAAAGAATATGATGAAGTGAATGTGATGAAGAAATTTGCTATTGATGCCGGGGTACCTTCAGAGCATATTTTTATGGATCATGCAGGTTTTTCAACCTATGAAAGTTTGTACAGGGCAAGAGATATATTTGAAGCAAAAAAAGTTATCATTGTAACGCAAGAATACCATTTGTACCGTGCTTTATATATTTCGGACAAGTTAGGACTTGAAGCCTGTGGAGTGTCTTCTGACCTCAGGCCATATTATGGTCAAAAATACCGGGAATTTCGTGAGTATTTTGCCAGAGCAAAAGATTTTATTTGGACCATTTTTAAACCAGAGCCCACCTATCTGGGAGAAACTATACCTATTAGCGGTAATGGGGATTTAACCAATGATTAATATTTAGAAATTCAATGGTTTAAGAAAAATATGAATAAATTTAATGTGTTCTTTTAAAAATTTAACCGACTCGTTTTGGGACAGGAAATAGTGGACATATTTTGGGAGGAATATATGGAGAAATCTATATTCAAGAATTTTTCCAGATATGTTAGTTTAAACATATTAGGAATGGTGAGTATTTCATGTTATATATTAACAGATACATATTTCATATCAAAAGCATTAGGTCATCAGGGGCTTGCAGCCCTTGATCTTTCTACACCCATGTATAGTTTTATTTATGCTGTTGCTTTAATGCTTGCCATAGGCGGCTCTACAAGGTATAGCATACTAAAAGCAAAAAAGGATACGATCCGGGCGAACAGGGTCTATAGTATTTGTATCAATGTTGGCTTGATTACAGGTATTCTTTTTGCAATGATCGGTATATTTTTTTCAAATTCATTAGGCATCCTTTTAGGTGCTGACATAGAAATATTACCCATGACAGAAATATATTTGAGGACAATCCTTTGTTTTTCTCCTTTTTTTATTTTAAATGATATTATTCTTTCTTTTGTCCGTAATGATAATAATCCTAATTTACCTATGATTGCGATATTATCGGGTAGCTTTTTTAATATTGTTTTAGACTATATTTTTATCTTTTATTTTGATATGGGTATGTTCGGCGCTGCTTTTGCAACGGGTTTAGCGCCCATAATAAGTTTAGTTGTATTAGCAAGTTATTTTATAAGAGCAAAGAATCATTTTAAATATATTCCATTTAAATTTAACTGGTCTTATCTTAAAGATATATCCACTTTAGGTCTGTCTGCTTTTGTTAATGAAATATCAGCTGCTATTGTTATTATCACTTTTAACTTAGTCATTTTAAATCTCGAGGGTAATTATGGGCTTGCTTCTTATGCAATCATTGCCAATATAGATCTTGTTGTTTTTGCTGTATTTAATGGCCTTGCAGAAGGTATACAGCCCATTATTAGTAAAAGCCATGGCTTAAATGATGATTTTGTATTGAAAAAAACCCTGAAATATGCTTTGTTAACTTCCTTAGGTTTGGCACTTTTAATATATTTTGCTTTAAATTTTAATGCCGAAAGCATTATTCGTGCTTTTAATGAAGAAGAAAATATAAAAATAGCCATCATTGGAAAAGCTGGTCTTAAGATATACTTTATAGGTTATTTTTTTGCTGGTATCAATATTACTTTGACAATGTTTTTAACAGCTACTGAAAAAGCAAGACTGGCCTTTTTACTTTCCGTTTTACGGGGCTGTATTGTCATCGTACCTATGGTTTTAGTATTAAGCTGCCTGTGGAAAATGACTGGGGTATGGCTTTCCTTTGTTTTGGCAGAATTATTTGTTACTGTCATTGCAATTTTTATTATGGGAGTAAAGAGCAGGCAAATAATAAAATTGAAATTTGAGAATAACTCTTAGATTAAGGTTAATTTCCTTTGTAAACCACATTAACATGTTTTCTTGACAATCTTTTCGAAATATCTTATCATGGCTTTGTTTAAACGAATATTAGAATTTTTACTTTGCCGCCGGGTAAAGGTTAATAAGTGTTCTAAACAGTCCGTTAGGCCTTAGAAGGGGTGTTTTTGAACACTTTTTTACATATATGGACGTTTTTGAAAATTTTCATTTGGCAAGCTTAAAATTGATAAGGAGAGAGAAGGATGGATGAATCTGGTCTTAAACAGTTTATTAGATATATAAGTTTAAGTATTTTAGGAATGATAGGTATTTCGTGTTATATCCTGGCAGATACGTTTTTTATTTCAAGAGCATTAGGACCTTCTGGCATTGCAGCGCTTAATCTTTCAATTTCAGTATACAGTGTCATTCATGGTCTTGGGTTGATGCTGGCTATTGGTGGTGCAAGCAAATATAGCATATTAAAATCAAAAAAAGAAGATGAGGAAGCGGACAAAGTATTTACAATTTGTTTTAAATCCTCTTTCATTATTGGCATGATTTTTGCAATCATTGGTTTTTCTTTTCAAGACCTTTGGGATGTCTTTTAGGAGCTAATCATGAAACTTTAGGCATGACGGAAAGCTATTTAAAAACAATACTCTTTTTTGCAGTTTTTTTTCTCCTTAATAACATTATGATTTCTTTTGTACGAAATGATAATAATCCAAAATTATCAATGATTGCTATGCTTACAGGAAGTTTATCGAATATTTTATTAGATTATATTTTTATGTTTCCACTTAAAATGGGCATGTTTGGTGCTGCTTTTGCAACCTGTTTAGCGCCTGTAATTAGTTTAGGAGTATTGTCAATTCATTTTATAAGGAAAAACAATGGTTTTCACTATATTCGTTATATATTTCAAATTTCCTGTCTTATAGATATTTCAGCATTAGGTTTGTCTGCTTTTATAAATGAAATTTCATCTGCTGTAGTCCTTATTATTTTTAACTTAGTTATTTTAAATCTTGAGGGAAACATTGGACTGGCTTCTTATGGAATTGTCGCAAATATTGCTCTTGTAGGTCTTGCTATATTTACTGGTCTTGCGCAAGGAATACAACCGATTATTAGTCAGGCTTATGGATTAAACGATAAAGTGCTATTGAAAAAAATACTTAAGTATGCCATCGTTACTGCAATAGTTTTGGCAGTGTTAGTTTATCTTGGCGTTTTTTATAACAGTAAAAACATTATTCATCTCTTTAATAATGAACAAAATCCGCAAATAAGCCAGATTGCAAAAAGAGGACTTAATATCTATTTTATGGGTTTTTTCTTTGCCGGTATAAATATTTGTATGGCGATGTATTTAACGGCAACAGAACAAGCCAGGAATGCTTTTATTATTTCTATTTTAAGAGGTTGTCTTATCATCGTACCTATGGTTTTATTATTAAGCAGTTGGTGGAAGATGACAGGGGTATGGCTTTCCTTTGTTTTCACAGAATTTTTTGTAACCATAGTTGTAAGCTTTATATGGCTTTTGAAAAGTGATTTAGCAATAAAACTGCAATTTGAGAATAGCCGTTAAAGCTTATATTTATCTATTACATCTGATTAAGATAAAAATTATAATAATTTCTTGAACTTTTCTTGAAAAAAGAAAAGTATAAAAGTATAATATTGCTAGTGTAGAAAAATTATTAACTAATAATTGAATTAAAATAATAATTTTTCTATAATAAATTAAGCTCTTTAAATATTTTTATAAAAAGGAGTGATTTTTAATGAAGAAAGAAGAAAAAAGTTTTTATCTCTGTAATCATTGCGGAAATTTGGTTGGCTTAATTAACAATGCGGGGGTTCCTTTAGTGTGTTGTGGTGAAAAAATGCAGGAGTTAATTCCAAACACCGTGGAGGCTTCCCAGGAAAAACATATTCCAGTAATTAAGCAAGAAGGAAATAAGGTCATTTTAGAAATTGGTTCAGCACCCCATCCTATGGTGGATGAACATTATATTACCTGGGTATATATTCAAACAAAGAAAGGTGGACAGAGAAAGGAGCTTTATCCTGGTCAGGAACCTTATGTAGAATTTGCTCTAACAGAAGATGATGAAATAGAAATTGCTTATGCATATTGTAATTTACATGGACTTTGGAAAGCTAGCCTTTAAAAATACAGATAAGAATATAAAATTTTAAATCTATTAAGATTAAAAAATAATAGGAGGAATTATTATGGCAAAATATCGCTGCAGTGTATGTGGATACATCCATGAGGGAGAGATGACTGAAGATTTTAAATGTCCAAGATGTAAGAAGCCTGCTTCATTCTTTGTAAAAATTGAAGAAGAAACAAAGAGAAAAAACCCTTATGCAGGTACAAAAACAGAAAAAAATCTCATGGAAGCTTTTGCAGGAGAAAGTCAGGCAAGAAATAAATATACATATTTTGCACAAATCGCTCAAAGGGAAGGTTATGATCAAATTGCTGAACTTTTCTTAAAAACTGCCAGAAATGAACAAGAACATGCCCGTATTTGGTTTGAAGAATTAGGTGGCTTAGGAAATACTGCAGAAAATCTTCTAAAAGCTGCTGAAGGCGAAAATTATGAATGGACCGATATGTATGATCGATTTGCAAAAGATGCAGAAGAAGAAGGTTTTCCAGAGTTAGCAGAAAAGTTTAGAAAAGTAGCAGCTATTGAAAAAGCTCATGAAGAACGTTATCGAAAATTATTAAATAATGTTGAAATGAAACAAGTCTTTGAAAAAAGTGAAGAAACCATCTGGGAATGCAGGGTATGTGGACATCTGGTAATTGGCAAGAAAGCACCTGAAGTATGTCCGGTATGCAGTTATGCTCAAAGTTTCTTTGAAGTAAGGTCAGAGAATTATTAATCCTTAATAAGATATTTAATACAAAAGCATAAATTTAAGGACGCTTTTAGGATAAAGCGTCCTTTTTTTATTTTAGTGTTCCAGGTTTGCTTCAGCTTTTGTTTTATGGACTGTACCATAGGGGTGTTGGGGAGGAGCATAGATAGAATATAATTTAATTGGTTTGTTTCCTGTATTAATTAAATTGTGCCATTTGCCTGCAGGAATAATGATAATATCGTCATCGGATACAAATCTTCGGAAATTCAATTGATCTTGTCTGTCACCCATTAATACAAGCCCTTGACCTTCTTCAATACGGATAAACTGATCAAGTTCAGGATGCATTTCTAAACCAATATCTTCTCCTATGTTAATATGCATTAAAGTAAGCTGTAAATGCTTACCTGTCCATAAAGCCGTACGGAAATTATTATTTTTCTTAGTTACTTCTTCAATATTAATCACAAAAGCTTCAGGACCATAATCTTTTATTTGCCAGTGGTAATATGGATTATTATATTTTTGATAATTATTAGGATGGTTTCCCCAATAGGGATAGGATTTATAATAATTGTACATAATACCCTTCCTTTCGTTGTTCTAAAATTATTATATTAATGAATTTTAATAAGGTGCTTGTCAGTATTAATGATTTTTTACAGATTTATTTTATATAGACTTAAATTTTTATAGGACATAAATTTGAATAATTGTGATAAGTTAAGATAGCTACTAACAAATAAAAACAGCAAAAATATTAGTATTTTATGGTACAATAAAATGATAAATAAATTAATATTTATAGTATTTTATAGATTTCCAAAGCTTCTTGTCCATTATAAGCCAGTTCAACTTCATACTCTTCATTTTCTAAATAATCCCGGATTAATTCAGCAATTTCTTTTTTATCATCTACAATCAGGATTTTTTCTCCAGCCATTTTAAATTCCACTCCATAAAATAATTTTATGATATATTTTAACTTATCATATTTTTCGATATTTTTCTATTAAATCATTAAAATAGTTCAAACTTTAATAAACATATGAAAAATATTTAACCTGTTTGATAAGATTTTTTTAATGAACATAGATTAGAAGAGTGAGCATAAAACTTTTAATTATATATTTTGATAAAGAGAGTAGAAGGAATTTATTTAGCCAGTTATTTACTTGTTGACAGGAAAGTATAATTTTAAAGGGAGATCTAAACTTATCCAGATCAGAGATTAACCTTTTGGCGGAGCCGTTAAAAGTGGCTGGAAGCCTAGTTCTTTCGGGATGCAAAAATATCAGACTATTACCCAGTCAGATTTTAGATTTTCTATAGCTAATTATGACGGATGGTAAGATAGCAGAAAACTCGGATAAAAGAAGTGGAAAATATGCCCGAATAAAAAAAGCCAGTTGACTGGCTTTTTTTATTCAATGTCTTTAATGAAAAGCTCATTTTTATTAATCATTTTATCACAGTGGGGACAATAATATTTTAGTTGAATTTTGTGATGACAGGACTGATGAATGACTTCTTTATAGCATTTTTTTAAATGTCTTTCTCCCCAAAGGATAATGCTGTAAAATATATCTTCTAAATCTTTTCCGCTTTCAGTCAGTTCATATCGATAGCGGGGAGGGTGTTTTTGATATAGAACAGGAATGATTAGTTCATCTTTTTCTAAAGCCTTTAGACGATTGGATAAGAGGTTGGTAGAAATACCTTCTAAGTTTTCAAGCAAAGCATTAAAAGTATCATTTCCTTTAAAGATTTGACAAAGAATTAATAAGGTCCATTTATCTCCTATGATATTTAGTGTTTGTGCAATATTGCATGGTAAATTATATTGATTTTTCATATCCATACCCCTTTAAATTTATCTTTATCGTATAAAAGACAGGATTATGGTATTGTAATAATGGCATGAAAAGTATTCTTAAACTGGATTTAGTCTACAGGATTTCTCAACAGTTCTATGGTGCTTTTCATGACATCTTTAGTAATCATTCCTGGTGCATAGCCATAAATATTGCCTTCTTTATCAATAAAGTAACTGGTCGGCAAGGAATAAATCTCATAGTCATAAAAAACAGAGCCAGTTTCATCAAATAAGATAGGGAAAGTAATATGCCTTTCATCTAAAAATTGAATAACCCCTTCTTTGTCTACTTCCTTGGTATAAGGATTTTCAGCAGTTTTAGGGCTAGAAATACCTAAAATAATGACGTCTTCCTGATTTTCTCCATATTCATGATACAGTTCTTCGATGTCAGGCATTTCAGCCCGGCAAGGTGGACACCAGGTTGCCCAAAAATTCAGGAATACCACTTTGCCTTTGTATTCAGAAAGCGTATGCTCATTGCCATATTGATCGACCAAAGTAAAATCAATGGCAGGATATATTGTTTCTTCATTTGTTTCTTGATTTTCTTCATTTGTTTGCTCTTGATTTTCTTCATTTTTTTCATCGGTTGAAGAATCTGAGATTTCTTCTTGCTGATTGGGCGTCCTGGAACTACCAAAAGAATTTAAGTAGCTTGATATACTATTCATCCAGCCGGTAAACAGTATAATTCCGATAAGAATTAAAAGCACTCCGCCAATTTTTACAGTGTATTTTACAATATTTCTATGTTTATCTAAAAAGTTTATCACTTGAGTCGTAAATAAGCCCAGTAATAAGAATGGAATGATAAAGCCAAGAGTATATAATAGAACTAATAAATTACCAATAATGTAGCTGTTGGAACTTGAGGCAAAAATCAATACAGAAGACAGGGCTGGACCAACACAAGGCGTCCAGGCAAAGCTAAAAGTAAATCCAAGAAGAAAAGCGACAAAAGGATTCACTTTTTTATTATCGATATTCAGATGAATTTTTCGTTCTTGATTTAAAAATTTTATATTAAATAAACCTAACTGGAATAAACCTAAAATAATAACAAGTATTCCTGCAATGCGGGTAAAAAGTAAGCGGTTACTGTTTAAAAAACTTCCTATAGCTGTAAAAGTCATACCCAGAATAAAGAATGCAAAGGAAATTCCCAATACAAAAAATATTGTATTGATAAAGACTTTTTTTCTATCAAAAATCATTTTACCATTTTCAGAAGTCTCATTGGAGCTTCCTGCCAAATAACTCATATAAAGCGGGATTAAAGGAATTACGCAAGGTGAAAAAAAGATACAATACCTTCAATAAACACCAGAAAAAAACTAATATTACCAGCTGAAACGATGGAATCCATTTTCTCACTCCTTATATTTTTTTTTATTATATCATGGGTAATTATAATTTATCAAGTTAATTTAAAAAATGAAGTTACATTCAGAAAAATTAAGGGAAATATTTAAATCAATTTTTTGGTGAAGTCCATGGTGGTGTGTATCCTTTAAATGATACAGCCGGATAGCAGAAATATCAATTATCAAAGATTGACTATCAGGTAATGCATAAAATGCTTTCATGCTTGCCAAACTATATTGACTAAATTTTTATCATAGGCTGCTAAAGGAGTATTGGTAATGGATATTTTTATCAAACACCAATTAGATAAAGACGCGTCTGGTTATATTTTGACTTTATACATCAATCCGGATTTAACTGAGTTTGCAAAAGAATTAACTAATAAAGAAGATATTTCAACAAACAAAAATTTTTACTACAGTATAAAAAACTACATCAGTGAAAATTTTAAAAATATTAAAATCAACACCATTAAGCTTATGGCTGGAAGCATGCTGATTGCCAGCATCCCTTTTACAAGTCCTGTTTCAGTCAGTGCTGCAGCAACAGGAGTTCAAAGCAGCCAAAGTTCAAGCCCTATTTCTATTATCATTAACGGTTAAAAATATCAGTTTTCCCGTTCTCCTGTGATAAAAAACGGGACAACTTACATTCCCCTAAGAGATGTTGCCGAGACTTTGGGGGCAGAAGTATGGTGGAATGCTTCGTCTAAAACAGTAGGTATAAATAAAGATAATACTAAAATTTCTTTTGTTGTGGGTTCAAATAAGGTCCGGGTTAATGACCGTTTAATTGAAATGCAGCCTGCTTATATAGACAATGGAACGACTATGGTTCCATTAAGGTTTATTAGTGAAAGTCTTGGAATGGATGTTCACTGGGATCAAAATACAAAAACAATTAACATCCGTTCATCCCTTAAATCGCATAAAGTAAAAGCAGGAGAAAGTTTATGGAAAATTGCAAATCAATACAATACAACAGTCAGTAAAATAAAAGAATTAAATGCTCTGAAAGGAGATACCATTTATGCCGGTCAAGAGCTAAAAATCGAAACAGATACGAATGCAAAAATCAATACACCGTCAAGCAGTAATTATATAACTTATATGAGCTACAGCCTTAAAGCAGGTGATAATTTGTGGGATCTGAGCATAAAATACGGAGTACCTTTCACAGAATTACTGGCTGTCAATAATATGACAGAAAATAGCCCCTTATCTGTTGGGCAAAAAATTAAAATTCCTGTTCATCATATTGCTCAGAAAGAAAGGGTCAGTGAACGTCATGGAGAGTATTTAGATTGGTGGACAGAGGCTCAATATCTGTTTCCCATAGATAAAGTGGCCACCGTAACGGACTTTCAAACGGGAAAGAGTTTTAAGGTAAAAAGGACCACAGGGGCTTTTCATGCAGATTGCGAACCTTTGTCTGCAAAAGATGCAGCCATTATAAAAGAAATATGGGGCGGGAATTATTCATGGAAAGAAAGAGCGGTTATTGTTCAGGTGGACGGAAGAAAAATAGCTGCTTCCATGGCTTCAATGCCACATGATGTAGCCTATATTACGGATAATAATTTTAATGGGCATTTTGATATTCACTTTAAAAATAGTATTCGTCATAAAGATGGTTTAATTTCAACGGCTCATCAGGAACAAGTGAAAATTGCTGCAGGAATCCGGTAAATATTAAAAAAACATCTTCAAAAATTTGAAGATGTTTTTTTAATCTAGAATCGCAAATCTCTTTCCCCGTTACGGATTCTGTTTAAATATTCAAGGGTTCTTTGTCTGCGTCTTTCGCTAGGAATGTTATTGATTTCTTTGTCGATTAAGCTTTGTCCCATTTCCATTAATTCATCATCGGCATAATCTCTTAAATATTCTTCGAAAGTCAAAAGGGCATTAGGCAAACAGCAGTTGGATATTTGGCCGGATTTGGCAAGAGACATAAAGCGATCACCAGTTCTGCCTTCCCTATAGCAGGCTGTACAGTAACTTGGGATATATCCGTCTTTAACAAGACCTTTTATGACATCAATGGGTTTTCTATGGTCGGCTAAATAAAATTGGGGTTTTTCTTCTACACCATCTTCTATATAAACGTCTTTTTTAGCATATCCTCCAACGCCAACTGAAGAACCTGCACTCATCTGAGATATTCCTACTGTTAACAATTCGTTACGGAATTCGGCAGATTCTCTGGTGGAAAGAATCATACCAGTATAAGGCACAGCAAGACGAATGACTGCAACCACTTTTTTGAAATCTCTGTTATTGATTAAATAAGGAAATTCTTCATAATTGACACCTTCAGCCGGCAGCAATCTGGGTATAGAAATCGTGTGAGGACCAATACCGCAAACGGCTTCTAAATGTTCTACATGCATAAGCAATGCAATGGTTTCATAATGATAATCATATAAACCATAAAGGACACCTATACCGACATCATCAATGCCTCCGCCAAGCATTGCCCTGTCCATAGCTTCTGTATGCCATTCATAATTTCGTTTGGGTCCTTTGTGAACTTCAAGATAAGTGGGTTTGTGATAAGTTTCCTGGAAAAGGGTATATGTTCCTATTCCTGCTTCTTTTAATTTTTTATAGTTTTCCTCAGTAGTGGCTGCAATGTCAATATTTACTCGTCGGATAGAACCATTTTTAAATTTCTCATTATAAATGGTCTTTATGCATTCCAAAATATAATCAATAGGACAGTTCTGATCATCTTCTCCCGCTTCAAGAAGTAGTCTTTTATGTCCCATAGCTTCTAAAGCCCTTACTTCTTCCCTCAATTCTTCCTGGGTAAGTTTATGTCTTGCAATTTGATTGCTGCATTTTAAACCACAGTATTTACAATTATTTACACAGTAATTGGATAAATACAGGGGGGCAAAAAGGACAATTCGTTTACCATATATTTTTTCTTTAATATCATTTGCTATTTTATAAATTTTGTTTAAAGTTTCATCATCGTCCACTTCTAATAAAACAGCAGCTTCTTTGTGAGAAAGTCCTTTTAAGTTTGCAGCTTTATCTAAGATCCTTTCAATTTCATACTTATTCTGAACGGCTTTCTTTGCATCTTCCATTGAATTTAATATCTCTTCATGGCATATAAATTCATTGGAATCAAAAGATTTTACATTGTACATAATATAACTCCTTCCAAATCAGCTGATTCATTATTTTTTTGCAGATAGTTTTGAATAAACGGTTTTTGTGCTGACATCAGGAAGCATACCAAGTTTTCCTGAAAGGGCACTAATCACATCATTGGGAGCATCCATCACAATACTAATAATTGAAATATTTCGTTTGTGATAAGGAATGCCCATTCTGCCAATAATAAATTCATTATAATCGTGCAGGATTTTGTTAAGTTTTTCCACTGAATCCGGATTCTCAACAATGATACCTACGATAGCAATTCTGGTTTCCATATCATCTCCCCTTGTTAAAAAATTAATTTGCTAGTTTACAATAATTCTGGATTTTTGCATAGAAAAATCCTTGTACTAAAAGGCACAAGGATAATAACAAATAAATATGCATTATTATTCTCTTGCCTTCACAATCGGGACGAACCCTTTTGTATCAGTACAATCGAATTATTAATTTATTTAATTATATTTATTATATTGTATCGACAAAATCTTTTCAAGCTATATGTTAAATCCAAAAACAATGTTGTATAATATACGATAGCAGAACTATTTATACTATTTCGAAAGAACATTCTGTTATGAAAAATATATACAAAGAGGTGACTATTGTGAACATACTTGTTACAGTAGACTCGAATTATATTCTGCCTTTAAAAGTTATGTTAAAATCACTTTTTTTAAATAATGCGGAAGATGAATTTACCATTTATCTCATTTATTCTAGAATCAAAGAGGATGAATTAGCAGATTTAAACACTTATATAAAGCAGCATGGAAGACAATTAAAAGCCATTAAGATTGCTGATGATTATTTTGAGGATGCACCGACACTGATGCATTATACAAAAGAAATGTATTACAGGCTCCTGGCTTTTAAATTTTTACCTGAAGAACTTGATAAAATCTTGTATCTAGATCCGGATATCTTAGTCATCAATAAGATAGATGGTTTATATCATTTAGATCTTGAAGACTATTTATTTGCTGCCGCTTATCATAATAAGATTTCTGTCAGGGAAATTAACCGCTTTAGACTGAGTCCGTATGAAATAGATAAATATTATAATTCGGGTGTACTTCTTATGAATTTAAAACTGCAAAGGAATTTAATGAATGAAAATGAGATATTTGATTTTGTAAGAAAACATAAATCTAAATTAATCATGCCGGACCAGGATATCTTAAATGCCTTATATTCAAAGAAAATAAAGAGTATTGATGAGATTTTGTATAATTACGATGCCAGATTCTATAATTATTATAAGATTTTAAGCAGTGGTGAATATGATATGGATTATGTCATTTATCATACGGTTATCCTGCATTTTTGTGGAAAAAAGAAACCCTGGCAAAAAAAATATAGTGGCAAATTTCATTCATTATATAAGCATTATGAAAAATTAGCTTTATCCTAAATTCCGCTACCAGATATATAAAATTTGAGGTCTTCAGATGACCTTTGAATTTTTTTAACTGGTACTCTTATTTTTTTGTAACGAAATTTTCTTAATCCGTACATAATAGTTGAGGAGGTGAGGCAATGAAATCCATCAACAAGTACAGAGGAGAATGTAAGCCTGCCGTCTGGTTATGTTAAATTGCCAGATTTGTGCGGTATAAGTATTTAGAAAAGAATAAAAACACAAAGCAATTTCTCTTGAGGATATAGAAATAGAAGATTCGGATAACAATATCGAAGAATTTATTGATCGTCAGGATAAAATCAATTTTTATAAAAAAATCAAAGTCTCGATAAAGATTACCGGGATGTGATTTATTTGAGATTATTGGGAGAATTATCTTTTGCTGAAATAGGTGAGATAATGAATAAATCAGAAAGCTGGGCCAGGGTAACTTTTTTTAGGGGGAAACAGCAATTAATGAAAGGAGAGATTTAATGAGTTTAAAATGCCACATCGTAAAAGATTTATTACCTAATTACATAGATCATGTGACTTCTCAGGAAACAAATCAAGACATACAAGAACACTTAAAGGATTGTGAAGACAGCAAAAAGATCTATGATGAAATGAATTATAAAATTACTGATCAATTAATTGATCTGAATCAGGTTAATAATAATCTTAAAGAAATCAATTATTTAAAAAAATACAAAAATACAAAAATACTGTTCTTCGTATTATCATACTCTTGTTTGTTATTATTGGAATATATACAGTGCTTTTTGTTGTCATTGGGTATTTGTGGATGTATGATAGTAAGGAAACGATTAATGATATAAGGATGTATGAAGAAATTTTAGGACACGATGGAAAATACAAGTATCATTTTAATCGTTATAAAGATATTTTCTCTGATGAAATAACAGATTCAATGAAAGTTGAAAAATTCTGCTACATTTACTATAATCCCTGGGATGCTTCTTATCTTGGATATTTGGTTTATACCTGTGATGACGAAAGTTACCGAAAGGAATACGAACGCTTAAAAAATATAAAGTCCTCAGATAATTATTTAATTTACGGGGCAAAAGAATTTCCCTATGAATTATATGCGGTTTATGCAGATCCGTATTATGGATATATTTATGCCATGACCAATCCTGAACGCAATCAATTTATATATGTTGAGCTTCAATTTTATAACTATTTTTCAGAAATTGATAATGAAAAGTTCATAGATAAAGAACATCTTCCATTAGGTTTTGATGCAAAATGGCATAATAAAATACAAAAAGAATTTTTAGAAGGTTCTTGGTAAACAACTCAAAAATAATATATTCGAGAAGAGGAGATTAACTTATGAAAATTGAAAAAGTCTTTTCAAGGCATTTAACAGATGACGGGAAATTCATCAGAAAAAAAGTATTTATTGAAGAACAGGGTTTCAAAGATGAATTTGATGAATATGATTGTGATGAAAAAGCCATTCATCTTGTTCTGTATGATAATCAGCAAGCGGTTGCAACAGGCAGATTATTTACAAAGGATTCTCAAAAGAAAACTTATACTATTGGCAGATTGGCAGTTATAAAAGAATATCGTAAACTTGGACTGGGAAAAGTACTGGTGCAGTCTCTTGAAGAAAAGGCAAAAGAAGAAGGGGCAGAGAAAATAACCATATCGGCTCAATGCAGAGCGGAAGGATTTTATAAAAAACTGGGTTATACTTCATCGGGAGACATTTATTATGAAGAAACTTGTCCTCATATTCATATGGAGAAGATATTATGAAGGTTCGTAAGATTGCAGCCAATGCTGTGGCTTTTTCTTATGAGAATATTGAAGATTTTGTAACCAATGTTTTTCTTGTCGAAACCCCTTCAAAATTCTTTGTGATAGATACTTATTGCGGTTCAGATGCTATGAAACCCGTTTTAGAACGAATTAACCATTCTTCAAAAAATAAAGAAATAATTGTGATTAACAGCCATTTTCACTGGGATCATGTATGGGGCAATGCCAGCTTTATCGGAAAGGATATTATAAGCCACGAAATATGCAGAAAGTTTCTTGATGAGCAATGGGAAAAGCAAATGGAGCATAACAGGCAATATATCTTAGGCAGGGCAGAGAAGCAATTACCTAACATCACCTTTAAGGAAAAAATAATTTTTTACGATGAAGGAATTGAGCTTTTTTACAGTCCGGGCCATACGATAGACAGTATTTCCTTATTTGACCATAATGAAAAGGTATTATATGCAGGTGATAATTTAGAAAAACCAATTATTTATGTTGAAAATAATGATATTAAAACATATATTAAAAGCTTAAAAAATTATTTGAATTACAAGCCAAAAAAAATCGTTGCAGGACATAGCCTGGATTTAAAAGAAGAAGATATTTTTAGCGCTATTGAGTATCTGAAGGGTCTTTCTGAAGGCCGGAAATTTACTTTTAAAACAGACTATGAAAGAAAAATTCATTACCAAAATATCAGTATGATAAATAAAAAGTAGACTCATTTTTATTTTATTTTACACCCATTTTTATTAATTTTTCATAAACTTTTGGAAGCTTTTTCGGTGTTAACGTAGCTGCTTCTTTGTTTAATACAGTAACATCTAAACCTAATTTTATGCCCAGTATTTTCTGTCTAAACTTCGATATTGTATAGCCTCGCTAAGATGCTGGAGTTCAATATTTTCTTTTTCATCTAAATCGGCAATTGTTCTTGCTACTTTTAAGATTCTATGATAAGCTCTGGCGCTTAAATTCAATTTTTCAAAGGCAGTTCTTAATAACTCTCTTTCTTCTTTTCGCAAAATACAATATTTCTCAATTTGAGCAGCGCCTAGTTGTGCATTAAAATAAATATTTTCATTTTTATAGCGCTCTTGTTGTATTTTTTGAGCTTTTAAGACTCTTTTTTTGATGCTGGCTGAGGATTCACTTTTTTCTTTTGTGTTTAAGTCTTTGTACTTGACAGGCGACACTTCAACATGGATGTCCAGCCTGTCAAGAAGGGGACCCGATATTTTTGCAAGATATTTTTTGATTGTTTCAGACTGGCAATGGCATTTTTCCTCGTCCCCATAGTAACCACATGGACATGGGTTCATCGAGCAAACCAGCATAAAACTGGCTGGATAAGTTAAAGTAGCGTTAACTCTCGATATAGTTACTTCTCTGTCTTCTAAAGGCTGGCGCAGTACTTCTAATACATTTTTGTTAAATTCTGGAAGTTCATCCAAAAACAAGACACCATAATGGGACAAACTTACTTCTCCTGGTCTTGGGATTCTCCCACCTCCAACTAAGGCAGAAGTTGACACAGTATGATGAGGCGAACGGAAAGGTCTGTTTGTAATTAAAGATTTTTTGTCCGGAAGCAAGCCGGAAACACTATATATTTTAGTTATTTCTATACTTTCCTCAAAAGTTAAGTCAGGAAGAATGGTAGGAAGTCTTTTTGCCATCATAGTTTTGCCAGATCCTGGTGGTCCAATCATCAGCAAATTATGAGAGCCTGCAGCAGATATTTCTAATGCCCTTTTAACATGTGCCTGTCCTTTGACATCAGAAAAATCAAGTTTTGAGTTCGAAGATTGTTGCATCAGTGTCTGAATATTTACAGTGGTTTCAGGAATGGATTTTGTTCCTAAAAGATATTCTAAAGCTTCCATTAAGTTATGTACGCCAATAACCTTAATTCCTTCAACGATTGCCCCTTCTTCAGCATTTTCAAAAGGAACAATGCATTGTTCCAGTCCGTTTTTATAGGCAGAATAAACCATTGGCAAGATACCATTAACAGGTTTCACGCTGCCATCTAAAGACAACTCCCCAACAATCATAGTTTTTTCAAGTTTTTCCGGGCTTATTGAAAGATTACAACTAACAATTCCGACAGCAATAGGAAGATCAAAGGCAGATCCTTCTTTTTTAGTATCAGCTGGGGCAAGGTTAATTGTAATTCTTTTAACAGGAAATAAAAGCTGAGAATTTTTTATTGCAGCCCGGACCCGGTCTTTTGCTTCCCGAACAGAAGAATCGGGAAGTCCCACTAAATCAAATCCGGGAAGTCCTTCACTCAAATCAACTTCGACATCTACCAGATACCCGTTAATACCATATAAAGAGCAACTTTTAACTTTACTAAGCATTGTGTTCTTCCTTTCATTAAAACATGAATTTATTAATATTATTCCACATTATTACATTAATAAACCAACAGATGAGAGGCTTGAATTAATTCAAATAAGTGGTAAAATATAAAAAGTTATACAGAGCGGGTGTGTTATAATCATGTAATAAGTAAGATTTAATGATAACAGAAGGTGATTTTGTGGAAGGGCTTTTAGAGAGTACGATTTATTGGTTTTGGATAAGCAATTTAAAAGGTCTTAAAAAAAGTAGAATCCAGCAGCTATTAAAGCATTTTAAAACACCAAAAAATATTTGGAAGCTGGGAAAAAATGAAATAAAAAGTGTGATAAATATTTCTGAAGAAGAATTAAATATATTGGAAAGATCAAAAAATTATGAAGGGTTAATAGAAGCTTTATTCGATTTAAAAGAAAAAAATATCTTTTTTTATTCTATTCAGGATGAAGCTTATCCTGTGATGCTGAGAAACATTCCTAATCCTCCGCCAGGAATTTATGTAAAAGGTCAGTTACCTGCCTTTGAAAAAGGATATATAGCCATTGTGGGATCTAGAAACTGCACTGAATATGGTAAAAATGTTGTAAGGGAATTGGGCAGGGAATTGGTTAAAAGGGGAATTGGCATCATTAGTGGTTTAGCTTATGGGATTGACAGTGAGGCGCATAAGGTTGCTTTAGAATTTGGAGGGAATACGGTTGCAGTTCTTGCAAATGGTTTAGATAACTGTTACCCTCCTGGTAATATAAATTTGATGAAATCTATTGAAGTAACAGGAGCACTTATTTCTGAATACCCTCCGACTACAAAAGCAATTCCTTCTTTCTTCCCGGCCAGAAACCGAATTATTAGTGGTCTTAGCAAAGGCGTTCTTATTGTAGAAGCAGGAGAAAAAAGCGGGGCTCTTATTACTGCAGATTTGGCCTTAGAACAAGGAAAAGAAGTGTTTGCTGTACCAGGAAGTATCTTTAGCAGTACAAGTACAGGAACCAATAAACTTATTCAGCAGGGAGCAAAATTAGTTACAAAAGTTGAAGATATTTTGGAAGAAATAAAATTAAATATGGATATTTATAATAAATATAATAATAAAGAAGATAAGCCATATAAAAATGAAAGTATAAGTGGACTTGCATTAGAAGAAAATATAGTATATGATTGTATAAGTTTTGAAGCCACATCAATGGAATATTTATCTGTTAAAACAAAGTATAATATCGATAAATTGCAAGCAATACTTACGTTATTGGAGATAAAAGGATTAATCAAACAGTTGCCGGGTAAGAAGTTTATCCGAATTTAATGATGGAGGGGTAATATGGCAAGCTATCTGGTTATAGTAGAATCACCAGCTAAAGCAAAAACAATTAAAAAATTTTTAGGGAAATCATATAAGGTAGAAGCGACGATGGGTCATATTAGAGATTTGCCCAAAAGTCAATTAGGCGTGAATATAGAGGAAGACTTTGAACCTAAATATATTACCATTCGTGGGAAAGGAGAAATTTTAAGCAAGTTAAGAAAAATTGTTAAAACTGCAGATAAAATATATCTCGCGACGGACCCGGACAGAGAAGGAGAAGCTATATCCTGGCATTTAATGCATGCCCTTAATCTCGATGAAACGAAAACCAAAAGAATTACTTTTAACGAAATTACAAAAAATGCTGTAAAAAACTCCATAAAAGAGGCCAGAGATATTGATATGAATTTAGTAGATGCCCAACAGGCAAGAAGAGTATTAGACAGAATTGTCGGCTATAAAATCAGTCCGCTTTTATGGAAAAAAATCAGAAAAGGGCTTAGTGCCGGTAGAGTTCAGTCGGTTGCTTTAAGATTGATATGTGACAGAGAAGAAGAAATTAATAATTTTGTTCCAGAGGAATACTGGACTATAGAAGCAAAATTCCTGGACAATGAAAAAAGAGCAATTGAGTCAAAATTTTATGGTTTAAAAGACAATAAAATCGAAATTGATTCAAAAGAAAAAGCGGATAAGATTCTTAGCGAAATCAAGAAGCAAAAATTTAAAATAGAAGAAGTTAAATTTGGAGAGCGTATCAAAAAGCCTGTAGCACCTTTTACAACCAGTACTCTTCAACAGGAAGCTTCAAAATATTTAGGGTTTTCAACCACTAAAACAATGAGAATTGCTCAGCAGTTATATGAAGGTGTGGATATTGAAGGAGAAGGTACTGTTGGCTTAATTACTTATATCCGTACGGATTCTGTCAGAATTTCAGAAGAAGCTAAAGCTCAGGCAAAAAAATATATAGAAACTCATTTTGGAAAAGAATATATCAATACAAGAGAATATAGTTATAAGAATAAAGGGAAAAGTCAGGATGCCCATGAAGCCATCAGACCTACTTATATTGATAAAGAACCTAAAAGTATAAAAAATTCTTTAAGTAATGATCAATATAAGCTTTATGAATTAATATGGCAAAGATTTATGGCCAGTCAAATGGCACCTGCCGCATATGATACTTTTTCAATTAAAATAAGTGCTGGAGATTATATTTTTACCAGTTCAGGTTCATCTGTTAAATTTGATGGTTTTTTGATCGTATATAATAAGGAAAAAGAAAAAGAAGAAGAAATGAATTTCAGCACAAATATTGATGAGGAATTAAAATTAGACCATTTAGAAGCAAAGCAACATTTTACTCAACCACCTGCCAGATATTCTGAGGCAACATTAGTCAAAACTTTAGAAGAAAATGGAGTAGGTCGTCCAAGTACGTATGCGCCTACTATCAGCACCCTTTTTAACAGAGGTTATGCCGTAAAAGAAAATAAGGTCATTTATCCGACGGAATTAGGGGAGATTGTCATCGATATTCTTAAATCCTACTTTCAAGATATAGTTGATGTAGATTTTACGGCTCAAATGGAAGAACAATTAGACGAAGTTGAAAGAGGAAAAATTCCCTGGAAAAAAGTAATCAGAGAATTTTATCCAGCTTTTTATGAAACCTTGAAAATTGCTGAAGAAGAAATTGGGGATATTAATTTAGATGAAGTTACTGATGTGATTTGTGAAAACTGTGGGAAGAACATGTTAATTAAATACGGGCGTTACGGTAAGTTTCTTGCATGTCCTAATTTTCCTGAGTGCAGAAATACCAAGCCCATATATGAAGAAGCAGGTGTTTCTTGTCCTTTGTGTGGTCATAAAATAATCATTAAAAAAACAAAGAAAGGCAGAAAATATTACGGCTGTGAAAAGAATCCAGAATGCGAATTTATGTCATGGAATAAACCAACTGGCGAAAAATGTCCTAAATGCGGCAGTTATATGGTAGAGAAAGGGAAAAAGAAAAAGACAGCGATATGCAGTAATGAGGCGTGTTTATATAGTAAAGAAATAGAATAATATATTTATAAAAGCTATCTAAGAGAAATCGACAAAAAAAGACAACTTTTTAGCATAGTTTTTTAAAAACTATTGCTTTTTTTGATTCTAAATGATATTATTAATTCGGCAAATGATTAAAAAATTAAACTTTTTAGTAAGATTCTTTAAAAATATTGTTTTTTTAAATAATTAGTGCTATGATAATAATATAAATTTATGAATTAACTAATTATTAGTAAAAAAAAAACAATTACAACAATAATTATTATAAAAAAATTATCGTTTTTATAGTATAAAGTGTGAATTTTTAGAACATAATACTAGACAGAAAATAAAGATTAAACAAGGAGGAATAAAATGTCAGTAGAATTATTAGAAAAAACGAGAAAGTTGAACAATTTGTTGCAGCGTTCTGGAGTTGAGCCAGTAATTTTTAACGATATATGTAAAGTGCTGAGTGAAGTCTTAGAATCCAACACACTAATCATAAGTAAGAAAGGAAAAATTTTAGGGGCGGATTATTCGAATTCTTCTAACAAATTGTTTGATGCAGACAAAGGGGAAGTAGGCAGCAATGTTGATACTAGTTTTAATGATTATTTATTAAGAATTATTGAAACTCAGGACAATATATCTTTAAGCGATTTTCCTATGTCTGATGAGAAAAAACTTCCTGCTAATTTAATAGGTACTGTTATACCAATAGGTGCTGGCGGGGAAAGATTAGGTACTCTCTTAATATATAAAGACAGTGGAGAGTATAGTACAGATGATTTAATACTTGGTGAATATGGTGCAACTGTAGTAGGTTTGGAAATTCTTCGTTCCAAGACTGAAGAATCTGCTGAGGAACTTAGAAAAACCGCTATTGTTAATTCAGCTATTGCTACTTTATCTTATTCAGAATTAGAAGCTATTCTTCATATTTTCGAAGAATTAGATGGTAATGAAGGCTTGCTGGTAGCAAGTAAAATTGCTGACAGAGTTGGAATTACCAGATCTGTTATTGTGAATGCTCTTAGAAAATTCGAAAGTGCCGGAGTAATAGAATCTCGTTCTTTAGGTATGAAAGGCACTTACATTAAAGTATTAAATGACGCGCTAATCGATGAATTAAATAAATTAAGACATTAAAAAAGTGGCTTGCCACTTTTTTTTTGTGTATTTTAGCTATTAATCAATTAACATAATACTAAATTATAGAAATTATTAACAATATTAATTATTATATTATTTTTATTGATTTAAATTGATATTAAAAAAAATTATAATAATATGGGAAAAAAATAAGCAAATGGGACAAATTTCTCAATATGATTTTGTTGCTCTTTTATTATTTAATGTATATAATGATAATTAAAGTCGAATAATTATTTAATTAATGGAAGATTGAAAAAAATTATATTAATGTGTGGTTTTTTGTTATATAATTATGATTAATTAAAGCATAGGAGGGTTAATAATGTTGTTTAGCCGGCTAAATTCTAATGTTGACATTTTAGAAAAAGCCTTGGATGCTTCGTGGTTGAGAAATGAAATTATCGCTGGGAACATTGCTAATGCAGATACACCAAATTATAAGAAAAAAGAAGTAAAATTTGAACAGTATTTAGCAGATGCTCTTAAGTCAAATAATAAGAAAAATGTTGAAAAAGTTCAGCCCCGAATTGTAGTCAATTACGATAATTTGGAAACACGTATGGATGGAAACAATGTAGATGTTGATGTAGAAATGGTGGAGATGGCCAAAAACAGCATCAGATACAACACTTTAATAAGTCAGGTATCTCATGAGTTTAAAAGAATTAACATTGTGTTAAACAATATTAGATAGGGGTGAGGTCGATGTCATTTTTCAGGGCAATGGATGTCAGTGCCAGTGGTTTAACAGCTCAAAGATTAAGAATGGATATCATTTCTCAGAACATTGCTAATATCAATACGACCCGCACAGAAAATGGAGAACCATATAGAAGAAAAACGGTTTTATTTGAAGAAAAAAAAGAGCAACTGCCTTTCAGTAAGCTTTTAAAAAAGAGCATGGAACAATATAGTAGTTCTGGGGTACGGGTTTCAGCAATCGTAGAGGATAATAGTGATTTTCAAATGGTATACGATCCTGAACATCCTGATGCAGATGAAAACGGATATGTTCGCATGCCTAATGTTAATATTATTGAAGAAATGGTAAATATGATTTCTGCTAACCGCTCCTATGAAGCTAATGTTACAGCTATCAATACCAATAAAAGTATGGCGTTGAAAGCATTGGAAATTGGTCGTTAATTTATCTGATTTAGGAGGATGTACATGAAGGTTGAAGGTCGGAATTTTATTAATTCCTTAAATTTAGATAATAATTTCGATAATCATACTACTAAAGTTAATAGAGAAGCCCTTGTTTTTGAAGATTTTTATAAAGCAGCGTTAGGCTTAATTAATACTACCAATTCTCTTCAAAAAGATGCAGAGCAAATTACTTTAGATTTTGTAACCGGTAAAACGGATAATATACACAATGTCATGATTGCACAGGAAAAAGCAAATGTAGCACTTCAATTTACTGTACAAATCACCAATAAAGTATTAGAAGCTTATAATGACATCATGCGGATCAATTTATAATGTTAAGTTATAAGCGTATAATACTGATTTTGTACAGAAATGAGGTGAATGAATGCAGGAAACTTTTTCGAAGATTTCAGAGCAGATTACAGAATATTGGAATAAATTCAATAAAGGACAAAAAATTAGGTTAGGGCTCATAGCTGTATGTATTGTTTTTTCTTTGGCTGTTGCTATTTTTATTACCAGCAGACCGAAAATGGTAAGATTATTTAATGAAGATCTTACTTATGAGCAAGCTGCAGAAATTAAAGAAGTATTAGATGCGGCCAATATTTATAATAAAACCAATGAAGATGGAACATCCATTGAAGTAAAAAAAGAAGACTATGCTAAAGCCAAAATGGAATTGGCTATGGAGCAAATCCCAGATAGTGGTTTTACTTTTGAAGATGCACTTGATAATGGTATGGGAACAACGGAAACGGAAAAAAATGCCAAGTTAAAAGAAGCTGAACAAGAGAGGTTAGCAAAGGAAATTGCTACTATTGAAGGTGTTGAGGCGGCCAATGTGCATTTAGTTATACCAAATGATGATAATTTTTTCATAGCGGCTAATCAGGAAGCAAGTGCAAGTGTTAAGTTGACTCTTAAAAAGGAATTAAGCAAAAAGCAAGTTTTAGGAATTGCTCATTATGTTGCAGGAAGCGTTAAAAATTTAGATGTAAAAAATGTAAGGATTATTGATAACAGAGGTAACATCTTATATCTTGCTGATGCTGAAACAGCAGGTGTTAATATGGATGAACAGCAGGAAGTTAAACTTGCTGCAGAAAGAGAAATTGAAAGAAAAGTACTCTCAATTCTGGGTCCTTTATTTGATGATGTGCGGGTAACTCCCAATTTGGTATTAGATTTTGATAAGTATAGGGAAAAACAAGAATTAGTCAGCTCTCCTATAGAAGGATCAAATAAAGGCGTTATTTCTTATGAAAACACTTCTTCGCGCAAAGCAACTGGTGGTGCTTCAGGAGAAGAACCAGGCTTAGCGGCTAATGATCTTGATGTTCCACAATATGTTATGGGTGCCGAAAACGCTTATGAAGCTAAAGAAAACCAAAGTGAAATAAAGTATGAACTAGACAAAAAATATACTGAATTAGAAAAAAGTATCGGTTCTGTAATAGCAGATGAATCGAATATTTCGGTTGTTGTATTACGGGATAAAATTTACGATCAGGAGCAATTAGAAAGCAATCGTGGTTCAAATAATGCAAATTCAATGCAGGATGGAGAAAGTTGGGAAGAATTTAAGTATCGTATTAAATCGACCCCTTCCATCATTGATATTGAAAATGAATATCCGCAATTACGTAGTTTGGTGGCAAATGCATCGGGTTTAAATGTAAACAATGTTGAGATTCTTGGATATGAGGTTCCTGTTTTTATAGATAAGACCATTACACCAAGGCCTTATCATGAATATGTTTTATTGGGTATTTTATTTGTTCTGATTGCATTGTTAGCTTATGCTTTAATTAGAAAAGCAGAGCCTATAGAAGTTACAGAAATAGAACCTGAATTGTCTGTAGAAGCAATGCTTGAAAGCTCACAAGTTCGTTCAGAAGAACTTGAACCCATTGAATATAATGAAGAATCTGAGATCAAGAAACAAATTGATAAATTTGTTGACGAAAAACCTGAAGCAGTTGCAAGTCTTTTACGCAATTGGCTAAGCGAAGAATGGGAGTGAAGATAGATGGCAATTGTGAAGGAGGAACTTTCAGGCCGAGAAAAAGCAGCTATGCTTCTTATTGCATTGGGACCTGAAAAATCAGCTCGTATATTTAAACATTTAAGGGAAGAAGAAATAGAGCAATTAACTTTAGAAATAGCAAATATACGGACTGTTTCCCCACAAATGAAGGAAAAAGTTTTAGATGAGTTTTATCAGGTTTGTTTAGCGCAGCAATATATTGCAGAAGGAGGTATTGCTTACGCTAAACAGGTTCTTGAAAAAGCGTTGGGCAGCGAAAAAGCCATTGAGGTTATTAATAAACTTACCGTATCTCTTCAAGTCAGACCTTTTGAATTTGTAAGAAAAACGGATGCAAGTCAGCTATTAAACTTTATTCAAAATGAACATCCTCAAGCAATCGCCCTTATTCTATCTTATTTAAAACCCACTCAGGCAGCTGCAGTATTAGCATCTTTACCTCAGGAAAAACAACCTGATGTAGCAAGAAGAATTGCTTTAATGGATAGGACATCGCCAGACATCATCAAAGAGGTCGAAAGAGTTTTGGAAAAGAAACTCTCTGCTTTAGTAACAGAAGATTTTACTGCTGTCGGCGGTGTAGATGCTATTGTTGATATCATAAATTGTGTGGACAGGGGAACTGAAAAATATATTATGGAAACACTGGAAGTAGAAGATACTGAACTAGCAGAAGAAATTAAGAAGAAGATGTTTGTATTTGAAGATATTATTACCTTAGACAGCAGGTCAATTCAAAGAATACTCAGAGAAGTTGATAACAATGATTTAGCGATTGCCCTTAAAGGAGCAACCGATGAAGTTAAAAATGTTATCTTTGCAAATCTTTCTAAACGTCTCTCTGCCATGATACAAGAAGATATGGAATATATGGGACCTGTTCGACTTAGGGATGTCGAAGATGCTCAACAAAAAATTGTTAATGTAATCAGGAAACTTGAAGAAGTTGGCGAAATTGTTATTTCCAGAGGTGGAGGTGACGAAATAATTGTCTAGTATCATAAAAGGTCCTGCTGTTAACTATAATTATGAGCAAACGGTACAGATTAAAGCCAACGAGGAATTTCCTAAAGAAGATCTTGTTAAAATTGATAATACTTCGGCTGAAATCATAGTCCAGAATATTTTAGAAAAAGCAAGATACGATGCTAATAAAATGATCCATGAGGCAGAAAAAGCAGCAGCTGAGTTGTTGGATAAAGCCCGTCAGGAAGCAATCGCATTAAAAAAGGAAACAGAAGAAGAAGCATGGAAAGAAGGTTATGAAAAAGGATTGCAACAAGGCATCCTGGAGGGCGAAAAAATTAAAAGTCAGGCAAAAGAAGAATTAAAGAAAGCTTATTTAGAAAAAGAAAGAATCATTAATGAAATAGAACCCCAAATGGTTCAGCTCATTATTGATATTTTGGAAAAGTTATTAGCGAATAGCATAAAAACAAACCCGCAATATATCTTATATTTAATAAGAAAGGGTTTTTCTCAGGTTAAAGAAGGAAATGAAAAAATAATTATCCGGGTTTCTGATCAAGACTATCCGTTGGTTATTGAATCCAAAGAGGAATTGATAGAAGATTTAGGAATAAATAATGATATTGAAATTATTAAAGATTCTTCATTATCTTGTTCAGATTGTATTATCGAAACAGACTTTGGTAATATTGACTGCAGTTTAGGCGTGCAATTTGAAGGATTAAAAGAAGAATTACTGTCAATTAAGAATTATTGATTTTAGGATTGGGTGAGGTCTTGAATACAATCAACATCGACAAATACAGGAGCGTACTTAATAAAGATTATTTTAAATATCAGGGAAGAGTATCACAAGTTGTTGGTTTAACCATCGAATCCATAGGACCAGTTTGTAATGTGGGAGATCTTTGCTATATTCGTTCAAATAATACTTCTTATCCCGTAATGGCTGAAGTGGTAGGTTTTAAAAATAATAAAATTCTCTTAATGCCTTTGGGAGAGATGGCTGGCATTGGTCCTGGCAGTATTATAGAAACCACTAAAACAAATTTAAATGTTTCTGTTGGCTATCATTTATTAGGAAGAATTATAAACGGACTGGGACAAGCTATGGATGGTAAAGAATTACCTGCTTCAGATATAAGATATCCCATTGAAAATCAACCGCCTAATCCTTTAAAGCGCAAACGGATAACAGAAGTTCTTCCTTTAGGTGTTAAGGCAATTGATGGACTTTTAACCGTAGGAAAAGGTCAAAGATTAGGAATTTTTGCCGGTAGTGGTGTGGGAAAAAGTACCTTATTAGGTATGATTGCCAGAAACACAAAAGCTGATTTAAATGTGATTGCTTTAATCGGAGAAAGGGGAAGAGAAGTAAGAGAGTTTATAGAAAAAGATTTAAAAGAAGAAGGACTAAAGCGTTCAGTTCTTGTCGTTGCAACTTCTGACCAGCCTGCATTAATCCGTTTAAAAGCTGCTCAAACAGCAACTGCAATTGCTGAATATTTCCGGGACGAAGGGAAAGATGTATTGCTGCTTATGGATTCTCTGACACGTTTTGCAATGGCTCAAAGAGAAATCGGTTTAGCCATTGGTGAACCACCTGTATCAAGAGGCTACACCCCTTCTGTTTTTGCAGTTATGCCTAAGCTTTTGGAAAGAGCAGGTAATTCTGATCGGGGTTCGATTACCGGTTTATATACGGTTTTAGTTGATGGCGATGATATGACAGAACCTGTGACAGATACAGCACGTGGAATTCTGGATGGTCATATTGTCTTATCCAGAAAAATAGCTAATAGGAATCATTATCCAGCTATCGATATTTTACAAAGTGTATCCAGGGTAATGAACGATATTGTTGATAATGACCATAAAGCAATGGCATATGAAATAAAAAAATTAATGGCTGTTTATAGAGATGCTGAAGATTTAATTAATATTGGTGCATATGTTAAAGGAAGCAATGATGAAATCGATGAAGCTATTTCTAAAATAAAAAAAATTAATGATTTTTTAACGCAAAAAGTTGAAGAAAATTTCGAGATGAATGAAGTTTTAGAGCAAATGAATCGAATTCTTTACGGAGAATAGATATTAAAGGGGATTTTTATGGGCCGTTTTTATTTCCGTATGGAAAGCATTTTGAACGTAAGAGAAAAAATTGAAGAACAAAAAAAGCAGGAATATTCAAATGCCTTAAATGAACTTCATAGAGAAATATCAATAAAAGAAAAATTGACAGAGGAATCTAACGAATTGATTCATTTATTACGTTCAAAAATCCATGATTCAATTGCTCCTAATGAAATAATTTTTTATAACAATTATGGTAACTTTTTAAAAAGAAAAATAATCAAGCAAGAAGAAAATGTAAAACTTGCTTATGAGAAGGCAGAAAAAAAAAGGCAAGAACTAATTGAAGCATTCAGGCAAAAGAAGATGCTGGAGAAATTAAAAGAAAAACACTGGTTTAATTTCTTAGATGATGAAAATAAAAAAGAACAACGAAGTATTGATGAAGTCGTTAGTTTCCAATCTCAAAACCGTCTTATAGATAGGAGTGAGACAAATAGCTAGTAAAGTAAGCACCCCGACCACAAAAAATAAAGAGGAAGATTTTCTTCCATCTGAAGAGAGAAAAAAGAAAAGTCCTTTATTTATTGCAATTATTATATTTATTATCCTATTTCTCGTAATAGCGGCTGTAATCCGTTTTAATGTCGGAAACTTATCGGAAAAATATTTAAGAAATTTTTTAGAAAATGTACCTATTATCAGCAATCTTCTTCCTGCCAGCAAAAAAGATGGTAACAAGTATGGGAATTTGACTAAAGAAGAATTAATCAAGGAAATAAATAACTTGGAAAGTCAATTAGAAAGAAAAGAAGAACAACTTGCTTCTTATCAAAATGCCATAGAAAGACTTGAAGCTGAAGTGAAAAGACTGAGGGAAATAGAAGAGCAGCAATTACAATTTAAGCTAGACAAAGATGAATTTAGTAAGCAGGTTGCACAGGACAATCCTGAAGCTTTTATGAAGTTTTTTGAATCTATTTATCCGGATACAGCAGCACAAATCTACGAGGAATTACTGGGTGAAGAAGTTAATACACAAGAGATTAAAAAATATGCTGAACCGTTCCAAACCATGGACCCTGCCAGTGCTGCAGAAGTTGTTGAAGAAATGATGGTTACAGATATGGATTTGGTTGTTCTTATCTTTAATAACATAGATAGTGAACAACAGGCTGCAATTATAGAAGAAATGAATCCTGAACGTGCAGCCAGACTTGTAAAAAGTTTAGCACCACAATAATGAAATGAAAGGAGGGTAGGGGATGAATGTACAAATTTTTTCATTTGATTTTACAACCGAGTTAGCAAAATCTTTTAATAATGGTTCAGTGAAAAATGCAAATTCTCAAAAAGGAAGCTTTAAAGATTTGTTAAACGACAGCTATGAAAACAAGAATATTTTCAAATCAAAAGCAAGCACGACTGGTAATGCTAACAGTAAGATCAATGTATCAGAAAAAGATTATCACAGTCATAAAAGCGATACATTGAAAAAGGTTGTTACAACAGATGATTCACAGATTAATCCTGAGCCATTGCCGGAAGAAAGGCAAATTATCAAAAACATTGCTGAAAAAACGGATATGTCAGAAGAAGAGATTGTGGAGAGTTTGCAACAGTTAGGTCTGACTGTATACGATTTGTTTTCTCCGACCAATATTAATCTTTTCCTTCAGAAGTTATTCAATGTCACAAGTTCTATTGATTTATTATCCATTCCTGATGTTAATCAATTGTACAAAGACATAATGAGTATAATGGAACATTTAAAAGTTGCTTTTCCTTTCGTTGATACTCATTTCATGCAAGCTGAAGAAACAGTGAAATTCAATCTAAAAAATGACAGTGAAGATTTCATTTTAAATTCAGTTGTTGATCAACAGTCTATGAATAACATTGACCATTCAGAGCTTATGGAACAAGTTGACCATATCATTGACCAGGATTTAGAGCAAAATGCCAGACTTCTGGATAAAAGCCAGGAACAGCGTTCTGGAGAAGAGGTTTTAACACTTGAATCTAAAAAGAATAACCCACAAAGTAATAAAAAGACTTTTGACAATAAGTTTAATAATGATGAGAGTTTTTTAAATGAAGATACTTTTGCTAATTCAGAAGAGATGCGATTAGAAAATAGAAACATAATTATTCAGCAAAATTTTGAAACGCATCTTCAAAGTACAGAAAACATTACTGAAAATGTAACAGGAAGAACAACGAATGATTTAATGAATCAGCAAAATATCGTAGAACAAATGGTAGAACAAATCAAAATCAATGTTGGTGAGACAAGTTCAGAAATGAGTTTACAGCTTAAACCAGATCATTTAGGTAAATTGAGCTTAAAAATTGTTACAGAAAGAGGTATTGTTACTGCTCAATTTATGGCAGAAAACCAGGCAGTTAAAGAAATTATTGAAGCCAATTTCAATCAGTTAAAAGATGCACTCAGTGAACAAGGCCTGGAAGTTAAAAATCTTGAAGTATTTGTAAAACAAGATTTTCAAAAACATCATTCCAATTTTATGAAAGAAAAGTCATCAAAATCTGGAAAGAGAATTAGCAACATTCTTTCGGATTTTGTAAATAATCCCGAAGAAACTTATTTAAACCCGGCAGATAATCCTTACCAACGTTCAGAAAGTATCATTGATTATTCTGCATAAATTCTTAAGCTTGGAGGTGAAAGCATGGCAGATGTTCAAAAAGTCAATTATATTGATCCTAATGATTCAAGGATACAGTATTCCAAGCAAACGACCACTCCAAAAAATGAGTTAAGCAAAGATGCATTCTTGAATCTTCTGGTAACCCAATTAAGATACCAGGATCCTCTTAATCCGACGGATGACAAAGAATTTTTGGCCCAAATGGCTCAATTTAGCGCTTTAGAGCAAATGCAAAATATGAATAAAACTTTAGAAGTAACAAAAGCTTTTGCTTTAATCGGAAAAAATATACAAGCAACCGTTGTCAATCGTCAAACATCAGACGTTGAAATTGTGGAAGGGAAAGTTGACTTTGTTAAAATTGCAAATAATAAGGCTTATTTAGTGGTTGGAGACAGAGAGGTTGCTGTTGAAGATGTTAATATGGTAACAGACGCAAGCTTATCAGCGATTGATGATGGGCCAAGTAATCCTTTTGAACTGATTGGTAAAGTTGTTCAATTTACAAGAAACAATCCACTAAATAATAAGCAGGAATATGTTGAAGGTTTTGTAAAACATATTAATATGAAAAATGGTATTCCTTATCTGGTAATTGGCACAGACGATTATTATCTTGAAACCACTATGGATAAAATTGTAGGTGTCGTGACCAAAGAATCCATTACGGGAAAAAAAGTAGTTGGTAAATACTTTAATCCAGAGATGAATGACTATGAAGAAGTTGAAGGTACAGTCAATTATATTTTGATGAGGGATAATCAAATGTATGTTATTGTAAATGGTAAAGAACTGGCATACGAAGACCTTATCAAAGTATATGAGGGCTAATAAAGGTGGTGAGTTTATGAAAATAAACCATAACCCTGTTAAAATTACCCCTATAAATACTTTAAATGTCAATAAAGTTCATCATCAAAATAGCAATGCTGGGGTTAGTGAATTCCAGCAACTACTACAAAATCAAATTGCGTCTGACAAAAATATAAAGTTTTCCAAACATGCGGCTATGCGTTTAGATGCGCGTAACATAGCTTTTACGAAAGAGCAATTTGAAAAACTGGAAAAAGGAATTAAAAAAGCAGAGGAAAAAGGTATAAAAGATTCTTTGGTTCTAATGGATCAAATTGCTTTAGTTGTTAATATTAAAAATCGGGTGGTTATCACTGCTATAGATTCAAGTCAGGCCAAAGATACTGTTTTTACCAATATTGATGGTGCTGTAATCATATAAGCTGGACCTCTTGTAGGAGAGCTTTTCATCTTGGATTGACTGAAAAGATGAGTGTATTACTGCACCAGGATTAGCTTATTTATTTAAGGAGGTCGTTTTACTATGATGAGATCTATGTTTTCCGGTATTTCCGGTTTAAGAGTACATCAAACAAAAATGGATGTTATAGGTAATAATATTGCCAACGTAAATACCACAGCCTTTAAATCCAGCCGGGTTACTTTTAATGAGGTATTTAGCCAAACTCTTCAAGGGGCCAGTGCAGCAAGTATTGAAACGGGCAGAGGTGGAAGAAATCCGATGCAAATTGGATTAGGAACCAATATTTCTTCCATTGATACTTTAATGACAACCGGAGCTGCTCAAAGAACGGACAATCCTTTTGATTTAATGATAGAAGGAGACGGGTTCTTTATTGTTGGTGATGAAAGTGGAACTTACTTTACCAGAGCAGGTGTATTTAGAAAAGACAACGATGGTAATTTAACGATTCCTAATGGAATGAAGGTTATGGGATGGCCTGCGGTTGATAATGGTACCAGGATTCAAAGAGGCACAGTTGAATATTTGAAATTAGATAAACCTGAAAACATAACAGCCGACCCTGAGGCTACAACCAATCTTCGAATACAAGGTAACGTAAACATTCAGGATGGTATTTCCGGAAATGGAATTCCAATTCAATTAAAGTTTTATGACAGTTTAGGCAACTTATATACAGCAAATCTTTATATGACGTATGACGCAACGGCTGCTGAATGGAGTATTGATATACCTGATACCTTGCAACTAACAGACGCGAATGGTAATGTCTTTACGTTAGAAAATGTAGGGGCTGAAGACGATTCTATTACTATTGTATTTGATTCCGACGGAAATCTGGATATTGAAAACTCTGGTGGAACCAATGGAACTTTTACTATTTCTAATGGTGGAAATCCTTTTGATTTAACTACTGATTTAAGTGCCGGAGATCCTATTATTAAATCCACAATAGGACCTTTAACAGTTGATTTTTCTGGATTGACCCAATACAATCAAAAAACCAATATCGATCCTTTAATGGGTGACAAAAATGGACTTGGAGCTGGTCGGGAACCTGGTGAATTAACGGGTTATAGCATTGGTGCAGATGGTATCATTACTGCCCAATACAGTAATGGCCAACAAAAAATGTTAGGTCAAATCGTTATTGCGAATTTTAGAAATCCAGCTGGTCTTCAAAAGGTTGGAGATAACTTATTTATTACCACGCCAAATTCTGGTGAATTTGACGGAATCGGAAGTGAACCTAATCTCCAAGGTGGTGTGTTAGAAATGTCTAATGTAGACCTCGCTAAAGAATTTACAGAAATGATTACAACTCAAAGAGGTTTTCAGGCAAATTCAAGAATCATTACCACATCAGACGAAATGCTTCAGGAGTTAGTTAATTTAAAACGTTAATTAACTTTCTCGCACTTTAAGACATTTTTGTCTTAAAGTGCGAGGTAATTTGATGTCCAAAAGAGGGATAAAGATGATTAAAGTAACAAGGTTAAATGGTAGTTATATGGTGATCAATTCGGATTTAATTGAATTTGTGGAAGAAACACCCGATACGGTCATAACCATGACTACAGGTAAAAAAATAGTTGTAAAGGAAAATGTAGATGAGATTATCCAACGTGTCATCGAATATAAGCAAAAAATACTGGCCGATATTAGCAATAAAGTGAGGTGATTGCATTGGACATTTCTAGCATTTTAGGACTGATATTAGGATTTGTTTTCATGATTATTTCTATTCAAATGAATGGTCGGTTAGGCTTATTTTTTGATTTACCTTCTATTATGATTACTTTTGGAGGTACTTTTGCCTCACTGTTAGTTTCCTATCCGTTAAATAAATTTATGAATTCCTTAAAAACAGTTCGTTTAATTTTTAAAACTCAAGAATTCAATACAGGTAACATTATTCAAAAAATTATTGAATTAGCTAATATTGCAAGAAAAGAAGGTTTGCTGGCTCTTGAAGAAGCTGCGCAAGATATGGAAGACAAGTTTTTACAAAAAGGCGTTTTATTAATTGTTGACGGAACAGATCCTGAACTGGTTAGAAATATATTAGAAACTGAATTGGCCTTCATAGAAGGACGTCACAAAGAAGTGCAAGATTTCTGGGGGAACATGGCAAGCGAAGGACCTGCCTGGGGTATGATAGGTACCTTAATTGGACTTATTGCTATGTTGGACCAGTTAAATGACCCTTCTACCATTGGACCCAGTATGGCTGTTGCCTTAGTTACAACTTTCTATGGATCAGTTTTAGCAAACTTTTTTGCATCTCCTACAGCCAACAAATTGAAAGTCAGAAGTGATGAAGAAATCCTTTTAAAAGAAGTGATGATAGAGGGATTATTGTCTATTCAGGCGGGAGAAAACCCAAGAATTATTGAAGAGAAATTAAAGGCATTCTTATCACCTACTTTACGTGAAACCATGGGCAAGAACAATGGTGAAGGTCCGGAGGCAGGTGAATAAAAGTGTCTAAAAGAAAAAAAGTAATAGAAGTAAACAAGGGCACTGCAACATGGCTGAATACTTATGGTGATATGGTAACTTTGTTGCTTACGTTTTTTGTTCTTCTTTTCTCGATGTCCACAATAGATATCGCAAAATTTAAAGCCTTTATTAATTCTATGGAAGGTTCAATTGGGATTCTGACAGGAACTGGTTCTACTATAGGGGAAGGCAGTGAAATTGGTAATGGTATTAATCAGTTACCTGATTTAGAAAAATACCTGTCAGAAACAAGTCCTGAAATTGATTTAAAAAGGTTTGAAGAACTTCAAAAAATGTACTCTGATTTCAAGAATTTTGTTACTGAAAATCAATTACAAGATGCCATTGATGTTGATTTAGGAGATCATTTTGTTACTGTGACCTTTAAAGATGGGATATTGTTTGACAGTGGTAAAGCAGATTTAAAACCAGAAGCCCTTACCATATTGGATAAAATAGGTGTTCAACTAAAGAAATATCCAAATAACAGAATTCGATTTGAAGGGCACACAGATAACAGGCCGATACAGACTGTACAATTCCCCAGCAATTGGGAATTATCTGCTGCCCGGGCAATAGCCGTAGCAAAATATTATATTAATGAATGGGATTTTAATCCTAGTCAATTTTCTACTGAAGGTTTTGGGGAATACGTCCCTGTTGCTGATAATTCTACTCCTGAGGGAAGAGCAAAAAACAGGAGGGTTGAAATTAAGATTCTTAGTGAATATGCACCATACGCCGGAAGCGATAATTGATGGATTCGTTAAGGGGGATTCTAATGGAGAAAAACAATAAAATCTTTCTTTATGTCATTTTAGGAATTATTTTTACTGCTCTAATAGCAGTAATTGTAGCTCTTTCTTTTATACTAAGTTCATTTAAATCTATGGCAAACAATAATGAAAATAAAAATGTAAATGCAGAGCAAAATAAAGCAATTGTTAATTCAGAAGATATCATCATTTTTTCAATTGATGATCCCATAACTGCTAATCTTATGCAAGAAAGTGCAAATGATGATAAACATATGCTTCGTATTTCTGTAGGATTGGCGTTAGATAAAACTAAGAAGGATTATAAAAAAGTTAATGAACAACTGTCTGAAAAGTTGCCTGTCCTTAAACATATTATTATCAATGTTGTAAGGAATAAAAAATATGAGGAAGTTTTACAGCCAAATGCCCAGGAATTATTAGGTCAGGAAATATTAAATGAAATTAATGAGTATTTTCAAACCGATACAATCACGGATATCTATTTTGGGGAATTCTTTGTTCAATAGGGATATGACTTACTTATATAGTGGCCAGGAGGTGATTAAGTGGGCGAAGTTTTATCACAATCTGAAATAGATGAACTGCTAAAAGCATTAAATACTGGAGAAATTGATGTAACAGAAATTCAGGAATCAAAGCAAGAAAAGCATATTAAAAAATATGATTTTGCCAGACCATCAAAGTTTGCAAAAGAACAGTTAAGAACATTAGAGATTATTTTTGATAATTATTCAAGAATAATATCTACTTATTTGTCTGGCTATTTAAGAACACCCACACAAGTCGATGTAATTAACGCAGAGGCCGTTACTTACTATGAATTTAGTAATTCCTTATCTAATCCTGTAATTTTGTCAATTGTTGATTTTTCCCCTTTAAAAGGTTCAATTGTAATAGACCTTTCTCCAAATTTAGGCTATTCAATCATTGACAGAATTTTAGGCGGAAGAGGTGCAATGATTGATAAAATAAGGGAATTTACTGAAATAGAACGAATACTATTAGAAAGGATTGTTACACAACTTATTGCTTTATTAAAAGAGCCATGGGAAAACGTAGTTGATTTAAATCCGAAATTAGAAAAGATTGAAACCAATTCCCAGTTCGCTCAAATCATTTCTCCTAATGAAATGATTGCATTAGTTACTTTAAATATTAAACTTGGGGAAGTAGAAGGCATGATGAATATCTGTATTCCACATTTAGTTCTTGAACCTGTCTTAGAACGGTTAAATACTAAGTATTGGTTTGCAGTGGTGGAGCAAGAAGATAAATCTGCCTACAGAAAATTCTTAGAAAAGAGACTTGAAATTGCAAAAATCCCCATAAGAGCTGTTTTAGGAAAAACACATATCACCGTTGAAGAATTTATTCATCTTCAAGTTGGTGATGTGATAAAGCTGGACTCATATATCAATTCAGATTTAGAAATTTATGCAGGTAATCTCTTAAAGTTTTATGGTAAACCTGGAATTCATAGAAAGCAAAACGCAGTACAGATAACTGCTGTTGAGCGAAGGGAGGAAATTTAAATGGGAGATATGCTTTCGCAAGCTGAAATTGATGCTTTACTTGGCGGAACGGATATTGACGAAGACAATGGTTTTGATAATCTTGATAATGAGGCAATAACAATAAATGATCCCCTTACGGAGGAAGAAAAAGACGCATTAGGTGAAATCGGTAATATCAGTATGGGTACTGCTGCAACGACATTGTTTACTTTACTTAATCAAAAAGTGATTATTACCACTCCCAATGTTAAGGTGATGACTTGGGAACAAATTGCCAGTGAATACGGAGAATCAATGGTTGCAGTGAACGTTGAATTTAAAGAAGGATTAGAAGGTATTAACCTGCTTATATTAAAAGAAAGTGATGTCAAGATTATTGCTGATTTAATGATGGGTGGGGAAGGCGAAAATACGGACGAAGAATTAACCGAACTTCATTTAAGTGCCATTAGTGAGGCCATGAATCAAATGGTTGGCTCTGCTTCCACCTCCATGTCATCCATATTTAATAAAAAAATAGATATTAAACCACCTCATGCATTTATACCTAAATTAGAAAAAGAAAAAATGATTGAAAGTTTGGGCTTCGGTGAAGAAGGCATTGTAAGGGTTTCCTTTAAAATGAAGATTGGTGAATTAATAGACAGTGAAATTATGCAGATTTTGCCTGTAGATTTTGCAAAAAATCTTGCTTCAAATTTAATTAATTCTCAAAGAAGTTCTGCTGGTACTAAAGTGGAAACAAAAACAGAAGCTGAATCAGCAAAAGCTGTTGAACCTACACCTTCACAAGTAGTGATTGAGCCACAACAGCAAAATCAAACCAATCAATCTTATACTTATTACGAAAGTTCTGTTACACAGCCTTCTGGATTTGGTCAGCCAAATATTAATGTTCAACCTGCCCAATTTCAATCTTTTGATCAAACTGCAGTGATTCAGACAAAAGAAAATATTGAAATTATTAAGGATGTTCCTTTGGAAGTTACTGTTGAATTAGGAAGGACCCATAAATTAATCAGAGATATATTAGAATTTAGTCCTGGTACTGTCATTGAATTAGATAAGTTAGCAGGAGAACCTGTTGATGTTTTAGTTAATGGCAAATTTGTTGCTAAAGGTGAAGTCGTTGTTATTGATGAAAATTTCGGTATAAGAATTACAGATATCGTTAATCCTGATAAAAGGATATAATAATCGATAATTTGACGTTTTTCATGGAATTTTTTAATTAAATATATTATAATACCTAATAAATGCTATGGCTGATTTCTTTAATATTCATTCAAAGGAGAGGGTATTTATGGGAAAGACCGTATTAATCGTTGATGACGCAGCATTTATGAGAATGATGATAAAAGATATTTTAGTTAAGAATGGTTATGAAGTAGCTGGTGAAGCAGAAAATGGTGTTGTAGCTGTCGAAAAATTTAAAGAACTTGCACCGGATTTGGTGATAATGGATATTACAATGCCCGAAATGGATGGTATTCAGGCTGTCAGGGAAATTAAAAAAATTGATGGTAATGCCATGATCATTATGTGTTCAGCTATGGGACAACAGGCGATGGTTATTGAATCTATCCAGGCAGGCGCAAGAGATTTTATCGTAAAACCATTCCAGGCTGAACGTGTGGTTGAGGCCGTAAGAAAGGTTATAGGATAGAAAATGAATACGATATGGAATCTATATTTGCCTTTTCTATTACTTCAGGGATCAGCTTCATTCGATAGAGGAGGACAAGTGAATATAAACTGGTTTAAGATGATAGGCCAGTTTTTTTTCCTGATTGTATTATTTGTCGTAGTATTATTTGCTGCTTATTATGTTACGAAATTAATTGGTACAATTCAGTATCAAAAATATCAGGGAAATAATATTAAAATTATAGAAACGGTAGGAATTTCTCCACAGAAAAGCCTGCAATTGGTAAAGGTAGGAAATAAGTTTTATTTATTAGCCATTACCAAAGACAATATCGTATTTATATCGGAAATTGATGAAAAAGAAATCAATATTTCTGATAATATTCATCAAGTACCGAATTTGAAATTTGATTCATTATTTAAAGACATGATAAAAAATGTGAGAAATTCTTCTCGAAAAAAGAATAGTAACATTGATGGAGAGATTCTGGATGAAAAGGATAGATAAAAAGAAAGTCATAAAAATCATCACTTTGACCATAATGTTAATAATATTTTTTTCCGTTATTAGCTACGGTCAGGAAATAGATGAGCAAAATTTGCCTATTCCTCATATCAATATTGATTTAGAACCAGCAGAAGGACCTCAGGAAGTTGTCAGTACGCTGCAAATTCTTTTTATTATAACGATTATCTCTTTGGCTCCATCCATATTAATTATGATGACTTCTTTTACCAGAATTATTATTGTCCTGTACTTTCTGCGTTCTGCAATTGGAACTCAGCAGACACCACCTAATCAGGTTCTGATTGGACTTGCTTTATTTTTAACTTTATTTATTATGAGTCCTACTCTGGCAGATATCAATGAACAGGCAATAAAACCCTATACAGCTGGTCAGATAACTCAGGCAGAAGCCATAGATAATGCAATGAATCCTTTGCGAGAATTTATGTTCAGACAAGTCAGAACGAGTGATTTAAACTTATTTATGGGTATTTCTAATGCAGAACCCATTGAAAATGCAGAAAATATTGAACAAATAAAAGAGCAAATTCCATCAAGAGTTTTAATTCCTGCATTTATTATTAGTGAATTAAAAACGGCATTTATTATAGGATTTTTATTATATATTCCTTTTATTGTTATTGATATGGTTGTCGCTTCAACCCTAATGTCAATGGGAATGATGATGCTTCCTCCAGCAATGATTTCTCTGCCATTCAAGATTTTACTTTTTATTCTGGTAGATGGGTGGAATTTGGTGATAGGTCAACTGGTTCAGACCTTTAAATAAGGAGGAAAAGGATGGAACAATTAATTATTGATTTAGCACAGGAAGCAATAATGACTGTCATAAAAGTATCTGCTCCTATGCTATTAATGGGTTTAGCAGTTGGTTTACTGGTTAGCATTTTTCAGGCAGTTACTTCGATTCAGGAAGCTACTCTTGCCTTTATTCCTAAAATATTAGCTGTTTTTATTTCAATTTTAATTTTTGGACCTTGGATGCTGTCAACCATGATGGAATTTATTAATAATATTTATAAAAATTTGAATTTATATATTCGTTAAAGGAAAATGCAGAATGGACTTTTTAATGAGTAATGTATTTTTGAAAGTTGATATTTTGCTATTAGTGTTTGTAAGATTTTTAGGTTTATTTGTAACGTCACCGGTTTTTGGCGGAAGGAATGTTCCTAATTATTCAAAAATTGGTTTTTCATTAATTATCAGTACTCTTTTGCTTTCCGTAAAACAAAATATTACAGTTAGTTATGATAATCATGTCATAGGCTATGCCTTACTCATTATGAAAGAGCTCATTATTGGAATGCTGCTGGGTTTTGTTGTTTATTTAATCCTTAGCGTCTTTTATTTAGCAGGACAACTCATTGATTATCAAATTGGATTTACTATGGTCAGTGTTATGGATCCTCTAAGTCAGATTCAAGTTCCTGTTACAGGAAATTTTTATTATCTGCTTGTTTTAATCCTCTTTCTTATTACAAATGGTCATCATAAACTTATTCAGGCTTTGTTTTATAGTTACGATGTTCTTCCGATAGGAGAAGCCGTTTTTACGAATCAATTGACAGGAAGTTATATTCATATTGTGGCAAATAGTTTTGTTATAGCTTTTAAAATTGCAAGTCCATTTATAACGGTAGTACTTATTCTTGATGTTGCATTAGCTGTTTTAGCACGGACAGTTCCTCAGTTGAATATGTTTGTTGTTGGTTTGCCTTTAAGGCTATTATTAGGTTTGGCATGTTTATTTATTGTAGCATCCTTATTATCTTCAATATTCAGTTATGTTTCCAACGAGTTATTCAGCGAGTTGTTTAAAGTTATTAAAGGATTGATCCCATGATAATAAATCATAAAAATTCAAATGATTGTCCAATACTCTATTATGATTTACAGTTTTTTGCGGATAAAGACAGTAAAACAGAAAAACCAACTCCAAGAAAAAGAGAAAAGGCCCGGGAAGAAGGACAAGTTGCAAAAAGCATGGAAATCAATACAGCTTTTTTGCTAATTTTTATGTTCGCTGGCCTGAAAATTTTTGCTTCTTTTATGTATAAAAGAATCACTTCCGTTTTTAAAAATACCTATATGCTTTTTCCTCAATTAGATGATCTTTTTAATGTTTCATCTATGTTAAAATTTGCTTCTGATATTTTTACTCAAACGTTAATTATTGTTGCACCTTTGTTTGCCATTTCAATGGTAGTAGGATTTAGTGTAAATTTTGCCCAGGTTGGCTGGCACCCAACTTTGAAGCCTTTAAAGCCGAATTTTGACAGACTAAATCCTATAAAAGGTTTTTCCAGATTATTTTCTAAACAAGCACTGATAGAACTTTTAAAATCTATCGGTAAAATAGCTATTATTGCTGTCATTATATATAATTGTATTGTTGATGAAATGGAAAACCTTTTGCTTTTATTGGATATGGAATTAATGCCATTTATCATATATATTGGTTCTTTGTTGATTAATATTGGTTTAAAAGTCGGTTTGTTTTTCATATTTGTTGCAGCGGCGGATTATTTTTTCCAAAGATATGAATTTGAACAAAATTTAAAAATGACTAAAGAAGAAGTTAAAGAAGAATATAAGATGACAGAAGGAGACCCCCAGGTAAAAAGCAAAATAAGACAAAAGATGCGAGAAGTCTCTTTAAGAAGGATGATAAAAGATATACCTAAAGCAGATGTCATCATAACAAACCCGACTCATTATGCTGTTGCGCTGCAATATGATTCCAGTGTTCATTCTGCTCCTGTAGTCATAGCTAAAGGAGTAGATTATCTGGCTATGAGAATTAAGAACATTGCTAAAGAAAATAATATAGAAATTGTTGAAAATAAAGTGCTTGCAAGAACACTTTACCAAACTGTCGAAATAGGAGAAGAAATTCCTCCTGAATTGTATCAGGCTGTGGCAGAAATTTTGGCCTTTGTATACAGCTTAAGACACAGCTATTGATATTTTGCAATTTAGGATAACAAGGGGGATTTTATGTGAATTTCAAATTTGGCGATATATTTTTAGGGGTATTTGTTATTGCCATTATTGCAATGATTATTGTTCCATTGCCTCTGTTTTTGTTAGATATATTATTAATTTTAAATATTTCTCTTTCCCTGATGATTTTATTAACTGCTTTATTCTCCAAAGAACCTTTGGAATTATCAACCTTCCCAACGATATTGCTGATTACTACTTTGTTCAGATTAGGATTAAATATCTCTACAACCCGCTTAATTTTAGGTCAGGGAGATGCAGGTGCCGTTGTAAGAACTTTTGGAAGTTTCGTTGCCGGTGGCAATATTGTTCTAGGTGTAATTGTATTTATCATTATAGTAATTATACAATTTTTAGTTATTACAAAGGGTGCTGAAAGAGTATCCGAAGTATCTGCCCGCTTCATTTTAGATGCTATGCCAGGTAAACAGATGGCTATAGATGCGGATTTAAATACTGGTTTGATTGATGAAGCTGAAGCAAAATTAAGAAGAAAAAAGATTCAGGATGAAGCAAGTTTTTACGGAGCTATGGATGGAGCAAGTAAGTTTGTAAAAAATGACGCCATAGCTGGAATTATAATCACTTTTATTAATATTATAGGTGGTATTATTCTTGGAACTACAGGAATTGTAACCAAAAAGCCCATGCCTATTATGGAAGCTTTAGATGTTTATACTGTTTTAACAATAGGGGATGGTTTGGTAAGCCAAATACCTTCTTTATTAATTTCTACAGCAACAGGTATTTTGGTAACAAAGACAGCTTCAGAAAGCGATATGAGCAGTGATTTAATAAAACAGTTGGGCAGTACCCCCAGAGTCTTACAAATTACAGGAGTAACCATTATTATTTTAGGACTGGTTACACCACTGCCGGACTACATTACTTTGCCAGTAGGTATTTTATTACTCCTTGGTGCCAATACCATTGATAAAAATCTTAAACTACAGTCTATTAGTGAAGAAATTTCTTCTGAAGATATAGAGGCTGAAGAAGTCAGAAGACCAGAAAATGTTGTTTCACTTCTTAAAGTGGATCCTATAGAATTGGAATTTGGTTACGGCATCATTCCGCTTGCGGATATAAATCAAGGAGGAGACTTACTTGACAGAGTTGTTATGATTAGGAGACAAATTGCCCTTGAATTAGGGGCTATTGTACCCATTATCAGACTTCGTGATAACATTCAGTTAAGCCCCAATCAATATGTTATTAAAATTAAAGGGGTAGAAGTATCGAAAGGCGAAATTCTGTTTGATCATTATATGGCCATGAATCCTGGTTATGTAGAAGAAGAAATTGATGGTATCGAAACTGTAGAACCTGCCTTTGGTCTTCCTGCATTATGGATTTCTGAAAGCCAAAGAGAAAAAGCAGAAATTCTTGGTTATACGGTCGTAGATCCTCCATCTATTATTGCTACCCATTTAACAGAAATCATAAAACGTCACATTCATGAATTGCTGAGCCGGCAGGATGTACAAACTCTAGTGGATAATGTTAAAGAAACACATCCTGCTCTGGTGGAAGAATTAGTTCCTAAAATATTAACCATTAGCGAAATACAAAAAGTATTAGCCAATTTGTTAAAAGAATCTGTATCCATACGAGATTTAGTGACAATATTTGAAACATTAGCAGACTATGGAACAATTACAAGAGATACGGATTTACTAACGGAATATGTCAGACAAAATTTATCAAGAGCAATTTCTAAAAAATTTCTTAATCAGCCAAGTAATAAAGTGATTACCCTTGATCCAGATTTAGAACAAAAAATTATGGATTCTGTTCAGCAGTCAGAACAAGGATCATACCTTGCATTAGATCCTGAAAGCACGCAAAAAATATTTGAAAGATTAAATCAAGAGATCCGTCGCTTTAATTCCATAGGCCAGCAACCTATTCTTCTGACGTCTCCAATCGTCAGAATTTACTTCAGAAGACTTACAGAACAGGTTGCTCCGGATTTAATCATCTTATCTTATAATGAAATTGATCCCAGTATTGAAATACAGTCAATAGGAATGGTAAGCATTAGTTAGATAATAAAAATGAAGGTATGGTGTTTGAAATGAAGATTAAAAAGTATGAAGCAAAGACTGAGCAGGAAGCAATTGAAAAAGTTAAAGAAGATTTAGGAAAAGATGCCCTCATTTTAAATATAAAAAAGATTACTCCAAAAGGTATCTTTAAATTATTTAAAAAGCCATATGTTGAAGTTTTAGCCGCGTTGGACGAAGTTAATAAAAAGGATTCTAAAAAAGTCCAGGCTGATGATATTATTAAGGAGCAAAAAGAAATTATTAAAAACTTAGAGAATAAACTTGATTCTATGGAAGAATTACTTACAAAAGTTATGGAAAAAGTTAGTACAACCAGTCAGGTAAAAGATTCTAAAGAAGACAATCAAAGATATCATAATCCAGCTTTACAGATTATTTATGATAATTTGACTAATAATGAAGTATTGCCTGAATTAGCCGATTACATTTTAAAAGATTTAGATAAAGATAAAGAGCTGAATCCGGAAGATGTTAATGAAATGATAACGGTCATTTATAATCGGATACTGGATTTAATTGGCGAACCTGCTCCAATAAAAGCAGATGGCAGCCAGCCTAAAGTCGTATTTTTTATTGGGCCAACAGGAGTTGGAAAAACAACGACCATTGCAAAAATCACAGCGCATTTTTGCCTGACAGAAAGAAAAAAAGTAGGGCTGGTTACAGCGGACACCTATCGCATTGCCGCTATTGAGCAATTAAAAACCTATGCAGAAATTCTTAATATTCCTGTTGAAGTGATTTATAATCCCGATGAATTACCAGAAACACTTAACAAAATGAAAGATTATGATTTAATATTAATTGATACTGCGGGAAGATCTCATAAAAATGCAGAGCAATTTAAAGAATTAGATTATTTACTGTCTACTGTAAATGAAAAACAAATCTATCTTGTATTAAGCGCAACTACGAAACATAAAGATATGCTTAGTATTTTAAAACAATACACCTCCATATCTGATTATAATATCATTTTTACAAAAATAGATGAAACAACTTCTTTAGGAACCATATTAAATGTAAGATATTTAACAGACAAGCCATTATCATATGTTTCTTTTGGGCAAAATGTTCCTGATGATATTGAAATTATTAGTCCTAAAAAATTGACAAAAGCATTATTGGGGAGTATTGATGAACTATGATGGATCAAGCTGAAAAACTAAGAAAGATTGTTAATGAACAAAACAGGCAATTAGAAAATAGTGTCTCTAAAACAAGAAAATCTCGGGTAATAACGATTACCAGTGGAAAAGGTGGCGTTGGTAAAAGTAATTTTACTGCTAATTTGGCGATACAATTACAAAGAACCGATAGAAAAGTTGTTATCATTGATGCGGATTTAGGTTTAGCCAATATTGAAGTAATATTTGGTATAGTTCCACAATTTAATCTTACTGATGTTATTTATGGCAGAAAAAGCATAGCCGAAATTATGACTCCCGGTCCCTTAGGAATTAATTTTATTTCAGGAGGTTCAGGCATACAGGATCTTATTCATTTAAACAGTCAACAGTTATCTAATTTTATAAGTAACTTAAGCCTGTTAGATGAATATGCAGACATTATTTTAATCGACACGGGGGCAGGATTAACTGACTCTGTTATCAATTTTTCTAAAGCTGCTGATGAAATTATTCTGGTAACTACTCCTGAACCAACTTCCGTTACAGATGCCTATTCTCTCATTAAAGTGTTGTGTAAAAACAATTTAATACCCAATATTAAACTTTTAGTTAACCGAGTGGAAGATGACGAAGAAGGTAAGGAAATATTTAATAAGTTATACAGAGTATCAAAAAAATTTCTTAATATTGAAATTAATGAATTAGGTTATCTGCCTTATGACAAAAACTTAATTAAATCCGTTAAATTACAAGAACCTGTTTGTATTAGCTTTCCAAATAGTGAAATTAGCAGGGCTTTTAGGAAAATTTCTTATAAAATAACAGAAGATGAGCCGCAAGAAGAAATGAATTCCGGATTTACCTCGTTTGTTAAACGCTTAATGCATGTGTTTGAAAGAAATAATTAATAAGCAATTATTTCAACAAAGGAGGCACTTACGTGAAAAATATTTTTTCACCGGGAGTTAAAGTTGAAATAAAAGAATATGGAACAGATGATAATGATTCTTATTGCTACACCAGCCAAATTGAGGAAGTTCTAAAAAAAGATGTGTTAGTACTTGGTACACCTATTGTTGGCGGACAAATTGTTCCTCTGAGAATAAACAGGATTTATATCCTCTATATTTATTCAAGTAATGGTATTTATAGTTGCAAGGTTCGTCCTGTCCGTCATTATAAAAAAGGGCTTATTGAGTTGGTTCAAGTAGAAATTATTTCTGATTTAGCAAAAATACAAAGACGAGAGTTTTTCCGGCATGAGTGCGTTCAGCCCTTTAAATTTAGAATCAATGAAAATTGGTTTGACGGTGTTATTAAAGATATTAGTGGTGGCGGGATAAGATTTATTAGTAATGATGAATTAGAAGTAAAAGACCATATTTATTGCAGAATTCCTATAGAAAATGACAGTATCGAAATCGAAGGTATTATTTTATTTAAAGAAAAGGCTAATGTAGAACTTTACAAATATCAATACAGAGTAAAATTTATCAATGTTGTTAAAACGGATCAGGATAAAATTGTTCAGTATATTTTCGAGCAGCAAAGAAAAAGGGTTAGGCAGGAAAAAGGATTGTGATGATAGTGGATAGGAAAATAAAAATCTTAGTTGTTGATGATTCTGCATTCATGAGAAGGGTTATTTCTGATATAATTAATAGTGACAACAGGTTTACTGTAGTCGGTACGGCTAAAAATGGGGAAGAAGGTTTAGAAAAAGTTAGACAATTAGATCCGGATGTCATCACTTTGGATGTTGATATGCCAGAAATGGACGGACTGGAAATGCTTAAGAATCTCATGAAAGAGAATCCAAAACCGGTTCTCCTAATCAGTGCTTATACAAAAGAAGGGGCTGATACGACTATAAAAGCACTGGGATTAGGGGCAGCTGATTTTATTACAAAGCCAAGCAATATTTTCAAAATGCAGGACAAAGAAATCAGAGACAATATCATTAAACGAATTCTCTTGATTTCTAACATATCAAATTTTCCGTCTGACAATAAAAGACAGTTAAAAGAAACAGGTCACAATAAACAAAAAGAGCAAGTACATAGTGTAAAGATTAAAAAGATAGTTGCCATTGGAACATCTACTGGTGGGCCAAGAGCATTACAAGAAGTTTTACCTGAGCTTCCGGAACATTTACCTGCAACTTATGTTATTGTTCAGCATATGCCAGCAGGTTTTACTAAATCTCTAGCTGAACGATTAAACAACTTATGTCAGATAAAAGTGAAGGAAGCAGAAGATAAAGATATTTTACATCCAGGTGTTGCTTATATAGCCCCGGGGAACTATCATATTTTAGTTGAAAAAATGCCTTATTCCAATGATTTGTGGATAAGATTGTCAAGCAGCCCTTCTGTTTCAGGTCATAGACCTTCTGTCAATGTTATGCTGAATTCTCTTTCGGAATTAAATATTGATAACATTGTAGGGGTTATTATGACTGGAATGGGAAATGACGGTTGTGAGGGCATGAAAAAGCTTAAGCTGAACAATAAGGCATATGTCATTGCCCAGGACGAAAAAACTTCTGTCATTTATGGTATGCCAAAAGCTGTAATCGACGAAGGTATTGCAGATGCAGTTGTACCGATTAATCAAATCGCCAAGGAAATCATTAGAGTAGTGGAGGTGCTTTAGCATGGACATGAGCCAATATTTAGAAATTTTTATTGAAGAATCTAAAGAGCATTTGCAAAGTTTAAATGAGTCATTACTTCAGTTAGAGCATGAGCCAGGTAATATGCCCATACTCAACGAAGTATTCCGTGTTGCTCATACTTTAAAAGGTATGTCTGGAACCATGGGCTATACCAAAATGCAAAATCTGACACATAATATGGAAAATGTTCTTTCAGAAATACGTAATGGTAATATTGTTGCGGATTCAAATTTATTAGATGTTTTATTTAAATGTTTAGATGCTTTGGAAAGTTATGTGGATGAGATAACAAACTCAGGAAAAGAAGGTAATGAAGAGTATAAAGATATTATTGATGAATTAACGAATATCTTATCAGGAAAATCAAAAAAAGTGGATAATAATGTAGCAGTGGCTTCCAGCCCAGAGATAAAAGCGCCTGTGACAGAAGACAATATAACAAATAATATTACTGATGATTCCGGCGATGCAATAGATGTTAAAGAGGCAGCTTTAACGGATTTTGAAATCAATGCAGTAAGAGAAGCCTTTGCCCGCAATTACAATGTATATCAAATTCATATATTCTTAAATCATGGCTGTGTACTTAAATCTGCCCGCGCTTTTATTGTTTTCAGAGCGTTAGAAACACATGGTGATATTATTAAATCCATACCTAAAGTAGAGGATATCGAAGACGAAAAATTTGAATTTGATTTTACAGTTGTGGTTATTTCTAAGGATACTAAAGAAGATTTTGAAAAAGATCTCCTTTCAATTGCTGAAGTAGATCAGGTTATTATTAAAAATGTATTATTAAGTGATAAAATTGAACTGGCAGCAGAAGATGTGAAAGAAGTACATAATACGCCTGAATTTGACAGGCAAAGTAACGTTAGCAGAAGTATGGCTGATGATGAGTCAGATGATAATGACAGCAGTGGCAAAGCAAAACGTAAAGCAGGAAAAACTGTCCGGGTAGATATTGACAGATTAGACACTTTAATGAATTTAGTCAGTGAATTGATTATTATTAAAACAAGGCTCGAGGGTATTGAGCGGGATAAAACGAATCAAAACTATAATGAAGCAATTGAATATCTTGAACGTATAACAACCAGCCTTCATGATGCTGTAATGAAAGTTAGAATGGTGCCTGTAGAACGAGTATTTAACCGCTTCCCAAGAATGATAAGAGATTTATCCAGAAAATTAGACAAAGATATTGAACTTATTATGTCTGGTGAAGATACAGAATTAGATAGAACAGTTATTGATGAAATTGGAGATCCATTGATTCATTTATTAAGAAATGCCGCAGACCATGGTTTAGAAACGAAGGAAGAAAGACTACATAGTGGTAAACCTGAAATTGGGCATATTTACCTGCGAGCATATCAAGATGGTAATAATGTTGTAATCGAAGTAGAAGACGATGGAAGAGGTATTAATGTTAATAAAATTAAACAAAAAGCTATTGAAAAAGGTACCATTAGTTATGAGGCAGCTGCAAATATGTCTGATCAAGATATTATAGACCTCTTATTTAAGCCAAGCTTTAGCACCTCAGAAAAAATATCTGATATATCTGGAAGAGGCGTCGGTTTAGATGTTGTAAAAACTAAAATTGAAGCACTTGGAGGAGATATAGAAGTTAAATCTGAGCTTGGTAAAGGAAGTAAATTTATTGTCAGACTTCCACTAACCTTAGCAATTATACAAGCTTTAATGGTTAGACTTGGAAATGAAAAATATGCAATTCCTCTTAATACTATACAAAATATTGAAGATATTAATGTCTCCGATATTCAATTAGTTCAACAGCAAGAAGTTATCCTTTTAAGAAACCAAGTGATTCCAATTATTTATTTAGAAGATATATTAGATGTGCCTAAGAATGAGCAATGCAATACAATTACAGTGGTTATTGTAAAAAAAGGTGAAAAACAAGTAGGCTTTGTGGTAGATGGTTTAATCGGACAACAAGAAATAGTTATTAAATCTCTTGGTAAATATTTAAGCGGAATAAAAATGATTGCTGGTGCAACAATTTTAGGCGACGGAGAAGTAGCGCTTATTTTAGATATTAATACATTAGTATAATTGGGGGTGATGATATGGAAGGCATTTCCAACCAAGAAGTGAGGCAATTTATAGTTTTCAAATTAGGAAATGAAGAATACGGGATTGATATATTAAATGTACAAAATATTGAAAGAGTACTAAGTATTACCCGGGTTCCTAAGGCTCCCTTTTTTATAAAAGGAGTTATTAACCTTAGAGGTGAGATTATTCCCGTAATGAGTTTAAGACTTAAATTTAATTTAGAAGCAGATGAATATACGGATGATACTCGTATTATTATCGTGAAAATTGATGATAATCAAATCGGTATGATTGTAGATGAAGTTAAAGAAGTTCTTCAACTTACTGCTGATTCCATAGAAAGTGTTCAAGGTGTTTCAGGCATCAATACGGACATTAATTTAAGCTTTATTCAGGGAGTTGGAAAAGTTAACAATCATATTGTAACCTTGTTAAATATAAAAAGCTTAATTGATTCTATTTTAGTTGATAGTTTAGAAAATGCATAAAGATTGATCGGCGGTTAGTTATATATAGTTATATATATATTTGATAGATTTCCAAACTAAAGCATTAGGAAGGAAATCTATCCCTATTTAAAGGGGTGAAATAGTGCAAAACATTGATATGGTAGATATTGATAAGTTAAATCATTTACATCTGGATATTTTAAAAGAAATAGGTAATATAGGTGCAGGAAATGCGACAACGGCACTTTCAAAACTCATCAATAAAAAAGTAGATATGAAAGTGCCTAAAGTTAATATTTTAGAATTTAAAAATTTAGCAGATATATTAGGAGGACCTGAAAATCCTGTGGTCGGCGTTTTACTCGATGTCTCTGGTGAAATTGAAGGAATGATGATGTTTGTATTGGAACAACGTTCTGCTCATACTTTGGTAAATATTTTAATGGAAAGAGACATTCATCATATTTCAGAGTTTAGTGAAATGGATATTTCTGCTTTAAATGAAATTGGGAATATATTAGCAAGTTCATATTTATCTTCTTTGTCTGCACTTACCCGTTTAATGATTGTACCATCTATACCTCATCTTGCCTTTGATATGGCTGGAGCAATACTTAGTGTTCCTGCCATTGAATTTGGAAAGGTTGGCGATAGAGTATTACTCATAGAAACTGAATTTGCAGAGGGTATAGACCGAGTTGTTGGGTATTTTATTTTAATACCTGATATTAAATCATTTAAAAAAATTTTATCGTCATTAGGGGTTAGTGTATGATGAGTTCGCAAGAAATAATTAAAGTAGGAATGGCAGATTTAAATACAGCAGTATATCCGGATATTCTGACCACTTTAGGATTAGGTTCATGTGTTGGGATAGCATTATATGACCCTGTGGCAAGAATTGGGGGGTTAGCTCATATAATGCTACCCGATAGCACCCAAATTAAAAATAATTCTAATAAGGCAAAATTTGCCGACACTGCTACCATTATCCTGGTTGAAGAAATGATTAAATTGGGTGCAGTAAAAGAAAGAATTGTTGCGAAATTAGCTGGCGGTGCACAAATGTTTGCATTTAATAATGCAAATGAATTAATGAGAATAGGACAAAGGAATGTAGCTGCAGCCCATAGTATACTTGAAAAATTAGGTATTAAAGTTATTGCTTCCGATACAGGTGAAAATTACGGTAGAACCATTGAATTATATACTGAAGATGGAAGATTAGTTATAAAAACAATAGGGCACGGAATAAAAGAGATTTAGGTGATAGAATGAACAAAAAGTTGGATATTATTCTCCCTTTGATTTCTGCTATAATAATTTTAAGTATCGGTATCATAAAAAAAACAGCTTATATCACAATTATAAAAGAATTAATTATCATTATTATTATTTTTTACTTTATAGGGAATATTTTTAAAGGACTTATTAATAATATTTATTCTGAGTCAGATAAAAATGACCATTCTCAAATTACAGCTAAAGCCGATGCTAATTTAAGCTTAAATGATAATATCAGTACAAATTCTGAATCGGAGGGCAATATTCAAGAAGAAGCAGGCACTCAATAGACAAGCTTTGTGACAATCGGTAAGCGCGAAAGATTTGTCTCTGAAAACAACTGCTTTCAGGAGGAATTATATGTCTGAAAAAAGTCTTGAAATGCTATGGGAACAGTACGAAGCCACAAAAGATGTATCCATAAAGGATCAATTGATTATGGAATACGCCCCATTAGTTAAATATGTAGCTGGAAGATTGAACATTTATTTGGGTCAAAGTGTAGAGTATGAAGATCTGGTAAGTTATGGTGTGTTCGGTTTGATTGATGCGATTGAAAAATTCGATTTTAAAAAAGGAGTAAAGTTTGAAACTTACGCTTCATTAAGAATCAGAGGATCAATAATAGATAATATTAGAAAATTAGATTGGGTTCCAAGGTCTTTAAGACAAAAAAATAAAGAAATTGAAAAAACCATTATGGAATTAGAAACGGAATTGGGTCGGACTGCTACAGACGAAGAATTGGCTCAGAAAATGAATATTTCCATTGAAGAATTACATGAGATTTATAAAAAGACAAATCTTATATCTCTTATATCGTTAGATGAGTATATAGAACAAAATAATGATTATAATATAAGCTCTGAAAAAAGCCCTGCCACTGAACAACCAGAATCTTATATTGAAAAGCAAGAATTAAAAAGAATACTTAAAGAATCCATTGAAAAACTACCGGAAAGAGAACAAAAAATTCTTTTTCTTTACTATTTTGAAGAGTTAACCTTAAAAGAAATCAGTTCTATTATGGGCGTTTCCGAGTCAAGAATTTCACAACTTCATACGAAAGCCATTACACGTTTAAAGACTAAGTTGGGAAAATATAAATCTATCTTATACGAATTATAAAGAGGAGGATACTCATGTATAATCCTGACAAGTTCACAAGGAGTGGATATCCTAATTTTGACGGCTTTTTTGATTTCGAATTAAGAGAAGATGGTCTTTATCTTATCCTGCATGGACCCATGGGTAAAGGAAAGCCCGTAGAGCTTGATGAAATTTTGAGCCGCCTTAGACAAAAAAACATAACAAATTATGATTATGCTAAAATCAAAGAGGCAGTTAAAAACATAAAAGATTCGGAAAAATTAGAAATATATATTTCTGATCAACAGGAGTTAGAAGTTATCGATGAAGAAGTAGTCGTAAATATTTCGAAAGATAAAATGTTTGCTGTCATTAGTTTTATTCCTCCCGAAAACAATGGAAGACTTTTATCTTATGAAGAAGTTATGCATGCAATTGAATCTGCAGGCGTTAATTTTGGTATTGATGAAAATGAAGTAAAAAGAGCCTTAGAAGAAAGAAAGCCTAATTATAAATATGTGATTGCGAAAGGTCTTAAACCCGTTGAAGGGACACATGGCAAATTAGAATTTCACTTTAATGTTAACAAGGATCTTAAACCAAAAGTCTTAGAAGACGGTTCTGTAGATTTTCGTAATTTAGACATTATTAATAATGTTTCAAAAGGACAAGTTCTGGTTACGTTAATTCCTGCCCAGCCGGGAACTCCGGGAATGGATGTATTAGGAAGAGAAATTTTTCCTCCGAAAGTAAAAAATCCAACCCTTCCTAAAGGAAAAAATACGGAAATATCTGAAGATGGTCTTAGTTTAATTGCAACGATTGATGGTCAAGCGATTTATATAAATAATAAAGTGACGGTCAATCAAACTTATGAAGTGCCTGATAATGTAGACAATTCAGTAGGCAATATCGATTTTGTCGGTAACGTTATTGTAAAAGGTAATATTTTGACTGGCTTTTCTATAAAAGCAGGTGGTAATGTCGAAGTTTACGGTGTAGTTGAAGGAGCATGCATTGAAGCTCAAGGTGATATCATTTTGTATAGAGGAATTCAGGGAATGAGCAGGGGAATTCTTAAATCCATGGGAAATGTTGTAGCAAGATATATTGAAAACAGTACGGTCGAAGCTATGGGGAATGTAACCAGTGAAGCCATTATGCATAGCAGGGTTAAATGTGGTGGCAGTGTTATTGTTGAAGGTAAAAAAGGGCTTATTGTAGGGGGCATTATCAGGGCAGGTAAGGAAGTGAATGCAAAAGTCATTGGTTCACATATGGCAACATCTACAGAAATAGAAGTAGGTATAGATCCTACAATTGTCGAAAGATATCGCTATTTAAAAGATGAACAGGCTAATATTAAAAAAGAAATTATTAAAACCAATCAGGCTATCGACTTATTAAATAAAATGAAAGGCACAAACCGCTTAACCGATGACAAAAGAGCATTATTGCAAAAATCGATCCGTACGAAAGTATTTCTGAATGACCGCTTGAAAAGTATCAAGAACGAAATGGCTGATTTGGAACCTTTAATGGAAGAAAGAGATGACGGAAAGGTTCGTGCTTTTAATGTTATTCATCCAGGTGTTAAAGTTACCATTGGAACAGCTACAATGTATGTAAGAGAAGAAATTAAATATTGTACGTTATATAAAGATAATGCTGATATAAGGACAACTAGTTATTCTTAGGGGGTGAAAATGTGTCCATACGTCCTGTTGATATGCAAGTGATTATTCCAAAAACGACAGAAATATCAAAACAAAATCAGGAACAGACATATAAAGGTGAAATACAGCAACAGGAATTTGCACAGCAGATGGAAAAAAAGATTATGCAACATCAGCAGCAAGTGGTGAATACCAATAAATCTGAATATGCAGTCAATGATGAAGGACGTAATAAAAATCAGAATCAGGGCAATCAGGCCAAGAAGAAAAAAAATAAAAATGAAAAAGATAAAAAATCCAATATTTCTGATAGTAACAGCATCATCGATATAAGAATTTAATTGAGGTGTATACCATGTTGCAAAGTGAAATTTTAAATATTATGATTTTTTTTGTAATCAGCATAGGAATGATTATACTAATTATTGGACTTGTTTTTATAAAAGAAAAAAATCAGGGGGAGCATTCCAGCAATAAAAATGAGAATTTTGAAAAGGAACTGGAATCACAAATTAATGAAGCCGATAAAATGCTTCAGGAACTCAATCATTTTTCTTCCTATATTAAAGAAGAATTAGATAATAAATATAAGGAATTATTGTTTATATATCAATTAATTGATGAAAAAGGTAAAGAGTTATCAAATGATAAGATTCAACTGGTTAGTGAGAAAAATGATAAAAACAGTAGCGACAAAGATAATAATGCTCATGACTTGGAAGCTTTACAAATTTTAAATAATAAGAATTACGATCAGATTATCAAATTGTATAAAGAAGGAAATGATATTTCAAGCATCGCCAAAAAGCTCAATATTGGAAAAGGAGAAGTTCAGTTAATACTCGGACTAGCGAAAATGAGGTGAAGTAATTTGGGATTATCTACAAGAAGTTTTATGATAGGATTGGGCTTAGGGATTGTTATTACAGGAATAACTTTTTGTTTTATTCCTTATAAGTCGATATCTGATGACGAAATCATTCAAAAATCAAAAGAATTAGGCATGGTAAATCCTCTCGATTTATCACCAGAAAAATTTGTTTTATCACAGGAAGAAATCATAAGAAGAGCTAAAAAACTTGGTATGGATTTTGTTAAAAAGGACGATAATTTAAATGAAAAAGATGAATCTCATGAATATTATGAGCTTGATGTGGTTACCATATTTATACCACAAGGTCTTGATTCAAAAGAAATCAGTAGTTTATTGTACGAAAATCATTTAATTGATGATCGTGATGCCTTTGATTCATATCTTCGGAATAATAATTTAGACAGAATTATTGCTTACGGATATTTTGACATTCCTACAAAAAGCGATTATAAAACCATTGCTGATATAATAACCAGAAGAAGCCATGATTAGTGAAAAATAATCGTGGCTTTTTAATGAAATTTATCATTTTATTAAAGTTAATTATTGATTATAGGATGATTATGTGCTATACTTCCATGTGGAAATAAAACACACGCATCGGATTTTCTAATATGGTGCCAAGAGGTCTTTTAGAAAAGATGACGATTGCGGAGGAAAAAACCAAAATAGGAGGAGAAAAAAATGAGTGTAATTTCAATGAAACAATTATTAGAAGCAGGTGTTCATTTTGGACATCAAACAAGAAGATGGAATCCTAAAATGGCGGAATACATCTTCACAGAAAGAAATGGTATTTATATTATTGATCTTCAAAAGACTGTTAAGAAAATTGAAGAAGCATATCAGGTTATTCGTGATGTTGTAGAAGAAGGTGGCAATGTTCTTTTTGTAGGTACTAAAAAACAAGCTCAGGATTCAATCAAAGAAGAAGCTGAGCGATGTGGAATGTTCTATGTAAATCAAAGATGGTTAGGTGGTATGCTAACCAATTTCAGGACTATTCGCTCAAGAATTGAGAGATTAAAAGAATTAGAGCGAATGGAAGAGGACGGAACTTTTGATGTTCTTCCTAAAAAAGAAGTCATAAAGCTTCGTCATGAAAAAGAAAAACTTGAAAAGAACCTTGGCGGTATTAAAGAAATGAATTCTTTACCAGATTTAATTTTTGTCGTTGATCCGAGAAAAGAAAAAATTGCTATTCAAGAAGCACATATTTTAGGAATTCCTGTGGTAGCGATTGTAGATACTAATTGTGATCCTGAAGAGGTAGACTATGTCATTCCTGGTAATGACGATGCTATCCGTGCTGTTAAATTAATTGTTGCTACAATGGCCAATGCAGTTCTTGAGGCTAAACAAGGTGTTCAAACCTCTGTTGCAGATGAAAAAGTAGAAGCAGAAGAAGTAGTAGCAGAAAACGAAGTTGAAGAAGCAGTAGAACAAGTAGAATAATATTTTTAATAGAGACGATAAATATTATTTGTTAATGCAATATGCATCTTGCTAAAACTGCCTTTATAAAAGAATTGCGGCAAATGCCGCATTTCTTTTTAAAATATTGATCCTGGTGATAATAAGTTTCATCTTTTCTATAATAAAATTAAATATTTGGAGGTTGAAAAATGGCTATTACAGCAAATATGATTAAAGAATTAAGAGAAATGACCGGTGCAGGAATGATGGACTGTAAAAAGGCATTAACTGAAGCTGACGGTAATATGGAAAAGGCTGTAGAAATATTAAGAGAAAAAGGATTAGCAAAAGCTGCTAAAAAAGCTGGTCGTATTGCTGCAGAAGGTTTAGTAGCTACTTATGTATCTGAAGATGGTAAGACTGCGGCATTAGTTGAAGTTAATAGTGAAACTGATTTTGTTGCAAAAAATGAATTATTTAAAACTTTTGTTGACGAAACTGCTAAGCAAGCAGTGCTAACAAAAACTGACAATATTGAAGATTTTATGAAAGAAGCTTGGCATTTAGATAATTCGAAAACAGTTCAGGATGTTTTAACTGAAAAAATCTCTGTTATTGGAGAAAATTTAAATATCAGACGTTTTGTAAAATATGAAATAGAATCTGGTATCATTGCAACTTATATTCATGGCGGTGGAAGAATCGGTGTAATGGTTCATTTAGATTGCAATTCTTCTTCTGATAAATTGGCTGAAGCAGGAAAAAATATTGCTATGCAAATAGCAGCTGTTTATCCCAAATACATTACGATTGATGAAGTTCCTGCTGATTATGTTGAAAAAGAAAGAGAAATTTTAAAGCAACAAGCTTTAAATGAAGGAAAACCAGCTAATATTGTTGAAAAAATGATTGAAGGTCGTTTGAAAAAATCTTTAAAGGAAATTTGTTTAATGGATCAGGCATATATCAGAGATCCTGAAATGACTGTAAGCCAATATTTAGACAGCGTTTCCAAAGAAATTGGTGATAAAGTAACTATTAAAGCTTTTGTTCGTTATGAAACCGGAGAAGGTATCGAAAAGAAAGAAGAAAATTTTGCAGAAGAAGTTGCTAAGCAAATGAATCAATAAATAGTGATATTTTGATTTAACAAAGGAGACACATAGTGTTTCCTTTTTTTTCTGAATAATATAAATTCAAATTATAGTCATTTAAATTTTGATATAATATCTATGAATAAATATTGTATAATTATCTGGAAAAATATAAAAAAATATGATACATTAATAACGGAGGAATTATTCAATGAGTAGCTATAAAAGAGTGTTAATTAAATTAAGTGGTGAAGCATTATCTGGTACAAAAGGATATGGTTTTGATTATGATATTGTGAATTCTGTTGTAAAGCAGTTAAAAACTGTAGTTGAGCAAGGTACTGAACTCGCGATTGTAATTGGTGGAGGAAACTTTTGGAGAGGTCGCACCGATAATAAAATGGATAGAACGAAGTCGGATCAAATTGGCATGTTGGCAACGGTTATGAATTCATTATATGTGGCAGAAGTATGCCGGGCAAATGGACTTAATGCGGTTGTCCAAACCCCTTTCCAAATTGGAACAATAACTGAATTGTTTTCTAAGGATTCAGCTCTTGAACATATGAAAAATAAAACCGTTGTATTTTTTGCTGGTGGAACAGGTCATCCTTATTTTTCAACAGATACTGGGGCTGCATTAAGGGGATGTGAGATCGAAGCTGATGTTTTACTATTTGCTAAGAATATAGATGGTGTATATGATTCTGATCCAAAGTTTAATCCTAATGCAAAAAAATTCACAGAATTAACTGGAAAAGACATAATAGAAAAACAACTAAAAGTTATCGATACTGCAGCTGCCAGTCTTTGTATGGATCAGCACTTAGATATTTTAATATTTCCTTTAAATTTTGAAAATAGTATAATCGATGTGATTTCAGGTAAGAATATAGGAACAATAATAAAAAATTAAAAGATTTAAGGGGGTAATTAGATATGGATAAGCAGTATGAACAATTCGAAACGAAAATGCAAAAGTCAATTAATGCATTGGAAAAAGAATTAAACATGATCAGAGCAGGCAGAGCAAATCCTCATATTTTGGACCGTATTTTTATTAATTATTACGGGGTACAGACTCCCGTCAATCAAGTAGCCAATATTACTGTACCAGAAGCAAGAATGATACAGATTCAACCTTGGGATGCATCGGTCATAAAAGATATTGAAAAAGCAATTTTAGCTTCCGATATTGGAATTACTCCTAGTAATGATGGTAAAGTGATACGTTTAGTATTCCCAGAATTAACCGAAGAAAGAAGAAAAGAATTAACTAAAGAAGTAAAGAAAAAAGGTGAAGATGTAAAGGTTGCTATTAGAAACATACGTAGAGAAGCTTTAGATCATTTCAGAAAAGCAGAAAAAGAAGGAGAAATTTCAGAGGATCAATTGAAAGAAATTGAAGAAGATATTCAAAAAATGACTGATAAATATATAGAAAAAATTGATGTACATATTGAAAATAAAAATAAAGACATTCTTTCTATATAGCATAGTATATAAAGCCCCTTTTATAAGGGGTGTTTTCTTAATTTTACGCATTGTGTTATCTTATTGCTGTTATTACATCTTGCACCAGATTTGAGGAGGTCTGTATGGATAACCATAATTATAAAAATAAGTTAAAAATGGATTCTCTCCCAAAGCACATTGCAATTATTATGGACGGAAACGGCCGATGGGCTAAACAAAAACAACAATCCCGGTCTTTTGGTCACAAGGCAGGTTCCAAAGCTTTAGAAAGAATTGTTAAAGCGGCGGATTCATTAGGTATCGCTCATTTGACGGTTTACGCTTTTTCAACGGAAAACTGGAAGCGCCCAAAAGAAGAAGTCAATGCTTTGATGAAATTATTAAGTCAATACCTAAATCAATATCTTAAGGATACGAAAGATAATAATGTAAAAATTGATGTCATTGGTGACATAACAAAATTTGACGAAGAAATACAAAGAAAAATTGAAAAAATTCAAGAATTGACTTTGAAAAAAAATGGACTCAATTTACATATCGCTTTAAACTATGGAAGTAGAGATGAGATGACCCGTGCTGTTAAAAAAATTGTTACAGATGTAATGGAATCTAAAATAGATTTGAATTCTATTGATGACTCTTTAATTTCTTCTTATTTAGATACTAAAGAAATTCCTGATCCGGATCTTTTAATCAGAACAAGTGGTGAAAAAAGAATTAGTAATTTCTTGTTATGGCAAATTGCCTATACCGAATTTTATTTTACGGATAAATTATGGCCGGATTTTGACGAAAATGATTTATATAAGGCAATTTTTGAATATCAAAATAGAGAACGACGCTTTGGAACTATTTAATATCGGAGGAGATTTTATTGGGTATACGTATATTAACGGCACTCTTAGGGATACCTTTACTTATATTTGTTATTTTATCGGGTGGTTTAATATTAAAAATTGCATTATGCGTTTTTGTTTTAATTGGCATGTATGAATTCTATAAAGCTATGGATAATAAATTTAATCCAATAAAGCCGTTAGGTTATATTTTTGCCTTATTTTATATCTTATTTATTTCGTCAGGACAGCAGTTTGCTTTTCCTTTTATGATTTTATTTTTAATAATATTGTTATTAGCTACCGTTTTTTTGCATAAAAAATATAAGGTCGTTGATGTGGCAATTACCTTTTTTGGATTTTTTTATGTATGTGTTTTGTTTTCTCACATTGTTCAAATAAATCAGCTTTTACATGGAGAATTATTTATTTGGTTAATCTTTATTAGTGCCTGGGGTAGTGATACTGCAGCTTATTTTACTGGTATGTTTTTAGGCAGACATAAACTTTGTCCCAGTCTAAGTCCTAAAAAGACTATTGAAGGAGCCATAGGAGGTTTTATTGGAAGTGTTCTTTTATCACTTGTATACGGGATAATCATTCAGTCTGGTTTAAACGTTTCAATGAACCATTTACTCCTTATCTGTATTGTTGTTGGAGGACTTGGAAGTATAGCTTCGCAATTAGGAGATTTAGCGGCTTCCTCCATTAAAAGGTATGTTGAAATAAAGGATTATGGTTATTTATTTCCAGGACATGGCGGCGTATTAGATCGTTTTGACAGTATTTTATTTACAGCTCCATTAGTCTATTACATACTTTTATTATTTAATTTTATTATAGGCTAAGTTATTGTCAAAATTTCCATTCTAAGATTCTTTGGACTGCTTGGACTACAAAATTAAGAGGTGAGTTTTTTGAAAGCAATTTCTATATTGGGATCCACTGGCTCAATAGGTACTCAAACTTTAGATGTTGTCAGAAATTTAGGAAATATCGAAGTAAAAGCACTATCAACGAATAAAAATATAGACTTATTAGAAAAGCAAATAGAAGAATTTCATCCTAAAAAGGTAGCAGTAATGGATGATGAAAAAGCATATGAATTAAAAAAGAGAATTGGAAGCAAAATAGAGGTGTTAAAAGGATTAGAAGGCCTTTGTGAAATTGCTGAAATGGATGAAACAGATACTGTGGTAACTTCTGTTGTCGGTGTTATAGGATTGATTCCTACTTTTAAAGCGATCCAAAAGAAAAAAAATATTGCTTTAGCTAATAAAGAAACCTTGGTAACTGCAGGTAAAATTATTATGGAAGAAGCCAAAAAAAATAATGTGTCCATCTATCCGGTTGATAGCGAACATTCAGCTATTTTTCAATGTTTGCAAGGTAATGCCCATAACAAGATAAGTAGGATTATACTTACTGCTTCGGGAGGTCCTTTTCGTGGTAAAAGTTTAAAAGAACTTGAAATGGTTACAGTTGAAGAGGCTCTGAAGCATCCTAATTGGGAAATGGGAGCAAAAATAACTATTGATTCTGCAACCATGATGAATAAAGGCTTAGAAGTTATTGAAGCCAAATGGTTATTTGATGTAGAATTAAATCAAATAGAAGTTTTAGTTCATCCTCAAAGCATTATACATTCTATGGTAGAATTTGAAGATGGCTCCATTATGGCTCAAATGGGTGAGCCGGACATGAGACTGCCTATTCAATATGCCTTAACTTATCCCAAACGGATAACAAATAATTGGCCAAGAATTAACTTTCGTCAAAGAAATATGCTTTCTTTTGAAGAAGTTGATTTGTCCGTTTTTAAGTGTTTACAATTGGCCTACGATGCCCTTAAAATAGGGGGCACAATGCCAGCAGTTTTAAATGCTGCCAATGAAGTTGCCGTAGATAAATTTCTTAAAAAAGAAATTAATTTTTTAGATATAGCAAAAATTATTGAAGCTACAATGGAAAAACACGAGTTGATTAAAAATCCTTCTTTATCCGATATATTAGATGTAGACCAATGGGCAAGAAAAATATGTTAATTGAGGTGAAAAAATGGATGTATTGACCATTTTTATATCAATTTTAGTTTTCGGATTAATCATCCTGGTGCATGAATTTGGACATTTTATTGTAGCAAAAAAGAGTGGGATAATGGTAGAAGAATTTGCCATGGGTATGGGACCTAAACTAATTAGTAAAAAGATTGGTGAAACTGTTTATTCTATTCGTGCATTTCCTATTGGCGGTTTTTGTAATATGTTGGGAGCAGATACAGCTACCGATGACAGTCGTTCTTTTACAAACAAGCCAGTCAGGACAAGGATTGCTGTTATTGTTGCTGGTCCTGTCATGAATCTTCTGTTAGCCTATATCATTATTGTTTGGTCTGTAGCATCTGGTGGCTATTTAAGTACAACCGTTAACAGAGTTCTTCCCAATTCAGCGGCAGAAGAAATAGGTCTGCAAGCAGGAGATAAGATTATTTCTCTGGATGGACAAAGAATACATCTTAAACAAGAGATTGATATGATTGTTCAGCAAACCAAGGGTAGTCCACTTCAAATCGTTATTGAAAGAGACGGAAGCCGGATAACAAAACTTGTAACACCGAGACAAGAAGGTGACCGCTGGTTAATTGGTTTTGAACCTAAAATTGGAGAGAATAATGTATTTAATGTTCTCAGTCAGGCTTTTTGGCAAGTCATCTTTATAATTAAACAAGTTATTATTGGACTGATACAACTGGTTACTTTAAAAGCTAAAGGACAAGTTGCAGGACCTTTAGGTGTTATGGATATTATTGGTGAAGCTTATCAGGAAGGTATGAAAGCCAGCTTTTACGTAGCCATCCAATATCTTTTAAGTATTACCGCTTTAATTAGCGCCAATCTGGGTGTAATGAATTTGCTGCCTTTCCCTGCTTTGGATGGAGGCAGATTAATATTCTTATTTTTAGAAGGATTAAGAGGTAAGCCTGTTGACGTTGAAAAAGAAGGATTAATTCATTTTATTGGTTTTGCTGTACTGATGACACTGATGGTTGTTGTTTTATTTAATGATATATCGCGGATTTTTATCCATTGATAATGGAGGCAATATTTCATGATAAATATTAAGCGAAAAAAAACAAGAACTATTTTCATTGGAAATCTTCCAATTGGCTCGGAACATCCCATAGCCATTCAGTCCATGTGTAACACAGACACGAGAAATGTAGAAGAAACTGTAAAACAAATTCACCTTTTAGAAGAAGCAGGTTGTGAAATCATAAGAGTGGCTGTTCCAGATATGGAGGCAGCTAATGCCATTGCTGCAATTAAAAATCAAATCCATATTCCTTTAGTGGCGGACATCCATTTTAATTATCGCCTGGCTTTAACGGCCATAGAAAAAGGGGTAGATAAATTAAGAATTAATCCTGGAAATATTGGTTCCAGGGAACGTATAAAGGAAGTTGTAAAAGCAGCAAAAGAACGAAATATACCTATTCGTATAGGAGTTAATGCCGGCTCTTTAGAAAAAGATTTATTAGATAAATATGGCGTTCAGCCTCAGGCACTGGTTGAAAGTGCTCTAAGACATATCCGTATTTTAGAAGAATTGGATTATTATAATATCGTTGTCTCGATTAAAGCATCAAGTATACCTTTGTCTTTAATGGCTTATGAAGCTTTATCTGAACAAATCGACTATCCGCTTCATGTCGGCATCACTGAAGCTGGAACTATAAAAAGCGGAAGAATGAAATCGGCAGTAGGCATTGGGGCAATCTTATCAAGAGGTATAGGGGATACCATAAGGGTATCCTTGACTGGAGATCCTGTAGAAGAAGTGCTCTGTGCCAAAGAAATATTACAAGCTCTTGAATTAAGAAAATTTGGTGTGGAACTGATTTCTTGTCCTACTTGTGGAAGAACTGAAATAGACTTGATTTCTTTAGCCAATGAAGTAGAAAAGAGATGCGCTAATATCAATAAAAACATAAAAATTGCTGTCATGGGCTGTGTGGTAAATGGTCCTGGAGAAGCAAGGGAAGCCGATATTGGCATAGCTGGTGGAAAAGGTGTTGGTCTCATTTTTAAAAAAGGTGAAATTATTAAAAAAGTTCCGGAAAATCAATTGTTAGAAGCATTATTTGAAGAAATCGACAAACTTTAATTATAGTAATTGTCCATAGGACAGATGGAGGTTAAAATGCTACAAAATGAAAAAAACCATAACTTTTTAGATGTTTTTCCTCAGTTGCATGTTGACGCTCCAATCAAAGAAATGCTAAAAGATGCTAAGATCAAAAAAATAAATGTTTATAAAGAAGATAAAGCTATAGAAATCTTACTGGATGTAAAAAATATTATTTACAGGGAAATTCTTGAACAATTAAGCAGGCAAATTCAGAAACAGTTTAAAGGAATCAATAAAGTATATTTAAAGTCAAAATATATTTCAGATGATGATTTATTAAATAATAAGGATTCCAAAAGCAAAGTGATTCATTTGTATTGGGATAGTATTCTTCATTCGATAAATGATAAACATCCCATTGGTACTGGTATTTTAAAAGATTGCCATTGGAAACTGAAGGATAATTATCTGGTATTAAAAGTAAGTAACAATCAGTCATCGTATTTAAGGAAGAATGAATTGGATAAAAAAATTAAATGGATGTTAAACGAAGAATTAGGACTGAACATGGAAGTTGTATTTGAAGAAGAAATGATTACAAAAGATAAAAAGAAAATTTATGAAGATAATTTATCAAATATAGAGCATGATATTGTTGAGAATCTGCTGGCAACAAGTACTACACAGGTCATTAATACTGAAGAAGTAAAAGATCATATGCCGGATAAGGAAACCCCGGATCCTGTTATCCTGGGGAAAGATATAAACAGTGAAGCCATTCGAATAAAAGACATTACTGAAGAATCTGACGAAGTTGTTATTCAGGGAGATATTTTGTCTATAGAATACAGAGAGATTAATCATTCAAAATATATCGTTACCTTTGACATTACAGATTATGAAGATTCCATAACGGTGAAGTTTTTTGTAAAGAAAAATATCTTTGAAAACGCCATCAAAAACAGGTTAAAAGAAAAATGTCATGTCTGGGTTAAAGGTTTGATTCAATATGATAATTTTTCTAAAGAAATTGTCTTAATGGCAAAAGATATCGTTGAAAAGACTTCAAAATTAATCAGAATCGATCAAGCCCAGGAAAAGAGAATCGAATTGCATGCCCATACACAAATGAGTTCCATGGACGGGATTGTTTCCGTAACCGCTTTAATTGAAAGAGCTGCAAAATGGGGGCATCCAGCTATTGCTATTACTGACCATGGCGTTGTACAAGCATATCCCGATGCAGCGTCCGCATCAAAAAAATATGGCATTAAAGTGATTTATGGAATTGAAGCTTATTTAGTTGATGATTTAAATGCAGTGATTCAAAATCCACAAAATCAGACTTTAGAGGATGAATATACTGTTTTTGATATAGAAACCACAGGGCTGTCTCCAACAAAAGATAAAATTACAGAAATTGGTGCTATTAAAATTAAAAATGGAAAAATTATTGATTATTTTAGCTGTTTTGTTAACCCTGAAATGCCCATCCCTGCTAATATTCAAGAGTTAACGGGTATAACAGACGAGATGGTAAAAGATGCAGCGACCATAGAACATGTGCTGCCAGACTTTCTGAAATTTATAGGGGACAGTGTTCTTGTAGCCCACAATGCCAATTTTGATGTGAGCTTTATCCGTACTGCGGCTGAAAATATGTCTTTATCTGTTCAAAATACTGTTCTAGATACCTTGGAATTATCCAGATTATTATTTCCTTCATTAAGCAGACATAAGCTGGATATTGTTGCGAAACATTTAGGGGTTTCTTTAGAAAACCATCACAGAGCTGTAGATGATGCAAAAGCAACTGCTGAAATATTTATTAAGTGCATAGATATCCTGAAAGAAAAAAATATACAAAATTTAAATGAAATTAATGCTTTAGCAGGTGCAGAAATTGATGTAAAAAAGCTTAAAACTTATCATGCAGTGATATTGGTTAAAAATCAAACAGGCCTGATTAATTTATATAAATTAGTGTCCTTTTCTCATCTGGAGTATTTTAATAAAAGACCCAGGATACCCAAAAGTCTTTATTTGAAATATAAAGAAGGATTAATGATCGGAACTGCCTGTGAGGCAGGAGAACTTTACAGAGCTATCCTTAATAAAAAGTCAGATGAAGAAATAAAAAGAATTGCCTCGTTTTATGATTATCTAGAAATTCAACCTTTGGATAATAATCAATTTTTAATTGACAATGGTACAGTCGAATCCGTTGATGAACTTAAAAAAATTAATATGAATATTGTCGAATTAGGAACATTGCTCAATAAACCTGTTGTGGCCACCTGTGATGTGCATTTTTTAGATCCTCAGGATGAAGTCTTTAGAAGAATTATTATGGCAGGACAGGGTTTTTCCGATGCCGATAATCAGGCGCCCTTATATTTACGGACAACAGAAGAGATGCTTGAAGAATTTTCTTATTTAGGAGAGAAAAAAGCCAGAGAAGTTGTTATTGATAATCCGAATAAAATAAACCAATTCATTGAAAATATTAAACCTATTCCGGATGAAACTTTTCCTCCTAAAATTGAAGGAGCGGAAGAGGAATTAACAAGAATTACAATGGAAAAAGCGAAGTCCATTTATGGTGATCCTCTTCCTCCAGCAGTGCAAAACAGATTGGACAGGGAATTAAATGCCATAATAAAAAATGGTTTTGCTGTAATGTATATTATTGCGCAAAAATTGGTTTGGAAGTCTTTGGAAGATGGGTATTTGGTTGGTTCCCGTGGTTCTGTTGGTTCTTCTTTTGTGGCTACCATGGCATCCATTACAGAAGTAAATCCCTTGCCTCCTCACTATATTTGTCCTAATTGTAAGTATTCCGATTTTGATTCGGAAATGGTTAAATCTTTTGCCGGAGGCTCTGGCTGTGATATGCCGGATAAGATTTGTCCTAAGTGTGGAGAAATGATGAATAAAGATGGTCACGACATTCCTTTTGAAACTTTTTTAGGTTTTGATGGGGATAAAGAGCCTGATATTGACTTAAACTTTTCTGGAGAATACCAGCCCAGAGCTCATAGTTATACAGAAGAATTATTTGGAAAAGACTATGTTTACAGAGCTGGTACCATTGGAACATTAGCAGAAAAAACTGCTTATGGCTTTGTTAAAAAATACATGGAATCCAAAAACATCGTTTTAAGAAAGGCGGAAGTCAACCGATTAGTAAAAGGATGTACAGGAATTAAAAGAACAACAGGGCAGCATCCGGGGGGCTTAATGATTGTTCCCAAAGATAAAGAAATATATGAATTTTGTCCTGTTCAAAGACCTGCCAATGATGTGAATTCTCCTGTTATTACAACACACTTTGATTATCATTCCATTAGTGGAAGATTGTTAAAATTGGATATTCTGGGTCACGATGACCCTACAGTTATCAGAATGCTTGAAGATTTAACGGGAGTTAATCCAAGAAAAATTCCATTAGATGATGAAAATACGATGTCTTTATTTAGCTCTACGAAAGCATTAAATGTGAGTCCTGAACAAATTAACTGTGAAGTTGGAACTTTAGGTCTGCCTGAATTTGGGACAAAATTTGTAAGACAAATGCTAATAGATACAAAGCCAAAAACATTTTCAGAACTCATACGGATTTCCGGACTTTCGCATGGGACCGATGTTTGGCTTAATAACGCCCAGGATTTAATCCGGGATGGAACAGCAAGCCTTTCTGAAGTGATTTGTACTCGGGATGATATTATGGTTTATTTAATCAACAAAGGAGTAGAAAAGAAACACGCTTTCAAAATTATGGAAAAGGTCAGAAAAGGAAAAGGTCTTGAGCCTGATGATGAAGAAGCTATGAAAGCTGCTGGGGTTCCTCAATGGTATATCGATTCTTGTAAAAAAATTAAATATATGTTCCCTAAAGCCCATGCTGCAGCCTACGTTATGATGGCTTTCAGAATTGCGTATTTTAAAGTTTATTATCCGGAAGCTTTCTATGCAACTTATTTTACCGTCAGGGCAGAGGATTTTGATTATTGTCTCATGTGTAAAGGGGAAAACAAGGTTCGTAAAGCCATCAAAGAATATGAAGAAAAAGGTAATAATCTGACAACAAAGGAAAAAGGGACCCTTACTGTTTTAGAAATTGTTTTAGAAATGTACGCAAGAGGATTTAAATTTATACCAATTGATTTATATAAGTCTGACGCTGTAACCTTTAAATTAACACCAGAGGGCATTCTGCCTCCTCTTAATGCCCTTCAGGGGCTGGGAAACACTGCTGCTTTTAATATTGTTAAAGCTAGAGAAGAAGGAGAATTTCTTTCTGTTGAAGATTTCGTTGAAAGGGCAAAAATTAGCAGGCCAGTTGTTGAAATTATGAGAGAAAATGAAATTTTGACCGGGATACCCGAAAGCAGTCAGTTATCCTTGTTTTAATACTTGCATTTATGAATTGATGATGATATAATAAAAACAGTTGGTATGTATATTCTTTATTTAAGAGTGGGTCGAAGCCCACTCTTTCTATTGTATATAGAGTTTTTAATATCCCATTGTCCCTTACTTTATGTAGAAAGATGATGAATAGGATATTCTTTTTTATTTAAAACTATATAAAGAATTATAAGTACGGATTAATTCATTCCATGCTTATCCAATGATATCATTGAAAGGGTGATTATGTGTCAAAACAAAACATAGAGCAAACGGTTGAAACATATCTTAAACCTATTTTAGATGAGCACAATTTTGAACTGGTCGATGTTGAATACGTTAAAGAAGGTACAAACTGGTACCTTAGAGTTTTTATAGATAAAGAAGGAGGCATAACCATTGACGATTGTGAATTAGTTTCCAGAGCTTTAGAAAAAATTCTGGACAAAGAAGATCCCATTAAAAACTCATATATTTTAGAAGTCAGCTCTCCCGGTTTAGACAGACCTTTAAAAAAAGATTCTGATTTTGAAAAATATAAGGGAAGAATTGTCGATATTAAACTCTATAAACCATTTAATAAAAAGAAAGAATATTCTGGTGAGTTATTAGAATTAAGAGATAATATCGTTTACATCATAGATGAAGAAGGAAACCAGCTTTCTTTTAACAGGAATGATATTGCCATTGTCCGATTGGCAGTTATATTTTAATCATTTTGAGGAGGTAAAGGGTATATGAACTCCGAATTTATCGGTGCAATCGAACAAATTGCTAAAGAAAAAGGAATTGACAAAGAATTGCTTTTTGAAGCTATAGAAACTTCATTGGTGTCTGCTTGTAAAAAGAATTTTGGTACTTCACAAAACATTAAAGTTTCTATTGATCGTGAAAATGGGGATGTCAATGTTTATGCACAAAAAACGGTTGTAGAAAATGTTGAAAACAGTGCTTTAGAAATTTCTCTGGAAGAAGCCAGAGAAATTGATATTAATTATGAACTGGGAGATATTGTTGACATAGAAGTTACTCCTAAGAATTTTGGCCGTATTGCAGCTCAAACAGCTAAACAGGTAGTTATTCAGAGAATTCGGGAAGCTGAACGGGAAATCATTTATAATCATTATATTACAAAAGAAAGAGATATCATGACGGGGATTATCCAAAGAAAAGAAAGAAAAAATATTATGATTAACTTAGGTAAAGCTGAGGCTATCCTTCAACCCAATGAGCAGATCCCTACAGAAGAGTATGAACTGAACAGCAGAATAAAAGTTTATATCCTTGAAGTTAAACAGACCACTAAAGGATCTCAAATATTTGTATCCAGAACCCATCCGGAATTAGTTAAAAGATTATTTGAACAGGAAGTCCCTGAAGTATACGAAGGAATCGTAGAAATTAAAAGTATCGCCAGGGAAGCTGGATCCAGAACTAAAATGGCAGTTCATTCCAATGATCCGGAAGTTGACCCTGTTGGTGCCTGCGTAGGTCAAAACGGTCAAAGAGTTAATGTTATCGTTAACGAGTTAAGAGGAGAAAAAATTGATATTATACAATGGAGTGATGATCCAAAAGAATTCATTGCAGCTGCTTTAAGCCCTTCGAAAGTTATTAAAGTCATTACAGATGAAGAAAATAAAAGTGCCAGTGTAATTGTTCCGGATTATCAATTGTCTTTAGCGATAGGAAAAGAAGGACAAAATGCAAGGCTTGCTGCAAAACTGACTGGTTGGAAAATTGATATTAAAAGTGAATCACAGGCAAAAGATGCAGGAATGGTGCTTGAAGAAAGCTCAGATCAAGACGATGAAGCAAATTCAGGCATAGAGGAGTGATACAATGAAAAAAAGAAAAATTCCTCTCAGAAAGTGCACTGGTTGTCAGGAAATGAAAAATAAGAAAGAGTTAATTAGGATTGTAAGAAATCAAGAAGGAGAAATATCTTTAGATTTTACAGGAAAAAAACCAGGACGGGGTGCATACATTTGTCCCAATGAAGAATGTCTTGAAAAAGCACAAAAATCTAAAGGCTTAGAACGCTCTTTTAAAACAGCAATACCTGATGAAATATACGAAGAATTAAAAAGTGAGCTGAAAAAAGCAAAATGAGTAATTCAATTTATTCCATGTTAGGTTTATGTATGAAATCCGGAAATCTTTTATCTGGTGAATTTCAATGTGAAAAAGCTGTTAAAGCCAGAAAAGCAAAATTAGTAATTATTGCAAAAGATGCATCTTATAACACAAAAAAGCTATTTAAAGATAAATGCAGTTATAGAAAAATTCCTTTTTATGAATTTGGTACAAAGGAAGAATTAGGAAGGGCTATAGGAAAAAGTCCACGTTCTTCCCTGGCAGTTATGGATGAGAATTTTTCTGCACAGCTTATTAAAATGTTTGATTCTTGTAAGCTGTAATTTATGGAGGTGAGCTATTTGTCAAAAGTGAGAGTATATGAAATAGCAAAGAAATTAAACATAAGTAGCAAGGAACTGATAGAAGTGTTAGAAGACTTTGGAATAAAAGTACATAGTCATATGAGTTCCTTAGAAGATGAAGAAGCACAATTAATTATGGAATATTATTCAACAGATAAAGATAATGATATAAGAGACAATAAGAAATCTTCTGATTCTAAAGATAAGAAGAAAAAGACAAAATTAAAGGATACAAAAACAGAATTTGGAGAAGAGCTGCATCAAAGGACAGATAAAATGAATGAACAAAAATCTACTAAAAAAGATAAGGCATTTAAAGAAAAGGAGAAAGAAGTTAAATCAGACAAAAAAGATAAGGAAGAAGATACTATAAAAATTATTAAAATTCCTGATAAAATTACTGTGCAATCGCTTGCTCAAAAACTGGACTGCCCAGCAACAGAACTCATTAAAAAATTAATGATGAAAGGGATCATGGCATCTATCAATCAGGAAATTGACTTTGATACCGCTTCCATGATAGCAGAAGAATACAATACTTTAGTAGAAGAAGAAAAAGAAGAAGATTTCTTGGAATCTCTTTTTGCCGAAGAAGCCGATTCAGAAGAAAACCTTGTTGAAAGACCACCTGTTGTTGTTGTAATGGGTCACGTTGACCATGGAAAGACATCTTTACTGGATGCTTTAAGAAAAACAAATGTGACAGCGACAGAAATGGGCGGCATTACTCAACATATTGGGGCTTCTGTGATTGAAGTCAATGGAAAGAAAATTACTTTTCTTGATACACCTGGACACGAAGCTTTTACTGCCATGAGAATGCGAGGGGCTCAAGTAACAGATATAGCGATATTGGTTGTAGCTGCCGATGATGGTGTAATGCCTCAGACCATTGAAGCAATTAACCATGCTAAAGCAGCCAATGTACAAATTATTGTTGCCATCAATAAAATTGATAAACCCAGTGCTAATCCCGACAGAGTAAAGCAAGAATTAGCTGATCATGGTCTTCTTGCTGAAGATTGGGGTGGAGATACCATATGTGTTCCTGTTTCTGCAACACAAAAAACCAATTTAAATACTTTGTTAGAAATGATTTTATTAGTTGCAGAGATGGAAGAATTAAAAGCAAATCCAAATAAAAAAGCCAGAGGAACAATTATCGAAGCACAATTAGACAAAGGCCGTGGACCAGTTGCAACGGTACTGGTTCAAAATGGTACTCTCAAAGTCGGAGATCCAATATTAGCTGGTTCAACCTATGGCAGAGTAAGAGCGATGATGGACGATAAGGGCCGCCGTGTTAAAAGTGCCGGACCTTCTACTCCTGTAGAAATCATTGGTCTGTCAGAAGTACCTTCAGCAGGAGATGCTTTTTATGTGGTTAATAGCGACAAAGAAGCAAGACAAATTGCACATACTCTGGCTGAAAGAAACAGGGAACAAAATTTAAGAGCTACCCCCAATAAAGTTTCTCTGGATGATTTATTTAATCAGATACAATCTGGTGATGTAAAACAATTAAATATTGTTATTAAAGCCGATGTTCAGGGTTCTGTGGAAGCTTTAAGGCAAAGTTTAGAACGTTTATCCAATGATGAAGTAAGAATTCATACCATTCACGGCGGGGTTGGAGCTATTACTGAATCCGATGTCATGTTAGCATCTGCTTCAAATGCAATTATTATTGGATTTAATGTCCGCCCGGAAGCTGGTGCTAAATCTTTTGCTGAAATCGAAAAAGTAGATATCCGTTTGTATCGCGTTATTTATAATGCCATTGAAGATATTGAAGCTGCTATGAAAGGATTGCTGGAACCTGAATACAAAGAAAAAGTTATTGGTCATGCCCAGGTACGTCAAACCTTTAAAGCTTCCGGACTTGGTACCATCGGAGGTGCTTACGTTTTAGACGGTAAAATCATCAAAAATTCTCAAGTCAGATTGGTTCGTGATGGTATCGTCGTTTACGAAGGACAACTTAGCTCTTTAAAGCGTTTTAAAGACGATGTTAAAGAAGTCAATAGCGGTTATGAATGTGGTTTTACGCTCGAAAAATTCAACGATATCAAAGAAGGCGATATCCTTGAAGCCTTTATAATGGAAGAAATTCCGAGAGCATAATTAAAAATTTACCATAAATCAGAATGGTGGTTGAAATGTCAAAAGGAACAAGAATAATAAGAATAAATGAAGAAATTAAAAAAGAGCTTAGTGAAATAATTAGAAATGAAATAAAAGATCCCCGTATTAAAGATACTTTAGTATCTGTTGTGAATGTTGATACATCCAGCGACCTGAAAATCTGCAAAATATATATTAGCGTCATGGGGGATAAAGAACAAAAAGAGAATGTTATTGAAGGTTTAAAAAATGCCAGTGGTTTTATCCGCAGGGAAATAGCCAGAAGAATAAATCTCAGAAATACGCCTGAATTCATTTTTAAATTAGACGATTCCATTGAATATAGTATTCATCTTTCCAGGATTATGGATGAGATAAGCCATAACAGTGGAGATGATACTCATGACTAGTCAGGAGATATATCAGCTAATTCATGATTCTAACTATATTGCTATAGCCGTTCACACGAATCCCGATGGTGATGCTATTGGAGCGTGTACGGCGTTAGCTTTGGTTCTTAAAAAAATCGGCAAGAAGCCAATTATTCTAATGAGAGAGATTCCTGATAAATATAACTTTTTAGCTTATCATGAATTTATTTGTCAGGAATATCCGAAGCATTTGCCTCTGGAACTTTTTATTGCTTTGGATTGTGGTGACAAAGAAAGAATAGGAGAATATTCGAATCATTTTGATATAGCGGATACGACAATGAATATTGATCACCATATTACAAATCTTGAATATGCTGATTATAATTTAGTAAATTCTAAGGCATCTTCAACTTGTGAAATCATTTATAAGCTTATAAAAGATTGGGAAATCTCTTTAGATCAAGAAATTTCCTCTGCTTTATATACAGGGATAGCTTTTGACACAGGAGGCTTTAAACATAATAATACCAGTTCTTATACCCATTTGATTGTTGCAGACTTGTTAGCTTATAATATTAATTTTACCGATATAATGGACAAATTGTTTCATACCCGTTCCATATCTGCCACAAAGCTACTTGGTTATTCTTTAAACAAAATGGAATTTTATCAAAACAATCAATTGTGCCTTTGTACGTTAGATAAAAAAGAACTTGAATCCTTCGGGGCTAAAGACGGGGATACTGAAGGTATTATATCTTTCTTAAAAAATACGGAAGGTGTTTTAATAGCCTGCTTGTTATATGAAAAAACAGAAAATGAAACAAAGGTAAGTTTCCGCTCTTCCGGAGATATCGATATTTCTTATATTGCTCAAAAATTTGGAGGTGGCGGGCATAAAAAAGCTGCAGGCTGTACCATCAACAAAAATATTAATGAAGCAAAAGAAGAAGTTATTAATACCATTTTAAAAGAATTGTTTTAAGGAGATAAGGGAACTTGAATGGCGTTATAAATATTTATAAAGAAAAAGGTTATACTTCTCATGATGCCGTAGCGGATGTCAGGAAAATTTTAAAGCAAAAAAGAATAGGGCATACAGGGACCCTTGACCCTGAAGCTGAAGGGGTACTGCCTGTCTGTATCGGGAAGGCGACTAAAGCTGTAGAGTATTTAATGGATTTTAGAAAAACCTATCAGGCAACTCTTGAATTTGGAATAATTACTAGCACTCAAGATTATACTGGAGAAATTTTAAGTCAAAAGAAAGTAGATTTTGACGAAGAAAAGATTAAAGAAGCCGTTTTTTCTTTTCTGGGAGAATATGAGCAAATTCCTCCAATGTATTCTGCTATTAAAGTAAACGGAAAAAGGTTATATCAACTTGCCAGGGAAGGGAAAACGGTGGAAAGAAAAGCACGAAAGGTATATATATATCATATTGATATTCTTTCTTTTTTACCGCCTAATCAAATTAAAATTGAAGTCGAATGCTCAAAAGGAACTTATATTAGAACGCTGTGTGAAGATATAGGTAATAAATTAGGTTTTGGTGCTTATATGAAGGATTTAATCCGTACAAAAGTAGGCATTTTTGAAATAGAAAACAGTATAAAAATTAATGAATTAAGAAGACAGGTTGAGTTGGGCAATATCGATAAAATTCTTATTAAAACGGACGACTTGTTTTATCAATACAATGCTGTGAAAATCCAGTATTCTGGTGAAAAATACCTTAAGAACGGTAATAAGATTCATTATTCCTATGTCGAACAATTGACGAATGATATAAAAATTGGCGATATTGTAAGAGTCTATAGCTATAAAGATGAATTTATTGGCCTTTATGAAATCAGGAGCAATTATTTGAAACCACTGAAACTATTTTTGTAAGGGGTTTAACCATGAAATATTTAACCAATTTAGACAATCCTCTTGATAAGCCAAGTGTAATTACTATTGGAAATTTTGATGGTCTTCATTTGGGGCATAGAAAATTAATTAGTACTGTTAAAGAACTGGCTCTTGCATATCATTATGAATCCATTGTTTTTTCTTTTTACCCCCATCCGCATGAGGTTTTAAAAAAAGATGATTTTCCTGGTATGATTTATTCAAGAGAAGAAAAAAGAGAAAGGATCGAAGAAACCGGTATTGATACATATATCGAATATCCTTTCACAAAAGAATTTGCAAGTTATTCACCAGAAGAGTTTGTAGTGAATATACTTATAGAAAAACTCCATGCAAAAATCATAGTGATAGGTAGCAACAATCGATTTGGAAAAAATCAGGAGGGAGATGTGAACTTTTTAAAAGAAAGAGAAGCAAAGTGGGATATAAAAGTAGTTGAAATCTCTCCGGTTTTAGATAATTCTTTAATCGTAAGCAGCAGTCGCATAAGAGAAGAATTAATGAAAGGCAATATAGAAAAAGTTAATGAATTATTAACACTTCCATATATTATCAGCGGAACCATTGTCGAAGGAAGAAAAATTGGGCGCCAACTTGGCTATCCTACAGCCAACCTTTTGCCCAAAAAAGATAGATTATATCCCCCAAATGGGGTCTATTTAACAAAAACAAAATATAAGAATAAAATTTATAATAGTATTACGAATATAGGTTATAATCCAACCGTAAATGGTAAAAACAGAGTGATAGAGACTTATATTGATGATTTTTGTGCAATGGTGTATGGAGAAAAGATAACCATTGAATTTTACAAATGGTTAAGAGCAGAAAAAAAGTTTTCCAGTTTAGATGAGTTAGTTCAGCAGTTAGATTTAGATGTAAAAACTTGCAGAGAATATTTTAATTAAATATTTTACTTATAATGATTTAATTTTACTTAAATTTAAATTTTAAGTTTACAGAATAAGAAGATAATGCTATAATCTATTTGGTGTATAACCTTTGCTCGGATTACGGAAACTCCGGCCTATTCCTAGCAAAAGGTGCTAATAAATAAAAAGGAGGATTTTAAAAATGGATAAAGAAACAAAAAGAGAAATTATTAAAAAATTTGGTAGAAACGAAAACGATACTGGTTCTCCGGAAGTACAGATTGCTCTGTTGACTTACAGAATTAATCATTTAACAGAGCACTTGAAAACTCATAAGAAAGACCATCACTCAAGAAGAGGTCTTCTTAAGATGGTTGGACAAAGAAGAGGCCTGTTAAATTATCTTATGAAAAAAGATATTGACAAGTATCGTGAACTTATTTCTGAGCTTGGCATCAGAAAATAATAATTTAAGGAGCGGAGTAATCCGCTCTTTTAACTTGAAACAGAAGATTTTTACACATTGACATAAAGCCTTTGCAAAAGAGTATGATGATATGATAATGGAATTGACTTGCTTCCTTGTAGTATAATTAGATTATATTGCAAAATAATACTATAATAAGCATGTCATTATTTTTTAATACTAAATAATACATAGGCTAAGTAGAAAGGAGTAATATTTTTTATGTCAAAAATATACAGTATGGATCTTGCAGGCAGAAAGCTTACAGTCGAAATAGGTAAAGTTGCTGAATTGGCTAATGGTGCTGCATTGATCCGATATGGGGATACTGTTGTCTTAGTCACTGCAACCGCTTCAGATAAACCCAGGGAAGGCGTAGATTTTTTTCCATTAAGTGTAGATTATGAAGAAAGACTTTATGCTGTTGGTAAAATTCCCGGAGGTTTCATAAGAAGAGAAGGAAAACCTACTGAAAAGGCTATATTAACAGCAAGAGTCATTGACAGACCTATACGACCTTTATTCCCTTCTGATTATCGTAATGATGTTTCTGTTGTGGCTACCGTACTATCCGTTGACCAGGACTGCAGTCCTGAAATTGCAGCCATGATTGGTTCATCCGTTGCTCTTTCTATTTCCGATATACCTTTTTACGGACCGACGGGTTCTGTCAATGTAGGTTATGTGAATAACAAATTTGTGATTAATCCTACAGCAGAACAAAGAGAAATCAGCAGACTTTCTTTAACCGTATCTTCCACTAAAGACAGGGTTATGATGATAGAAGCTGCAGCGGATGAAATCGAAGAAGACCTTATGGTAGAAGCGATTTTTTTAGCTCATGAGGATAATCAAAAAATTGTAAAATTCATTGAAGAAATACAAGCAGAATGTGGTAAACCAAAACACGACTATGAAAAACATGAGGTGCCTTGTGAACTTTATGAAGAAATAAAAGAATTCATTGGTACAGAAGAAATGGAAAAGGCAGTCTTTACCGATGACAAACAGCAAAGAGATATTCAGATAAAAGAACTGACTGAAAAAGTGACTGCTCACTTTTTAGAAAAAAATCCTGATTATGAGCCTTATATTGTAGAAGCTATCAGTAAGTTTGAAAAAGAAACTGTCAGAAATATGATTTTAAGAAAACATAAAAGACCTGATGGAAGAGCACTTGAAGAAATAAGACCTCTTTCATCTGAAATTGACATTCTTCCCAGAACCCATGGTTCAGCTTTATTTAAAAGAGGTCAAACTCAAGTTTTAACGGTAACTACGTTAGGTGCTTTAGGAGACGTTCAAATTTTAGATGGATTAGATGCTTTAGAAGACACCAAACGTTATATGCACCATTATAATTTCCCCTCTTTCAGTGTAGGAGAAACAAAACCTTCCAGAGGACCAGGAAGACGTGAAATTGGCCATGGTGCTTTAGCAGAAAAAGCTCTGCTTCCAGTGATACCAAGTGAAGAAGAATTCCCTTACGCTATCCGATTGGTATCAGAAGTATTAAGTTCTAATGGTTCTACATCACAAGCCAGTGTCTGTGGCAGTACCTTATCATTGATGGCAGCTGGGGTACCCATTAAAGCACCTGTAGCAGGAATATCCGTTGGTCTGGTAACAGGTGAAAGCCTTGATGATTTTGTTCTTTTAACAGATATACAAGGTTTAGAAGACTTTTTTGGAGACATGGATTTTAAGGTTGCCGGAACCCATAAAGGGATTACAGCAATTCAAATGGATATTAAAATCCGTGGCTTAAATAGGGAAATTATCGAAAAAGCATTATATCAAACTAAAAGAGCCAGAACTTATATTCTGGATGAAGTGATTTTAAAAACAATCCCTGAACCCAGAAAAACACTTTCACCTTATGCGCCACTGATTTTGCAGACAACGGTTGATCCGGAAAAAATCAGTGAAATCATTGGACCTCGTGGGAAGACGATTAATAAAATTATTGATGAAACAGGCGTAAAAATTGACATAGAAGATGACGGAAGAATTTATGTCTGTGGTGTGGATAAAGAAAAGACTAAACGAGCCGTATCGATTATTGAAAGCATCGCAAAAGATATTCAGCCAGGAGAAATCTATTTAGGAAAAGTTGTAAAAACTACAAACTTTGGTGCTTTTGTTGAAATTGCTCCTGGAAAAGAAGGCTTGGTTCATATTTCAAAACTTGCCCATGAGCATGTAAAAAATGTCGAAGATGTTGTTAAAGTAGGCGATGAAATCCTTGTAAAAGTAACCGATATAGATAGCCAGGGACGAATCAATTTATCAAGAAAAGATACCCTTGCAAAATCAGAAGAAAAAGAAGAATAAAGAAGAGATACTAAAGTTATCTTAGAAAAAGAAAAGGAGAACTTATATGTTCAAAAAAAAGAAGCTTGCTAACGGAGTAACTATAGTAGCAGAAAAAATTCCCTCTGTCCGATCCATTGCTTTTGGCGTATGGGTTGGTAATGGTTCAAGACACGAAAAAAAAGAAAACAATGGTATATCTCACTTTATTGAACATATGATGTTCAAAGGAACCAGTAATCGGACAGCAAAGCAAATAGCCGATGAAATGGACAGAATCGGTGGCCAGCTTAATGCTTATACCACAAAAGAATATACCTGCTATTATTTCCGTGCTCTGGACAATCATTTTAGTCAAGCTTTAGATATTTTGTCGGATATGTTTTTTAACTCAACTTTTGATAATCGGGAAATAGAAAAAGAAAAGCAAGTTGTATTGGAAGAAATTAATATGTATGAAGATTCTCCTGAAGAACTTGTCCATGATTTAAGTCAAACAGCTGTTTGGGAAGAAAGTTCATTAGGTCAGCCTATTTTAGGGAGTTCTAAAAGTATAAGCAGATTTGACAGCGAAAGATTGTTTTCTTATTACCACAAAAGATATCGGCCTGAAAATACAGTGATTGCTCTGGCTGGCAATTTTAATTATAATGAAATATTTGCTGAAATTGAGGAAAAATTTGCATCATGGCAGGCAAAAGAAAAGGATGATTATGTCTATAAAATTCCAAATTATAAGCCTCAATTGATTACAAAATTAAAAGACATCGAGCAGGTTCATGTTTGTATTAATTTCCCAGGAATTCATTCCGGTTCCGAAAAAATATATGACTTAATTACACTAAACACGATTTTCGGAGGTGGAATGAGTTCTAGATTATTTCAAAAAATCAGGGAAGAAAGAGGTTTAGCATATTCAATCTATTCCTATCCTACAAATTATAAAGACACAGGACTTTTTACAATTTACGGAGGAATGAATCCTTCTCAAACCATAGAAGTTATTAAACTAATTATGGAAGAAATTCATTTACTTAAAAAAGAAAAAATATCCCATGAAGACTTAAATAAAACGAAGGAGCAGTTAAAGAGCAATTATATTCTGGGATTAGAAAGCACTGGGAGCCGGATGTCCAGTATTGGAAAGTCACAATTAATACTAAATAAAATAAAAACCCCTGATGAAATTATCGAAAGTGTAGATGCTGTTACTCAAGACAAAATTACGGAACTTATCGAACAAATTTTTGATTTTTCTAAAATAAGCATATCTATTGTTGGGAAAATCGATCATAATAAGCTTAAGGAGATAAAAGAACTATGTCTGATCGATTAAAAGTATTCATTAAAAAAGTAGAAAATGCACAAGATCTTCCATTGCCAACTTATATGACAGAGCAATCTGCAGGGATGGATCTTTATGCCAATGTTGAAGAAGATGTCGTCTTAAAAAAAGGAGATATAAAATTAATCCCTACGGGTATTGCCATACAATTGCCTAAAGGTTATGAAGCACAAATCCGGCCTAGAAGTGGTTTGGCCTATAAATATGGAATAGGAATTCTGAATAGTCCCGGAACGATTGATGCAGATTATCGTGGAGAAATAAAAATTATTATGATTAACTTTGGATCAGAAGATTTTATCATTAAAAGAGGAGAGCGGATTGCTCAAATGGTAATTAATAAAATTGAATCTGTTGAATGGGTACAAGTTGAAGAATTAGATAGCTCCGAAAGAGGTTCAGGAGGCTTCGGTCATACAGGCAGGTAAAAACATATGAATAAAAAGGTTCATATGTTTTTTTATTGCTTTTATGTCAGACAAGCACAAAAAGCATGGTTTTTTACATAAACTATACTAACTGATAACCCAATATTTTTAGCAGGAGGGATAGAATTGACATATCATCGTATCCGCTTTGCAGTCATTGGGGGTGACCTCAGACAAATTAAATTAATTAACCTTTTAGCAAGTAAAGGTTACCAGGTCAATATGTTTGGATTTGATAATAAAAATATAGATAGTCGGGTAAATCTTTTTAATAACATAAGAGAACTCATTTCTGATGCCGATATTATTGTTGGTCCTATTCCTTGTTCACGGGATAATAAAACTGTATATTCTGATTATCTGGATTCAAGCACTATGCTTGAAGATATATTTAAAAATATTTCTGAAGATAAAATCTTTATGGCAGGCAGTATTACGCCGCAAATTAAAGAGATTGCAGAGCAATATCCATTTAAAGTTATTGATTTATTAGAAAGAGAGGAATTAGCCATTCTCAATGCAATTCCTACTGCAGAAGGGGCTATATTATATGCTATGGGAAACAGTGAAATAACAATTCACGGAAGCAAATGCCTGGTTTTAGGCTTTGGGAAATGTGGTAAAGTTTTAGCCCACAAATTAAAAGGTCTGGATGCAGACCTAACTGTAGAAGCCAGAAAAGCTGAAGATTTGGCTTTAATAAAAAGTTATGGTTACAAAGCTCTTTATCTTCAGGATTTAGAAAAATTTATAGGGGATTATGATTTTATTTTTAACACCATTCCTGCCTTAATTTTAAATAGAGACCTTCTTCAAAAAATAAAAAAATCCGCTTTAATCATTGATATTGCTTCAAAACCTGGCGGCGTTGATTACAGTGCAGCAAAAGAACTGGGAATACAAGCTATTTTAGCCCCAAGCCTCCCAGGTAAAGTAGCGCCAGAAAGTGCGGCTTTAATTATTTATGAGACAATATTAAACGTCATTAGGGATATGGGGGTAATAATATGAATAGATTGAAAGGCATAAAAATTGGCTTTGCATTATGTGGTTCCTATTGTACTTATGATAAAGTCATTCCAGCTATTCAGACACTTATAGATGAAGGCGCTGAAATATTTCCGATTATGTCAAACAATGCTTCAAGCACCGATACAAGATTTGGAAAAGCCGAAGAACATAAGGAAAAAATTGAAAAAATGACAGGAAAAAAAATCATAACAAGCATTGTAGAAGCAGAACCTTTAGGTCCCAATAATCTCATTGATATTTTAGTCATTGCCCCCTGCACGGGAAATACCTTAGCAAAATTGGCAAATGCCATTACAGATACGCCTGTCCTTATGGCCGCAAAAGCACTCCTGAGAAACGAAAAACCTGTTGTTTTGGCCGTAGCAACGAATGATGGTTTAGGATTAAACATGAAAAATATCGGCATCTTAATGAATTCTAAAAACATATTTTTTGTGCCTATGGGACAGGATAACAGTGAGAAAAAACCAAATTCAATTATGTCTGATATGAATCTTATTTTGAATACAGTAGAACAGGCATTGCAGAAAAAACAAGTTCAGCCTGTTATTATAAAATTGTAATTCAATTATTATTAAGGATAATCATATCTATCCTATTTATATGGATTCCTATGGAATCTTTTTTTTATGTATTTTTATTACGAATCAGAGGAAAAATACTAAAAAAACTTTCTTTAGATGGGTGGCGTTTTAATGAAAAAGACGGAAGAGCTTAAAAAAAACCAAAGTGATATGACAGAAACAATAAAAGAGTTTGGTCAAATGCCCATAGAAGAAAACAAGGAAGATGAAAAATCAAAAATTCATTGTTTAACCATTATAGGACAAATAGAAGGCCATATTCTCCTTCCTCCCCAAAACAAAACCACAAAATATGAACACGTTATTCCTCAATTAGTTGCTATTAGAGATAATGAAGACATAAAAGGTTTACTGGTTATTCTCAATACCGTTGGCGGGGACGTGGAAGCTGGCCTTGCTATAGCAGAAATGATTGCAACTTTAGGGAAACCTTCTGTTTCCTTAGTTTTAGGTGGTGGTCATTCCATTGGTGTTCCTTTGGCAGTGGCTGCAAATTATTCTTTTATTGCTTCGACTGCGACTATGACTATACACCCTGTTAGAATGAGCGGAACCGTCATAGGTATCCCTCAGACTTTTGATTATTTTGAAAAAATGCAGGAAAGAATTGTCGAATTTGTGGCCAGAAATTCCGGTATCAGCCAGAAGCGTTTTAAAGAATTAATGTTGGATACAGGTATGCTGGCAAAAGATGTGGGAACCATATTAGTTGGTGAAGAAGCTGTAAAAGAGAAATTAATCGATGAAGTCGGTGGACTCGATAAGGCCATTAAAAAACTCTACCAACTAATCGATGAAAATAATGATAAGGAGGAAGCGAAATGATTTACTCTGTCATTTCTCAAGATATCATTTTTGCTGATTCAGAGAGAGATAGAAACATTCAATTTGAAGAAATCTATTATAAAGGAAGTTTGCTTCAGGTATACTATAATGAAAATAAAAACTATATTATTGAAAGAATTCTGTCAACAAATCCCTATGATTATTTAAATGATGAATTACAGCCTGGGAATACAATAAAAATATCATATTGAACAGATTTTTTAATAAATGATAAATCTTTATCACAAAATTCAATAAACATGCTATAATAAATATATGTGTTAGCTCATGCTAGCACTTTTTATTTAAAGAGGGGACTGCATAATATGGGAAAAAGAATGACGAACAGAAAAAAAAACAATCAGTTTAAAAAAACAGGAAGTCCGCTTTCCCAAGAAATAAAAGGAATCATTATTGTAACTATTGCTTTAATCCTTGCAGTGGGTATTTATACAAAACAAGGAGGTATAATTGGAGAGTGGATAAAGCAATTGTCACTAGGTTTATTGGGAATAGGGGCTTATTTTTTACCTGTTGTTTTTACTGTTATAGGCATCCTTATTCTTTTTAAAAAACAAGGAAAAATAACAAAAAGCAAATTGTTTGCGGCTTCAGCGATTATTATTCTTTTATCAACTTTTTTACATATTTTGTATTTAGAACCTGATATGCTTATTACGTCAAAAGATATGAGTCTGTGGTCTTTTATGACCTATTACTTTCATATTGGAAATTGGAATAACGGAGGTCTTTTGGGAGCCTTACTGGCAAATCTTTTACTTAAATTAGTTGGCAGATATGGCGGCTATATTGTCATTATTTCACTTTTTATTGTTTTATTTATTTTATTAACGGATAATTCTTTCATAGAAAAATTTAAAATGATTATCAAGGGAATAAGTCAATTCTTTAAAAAATTATTTCATTTAAAAAGTGGAAAGAAAAAAGATAAAATAAAGAACCAAAATAAAAGTCAGGAAAAAGATTACATTGAAAAAACAGATGATTTAATAACCGTCTTAGATTTTACAGAAAAAAAAGACGATGAAGAGACCCAGTTAGAAATCACAGCAAATCTTACAGAAGAAGATTATAGTGAAATCAATAGAGCTAAAGAAAAGGAAAATAAGAAAAATAATAATAATAATGAAATTCTTTCCATAGAAAAAAGCATTTCAACTAAAAAGGAACCAAAAGAACCCGTGGATTATCATTTTCCATCAATTGATTTACTGCAAAAAAATCCTTATTCACCCACGACAGATTCAAAAAATAAGATGTTGGATAATGCCAAAAAATTAGAAAAAACATTATACAGTTTTGGTGTAGAAGCAAAAGTTGTTCAAATTAGCCGTGGACCGACTGTAACCCGTTATGAATTACAACCCAGACAAGGGGTTAAAGTAAGTAAAATTGTCAGTTTAGCTGATGATATTGCGCTTAATTTGGCTGCATCAGGAATTCGTATAGAAGCACCCATACCAGGTAAGGCTGCTGTAGGGATAGAAGTACCTAATCAAAAAGCACAGGCTGTTTATCTTAGAGAAGTCATTGAAGATGAAGAATTTCAAAAATTTCCGTCTAAATTAGCTTTTGCATTGGGTAAGGATATTGCGGGTAATCCTGTTGTTGCGGATATTGCAAAAATGCCTCATTTGCTAATAGCAGGAGCAACAGGCTCAGGGAAAAGCGTATGTATTAATACTCTTATAACCAGCATACTCTATAAGGCAAGACCTGATGAAGTAAAACTGATTTTAATTGACCCCAAGGTTGTTGAACTGAGTGTTTATAATGGTATTCCCCATTTGATGATTCCTGTTGTAACCGATCCTAAAAAAGCGGCAGGAGCTCTTAATTGGGCTGTTCAGGAAATGACCAATCGTTATAAACTATTTGCTGAATACAATGTCAGAGACATAAAAGGCTATAATCATTTAATAAGTGCAAAAGAAGAATCGAATTTAGAAATACTCCCACAAATGGTTATTATTATAGATGAATTGGCTGACCTGATGATGACAGCGCCGAATGAAGTAGAAGATGCTATTTGCCGGCTTGCTCAGATGGCAAGAGCAGCAGGCATTCACTTAGTCATTGCAACGCAAAGGCCTTCAGTGGATGTCATTACTGGTCTGATAAAAGCCAATATTCCTTCGAGACTAGCTTTTGCGGTTTCTTCAGGAACGGATTCCAGAACCATACTGGATATGACTGGTGCAGAAAAATTATTGGGTAAAGGAGATATGCTTTTTTATCCTGTTGGAGCCAACAAGCCTGTAAGAATTCAGGGGGCATTTATTTCAGACTCAGAAGTAGAAGCCCTGGTTAACAGTATTAAACAAGTAAAAGAAGCGGAATATGACCAGGATATTATTGAAAACATCAATGATATTAATAACTTTACACCAGATGAAGATTTAGATGAATATCTTGAAAAAGCCATAGAAATCGTTGTAGAAAAAGAAAAAGCTTCTATTTCAATGTTGCAAAGATATTTAAGAATTGGCTTTAACAGGGCGGCAAGATTGATGGAAGAAATGGAAGAACGGGGTGTCGTTGGTCCTGAAGAAGGAAGTAAACCCAGAAAGGTTTTAATCAGCCAGGAAGAATTCAGGCAAATGAAGCTAAAATCCCAGCAAAATTCTAACAACAATTAAATCTATTAAAATATAGGAGGGTTCTTATGAAAACAGATATTGAAATTGCTTTAGAAGCGCAGATGAAACCAATTACTGAAATTGCAGCACAACTGGATATTGAGCCTGATGATTTAGAGCTTTATGGAAAATATAAAGCAAAAATTTCAGAAAGCCTTTTTGAAAAAGTTAAAAATAATCCAGATGGCAAATTGGTTTTAGTGACTGCGATTAACCCCACACCTGCAGGAGAGGGTAAAACGACTACCTCCGTGGGGTTAGGACAAGCCCTGTGTAAAATGGGTAAAAAAGCGGTTATTGCCCTTCGAGAGCCTTCTTTAGGACCTTGTATGGGTGTTAAAGGCGGGGCCGCCGGAGGTGGTTATTCCCAAGTGGTTCCTATGGAAGATATCAATTTGCATTTTACCGGGGATATCCATGCTATTTCTACAGCCCATAATTTACTTTCTGCCATGATTGATAATCATATTCAACAAGGTAATGAATTGCAAATTGACCCCAGACAAATCCTTTGGAAAAGAGTTGTCGATTTAAATGACCGGGCTTTAAGAAATATTGTTGTTGGTTTAGGCGGAAAGGCACATGGCATGCCCAGAGAAGACGGTTTTATGATTACCGTTGCTTCTGAAGTAATGGCTATTCTTTGCCTGGCCAAAGATTTAGAGGATTTAAAAAGACGCCTGGGTGAAATTATCGTTGCTTATAATTTTAACGGAGAGCCCGTCAGAGCTAAAGATCTTAAAGCAAATGGTGCAATGACAGCTTTACTGAAAGACGCTATTAAACCCAATTTGGTTCAAACTTTAGAAAACACACCAGTGATTATTCACGGGGGCCCCTTTGCCAATATTGCTCACGGTTGTAACAGTATCAGGGCTACAAAATTAGCCTTAAAACTGGCTGATATCGTTGTCACTGAAGCAGGTTTTGGTGCCGATTTAGGTGCTGAAAAATTCTTTGATATAAAATGCCGTTTTGCTGGCTTAAAGCCAGATGCTGTTGTATTGGTTGCAACCATAAGAGCTTTAAAATACAATGGTGGTATTCCAAAGAATCAATTAAGCATCGAAAATCTCGATGCCCTTAAAAAAGGCTTTGCAAACTTAAGAAAACATATTGAGAATATTAAACTTTACGGAGTTCCTGTTGTGGTCACCTTAAATGCCTTTTTAACCGATACCCAGGCAGAAATTGATTATGTAAAAGAAGAATGTGAAAAAGCAGGCTGTGCCTTTGCAATTTCTGAAGTATGGGAAAAGGGTGGAGCAGGCGGAATAGAACTGGCTCAAAAAGTGATTGATACTTTGGAAAATAAAAAATCTGAGTTTAAAGTCCTTTATGACCATAATGCGCCTGTGAAAGAAAAAATTGAAAGCATTGCTCAAAAGATTTATGGGGCTTCAAAGGTAAATTATACATCCAAAGCCTTAAAGGATTTAGAAAACATTGAAAGGAACCAGTTTGATAAAATGCCTATTTGCATTGCAAAAACCCAATATTCTTTATCTGATGATCCAGCCTTACTTGGATGCCCAAAAGACTTTGAAATTACCGTTAGGGAATTAAGGGTTTCTGCTGGAGCAGGCTTTATTGTGGCTCTTACAGGAGATATCATGACAATGCCAGGGCTTCCCAAAGAACCTGCTGCCATAAAAATAGATGTCAACGAAAAAGGACAAATTACAGGATTGTTTTAGGAGGATGAAATATGGAAACTTTAATTATTGACGGAAAAAAGATTTCTCAGGATATTAAGGATGAATTAAAAGCAGAAGTGGAAGATTTAAAGAAAAAAGGTATCGAGCCTGGACTGGCCGTAATCCTGGTAGGGAATAATCCTGCCTCTAAAGTTTATGTATCCAATAAGAAAAAAGCTTGTGAATATATAGGAATCCGTTCCTTTTCTTATGAACTGCCTGAAGAAACCAGTGAAGAAGAATTGCTTAAACTGATAAAGGATTTAAATCAAACGAAAGAAGTACATGGCATATTGGTTCAATTGCCTTTGCCAAAACATATTGATGAGAATAAAATCCTGCTTTCTATTGATCCTTCAAAGGATGTAGATTGTTTTCATCCTTACAATGTAGGCATGATTTCTATTGGTGAATTAAATGGTTTTCTGCCTTGTACACCTGCAGGTATTATTGAATTAATTAAACGAAGTCAGATTGAAATTGAAGGAAAAAAATGTGTTGTCGTTGGAAGAAGTAATATCGTAGGCAAGCCCGTTGCCAATCTCTTATTAAGAAATAATGGAACCGTTACAATTTGCCATTCCAGAACGAAAAATTTAAAAGAAATCTGTAAAGAAGCAGATATTTTGGTGGCTGCCATAGGAAAAGCAAATTTTATTACAGCAGATATGGTAAAAGATGGTGCTGTTTTAATTGATGTTGGAATTAACCGTTTAGAAAATGGCAAATTATGTGGGGATATTGACTTTGAAAACTGTAAAGATAAAGCGATGGCTATTACTCCTGTACCTGGAGGTGTAGGACCCATGACCATTGCCATGTTAATGAAAAATTGTGTAAAAGCTGCAATCATGTAGACCAGGAAGGAGATTTATTTTGACATTAAAAATTAGTTTTATTTCATTAGGCTGTGATAAAAATTTAGTTGACAGTGAAGTTATGCTTTACTTGCTCAATCAAGCTGGTTTTTCACTCATATCCGATGAAAGCCAGGCCGATGTCATCGTGATTAATACTTGTTGCTTTATTCAAGATGCAAAAGAAGAAAGCATTGAAAATATTTTAGAAGCTGCGGAATACAAAAAAGATGGCAATTGCAAAGCAATTATTGTAACGGGTTGTCTGGCTGAGCGTTATAAGGATGAAATTTTATCGGAAATGCCTGAAGTAGATGCTATTGTCGGTACAGCCAGTTACAGGGAAATTGTAGAAGTTATAAAAGAAGTTATGGCAGGGAAAAAAGTTGAAAAATTTTCTGATATCAATATAAGCTTAAGTGATGATTCAGAGAGAATCTTATCGACTGCTGGTTACTATGCCTATTTAAAAATTGCTGAAGGTTGTGATAATGCTTGTACTTACTGTGTTATTCCTAAAATACGAGGGAAATACAGGAGCCGTTCCATGGAAAGTTTAATTAAGGAAGCAAAAAATTTAGTCAATCAAGGGGTTCAGGAACTTATTATAGTGGCTCAGGATACAACCCGCTATGGCGTTGATTTATATGGAGAAAAACGTCTTCCCATACTTTTAAAAGAATTATGTAAAATAGAAGATTTAAAATGGATAAGGCTTTTATATACCTATCCTGAAGAAATAACGGATGATTTGATTGAAGTTATGGCAACAGAAGAAAAAATATGTAATTATTTAGATATGCCTATTCAGCATTCCAATAATGCTGTTTTAAAAAGAATGGGAAGAAAAAGTACTAAAGAAGCGCTCATTCAATTAATTAATAAATTAAGGGATAAAATACCTGATATTTGTCTTAGAACCACACTTATTACAGGTTTCCCCGGAGAAACAGAAGAAGAATTTGAAGATATGAAAGAATTCGTTAAAACGATGAAATTTGACCGTTTAGGCGTATTTAGTTATTCAAAAGAGGAAGGAACCCCTGCATCAAGATTGAAGGATCAAATTCCTAAAAAAATTAAAGAGCAACGTAAAAATATTCTTATGGCATTACAAAGACAAATTTGTGCTGAAAAATCTAAAGAATTTATTGGAAAACACTTAGAAGTATTAATTGATGGGAAAATCGCTGGTGAAGATGTTTATTGTGGAAGAACTTACAGAGATGCTCCGGACATTGATGGCATGGTTTTTGTTAAAACAAAAGGAGAGCTGCTTTCTGGAGAATTTGTCAAGGTTAAGATTACAGAGGCTGAAGAATATGATTTAGTAGGAGAGATTATTGATGAATTTACCGAATAAGTTAACCATTTTAAGAGTCATAATGATTCCACTTTTTCTTTTGATTCTTTTGACCAACTGGCTTCCAGATCCTCAAAAAAGAATCATTGCCGTTATTATTTTTGCTTTGGCATCTTTTACCGATTATTTAGATGGCTATATTGCCAGAAAAAATAATTTGGTTACAAATTTCGGAAAGTTTATGGATCCTTTAGCAGATAAACTTTTGGTTACTTCAGCTTTAATCAGCTTAGTCGAATTAGGAGATTTATCTGCATGGATAGCTATTCTGATTATAAGCAGAGAATTCATTATTACAGGATTTAGACTCATAGCTGCTTCAGACGGAATTGTCATTGCCGCCAGTTGGTGGGGGAAGATTAAAACAGTTAGCCAGATGCTGATGATTATCATCGTTTTATTAAATATCAATACGACTTTGTTTAATTATTTAGAATATCTTCTAATGGGGGCGGTTATATTATTTACCATTATATCCTGCATCGATTATATTGCTAAAAATATAAAAGTCCTTAAGGAGTAATGATTGGACTGGTTGTTAAAATCATAGTAGAGGTCGTAAAAAGTTTAGCTTGAAATGGGGGATAAGTATGAAGCTGACTTTCCTAGGAGCTGCTAAAACCGTAACAGGCTCATGTTTTTTACTAGAAGCCAACAACAAGCATATCCTCATTGATTGTGGTATGTTTCAGGGGGCTGATCAGGAAGAAAATTTAAACTATGAACCCTGGCCTTTTGATGTAACAAAAATTGATTATTTACTTCTAACCCACGCACATATTGACCACAGTGGAAAAATCCCTAAACTCTGTAAAGATGGTTTTAAGGGAAAAATCTATTGCAGCAGAGCTACAGCAGATTTGTGTGCCATAATGCTTCCAGACAGCGGCTATATCCAGGAAACGGAAGCTGAATGGAAGAACAGAAAAAGATTAAGGGCAGGTAAACCCCTTATAGAACCCCTTTATACTTATGAAGATGCTGTAAAATGTATGAAATTTTTTGAACCTGTCGCATATCATGAAGTCGTTAATCTTAGAGGCAATATAACCATAAAATTTTCTGATGCAGGTCATATGTTAGGTTCATCCATTCTGGAAATCTGGGTTAATGAGAATAATGAGGAAACAAAACTGGTATTTACTGGGGATTTGGGTAACTATGATATTCCTATTTTAAAAGACCCTGAAAGAATATATAGTGCTGATTATCTTATTATGGAATCTACTTATGGGAACAGAATTCATAAAGAACGGGAAAATAAGGCAAGAAAACTTCTTAATATTATTGAAGAAACGATTAATAAAGGCGGAAATGTTATTATTCCTTCTTTTGCCGTAGGCAGGACTCAGGAAATAATTTATGAGTTATTTAAATATAATGAAGTTGATGAAGCAGATGTGAATTTCTTAAACACCGTTCCTGTTTATGTGGACAGTCCCCTGGCTATTTCGGCAACAGAAGTATTTAGAAAAAATTTAGACTGTTATGATGATGAAGCAAGATATTATATCAAAAATGGCAACAATCCCTTAGACTTTCCTAGCTTAACATTTACAAAAACACCTGAAGAATCGAAAGCTTTAAACGAAGATAAAGAGCCTAAGATCATCATCTCTGCCAGTGGTATGTGTGAAGCAGGAAGAATTAAACACCACCTTAAACACAATCTTTGGAGAGAAGAATGTACGATATTATTTGTAGGCTATCAAGCTCCTGGGACTTTGGGAAGAAGAATATTAGATGGTGCGAAAAAAGTTAAGATATTAGGAGAAGAAATTTCAGTCAATGCCAGAATTGAAAATATTGAAGGTTATTCAGGACACGCTGATCAGGCAGGTTTATTAAACTGGCTTCAGCAGTTTACCAAAATGCCTAAAAAAGTTTTTATTGTTCATGGTGAACCGGAAGCGCAAGCAACTTTAGCAAAACTTATAAAGAAACAGTTTAATGTAGATGTAGCTATCCCTGAAAGAGGCGACAATTATGAATTAACCTTACATAAAGCGATTCCTCAAAAGCCTTATGGTGCCCTCAAAGAAAACTTCCTTCGTTTGCAATTACTTGCTCAGGTGGATGCTTTATCAGAAGAATTGTATTTCTTAACGAAGAGCTTAAATAAAGAACTGCTAAATAGTAAAGAAGATGATGAATTAATGGCTATTAAGGCTAAAATTGAAGACGTATACAGAGCGATTGAACAAATTAATCAATCCATCAACAAACCAGCTGTATAAATAAAAATCAGCAGCTTTGCTGCTGATTTTTATAAAGACCGTGGAATTTGTGAATCAATAAAAGCCAGGGCTAAATCTTTTAAATTCAATTTTTGGTGATCGATTTTATTATCATCCAATAAAATATACATTTCTTTTGAATCATAGCTTTTTTTAAAAACGGGTAAGCGAATATCCGGCTGGAATGTTTGTAAAAAAAGTCCCTTTCTTTTTGTATAACAATTGGAGACTTTAGCCTGCTTTCTTTTATCTTTTGGTAAAAAGGCACCCAGAGATTTATGAATGGCTTCGTCTTCATCAATCAGATAATAATAATCTTTATAATTGGGGAAAAAATGATACATTGTATCTTCTACAAGTTTAACCTTAAAATCCAAATGAAGACTGTCTTTTGTTATTGAACATGCCCAGTTTTCATTTTTTAACTGTAAAGATAAAGGAGCAGCTTTTAATAAAGCAAAGGAAAACAATAAATCATTATCCACTGTTATATCAAAGGCTTGAATATTATCTAAAATATTTACTTTTAAATCTTTAATAAACTGAATTAAGTCAAATATTTTCAACAATGGAATCAGGTACAATAAATCTTCTTCATTATGCAGTAAAATGTTTTCTTTTACTTTAGGGTCATGTTTTTTACAAAACTGTTGGTATAGTTCAATGAGTTCTTTGCCAGAATATATATCTTTTCTATTGATGTCCAGAAAGTGTTCTATCGTTTTTAATTTACAATTTTCTAAACCAAGTATTTTTTGATAAGGCCTTATTAATTTTAAAATATCGATACTGGTTATTTTTTTAAAGGGTGCTTCAAGATGATGTAATGAAGCCTTTTTTTCTAAATATGGGATATCAAAAGTATCACCGTTAAAATGTATGATGTAATTATAAGCTGAAGCCAAAGTAAAAAATTCTTCTATTATCTTTTTTTCTTCTGAAAGATTTTCAGCAAAAAACTGTTCTAATACCCACTGGTTTTTTTGATAATAAACAGCCCCTATTAAATATACATTGGAATATTCAATGGAAAAACCAGTACTTTCTATATCAAAAAAAATTAAGTCGCTGAAATTATAATTTGCCAAAAAGGCTCCTTTAGCATCCAACTGACAGTTTTTCTTTATCTTAATCATAAGTATCTCCTTTAAATATTGAAGTTTTAATGATATATAAACTTTAACCAGTTATGAAAGTATCATTTGATTCTACATTAAATAATACAACAATTTAAAGAGGACTCCAATATAATTTTAAAATAGTAACATTGCATTGCAGTAAACTATTAAAAATTATTCTTGAAATTGCAGTGCTTTAGATATATAATTTCATGTATGAAACAATATAATATATTAATTAAATATTTGAATGGAGGAGAACAATGAGAAGGTTAAGAAAATTAATGTCTTTGACCTTAACTGGTGTTCTTCTGGCTGGTGCTCTTGCAGGTTGTGGACAGAAGGATTCCGGTTCAGCTGATTCAGATGTAATTAAAATTGGTGGGATAGCCCCATTAACGGGAAATGTAGCTGTATATGGAGTTGCTGCAAGTAATGGTGCTAAATTAGCCATTGAAGAAATTAATGCCAGTGGTGGGATTTTAGGAAAACAAATCGAATACATTGAGTACGATGATAAAGGGGATACTACTGAGGCAGTTAATGCTTATAAGAAACTTGTTAATAATAATAAAGTGAATGCTATCATTGGTGCTGTCACCAGTAAACCTACATTAGCCATTACACCTTTGGCAGCAAAAGAAGGTATTCCTATGATAACTCCTACAGCGACAGCATTAGATGTAACTGCTGCTGGTACTAACATTTTCCGTACTTGCTTTATTGACCCTTATCAGGGAGAAATTATGGCTAAGTTTGCTCTTGAAAATTTGAATGCAAGTAAAGCAGCTGTTTTATATAATACAGCAGACGATTACTCCTTAGGGGTTGCTGAAGCTTTCAAAAATTATTTTGAAGCAAATGGTGGAACTGTTGTAAGTTATGAAGGATATGGGGCTGACGAAAAAGACTACAAAGCGATTCTTACCAATGTAAAGACTCAAAATCCAGATGTATTATTCTTACCAGATTACTACAATACGGTTGGACTGATTGCTCAACAAGTAAAAGAAGTTGGTATTAATGCAACGCTTCTTGGTGCAGATGGTTGGGACGGCGTTTTAACCGTTGCTCCTGAAGCAGTTGAAGGTGGCTATTTCTGCAATCACTATTCAACAGATGACACTGCTGAAGAAGTACAAAACTTTATTAAGAAATACAAAGAAACATACAATGAAGATCCTGTAAGTTTTGCTGCTCTGGGATATGATACCGTAAAAATCCTTGCAGCAGCAATAGAAAAAGCAGGTACAACGGATTATGATGCAGTTGTTAAAGCTTTGGCTGAAACCAATATTACTTCTGTGACAGGAACCATCACTTATGATGAAAACAGAAATCCTGTAAAAGACGTTGCCATTATAAAAATTGAGAATGGTCAAAACAGACTATATACGAAAGTGAATCCTCAATAAAGGGAGAAGTAATTCTCCCTTTATCTACATTTAAGTGAAGGAGGACAAACATGGATGTGCTTGCAAAATTTCTACAACAACTCATTAATGGTATTCATGTTGGCAGTATATATGCTTTAATTGCTCTAGGTTATACCATGGTATATGGCATCATTAAATTAATTAATTTTGCCCATGGGGATATTATCATGATGGGGGCTTATTTTACTTTTGTCTGCATTGTGACATTTAATTTACCTATTGGAGTAGCGCTTATTACTCCTGTTATTTTATGTCTGCTGTCTGGAATTTTAATTGAAAGAGTGGCTTATAAACCCCTTAGAAATTCTCCCAGATTATCTGCTCTGATTACAGCAATTGGGGTAAGTTTCCTCTTAGAAAATGTATTCTTTAAGAGATTTGGACAAAATCCCATTCCATTTCCTCAAATTATAAATCCAAGTCCAATTTCTTTAGGTCCTCTTCAAATCAGTAGAATAACATTTATTACGGTTCTGATATCTATTTTATTAATGATATTATTAGATTTATTTATTAAGAAAACAAAACCAGGGAAAGCAATGCGTGCTGTATCAGAAGATCCGGGAGCAGCACAATTGATGGGAATTAATGTAAATTCTACAATTTCCCTTACCTTTGCAACAGGTTCTGCTCTTGGTGCTGTTGGAGGTATTTTGTACAGTATTGCTTATCCTTTAATTGACCCCTTTATGGGTGTTATGCCTGGTTTAAAAGCCTTTGTTGCTGCTGTTTTAGGAGGAATTGGCATTATTCCCGGTGCCATGCTGGGTGGTTTTATTATGGGCATTGCCGAAAGTTTGACCAAAGGTTATATTTCCAGTCAATTGGCTGATGCTGTTGTATTTGGTATATTAATTGTTGTACTCAGTTTAAAACCATCAGGATTACTCGGTAAAAATGTTAAAGAGAAAGTGTAGGTGAGCAGGATGAACAGTCGGTTAAAAGCAAATATAATCAATACAACAAGCATTATTCTGATTTATATCATTCTTGTTCTGCTCATCAGAATAGGATTTATAAATAATTATTATGAAGGCATATTAATAGAGATGGGCATTAATATTATATTAGCCGTAAGCTTGAATCTGGCTACAGGTTATTTAGGTCAGTTGACTTTAGGACATGCAGGATTTATGGCTATTGGTGCCTATACAGCAGCTATTTTAAGTGCCAGAATGAATTTACCTGATTTGCCTTTACTATTGGTTTCTATTGTCTTAGGTGGACTGCTGGCAGCTTTTTTTGCCTTTTTGATGGCTATTCCGGTTTTCCGCCTCAGAGGAGACTATCTTGCTATTTTAACTTTAGGTTTTGGAGAAATTATTCGGGTTATTATTTTAAACATGAAAATAACTGGTGGTGGAAAAGGGCTTTCAGGCATTCTGCCTCTTACCAGCTTTAGTACTGTATATTTTATTACAGTTATCACTGTAACCATTTTCTATACTTTAATTAATTCGAGACATGGCAGGGCAATTATTTCTATCCGTGAAGATGAAATTGCTGCAGAAGCTGTTGGAATTTCAACTAAATACTATAAAACTTTTGCCTTTACCCTGGCCGCCTTTTTTGCAGGTGTAGCAGGAGGCCTTTTCGCTCACCATACTTTGGTATTAGATCCCAAGGATTTTAACTTTATTCGTTCTATAGAAATTCTTATTATTGTCGTTCTTGGCGGTATGGGTAACTTAACGGGTTCTGTTTTAGCAGCAATTATTATAACCATTTTACCACGTCTATTAATGGGTTTTGCCGATTGGAATATGATTATTTATTCTGTGCTGCTTATTGCAATGATGCTCTTTAAACCCGGTGGTTTATTGGAAAAAAGAGAATTTTCTCTTAACGGACTTTTATCAGGGAAAAAGAAATCTCAAGGCAATACTCCTGTTAAGAACGAAGGGAGTGAATAACAGATGGCATTATTAGAGACAAAAGATTTAGGAATTGCCTTTGGAGGTTTAAGAGCAGTTGGAGATTTTAATATAAAAATCGACGAAAAGGAACTTGTGGGACTGATTGGTCCCAATGGGGCAGGAAAAACAACGGTATTTAATTTATTAACTGGCGTTTATCTTCCTACAGAAGGGGCCATATATTTTAACGGGGAGAATATCGTTGGTAAAAAACCTTTTGAAATTGTTGAAAAAGGTATTACAAGGACCTTCCAAAATATAAGATTGTTTAAAGATTTAAGTGTATTGGAAAACGTGAAGATTGCTTTTCATCATAAGATGAAATATTCCATAGCAGCAGGCATTTTTAGATTAAATGCCTATTGGAAAGAAGAAAAAGAAATTGAAGAAAAAGCTATGGAACTTTTGAAATTATTTGATATGCAGGATGCAGCTTATACCACTGCTAAAAATCTTCCTTATGGTCAACAGAGAAAACTGGAAATCGCCAGGGCTTTGGCAGCAGATCCTAAATTATTACTCCTGGATGAACCGGCAGCAGGTATGAATCCGCAAGAAACAAAAGAATTAATGGAAACCATTCATTTTATCAGAGATAAATTCAAGATTGCTATCCTGCTGATTGAACACGATATGAGCTTAGTGATGGGCATTTGTGAAAGAATTATTGTTATTGATTATGGAATGATTATTGCAACCGGTACTCCCGAGGAAATTAAACGGAACAAAAAAGTTATTGGTGCATACTTGGGAGAATAGGAGGTTACTATATGTTAAAAGTAAAAAATATTAATGTCTATTATGATGCAATACATGCCATTAAAGACGTCAGTTTTAAGGTTAATGAAGGAGAAATTGTTACTTTAATTGGTGCCAATGGCGCTGGTAAAACGACCATCCTTCATACTGTATCAGGTCTGATGAAGGCAAAAAGCGGGGAAATATCTTTTCAAAAGCAAAAGATTGATCATCTTGAAGCTCACAAGCTTTTACAACTGGGTATTGCCCATGTTCCTGAAGGAAGAAGAGTTTTTGCCGAAATGACTGTTCAAGAAAATTTAGAGTTGGGTGCTTTTACGAAAAAAGATAAAAAAGCAATCAAAAGAAATTTTGAAATGGTTTATGAGAAATTCCCCAGACTTAAAGAGAGAAGAAAACAGATTGCCGGAACCTTAAGCGGGGGAGAACAACAAATGCTGGCTATTGGACGTGCTTTAATGTCAGAGCCGAAACTGCTTCTGATGGATGAGCCTTCTATGGGGCTGGCACCTATTCTGGTTCAGGAAATATTTAATATTATTAAAGAAATCAATGCAGCAGGTACCACTATTTTGCTGGTAGAACAAAATGCCAATATGGCTTTGTCCATTGCTCACAGGGCTTATGTATTAGAAACAGGAAAGGTTGTTCTTGAAGGCAATGCAAAGGACTTATTAGGTAATGATGAAGTAAGAAAGGCTTATTTAGGCTAAAAAAAGAAGGCAATAAAGCCTTCTTTTTTTATAGAATGTTTTTTATTCTTTTTTTACAACCGAAAAGATATTATATCCTTCATTCTTTAAAGAATCAACTAATGCCTCAACGTCTGTTGTATTTAAGCGGATAATCATTTCGCATTTGTTATCGTCTATGTCATAATTACTTACATGATGAATATTAATTCCGTGCTCTTTTATGATATTGGCAATTTTTGCAAAAGTACCTATTTCATTTTTCACTTCAAGAGAAATCCGTGTGCCATGATCATTGGTACCAAGAAATTCGATAAATGCATCTATAATATCCGTTCTGGTAATAATCCCAACTAATTGATTGTCTTCAGAAACTACAGGAAGAGAGCCGACAACATTACTTCTTAATAAAACAGCCGCATCTTCAATTAACATATCAGGACTTGCTGTAATAATGTCTGTAATCATGACATCTTTAACCTTTGTTTTAGATAAAAGATAATTTAATTCAAATATACTTAAGGAAGTTGCTTTTGAAGGACTTACATCTTTTAATACTCTTTCTGTGATAAGACCTTTTAACTCATTTCCCTCTACAACAGGAAATTGAGAGTAGCCATGTTCCATCATCAAATTGAAAACGGTCGTAACAGGGGTATCCGGAGTTACTGTAACGACATTGGTATTCATACGGTTTCTTACATACATAGTAACACCTCCAAGGCTTGTATTCGTATTTAAATTATATCATACTTATTATTCTTTTTAAATAATCTAAATTGATTATCGAATTATATTTACATAAAATTATTATGGTAAACATATGTATAGATTTAAAAAAAATGGCTCAAGATAATAAAAAGATCAAAAAGGGGAGAGTCATTTTGAATAACAATCAGTTTGAAAAATTAAAAGAAAAATATAAAGAAGGTTTTCGCTGTATTCGGAGCGATGAATCCAATGGTGAACTGACTGTTCATCTTAAAAATTTTTATAATGAAAAAATCGATAGTCTTAAATCAGATAATCCTGAAGAAATTAGACAAATCTTAGACTATATACAATCGGTAACAGAAGAGTTTCAATAAAATAAAAGTAAAATTTATGAATAGAAAAATTCACTCTGGAGATTAATAAGCTTAGAGATATTATTCTAAGGAGAAATCTTATGAGTGAATTTTCTAAAGAAATTTTTATTAATTATACAAAAAAGTATTTTTATTTTATAGCTGTTTTTAATTTTATCGATATGATTCTGACTTTATATGCCACAACGAACGGATATGGCGTTGAGATTAATCCTTTTTTAGCTAGGCTGCTTCATAATCCTCCTTTATTTATTATCATTAAAGGTATTTTACCAAGCTTATTACTCTTTTTAGTTTTTAACCGATTAAAAAAAGGAAGTCTCATGGAAATCAAAAAGAGCATTTTCTACTTAAAATTATGCTCTTATTGGTATATGGTGGTCATTGCATCGCATTTTGTTTGGATTTATTATTCATTAGTATTTTAATGATTATTCTCTATGCAAATAGAGAATTTTTTTTATTTGTTGCTTTACTTGCATTTGTTTGCAGTATTATGTAAAATTAAGTTTGAGTTTAGAGATTGTTTTAGGAGGATTAAAATAGATGAGTAAAAGAAGGACACCCAGTATGATGACCACAGAGGAAGCGCAAAGACAAGAAACATATATAAAACAAATAAGAATGCAAAATGACTTGGAAAAATCCAAAACATCCAAGCAAAAGCACTATTATATTGCCACCTTTGGCTGCCAAATGAATGCCCATGATTCCGAAAAATTAGCTGGTATGTTAGAGCAAATGGGATATCAAAAAACCGACCAGGAAAATGAAGCAGATTTTATTTTATACAATACTTGCTGTGTCAGAGAGAACGCTGAGCAAAAGGTCTATGGAAAATTGGGTTATTTAAAATATTTAAAAGACATGAATAAAGATTTAATCATTGCCATTTGCGGTTGTATGATGCAGCAGGATACGGTCTTAAATATTATAAAATCAAAATATCCTCATGTAGACATTATTTTTGGGACATTCAATATTTATAAATTGCCAGAACTTCTTCAAACCTATCTGGAAACAAAAGAAACGGTTATTGATATTTGGAATGAGCATAAAGATATCGTAGAAGATCTGCCAAGTATCAGAAAATATAAATTTAAAGCCAGCGTTAATATTATGTATGGTTGTAATAATTTCTGTACTTATTGTATCGTTCCTTATGTTAGAGGGAGAGAAAGAAGCCGCCAGCCTGAAGATATTTTAAATGAAATCAAAGAATTAGTTGCAGATGGTGTAAAAGAAATCATGTTACTTGGACAGAATGTCAATTCTTATGGAAAAACCTTAAAAGACGGAATTAGTTTTGCCCAACTTTTAAGAAAAGTTAATGAAATCGAAGGTTTAAAAAGAATCCGCTTTATGACTTCCCACCCCAAGGATCTTTCTGATGAATTAATTCTGGCCATGAGAGATTGTGATAAAGTATGTAAATCACTTCATCTTCCTTTCCAGGCCGGAAGCACAGAAATTCTTAAAAAAATGAACCGGAAATATACCAAAGAACAATATTTGGAATTGGCTGAAAAGATTCAGAATACGATTCCTGACATTGCTTTAACAACAGATATTATTGTAGGTTTCCCGGGAGAAAATGAAGAAGATTTCCAGGATACACTGGATGTTGTCAGGAAAGTACGATTCAGTGGGGCCTATACTTTTATTTATTCTAAACGGACAGGAACACCGGCAGCAACGATGGAAGGTGAAGTTCCCGAAGAAATATGCCAAAGACGATTTAATGAATTGCAAGAGGTATTACAACCGATTGTTTATGAAAAGAGCCAGGAATTTTATGGAAAGACAGTGGAAATATTGGTTGAAGAAAAAAGTAAGAACAAAGATTCTTACCTGACAGGCCGGACAGATTCAGGCCATCTGGTACATTTTGAAGGCGATACATCCTTAATTGGTCAATTTGTCAATGTAGAAATTATCGAAGCAAAAACTTACTACTTAATTGGTAAATTAGCCAATTAGATGATTGATTTTAATGAGGCGGAGGGAATCATTTTGCAACTTACACCCATGATGCAGCAATATTTAGAAATTAAAAAGAAAGTCAGTGACTGCCTCCTCTTTTTCCGTCTTGGGGATTTTTATGAAATGTTCTTCGAAGATGCTTTAACAGCATCTAAAGAATTAGAAATAACCCTTACCGGCAGAGATTGTGGTCTGGATGAAAGGGCACCCATGTGTGGTGTTCCTTATCATTCTGCTGAAAACTATATTAATAAATTAATTGAAAAGGGTTATAAAGTTGCTATCTGTGAGCAGATTGAAGATCCCAGGACAGCAAAAGGCATTGTAAAAAGAGATATCACCAGGATTATTACCCCTGGAACCCAAATTAGCAGTAATGTTCTAGATGAAGGGAAAAACAACTATCTCTTAAGTATTTTTGCCTCTAAGGATGGCTATGGCCTGGGGGTTGTAGATATCACAACGGGTGAATTCCAAGTCACAGAAATTAAAGAAGTTTCTAATCAAAAGAAACTGTTAGATGAAATTGCAAAATATAATCCGGCAGAACTTTTATCTAACAGTGAATTCAACAAGTCTGCGGATTTAATTGAAGAAATAAAAAACAGGTTTCATACTTTTATCAATGAATATGGGGATTGGGCTTTTGATTATGACAGTTCGTATAAAATTTTATCTGAGCATTTTAAAGTCCACAGCCTTGACGGACTTGGTTTAAAAGAATTCCGTTTAGGTATCTGTGCCTGCGGGGCCTTGCTTCAGTATTTAAGGGAAACTCAAAAAGTTAATTTAAGTCATGTGACAGAAATTACTCCGTATTATATTGAAGAATTTATGATACTAGATCTTTCTTCAAGAAGAAATTTGGAATTAACAGAAACCTTAAGGGAAAAATCAAGAAAAGGGTCTCTGCTTTGGGTTTTAGATAAAACCAAAACAGCTATGGGGGCAAGACTTCTTAGAAAATGGCTGGAACAACCCTTATTGGATGTTAATGAAATTCATAAGCGCCTGGATGGAGTAGAGGAGTTTAAAAACAATCCTATTTTAAGAGAAGAATTAAAAGAACTGTTAAATGGCATCTATGACTTGGAACGTCTGATGACTAAGGTGATATATGGAACAGTTAATGGACGGGATTTAATTGCGCTTAAAAATTCTATTTCCATGATTCCTCATATTAAAAGTTTACTTAACGAATGTCAGGCAGCTTATCAAAAGGAAATTTATGATTCAATGGACAGTTTAGAAGACATTTATGAATTAATTCAACAGTCCATTGTTGATGAAGCGCCCATATCTGTTAGAGAAGGCGGCATTATTAAAACAGGTTATCATTCCGAAATAGATAAACTAAGAAGGGCAAAAACTGAAGGCAAACAGTGGATTGCAGCTTTAGAAAACGAAGAAAGAGAAAAGACTGGTATTAAAAATTTAAGAATTAAGTTTAATAAAGTTTTTGGTTATTTTATAGAAGTAACAAAGTCGAATATTGATTCTGTACCAGACCGGTACATAAGAAAGCAAACCTTGACCAATGCAGAAAGATATATTACGGCTGAATTAAAAGAATTAGAAGAAACCGTTTTAGGTGCAGAGGAAAAATTAATCGAATTAGAATATGATATTTTCGTTCAAATAAGAGAAAGAATTGAAAAAGAAGTAGAACGCATTCAAAAAACGGCAAGATTAATTGCCATTGTGGATGTTTTACAATCATTAGCTGAAGTAGCAGAAAAGCAAAATTACTGTAAGCCTGAAGTTAATCAAGGGGATTCAATTTTTATTGAAGACGGCAGGCATCCGGTAGTAGAAAAAATGATGCCCTTAGAACAGTTTATTCCCAATGATACTTTTTTAGATGAAAAAGATAACCGGCTTGCTATTGTGACAGGACCTAATATGGCCGGGAAATCAACCTATATGAGACAAGTGGCTTTGATTGTGCTTATGGCTCAAATTGGCAGTTTTGTTCCGGCAAAAACAGCCAGAATTGGTGTTGTAGACAGGATTTTTACCCGGGTTGGGGCTTCAGATGATTTAGCTTCTGGTCAAAGTACATTTATGGTTGAAATGACTGAAGTGGCTAATATTCTCAATAATGCAACATCAAAAAGTTTATTGATACTGGATGAAATTGGACGGGGAACCAGTACCTTTGACGGTTTAAGTATTGCATGGGCAGTCATTGAATATATCAGTGACAAAGAAAAAATTGGTGCTAAAACGCTCTTTGCAACCCACTATCACGAACTGACAGAGCTGGAAGGTAAACTGAGTGGCGTAAAGAATTATTGCATCGATGTTTTAGAAAAAGGCGATAACATTATTTTCTTAAGAAAAATTAAACGGGGAGGGGCCAATCACAGTTACGGTATTCAGGTGGCTAATTTGGCTGGTCTGCCCAATGAGGTTATTGAACGGGCTAAGGTTATCTTGTCACAACTGACCCAAGCAGATATTACGAAAAATGCAAAAAATATTTTTAATGAAATTCAAGTCATTCAAATGGATTTATTCTCCATGGAGCAAAATGAATTTAAAGAGTTGATTAAGGAAATTGCCAATTTAAATCTTTCAGAAATTTCTGTTGGTCAAGCTATTGATATTCTCTTAGACTTAAACAAAAAAGCAAAATCTCTCCTATGATGAGGTGATTTTTTGGATCCAATCCGTAGATTAGACGATTATACCATTAATAAAATTGCAGCAGGAGAAGTGGTTGAAAGACCTGCATCGGTTGTAAAAGAGCTCGTAGAAAACTCCATAGACGCCCAGGCCAGTGCCATAACGGTAGAAATTAAAGATGGTGGCATTTCCCTCATCCGGGTAACCGATAATGGAATCGGTATTCCTAAGGAAGATGTTACGACAGCCTTGCTCAGGCATACCACCAGCAAAATTACTGCCGTTGAAGATTTGGATAAAATAGAATCCTTAGGTTTTAGAGGAGAAGCTTTAGCCAGTATTGCTGCTGTGTCTCAATTGGAAATTATTACAAAAGCCTATGGAGAAGTAACTGGAAAAAGAGTAGAATGCTATGGAGGGAAAATCATTACTGAAGAAGAAGTCGGCTGTCCAGAAGGAACAACCATTATTATGCGGAACCTTTTTTACAATATACCAGCAAGGAAAAAATTTTTAAAAAAGCCTGCTACAGAAAGCTCTTATATCAGTGATATGGTCTATAAAATTGCCCTGGGACATCCGGAGGTCTCCTTTAAATTTATTAATAATAATTCAGTTGTTTTTCACACTTCCGGAAACAACGAGTTAAAAAATGCCGTATTTAATGTTTATGGAAAAGAAGTTGTAAAGCATATGCTTTCTATTGAAGAAACAGAACAGGATCTAAAGCTCATTGGCTTAATTGGCAAGCCTTCCTTAAACCGGGCCAACAGGACTTATGAAAATTTCTATATCAATGGAAGGTATATTAAAAGTAAAATATTAGAAAATGCAGTAGAGGATGCATATAACACTTTGCTGCCAATTAATAAGTTTCCTGTTGTCGTTTTGCATATTTTTATTCCAGCGAATAAAATTGATGTTAATGTCCATCCGACAAAAATGGAAGTCCGCTTTAAGGATGAAGAAGAAATCTATCAGTTTATCTATAATGGAATTCATAAAAATTTATTTAAAGAAGATTTAATTCCTCAGGTTAATTTAGACAATAAAAAAGAAAAACTTTTTAATCCCGAACCCGTTCAGGGAAGATTGCCAGAACCTTTTGAAATAAAAAGAAAAAACTTGGAGTATAAAGATATAAGCATCCATCCGGTATTCAGTCCTGAGGATAAAAATATAAAAGTAAAAGAATCTAATCAGGAGCTTAACTTTTCTCATAAAGAAAATCTTTATGAAAATAAACCATGTAGTACTGAAAAAAAAGAAGCCTGTACCATTTTTGAAAAAGAAAAAGTTCATAAAGAAGACAAGGCTCCAAGCTTTCGTCATTATAAAATTATAGGGCAAGTTTTTCAGACTTATTGGCTTGTTGAACAAGACAATAGTCTTTATATTGTTGACCAGCATGCAGCCCATGAGCGAATTCTTTATGAAAAATTTATTCATGATTTTAAGCAAGGTAAAGTTTATTCCCAACCATTATTAGAGCCTGTTGTTTTTGAGGTCACTCCTAAGGAAAAAGAGATTGTAGAAGATAACATTTCTTTATTTAAAAAATTTGGTTTTGAAATTGAAGAATTTGGGGAATCTGCATACCTGGTCCGGGAACTGCCCATTCTTTTTGAAGGACCTGTTGACAGCAGTTTTTTCTTAGAAATTATCGATACTTTAAATGATGAAAGGATTAAAAATCTTTATGATATGAAGCTTAATCATATTGCCCTTTTATCCTGTAAAGGAGCTGTTAAAGCCAAAGATCAGCTCAGTACTGTGGAAGCCAAAGCATTAATTGAGGAATTGCTTAATCTGGATAATCCATTTACTTGTCCCCATGGAAGACCAACCATCATATCCATGAGTCAATATGAACTGGAAAAAAAATTTAAACGGGTTCAATAGAATGGAGGAACTATGAAAAAACCTTTAATTGTTATTGCCGGACCGACTGCTTGTGGCAAAACAAATCTTTCTATCCAATTGGCAAAAAAGATTGATGCGGAAATCATCTCTGCCGATTCTATGCAAGTGTATAAGTATATGGATATCGGTACAGCCAAGCCAACAAAAGAGGAAATGGAGAATATTCCTCATTATTTAATCGATGAAATTGAGCCTGATGAAGAATTTAATGTAGCTATATTTCAAGAAAAAGCTAAAAAATACTTAGAAATGATTTACAATAAAAATAAAATACCTATTTTAGTTGGCGGTACTGGCTTTTACATACAAGCGTTGGTTTACGATATTAATTTTATGGAAACCAACAACGATTATGAATATAGAAGTTATCTGGAAAAGTTGGCTAAAGAAAAGGGAAATCAATATATTCATGAGATCCTAAAAAAAGTTGACCCAGTTTCCGCCTTAAAAATTCATCCCAATAATGTCAAAAGAGTTATCCGGGCATTGGAATATTATAAACAAACCAACAAGCCCATTTCACAGCACAATGAAGAAGAAAAAAATAAAAAAGTATCTCCTTATAATACAGCTTTTTTTTGTTTAAACATGAAACGGGAAACATTATATAAACGGATTGAGCAAAGAGTCGATAAAATGATTGAAGCTGGCTTAATTGAAGAAGTTCAAGCTTTACTTAAAAAAGGTTATTCTCCAGATCTTGTTTCTATGCAGGGACTGGGTTATAAGGAAATTGTCCCTTATCTGCAAGGAAAAATTTCTCTTGAGGAAGCTATTTATATACTAAAAAGGGACACCAGGCATTTTGCAAAGAGACAATTAACCTGGTTCAAAAGGCAGGAAAATCCATATTGGATAAATATAGACGATTTTGGTTTTGATATGGATATTATTCTTGCAAAAATGTTAAATTATATTGAAGAAATTGGTATTATCATATAGAATAAATATATATAACCTAATATCAAAAGAGGAGTGGATTTTTGTGAGCAAAACTATTAACCTTCAAGATGTATTTCTTAACCAGGTACGTAAAGAAAAAATGACTGTAACCGTATTTTTAACCAATGGTTTTCAATTAAAAGGAGTTGTAAAAGGTTTCGATAACTTTATTGTAATGTTAGAGTCAGACGGCAAACAGCAAATGATTTATAAACATGCCATTTCAACCATCATTCCAGCAAAACCTGTATATTATAACGTAAATGATAAAAATGAAGGAGAGTAGAATGGAGATAGTTCAATGCACGAATTCGTTGACGAAATTTTACGCAGAAACTTTGGCTTAAGCAATGAAGTCATTCAATTTTGTAAAAAAATTGAAAAGGAAATAGAACCCTATTTTAACGAAGTGGATCATATAGCTGAATATAACCAGCTAAAAATTCTTGCTGCAATGCAAAAAAATCATCTAAGTGATATACATTTTGCAGCAACAAATGGCTATGGATATAACGACCTTGGCAGGGATACGGTAGAAAACATATATGCAGAAGTTTTTAAAGCAGAGTCTGGACTGGTTCGTCCTCAATTAGTTTCCGGAACCCATGCTTTAACAGTGGCCTTATTTGGAAATCTGCGCCCTGGAGATGAGTTATTATCTCCTGTAGGTAAACCCTATGATACTCTTGAAGGGGTAATAGGAATTCGAAAAATGAAAGGTTCCCTTAAGGAATATGGTGTTACATACAAGCAAGTGGATTTATTAGAGGACGGCTTTGATTATAAGGGAATCGAAAATGCCATTACGCCCAAAACCAAAATGGTAACGATCCAACGCTCAAAAGGATATTTATGGCGGCCTACTTTATCTGTCCAGCAAATAAAAGAGCTGATTGCTTTTATTAAAAAGATTAAGAATGATGTCATTTGCATGGTGGATAACTGTTATGGAGAATTTGTTGATTATATAGAACCTTCTGAAGTTGGTGCAGATTTAGTGGTCGGTTCTTTAATAAAAAATCCCGGCGGTGGTATTGCTCCTATTGGAGGATATATTGTTGGTAAAGAAGAATATGTTGAAAATGCTGCCATCCGTTTAACTGCTCCAGGTCTGGGCAAAGAAGTTGGGGCAAGTTTAGGTTTAAATCAACCCATACTCCAGGGCTTGTTCTTTGCACCACAAGTGGTATCTGGAAGTTTGAAAGGGGCCATTTTTGCCGCAAGAATTTTTGAAAAATTGGACTTTACCGTAAGTCCTGCTTCATGCGAAAAAAGAAATGATATTATTCAAGCCATTCAAATGAAAAAGCCTGAAAATGTCATTGCTTTTTGTCAGGGCATACAAAAAGGCTCTCCTGTTGACAGCTTTGTTATACCAGAACCTTCTGATATGCCAGGTTATGATAGCCAGGTCATTATGGCAGCAGGTGCTTTTGTACAGGGCTCTTCTATAGAACTTAGTGCTGACGCACCGATGAAAGAACCATATACTGTATTTTTACAAGGTGGTCTTTCCTGGCATCATGCAAAGTTAGGCATCATGATTGCTTTACAAAATATGATGGATAAAAAATTAATTCATGTTTAAGAATTAAAAAAGAGAATGGTAAAACCATTCTCTTTTTTTATTCCAGTAATTCAATTTCATCCAGCCAGAGCCTGTAAGAAGCATCACTGGGCATTCGGAAATCCCCTCTGTGGGATAGGGATACAGAACATACTTTAGGACCATCGGGAAGGCAAGAGCGTTTAAACTGATGAATAAAAAATCTTTTATAAAATATTTTTAAACATTGAATAATGCTTTCCCGGCTGTATTTATCTTTAAAGGCCGTTTCTGCAAGATATAATATCCGCGAAGGCCTAAAGCCAAAGTGCAACATATAGTATAAAAAGAAATCATGAAGTTCGTAAGGACCCAAAATGTTTTCTGTTTTTTGATTAATCTCTCCGTTCTGATCTGGAGGAAGCAGTTCAGGACTAACAGGTGTATGAATAATATCTTCAGTAATGGTTTTTATATTATGATATTTAGGCATATTTGAAATCCATGCTATCAGCGGACTTAATAAGGTTTTGGGAACGCCAGTATTTACAGCATACATCGACATATGGTCTCCGTTATAAGTTGCCCAGCCTAAAGCCAATTCAGATAAGTCACCTGTACCAATAACTAAACCATTTTCTTTATTGGCAATATCCATTAATATTTGAGTTCTTTCTCTTGCCTGCGCATTTTCATAGGTGGAATCATAAAGCTTTTCATCATGATCAATATCTTTAAAATGCTGAATACAAGCCTCTTTTATAGATATTTCCCGCATTGAAATGCCTAAATTTTTCATTAATTGAATGGCATTTTCATAGGTTCGTCCACTTGTTCCAAAACCAGGCATGGTAATACCGATAATATCTTTCCTGTCCCTTTTTAGGCAATCAAGAGTTTCTACACATACCAAAAGGGCAAGGGTAGAGTCTAAACCGCCAGAAATACCTAATATAAGTTTATCTGCCCCTGTATGCTCTACACGCTTTTTTAAACCATTGGTTTGAATTGCAAAAATTTCTCTGCAATAAAATTCCCTTGTCTGAGGGTCTTGGGGAACGAAAGGATGAGGCTCAATCTTTCGTGATAAAGTTGGAATTTTATTTTGATTTAATTCAAAATAGACTTTTCTAAATGAAATAAACTGATTGATATTCTTACCCATGAGATCTCCACTAACAGGAGCCCTTTTACGTTCTGAAACAATTCTTAAAAGGTCTAATTCAGTAAATATCAAATAACTGTCATGGGAAAAGGGAAGGGCTTCTTCTAAAAGAGTCCCATTTTCACTAATCATAGAATGCCCACTGTAAACCAAATCAGAAGTTGATTCTCCATAGCCACAGGAAGCATAAATATAGCCCACCATACATTTAGCAGACTGTTGTAATACCAAATGATTTCTATAAAGCCTTTTTCCCACGTACTCGTCGCTTGCCGAGGGATTTAAAATAAGGGTAGCACCTTGCATGGATTGCAAAGAACTTGGTGGAACCGTTGTCCATAAATCCTGACAGATTTCCACTCCAATACATAAATGATTAATATTACTGCACTGGAATAAAAGATCATTGCCAAAGGGCACTTTTTGCCCACATAAATTGACTTCTTTACTTACAGCATGATTTCCTGATGAAAACCATCTTTTTTCATAAAATTCATTATGATTAGGGATGGATGTTTTTGCTACAACACCTAAAATGTTACCTTTTAACAAAAGCACAGCACAGTTAAAAAGCTGATTATCCACTGAAAGAGGCATACCAACAAGAATTAAAATATCTTTATCAGCTGTATAATCAAGAATTTTTTGAAGCCCATTTTGGGCTTCTTCAAGGAGAATATCCTGATAAAACAAGTCACCACAGCTATAGCCTGTAAGAGATAATTCAGGAAAAACTAAAACTTGAACAAGATTATTTTGCGCCTCTTCAATTAAACGGATGATTTCTTCTGAATTACTTTTACAATCTGCAAGCTTTATTTTAGGTACAGCAGCTCCTACTCGAATAAAGCCATTTTCCACATGATCAACTCCTAGAAACATTAAAATTTTCTAAACAAACCAATCACTTTTCCTAAAATTGTAACATCCTTAACAACAATCGGGCTCATCGCAGGATTTTCAGGTTGCAGCCTGATATGATCTTTTTCTCTGAAAAATCTCTTAACGGTTGCTTCTTCATCTATTAAAGCAACCACAATATCACCATTTTCTGCAGTACTTTGTTTGCGGACTAAAATCAAATCTTTATCAAAAATACCGGCTTCTATCATACTATCGCCCTGTACATGCAACATATATACCGTATCGTTTTTTACGTAATCCACTGGAAGAGGAAAGTAATCTTCTATGTTCTCAACAGCAAGAATAGGTTGCCCAGCAGTAACCTTTCCTATGATGGGAACATTAACCAACTCTTGTCGCATCGGATAAAAAGACTCATCTAAAATTTCTATGGCCCTGGGTTTTGTTGGATCCCTTCTTATTAAACCTTTCTGTTCAAGACGGTTTAAATGGCCATGAACCGTTGAAGTTGATTTTAAATCCACCGCATCACATATTTCCCTGACGGATGGAGGGTATCCCTTTTCCTTTATTTCTTTTTTTAAATAATTTAGTATTTCCAGTTGCTTACCTCCAACTTTATTACTCATATAGTCACCTCACTATATAATATGACTTATTATACCATAAGTCTTTCGAAATATCAAACTTATGTTCGATTTTCTTTAAAAATATCGATGATAAACGGTTAATTTTATAAGGAAATATCTCTAACCATAAAAACTTATCAAATAATTTCAAAAAAATCATTGACTCAGAATATATGTTCGTATATAATGATAATCGAACATATATTCTGAACAACAGAACATAACGATAAAAGTTTTTATGTCAGGAGGATGAATATGCAAAAGAAAAAAAGATTCCGTTTATTTTTACTCCTTGCATTTGCTATTAGTTTGATACAATTGTTTTCGATTTTATCTACTTACTGTTCGACAGGTCATGAATCCTTTAACAATCATTTGGTTAAAAAATACGAAGAAGTCATGATACATAGAGGAGACTCCCTTTGGAAACTTGCTCAAAAATATAAACCTGAAGATAAAAGTACTAAAGAATACGTTAAACTTATCAAGGAATTTAATCGGCTGGAAAGCGACAGATTATATGCTGGAGATACAATTATTATACCCATTTACTAAAAGCCGGTTTAAATTTTTCTTAACTTGACCACTTTAGCTGCTTTTCTCCGCCTGTCATCATCAATTTGAGCATAATGTCTTCTGGTTGTATTGACATCCTTGTGGCCCAATACATCTGCTACCAGATATATATCTCCGGTTTCCCGATATAAGTTGGTTCCATATGTACTTCTTAATTTATGAGGGGATATATTTTTTAACTTAGTCACTAAGGATGCATATTTTTTAACTAAATTTTGAACAGAACGAACAGTCAGGCGCCGGTTTTGCAAAGACAAGAAAAGAGCATCTTCATGACCGGGTTTAGGCTGTTTTTTTAATCTTTCTTCCAAATAATTTCGAAGGGCTTCTTCGACCTCATCTCCAAAGTAAATAACCATTTCATTTCCGCCCTTACGGATAATTTTTAAACCATTCACATCAAAATCAATATCACTAATGTTTAATCCAACACATTCCGATACCCGGATACCTGTTCCCAGTAAAAGGGTTATTAAGGCTAAGTCCCTGAGTCTTGTATAATGATGGTATTTTTTCTGGGTATCGGTTAAGTTTTCACCTGATTCCACTTCGTCTAATAGTCTGGCAACTTCATCCACTTCCAGCCTGATAATATTTTTCTCATGGATTTTAGGACTTTCGACAAGAGAAGGTGGGTTCGTTGAAATCTTTCTTCTTTTATAAAAATACAAATAAAAGGTCCTGATGGCAGCTAATTTTCTGGATTTAGCCCTTTCATCATTTTGGTATTCCACGATTTTGTCAGGATTATTGGGATCGGGCCTGCTATAATAATTGAGATATTCTAAAAACATTTCAATATGGTCAGGTGTAATTTCTTCTAAATCTTTTATTTCTAATTCATTGATTACTTTATTTTTAAGTTTTGGGTGGTTTTCTAAAATATATTCAAAAAAAATCCTTAAATCATAGGCGTAGGCAATTCTGGTCCTGGGAGAAGTCGTTGGCTCAATTCCTCTGAAAAATTCAAAGGCAAAGGGCGGAAGAGACTTTAATAAAGTCCTTAAACGAAGGGTATTTTTTTGTTTTTCTTGTTCATGATAATTAATTTCTGCCATATGAACACCATCCATTTTTACATTATATATATTTATTATACAAATATATGTTCTGTATGGCAAATATTTATTTGATTCTGACGATATTTTTCAGACAGCTGAGCATTTAAATTTTCTTTTTTCTGTGCAAATAATAAATAATGATAAAACAAGCAATAATAAAAATTAGAGTGAATAAGGCCTGCATCCATAATTTCATAATTATTACCTCCGATAAATTCTGTTTATTTAACTTATATTATTAGTAGAATCCGTATTTTTATGTCAGGAGGTGATCACTTGAAAGTAATTTGTGAAATAGGCATACAAACCCTTTTAGCTTTTTTTAGTATATGGTTTATTACCAGAATTCTCGGCAGAAAACAAATTGCCCAACTGACCGTTTATGAATATATTAATGGTATTACTTTTGGTTCAATTGCAGCAACTTTAGCCACGGATTTAAATCAGCGGACCTGGCATCATTTAATTGGCTTATTTTTATTTGGAATATTAACCTGGGGTATGTCTTATATTTCTTTAAAAAATGATGGCATTAATCAATTGTTACAGGGAGAACCGGTTATTGTCATTGAAGATGGGAAAATATTAGAAAAGAACTTAAAAAGATGCCTTTATAGTATCAATGATTTACTTGAGCAGCTCAGACTTGAAAAAATATTTGATATTAAAGAAGTAAAATATGCCATTGTAGAAACCAATGGGGCTTTAAGTGTGATGAAATATGAACATTTAGAAGTACCTACGGTACAAGATTTAGGTCTTGTTACAAGTCCCAAGGCACCTTTTTGCAGCATTATTTTAGACGGGAAAATCATTAAAGATAATATGAGATTAATGAAAATTGATGAAGACTGGCTGTTTATGCAATTAAAAGCTAAAGGGATTCAAGATATAAAAGAAGTGATGTATGCAGCCGTTAATCAGCAAAAAGAAATTTATATCGATGTATATAAAGATCATGCAGGCGGAGGAGAAAAAACACCTCTTTAGAGGTGTTTTTCCAAATTCCAGCCATTGATAGCGGATCTCTTGATGGCTCCAAAAATGTGATTGTCCAGATTATCGTATTGATTTCGAAGATCTGCAATCAAATTTTTGACCTGTTCTCTTTTGGTATTACCATCAGCCGGACAGGGGCTTTTTAAAACAGGGAGACCTTCCTTTCGGGCAAAACCCACGATTTCTTTTTCCGGAACGTAAATTAAAGGTCTGATTGTATGCAAATCCGACCTGTCTAAATAACTAACTGGAGGGAAGGTATATATACGACCTTCATAAAACAAGGAAAGAAAAAGGGTTTGAATAACATCATCCTTGTTATGACCCAAAGCTACTTTGTTACAGCCCAGGGATTTTGCTACATCATTCAGGGCACCTTTTCTCATTTTGGCACAAAGAGAACAAGGATTTTTTTCTTTACGTTCGTGAAATACAATCTGAGCTATGTCGGTTTCTTTTACAGTATAACGGACACCAATTTCATCACACATTTTTTGAACACCAGTAAGATCAAAATTATCAAAGCCTAAAGAAATTGTAACGGCTTCTAATTCAAATTTTTTAGGATAAAATCGCTGCAATGACCGAAGAGCTAAAAGCAGGGTTAAACTGTCTTTACCTGCAGATATTCCTATGGCAATTTTATCTCCATCTTCAATCATATTATAATCATCAACAGCACGGCGAACATAACTAAGTAATCTTTGTAATTTCATCTGAACTTCCTTCCTATAGATAGATGATAAAAGTATAAATAAAATAATTGCAATCTATATTATATCTATAGATTTTATTGGAATCAAGAAAAAGTATTAGCCTTTTTTATATAAAGATTGTTAATACGATAAATAAGTTATTTATAATAGCAATAGGGAATTATTTATATACGGCCGTCTGAAAACAGGGCTACACTACTTATGATTTAAATGTAAATATTTGTAAATTATTATGAATAAATTGGGTATATTATAAAATTCAGTTTATAAATAAAGCTTAGCGCCATTGATTATTAAACAATTTAAATTTAAAAACCATTACTTAAATCTAAAATAACCCATTAATAAGTAATAAAAATGAAAATACATTTAAAAATTTTACGTATTTTATTAAGATATATATATATATAAATTAAAGCATTGATAAAATTATTAATAAAAATATAGGATAAAACAATTTATAAATAGACAGCAAATATTTTAATGAATAAATAATAATATAGAATAAATTGTCACCGCCGGGGTATAATTGACCCATAGCGCCGGACAGAAATTGACCCACACCAAACCAAACGGTTACCATAAAAGTGTGACGAAAACTTTTATGGGGGTGACCGTATGATAAGGAGTGGGACAA